>Ga0209391_10000769_pt1 | contig 15883 bp, 17 predicted proteins | sample PPLLak3March2015_FD_187246 | JGI IMG/M metagenome (GOLD analysis project Ga0209391, IMG submission 187246) | Freshwater sediment microbial communities from Prairie Pothole Lake near Jamestown, North Dakota, USA - PPLs Lake P7 Core (1) Depth... | ecosystem: Environmental > Aquatic > Freshwater >... | reverse complement strand
TTAGCTGGCTGCGATTCTGCGACGCGCCAGACAGCCGCCGGCAGTGAAAGCCCGGCTGACGCGACCGCGCCTCCAACTGGGTTCGCCTTTGCGGAAACCGACATCGCGACCTTGCAGTCGCTGATGCGCAGCGGCGAGCTGAACAGTCGCCAGCTCACCCAGGCGTATCTTGACCGGATCGCGGCGATCGATGACCGGGGCCCACTGCTGAACGCAGTGATCGAACTCAATCCGGATTCGTTACGGGAAGCCGATGCCAGGGACGAGGAGCGGAAGACCGGCAAGGTGCGGGGCCCCCTGCACGGCGTGCCGATCCTGTTGAAGGACAACATCGACGCTACGCCCATGGTGAACTCGGCGGGTTCGCTCGCGCTCGCCGACTATCGCCCAAAGACCGACGCGTTCATCGTTCAAAAATTGCGTGAGGCGGGAGCCGTGATTCTCGGCAAGACCAATGTCAGCGAATGGGCCGGTTTTCGTTCGTCGATGCATTGGACGTCCGGTTGGAGCGCTCGCGGCGGGCAGACCAAGAGTCCGTACGCGCTCGACCGCAATCCGTGTGGCTCGAGTGCTGGCACGGGCAGCGCGATCGCGGCGAGTTTTGCGGCCGCCGGCATCGGGACGGAAACAAACGGCAGTATCATCTGCCCGTCCGCAGTCGCCGGCCTGGCTGGTATCAAGCCGACCGTCGGCCTGGTCAGCCGCAGCGGGATCATTCCGATATCCAGTAGTCAGGACACTGCCGGCCCGATGGCACGCAGTGTTGCGGATGCTGCCGCGCTGCTTTCGGCGATGGTCGGGCATGACGAAGGCGACAGTGCGACTGCGATGATGGCGGGCCGCGCCGTTATCGACTACCAGGCGCACCTGAACAAGGATGCGTTGAAAGGTGCGCGAATCGGCGTGCTGCGCAAGTCCATGGGTTATCACTCCGGCGTGGACGCGGAGTTCGAGCGAGCTATCGCCGCGATGAAAGCAGCCGGCGCCACACTCCTCGACGCCGAGATCACGACCGCTGGCCAATGGGATGCCGCTGAGCTGGAGGTACTGCTCTATGAGTTCAAGCATGGCCTGAATAACTATCTGGCTGCAGGCGACGCACCCGTGAGGTCGCTCGCGGAGCTGATCGATTTCAACGCAAAGCACGCCGCTGCACAAATGCCCTATTTCGGGCAGGAACTGCTCGAGCAGGCCCAGGCAAAGGGCTCGCTCGACGAGCCGACGTACAAGGCTGCCCGCGCCAAGGCGCGGCTGCTGGCTGGCGCGCAGGGAATCGAAGCAGCGCTCAAGGCACAGAACCTCGACGTGTTGATCGCACCTGCAATGTCTCCGGCGTGGCTCACGGATCCGGTGATGGGCGATCATTTCATTGGTGCTGGCTATGGCGCGGCAGCCGTCGCCGGCACGCCGAGCATCACCGTGCCGATGGGCGAAAGCTTCGGTCTTCCGATCGGCATCTTGTTCATGGGCCCGGCGTGGAGTGAGCCACGCCTGATCGAGCTTGGTTTTGCCTTCGAACAGCTTACCAACGCGCGCAGGCCGCCACGTTTCCTGGCCACGGTAAATTAATCACTTCGTGGCACGTATTTCAGGCTGACGGTCTCTTTCCACGGACCGCCATTCTCCGATCGTTCGTTACGAAAGGCAGCGTCCACCGTCGCTACGCCACTTTCCGCAAATCCACCGTATGGGCTTTGATGCCCACTTTGAGGCGCTTTCGTATAGCGTCAAAGATTGCCGCCAGGTTATCCATGCTCGGATTGCCCTTGGGCGACAGCATTCGATGAAGGCTCTTGCTGGGCGTGTCCGTGAGCTTGGCCAGCTGTTCGAACCCCAAGGTTGCATTCACAAGATCGCGCAGAATCAGACGCGCAGTCTCTGGCTCACCACTCAGGAAGAGGGTTGCTGCCTCATCCAGGAGCGCCCTGGCGAACGCGGGGTCGCGCTCGACTCGAGCGACGACGGTTTTCTTGAAATCGCGAGTAAGCGCCATGGTCGTTACCTCTTTCGTTTCCTGACAGTGTCATCGGCCGGTGGCGTCGGCTTCCGTGCCTTGTACTCGGCATGGAGTGCCTTGGCCCGTTCGATGTCCGCCTGCTGGCGGCGCTTGGTCCCGCCGCCAAACAACACGATTAGCGATTCACCGTCTTTCGCTAAATAGATCCGATAACCCGGACCCCAGTCGATGACGTATTCGCCGATGCCCGCAAACCACTTCACATTCGAAGTATTGCCAAGCTCCATGCGCAGCTTCGCGGTAGTGACTTTCGCCGCTGCCTGCGCGTCGAGGCCGTCAAACCAGACCCCGTAAGGACTCGACCCATCCGGACGAACGTATTCTTCAACCCGGATCTTCATTGGCAAATGGTAACCTTTAAGTGACCATTCAGACAACCCACCGCCCCGCCGCCACGCTCCGGGGGCATCCAATGACTCCTTCTCCGATAGTCCGCGGGTGATGCCGTCCCAAAAACCGTCGAGTGAAGCCATAAACAAGAACCCCGCCGAAGCGGGGTCCTGTGATCTCAGCTCGAGGGCGTCGCTTACGCGGCCTTGCAACGTCGGCTCAGGCCCAGACCGGCGAGACCGAGGCCGAGCAGCGCGAGCGTGCCCGGTTCAGGTACGCTGCTTACTCGCCTGCTCATTTTGTAAACATCTCGCCAGCGTCGCCCTGCTTTTTTCAATGATGCACGCCGCCACTGGATCGAGCGGACAAATCGTCCATGAATCAGTGCAGTCGGAAGCCGGTCGCGGAAGCCGGTCCGAAGTCGATGCCCGGCGCGGTCGGATCGGGACCGAGCACCAGTTCAGTACTCGAGCCATCCGCGGCAACACTCAGGCTGTTGCCGTCCACATTGGCCTTCAGCGTCAGGCGCAGGTAGCCGAGTTGTTGCCCTGCCTGCCCCGGAGCGCAGAACGCCACCGACGCGGGACCGCAGAATACGAGCTTCGTGAGCGACACGCCGATCATTCCGCCGGGCAGGCGCTTCCAGGCACCTTGTCCATCGCTGCCGATCAGATTGAAAGGCGGCGGCAGGGAGCCGCTGGCGGCGTTGAGCGTAGCGTTGGTCTCACTGACCGTGCCGCCGGAATGCAAGGTGATCATCTCCTTGAAGGGCGGCGGGTTGCCGCTAAGGAAAGTCACCTCCAGCAACCAAGTACCCACAGGATTCGGATGCGACGCGCTCTGCCCCTGCGCGGCAGCTGGCTGCGAGGTCGTCATCATCAGGCCAAGCACCACGATGGTGCCGAAAAAGGATTTCCCGTTCATGTTCCCCTCCCCTGATAGTTGCTTCAGGCCGAGCCTCCGGTCAACTGCGGTTTCGCCGCTGCTGTTCGGTTGCACGCGGGATTTTCAGCCATCTGCGAGCGCTTGCCAAGTGCGAGGGCACGCGACGGGTTCTACCCCGATTCTGCGGACACTTTCACCAAGGTGTAAACCCGCGTCGAGGATTGACCAGCATCCGGAGTCCGATGTTGACCATGTGAAACGGAGATAAGCTCACGATTCTCATCGACAAATGTCTCTTGAGCCCTGGTCTTTTTTCGACGCCGGTCAGGGCCAATTCCTGGTCAAACTTCAACGCCTGTTTACAATGCTGTCCCACTAAACCCCATCTTTCGCCGTATCGCAGCCTCTCGCAGGGCACCCCGTCGCCGCCACCGTCCATCTTCACGCCGGGGCAATTGGCGAGGAAGAACTCTGCTTCCGCGCAGGAGGTCATCTCGGAGCAATGCGTGCGGCCGTCGCACTGATACGGGCTGCGCCTGTCCGACGCGGCCTCCTGGTCGAGCAGCTGCGAGGTCACCGACGCTTCGCCGTCGTCGAGGAGTGCCTCATTCGCGTCGAACTCGCGTTACCTCGGCCGTTGCAAGTCCTTGTCAGCCGCCTGCTCCACCATTTTTCCCTCGACAAATTTATGCAGAACGCTCGACACCAGCGTCTGATACGGCAAGCCCTCCGCGAGCGCACGCTTCTGCAGCGCGCGCAGGTCCTTGGAGGAAATGCGGATATTGATACGGCTGTCCTTGGTAAAGGTCGCCTCGGCCACATTGCGATGGCGCGCCAACTCGCGGGAGCGATTCTTCACCGGCTTCAACTTGCCAGATTCGAACGCCTCGAGAATCTCCTTCTCATCTGCATCAAGTCTGTTCATCGGATTCACCCAGGTAATGTCGGGAGGCTTTACGGCTCGGAATGATCGTCTTCAGGAAGATCTCGGTCTCGGATTCAACGAAGGGCACGAGGTATGCGTAGCCCTCGATCAGGACCACAGAGATCTTCTGCCCGGGATAGCGCTGCTGATTCGGGTGCTCGAGCAGGTCCACCTCGTCGCCGGCTTCAATGTGAAACACCACGTCCTCGAACGAAACGCCGCGCTCGCGCTTCAGCCTCTCGTTCTTCGCGGGATCCCAAGCGTAGTGCTTCACCACTAGATCATACCAAAGTGTGTGCCTTATGTACTCAGGCTGCGTCGGCGTTTAGGCTCCTCGCCCGCGTCGGCACAGCGCGGCTCGGTCCGCGCCTGATTGGCCCAATTTCCGATAGTCCGCGGGTCAGCCGTTTTCGGGGCAAAACGACGCCCGATGGTCCGCGGGTGATGCCCGAAAGACGTTGCAAATCAATAATTTAGGAAGTGGTGGCCGGGGACGGAATCGAACCATCGACACGCGGATTTTCAAGACAGCTAACAAGTCAGTTCGGTGCGAGTAAGCGGAAGAAGCGTGACGATTTTTCGCGGAGCCGACCGAACCGCCCTCGCCGGCCGAGCCCATACCGAACCCCGCGGGGGCCGGCCGACCGAATCCCGGCGCGGGGTCCATGCGGGTCAACGAGTTGCGAGCATCGCGACCGAGCGGGGACCAAACTGGGGGCGGTGTTCGGGGGACCGGTGGAGCTGACCGTCGATTTGAAGGCTCAGCGCTGATTATTCTGCTTCTCCCAGACGAGGTATTTGAAGGAGCGCCAGACCGCGATGTCCCAGCAGGTCGGCAACCCTCAACTCAGTCGGGGTTCGCCACGCACGCGAGTCAAGCCTGCCACGCGATCACGCCGATCAGGAGGGCGATAATCAGTTCTTCCATCCAGTCCCCGCTCCAGCGATAGACCAGTAACGATCGGAAACCCTGTTCATCGAGTGACGCCAGTGTATCCTCCGGGCGTCGCGACCACGGATATGCCCGACATGCCGAACCGAATCGACGCGACCGCTGAGTCATTCGATCACAGGCAACCCCAACGGAGCGACCATGAAATCATCGAACCTGCGGTCGTCGAGCATTTTGCCCTGTCTCGCGGCGATTCTCGCCAGCTGCACCGCGCTCTCGGCGCACGCGGCGCCGCCGGCACTACCGGATCCGTGCAAGCTCGTCACGCTCGAAGAACTTGCGAAGATCACCGGCCCGGTGAATGGGCCCACGCCGGACGAGCACACTGACGGCGGGATCTACACCTGCGAATACACTGTCGTGAGCACGGGCAAGTGGATCACCATCCGACTGCACGACGGTGCGCGCGGCCCGGTGACGGCGCCGAGCGGCGGCCAACCCTCCGTACCGCTGCCTGAATTCGGCAAGAACGCGTTCCTGATCCCCAACTTCCACGACTCCGTGGACTTGTACGCCGACAAGCGGGGCATCAACCTGAGCGTCAGCATGCCGACCAGCGCTACCTCCGTCGAGATGGTGAAAGCCATCGCCAGAAAGGCCCTGGCACGCCTGGGAGCGTGATGCGGTCAGTGATGCTTCGACCGCATCGACTGCGCCGACTTGCATCGAAATTCCGCTGGCCGTCAAAGCCTTCGGAGCTCAACGCGACGATTGCGAGCGCGACCCTCCGGCGTGTCGTTCGTCGCCTGCGGCGACGATTCGCCGTGGCCCCCCGTCGTCAGCCGGCCACCATCGATTCCGTACTGGCTGACGAGTGCGGCCTTAACAGCTGCGGCGCGACGCTTGGACAGGTCCAGATTCGCCGCGTCGCTGCCGATGCCGTCCGTGTGGCCGTCGACGCGCAGCTTCCAGTCGGGGTGTGCCTTGAGGGCGGCAGCGATCTCGTCCAGGACGCGTTTCGACTCCGGGCGTATGTCGGCCCGATTGAACGAAAAGTAGATGCCGTACACCTGCACCACTTCTTTCCGGGCGAGTGTGTTCTCGATCGTCGTGGGTGATTTCTCTGGCTCCGGATACTCGATGCGTATGACGGTCACTGAGTTTCGACTACCACCCGAACGCAGCACGATCGGATTCGCGGTATCGTCCAGAACGAAATCCTCGGCGGGTGCACGACCTTTGTCGGTGGCGCACGTGCCCTTCGCATGAATGATGGGTAACTTCGTATTGCGCCCGTTGACCAGGACCGTGAGGGTTGCAGGCTCCTTGACGCGCACGAGCTCGCAGGCGTACTCCCCAACCACCACGGACATGCCGAAACGCGCGTCCGCATCGACATAGGTGTATGAGACCTTGCCGCTGCCGCGCAGCTCATTGATCATTGCGGCCGAGTAGCCAGGGACGGTGCCTGGAAACGACTTCCCGTCTCCAGAGTGGAAATAGGGCCGACGCTTACGCGCGCCTTTCTGATCTGCCGCGGACACCTTGCGCGGGACAACGATCAGCACCGGTTTGCCGCCATCGTCGGCGGGAGCTTCAGCGGAAAGCACGATGCGATAGCCCCGCTCGTCGATGTAATCGACGATCTTCAGTGACTCGAAGTCGCCCTGCGGCATGGTGACGGCGCTCATGATCTTGAGATCGACCATGAACGGGATACGAGTCGCCGCCGCAGCGGGCGGCGCAACGGCAGCTCGCGCGACTGTCGCGGCGCAGAAGCCGGCGAGCGCGCAAGCGGCAACCAGCGCAACGCTCACCCTCGCATGAGAGACAGCACTCATGGATCGCTCCTGACCAGTCAAAAGTCGCATAAGGCATTCTCCGACGGCTGCACGCGCGTCATGTCTTTCTTGAAAATCTCTTTATCGGCATCGCCAACCGCCTGACCGAACGCCTTCGCGTTCGCGCCGACCTTGACCGCCATGTGCAGATCGGTGCGGGTGCAAGGCACCATGGCAGCGGTACCCGAGTGGCTCGTCCCACTGGACGTGGTGAGCTCGATGTAGGCGGCAGCGCTGCTGCCCATCGCGGCATCGACGATCTTGCTGCCGGTCACCTGGCTCATCGGTGACTTCTTGAACTTAGCCAAGGCCTCGGGACCGAACGCCTTGTTGACGAGGATGTCGAAGTATTTGTCCGCCTTGGCTGCCGCGTCCTTGAACCCATCGAACTTCAGTATCTTGCTCATGCCGATGCTCAGCTCGATGCGGGGCGCCGCGAAAGCAACCACCATCCCGATCGGCGCGCCCGAGCCGCTGGTGGATTCGATAAGCTTGATGTCGCCCGTCACGTTGCCGTCCGGATCGACGACGCCTTCCTTCACCCGAAAGGACTGATAGCCGTCGTACGTGATGCGGAATTCGCCACGGCTGAACTCATACTCGGCGCCAAACGCCGGCTGGATGATCACGGCCGAGCTGATCTCGAGGAACAGAGGCAAGCCACCGAGGTATTGATAGAGGGGGATCTCGATCACGGACGGTAGCTTTATCTTTGCATTGCCGCGCAACTTGCCCGCCTCGACGGTCTGCACCTCCCACTTCAAATTCATCACGCCGTTGAGTTTCTTATACCCGACCTGCATTTTCTCCACGACGCCCCGCTCGACGTCGATGTCCGACGAAAAGTCGAAGTCGTCGAGATAGCCAGTGCCGGTGACCACAGCGGTCACACCGCTCACGGATTTCTTCAATTGCAGGGCGAGGTTGAGACGACCCGGGGCGGGGTTCGCCGAAAACTCCGTCTCCCAGTCGCTGATGATCGCCTTGAATGGCGCCTGCACGAGGTTGCCGAAAGCGTCCTCGCGTCCCTTGGCTTCGGCTCCCTTGCGACGTTCTTCCGTCGGCGACTGTGCGTTGGCTGGCCGCATCAACGCATCGGCGACCCACTGCCAGCCAATGTCCGGACCGACCCGCGCAGCGCTGTCCTGAGCCTCACCGAAGCGTATCGGCGCCTGCAGGCGGATCTTCGCATCGCTCACGATGTCGAGCAGTCCCGCCTGGACGGTCAGCACGGCCAGTTCGTCGCCCTGCTGCATCGACGCGATGATCTTCCTGGCCAGCAATCCTTTGACCAGAATGACTTCGCCATCCTTCATCGCGGGAATCGGTGCCACGCTCCGATCGAAGACGAGCACGGAACCGTCGGTGCTGACACTGATCAGTGCTTTCAGGCCGTCGGTCTGCTCGATGACATGAACAGCGGGAAGGTAGGTCACCTCCGCAGAGCCACTCCCATCGGGATGCGTCGGCGCGTTCGCAAACTCACCCTCGGCCTCGGTGCCGGGCCGGCAACCGGAGGCAAGCGTCATTGAGAACACCATCGACGTCAGTAGGACAAATCGACTGTTCATTCCGATGTTCCACTTCTGCCTAAAACCTTGCGGGAATCGCAGTGCAGCGATCATCGCTTCCTGCCCTGGATCTCCGATGCAGGCAGGGCAATGTTGCCCATGACCGCTGCGGCCCCGAGTCCGCCGGGCCCGGTCTTTACGACGCCAACTCCGCTGCTCGCCACTCCTGCGACCACCAACTTTTCGCCTGCAGCGTTGGCGATCACGAGCCGACCCGACTGAGCTTCCATGCCGCGCAATTCGGCGATCGAAAGATCCGACTTGTTGATGATCGCTACGAAAGGGTTACCGTCGTCACCGTTTCCCAGAGTGGCTCTGCCGTTCCTGCCGATGGTATTGAAGGAGACACGTTGCGCCGAGGCTTGTGCCATAAGCCTGACTTTGTTGCCCGCATCGGACATGTAGATGACTGACTCCCCTTCGACCGACGCGCCCAGTTGCACGGAGGCGCCCACGAGATTACCAACGGTGAGTCGCGCGCCGCCTTTCGATGGCCGGTCTACTCGCAGAATTGTTTTGCCCTCATGGTCGCGCACGATAAATGGCGCCGTGACAGTCAACGGACCGGACTGGTCCGTGTCTGTTGCGCTTGCTCGGCCGGCCCCACCGTCGTCTTGCTTCTGCGCAGCCTCTATCGCGTCCAGTCTCTGGCCGAGGCGCCTGGCCAGTGCATCGTCCTCTTTTTCCTGCTTAACCTCCTCCGCCTTTTCTTTTTCCAGTTCCTTGACACGCCTGTCGAGCTCATCGACGCGGCGTTTGAGGGCCGCGATCTCGTTGGCCGGTGCAGACGCCACCGGCTTTGCAGTCGCCGATATACCTTGCGACAACGCAGCGGGCGCCAGAACCCCCGTGAGCAGCAGCGTTGCGCATGACGCAACGGGTGAGCGGCGGAGCGTTGTTGAATACCTGGCAAGCATGTTTTCCTCCGGCGATCCTGCTATGGGGAAGGGACCAAGCCGGGACGTGCCGACTTTCGGGCGTCGAAAAGGCATCGGCGGCTCAGGCCCGCGGTGGCCGCCAGCATGCGCTCTGGAAACTGCTCCATGCGCACGTTGTTGATGTTGACCGCCGCGTTGTAGAACTCCCGTCGATGGGAGATATGTTCTTCCAGCGCTGAAATCCGCTGCAACAACGCCGCGAACAATTCGTTGGCACGCAGTTGCGGATAACTCTCGGACACGGCAAGCAACTGGCTGACACCCTGGGTGAGCGCTTCCTCCGCAACCACCCTCATGGAGCCTTCGTCGGTCGTGGCAGCGCGGGTGCGCAGCGCGGTGACACTCTCGAGCAACGTCCGCTCATGCACCAGGTAGCCCTGGATCGCATCGACCAGCTTCGGCAACTCGTCGTGGCGTTGCCTGAGCAGGATGTCGATGTTGGCCCATGCCTGGTCCACCTGGTGCTTGACCTGAATGAGTCCGTTGAAGAGCGCAACGCCGTACGCTGCCGCGCCTGCGACCAGGAGCGTCAACGACAATACGCAGACCGCGAGCCACGCCATGCTCATCGTCCGAGCAGAAGGTCGACGAGCTGGTAAAGCGTGTAACAGAGAACGACCGCACCGAAGCCGCAAAAGACCAGCGAACGCTGTCGCAGTGTTGCCAGTCCCTTCTGTTCTGGTCGGTTCGAGACGAGAAACGGTTGTCCCGTCCGCCCCTTCCAGACGAGCAGCGCGGTGGGCGCAATCTCCGGCGGACTGCTGTCGTCGGCCACTTTGATACGTTCGCCGCCCTTGCCGACCTTGCCGATGATGTCGAGAAATCCGATCAGCACCGCCACCACGATGCGGGCGGGTCCGGGGGCCGCAGCAACCACGCTACGGCGCCATTCGCCCGTACGCACCGACTGCACGACACCTGCAAACCCGCGAGGACTCACGTGCTCTGTCACATTGCGCCGTTCGTCCAGCGTGCCGATGACGTACAGGGACCCGTTCACCTCGAGGCACGCCTCGCTGACGCGAATGCGACCGTCTCCGGGCCATGGAAAACCCATTTCCTCGAGCAACGCCACGCCTGGGGCCGGCAGTGAGTCCTTCCGCGATTCCCAGACTTCCGTTGCGAGCAGCACGTCAGCGTCTTTCAGCCAGATCGGAACGCACCCGGCCTCGTCCGTGAGTTCGACGACGTCCACGCGGCCGCCATGACGCGCCGCAACCTGGCGCCATTCACCGTCGTTATTGCCGGCATCGGACCAGCGGTGGACGGCCACGTCCCACCACACACTGGGTCGACCCGTGACGGCCGCGACCGATGGGTGGTTCGTGGTGGCGCGACCTGCAAGTTCGACCAGTCCTAACGCGGCGCTGCTGGTCTTCGCGGTCGGCGTATTGGTCGCGGCCAGTCCGTCACGCAGGCCGGCGAAGCCTTTGTGCAGCAGCCACCCGCCAGCGACAAAGCCAGCGGGTATCGCGACGACAGGTTGAAAGAGAAATGACAGCAGTAAGATCAGTGCGACCAGCAAGGCCAACACCGCGACGACGATGCCGGCCACTTTGAACGTGCTCCACTCGCGCGACGAAATGCCCATTCGCGACTGTGCATCCTGCAACGGAAGACGTTCGCCGATCCAACGCGATCCGAGTCGCTGCTGCAGCGCTGCGATGATCGCGTCATGCTCTTCGCCCGTGGGCAGCACGCGCATGAACGGCTTTTGGTCGGCCGCGGTTCGCGACAGCACCAGCCACTCAATCTGTGCCGGAATCCACTTGGCCAGATCGGGAGCGCCGCGCCCGCCCATCCCCGCCATTCCGGCGGTTGCGCCTTCCTTGATGGACTCCCAACGCAGTTGTTCAACGCCTCCGCCGAGCGCGGCGTCCGATGCGAAATACAACCCGTTGTCGTCGATCCGGAGAGTGCAGTGTGTATCGCCCAGTGGCGTCGGCACGGTGAAGGCACAGTGCAGGTCGTTCGCGGTGGGCGTCACCTCCGCTCCTGCACTAGTGCAGGTCAGCGTCGCGACTCGACCAGGGCGAGAATTTTCTTCGCCGGCGCCACGATGTCGGAGAGTCCGGTCAGGTAGATCTCCACGGAGTCCTCACCACTGAGGACCATCAGCACCGGCCCGACCTGCGCGGCCTCGTCACCGAGGCCATCGAGTGGATCGGCAAGGTCGGGATCGGCGCGTTCGGCCATGCCGAGTCCCCTCGACAGGGTTTCACCCTCGCCCCACGCGACTTTCAGCCACGCGTCAGGACTCAACGATGTGGGGGCTGTATAGACACATCCGGTCACGCCACTGGAACTTTCGTCCGGAACGCCGACCACGGTCATGCCAATGATCGCGGACATCTCTTCCTGCGTAACCAGGCTGCACGCGCTGGGCCGGACTTTCTCGACGGGGAGCGTCAAGACCTGGGCGTCGGCGACGACTGCGGCCGCAGGAGCCTCTGGCTTGGAACATCCGGTGAGCGCTGTCATCGCCAGGCTCATGCCCAGCCAAGCCACAACTGACGTCCTCATGTCGACTCCTTACGGCTTTTCGCGGCCGGCTTTCTGACCATCGGGAAGTCCGACACTCGGCAGCGGCGGCTCGCCTACTCAATAGCATGTTTCGGCCACGCAAATGCGTTCAAAGCGGGTATCGCGGAGTGCGTTCGGTTGCTTCAAGGATCCTTCCGCTTCTGTTCAAACGCCGAGTCGATGTTCCTTTTTGATTGCGCGTCCTGCGAGTCCTGCTGGCTACGGCGATCCAGTTCGCCGACTTGCTGCTGCATCTGGCGGACCAGATCCGCCATCGCAGGGTCAGGCTGGGCGCCAGCCTTGGCGGGCGGCGACGGTGCAGGCGGGGTTGCGATTTTCGGTGCCGCGCCGGCTGGGTCGGGAAGATCCAGCGTCGGCGGCGGCGGTGCAAAGGCCCCTGCGCTGTTTGCCACCATTGCGCCACCGCCCGGCGTCAAGCGATTGGCCGCGCCCTGGGCGTGAAGACTGGCGAGAATGCTCGAACCGGGGGCAAGGCCACCCAGCATGCGCAGCAACGAAAACGCGCCGAGGGAGACGGCGCCAATCCCGCACGCAATACGCAGGCCTGCGACAGCGGCAGCGTCCCCGATCGACGCTTCACGCGCCTGCGACCAAACCCGCAGGCTGGCGATCGTGCACCACGAAATCCACACCTGGGCAACGATGGTGATGGGAAACAACACCTTCCAGACAACGGGCTGCAGCATGAAGCTCTGCAGCCCCGCTGTTTGCGGCCATCCGCCGACGACAAACCACAGCACCGAAGGAGTCAAGATCACCAGCCAGACGATGACGGCCGGACGCCGCAGTGCGACGAACAGGGAGGCCAGCGTCAAACCCGGTGGACGCAGGGCCGGCACGCCGGTCTGCGGTTGCACGAGTTCGCGATCGACCCGATCGCGCTCATCGACGACCATCGCGCCCAGGTGAACTGACTGCTCGGTAGCGGCTGCGCGCTCTGCAAGATAAGCGCGACGCATCCGCACAAATCGATCGACTGAAATGATTGACCAGGGCAATCGACTGAAGGCGGCGCCGAGCGTTCCATTCAAGCGTGACGATGCAGCCCGTTCGGCTTTGAGCAGCGGTTCAATGACATCGCGACCACCCTGCCGCTGCCGATCGAGCCAAAGTGCGGCCGCCAGCGCGGCGATAGGCATCAAGCCCCGCAAGTGGACCAGCGCACCGAGTGGCCACGACAGAAAGGCGAGCCATGATTCGCTGATGTCGGCCGTATTCCCGGCTGCATGATCCAGCGAGATGATCACGAACAGGCCGAGTGCAGTGAGGCGCGCCCTCTTGGTTCGCTTCAGGACGGCGAGTCCAACAGCGAGTCCGCCAACCGCGGACCAGACCAGATGCACATTGAGCTGTGCGACATCGTTCGGCCCTGCGACGCCGATGGGAAGCCACGACGTCAAGGTCTTGCCGATGCTGGGAACCAGCAAGGTCGCCTGGGAGAACACCAAAGCCCAACCGCCCGCAATGCCCTCTGCCCGATCTGCAGATCCACCGAAGCGATAAAGATCTTCGGCCAGCCCGAAACCTGCACCGGCCGCCGCCCCGAGGAGCACCAGGTCGGTGAACGACCACTGCCGCCTGAACATCGGGACCAGCAGCAACGCCGCCAGCGGCAGCAGCTTCATCAACTCTTCGACGAACGGATCGAGAGTATAGGAGGCGGCGCTGACCAGTTTCGGAGCCGACATGCTCAGCAACGGTGCCGCCAGCCCCGTCCAGGTCGCCTGCAGTACCACTGTCATCGGGACCAATAAATACAAACCGACCGCCAACGCCGCGTACACCGTTCGAATGCGAACCGTACGTGCAAGACTGCCAAGGACGACCAGCTGCAACACGCCCCAAGCATGTGCGGCGACTATTGAGAGGATCATGGATCTCCAGGCCGGCGCCACAGATGGGAACAGTGAGCTGCCCACAGTATGACCTCAGATGAGGTCTGGGCGGACACGATCAACCAGACCTATCAGCCCTGCGATGGCACTGAGGATCCAGCGCTGGCTTGCGCGCGATAGTGGCAGGGCGGCCATGCGAAAGACCAAGGCACTGGCCACCGTTCGTTCCGCGGGGCGTCACACTGCGTGAGCAGGGCCTGCGGACCGATGCGGAGGCAGGCATACTCAATAACACGTTAGCGCGATCTGCATACGTTGAAAGCGACTGGAGGCTCACTGGCGCCGCAGTTCGACGCGGCGATTGCGCGCCCGACCGTCCGGCGTATCGTTGGTTGCCTGTGGCGACGATTCGCCGTAGCCGCCGGTCGACAACCGGCCGCCATCGATGCCGTAACGGCTGATCAGCGCGGTCTTCATCGCAGTCGAACGCCGCTTCGACAGGTCGAGATTCGCCTGTGCTCCGCAATTACTCGATCACGCCCACGCGGGCGCCAGCAGATATTCGTGATGCAAGCCACCCAGCACCGATCGGACGAGCACGCTGAGGTGCTCGCCGAGCCGATGGCGGGTTAGTGGTATCGCAGACGGCACGCCCTCCGATGGAGGGTCCGGCACGCCTGGACCGAGCGCCATGTGCGGGCGTCCATGGTTGTAATGACCCACCCATGCCCTCAGGATTGATCGCAGGTGCGACTCCGACAGCCGGATCAACCAGTCCAGGCACTCGCGTCGAATCGTGCCAATCACCCGTTCGCAGATCGCATTGGCCTGCGGGCTGTGCGGCGGCGACTTGAGCACGGTCAGGCCGAGATTCCTGATCGATTCGTCCAGCCTTCTCGAGAAGATGCTGTCCCGGTCGTGAATCAGGTACTGGTGGGCACGGTCAAATCCAACGACTTCCGGCAACTGCTGCAGGGACCATGCCGCAGTCGGGTGCGCCGTCACGGCGACGCGCACAACTCGGCGGCTGCCGTGCTCGATGACCACGAACACGTAGAGCAGTCGGAATGTCGCCGTGACCACCACGAAGAAATCACAGGCGACGATCGCGTTCGCGTGATTGCGCAGAAAAGTCGCCCAACGCTGATCGCCTCGCGGGCGGTCCGGCGGTCGCTTCGGCATGTACTTGCGCACCGTCCGCGGGGAGACCCGCAGGCCGAGCTTCAGCAGCAGTTCGTTGGCGATCCGCTCTTCGCCCCAGAGCGGATTCTCGCTCGCCATGCGCCGGATCAGCTGGCGCAGCTTCAGCGGAATCCGCGGTCGTCCTGGTCTTGATTTGAGGCGCCAGAACAGCCGCCAACCTGCTCGGTGCCAGCGGATCAGTGTCTCGGGCCGAACCACGACCAAGGCATCGCGCCAATCGAAGAGCCGGGAAAGCAACGCCAATGAAACTCGCGTCGCGGCGTCAACGCGCCCCGGCTTGGCGCCGCGCTCCAGATACAGCGCAAGTTGCCGGCGGAGAAAGAGGTTCTCCGCTGCGACGGATCGCCTTGGTCTGAGCGACAACACAACGAGGCCGGACAGGTCGGCAAGCAGCTGAACGACGATTCGAGCCAGCGCGATCACGCCACAATCATGCCACAGCGCGGTGAAGGTCCCGCAACGGCGTCAGTTCGTCCCGGATCGAATATTTGCGGAGCACAACCCCGTCGTCGCCCCCGTCCATCTTCACGCCGGGGCAATTGGCAAGCTCTTGCTCCACTTCTTCAGCCGTCACTATTCGCGTCAGCCATTCATTCTGAATCCGTATGCCTTGGTGTCTCAATTCACTGACCATCGAGACACGATGCCGCTTCCTGGCAAGCAAGGCCTCATGGCTATCGGTCATGATCTTCTCGGCGTCAATCCGAGGATGAACGTTGCTGTCATTTGGCGATATGTTTGTACTCGATGCGTCCTCGACAATTTGAATCTCCTTGGCCAGAAGCTCTACTAGATACTGGTTCGAGGCACGTATACAAAGCGAGAGATAATTCCCGAAACGAGGTCAGTTCGTCCCAGATCGAATATTTGCGGATCACTACGGTTGGCAGCGGCACTGCCGG
>Ga0209391_10000766_pt1 | contig 15893 bp, 14 predicted proteins | sample PPLLak3March2015_FD_187246 | JGI IMG/M metagenome (GOLD analysis project Ga0209391, IMG submission 187246) | Freshwater sediment microbial communities from Prairie Pothole Lake near Jamestown, North Dakota, USA - PPLs Lake P7 Core (1) Depth... | ecosystem: Environmental > Aquatic > Freshwater >... | reverse complement strand
CTCGAAGGCCGGGAGATCGAGCACGAGGGCCGGGGTCTCGATCGCGTCGAGACGGTCGCCGGGTCGAGCGGGCAGTCGTTGCACCATCGCCCGAAAGTAGGGTCAGACTCGACTTTCCGTCAAGTGAGCGCGCGGCCTCGCGTGCGGCGACGGCAGGAAAGTCGAGTCTGACCCTACTTTCGGACGCGTTCGTTCAACGAGGTGGCGCGGCGTCGGCGGCGGCGAGCTGCCCGTAGACGACCCGCGCCACGGCGAGCAGCTGCGTACGGTCCAGGTTGCCCGAAAGCGCGTAGGCGCAGTCGTGGTCGATCCAGTAGAAGATCGACACGCCGTTCTCGATCGCGTAGCGGAACGCGGTCTCGTTCGCGCCGGGCTCCTGCTTGCGCCACTGCAGCGTGAGCCGCTGCTTCTCGGCGTTCTCGTACATGAGGAGCGCCGTGGGCTTTTCGTGACCGGCGAGCAGCCGGCCGCCGACCAGCGCGAAGCCGACACTGTTCAGGTCGGGTGCGTGCGCCTGCACGCCCATGCGCCGCGTGAGCCACGTGACCAGGCCCTTTTCCTCGTTCGCCCACACCTCGACCGGGCGGCGCTGGTCGGCGGTGTAGAGCGCATGCGCAAACGCGGCCTGGCGCGCGAACGTCGTCGGCGTGCCCTGCCGGTCGAGCAGCGCCTCGCGCCCGAACCAGCCGACGGCGAGGCCCAGCACGAGCGTGGCCGCCATCGCCAGCGCGGGCTTCCACCAAGGCACTGCACTCGACCGGGCCGGCGGCGCCGCGGCGGCGAGCAAGCGCTCGGGTATCGGCTCAGTTAGCCAAGCGTCGAGACCCTCACGAAGCTGGCGGTTCTGGTCTCGAATCTCGGCAAGCCGCGCGGCAGCGTGCGCGTCGCGGGCGAGCAGTCCCTCGACGGCCGCCGCGCGGTCGGGCGCGAGCTGGCCGTCGGCATAGGCCATCAGGTCGAGGTCGGTCTGAGCGTTCATCGAAGTCATATCACATCACTGCCTTCAGCGCCGGCACGTTGCCGTCGGCGGCACGACGCAGCTTCTCGCGCGCCCGCGACAGCCGCGACATCACGGTGCCCACCGGAATGTCGAGCACCGCGGCGATCTCCTCGTACTTCATTTCCTCCACCGCCGCGAGCAGCAGCACCTCGCGCTGCTCGGCCGGCAGTCGGCCGACGTGCCCCAGCAACTCGACGAGCTCGACGCGCGCCTGCTGGCCCGGCCGCACCGCGATCTGCCACGCCTCGCGGCCATCGCCGTCGTCGTCGAGCGAGACGTTGCGCGCGTCGCGACGCGCGAGCGCGCGCTGGTTGACGAAGACGTTGTGCATCACGGTGAAGAGCCACGCGCGGAGGTCGGTGCCGGCCTGCCACAGGCGGCGCTTCTCCCACGCGCGCGCCAGCGTGTCCTGCACGAGATCGTCGGCGCGGCTCGCCTCTCCCGTCAGCGTGCGCGCGTAGCGGCGCAGCCGCGGGATCGCCGCGACGAGATCGGGATGCGGCAGCGCCCCGTCGCTCACTGGACTACCCTTCGCGCTGCGCGCTCCGGGCCCGATTCGCCCTCGGGGCGGCCCTTCGGGCTCACTGGACTACCCTCCGCGCTAACGCGCTTCGGGCCGGATTCGCCCTCGGGGCGGCCCTTCGGGCTCATGGCCGGCCCCGGTGCACTCGGGCTAGGGTCTTGCGACGCGCCAGGCGTTGTTGAAGCCGTCGCCGGTCTTGTCGCCCGGCTTCGCGTCCTTCGCCCAGGTGTACAGCGGCTTGCCCTTGTAGGCCCACTGCTTCGAGCCATCGTCGCGAGTGACCACCGCCCAGTCGCCAAGGCCCACGTCGATCGCCGTGGCGGCGACCGGCGGCCAGTTGGTCGCGCACGGGCCGTTGCAGACGCTCTTGCCCGAGCCCGCGACGTCCTTGTCGAACGTGTACAGCGTCATGCCGGATGGGTTGGTGAGGATGCCCTCCTTCGCCTGCACTGCGTGGAGCGGCTGCCACATCGACGCGCAACCGGCCACCGCGGCAGCCACGATCGCGGCACCGCAGACCTGCATCAACCTGTTCATTGGGAAGCCCTTTCTCCGCATCGGGTCACGGGTTCGACATCACCGCTAACAGCCGGGGCGCACCGTTATTCCCGGATCGTTCCCGGCCGGCCCATCCTACGCCTGCCAGCCGTAGCGGATCAGGTGGAAATACACCGGGGCGGCGAAGATCACCGAGTCCAGCCGCTCGAGCATGCCGCGCCGTCCCTCGAAGCTCGTGCCCCACTCCATCACGCCGCGATCGCGCTTGATCGCCGACATCACCAGGCTGCCGAAGAGCCCCAGCAGGTTGACGACGAGCGCCATCCCGGCGGCCTGCACCAGCGAGAACGGCGTGAGCCACGCGAGCGCGGTGCCGACGATCGTCGCGCCGAAGATGCCGCCGACGACGCCCTCGACGGTCTTGGTCGACGACAGCGCCGGCGCGAGGACCGTCCTGCCATAGAGCTCGCCCCACAGGTACTGCAGCACGTCCGACGACTGGACCGTGAGCACGAGCCAGGCGATCAGCAGCAGGTTGCCGCCTTCGAAGCCGGCGATGCGCAGCGTCATCAGCGCGGGCACGCAGGAGACGCAGTACACGCAGATCATCAGCGCAGCGTAGAGCTTCGCCATGCGCTCGAAGAAGCGCGTCGTGTCGGCCGACATCGCGGCGAAGATGGGCAGCGTGAGGAACGCGTATACCGGGATGAACACCGCCCAGAGGCCGTACCACTCGAGGCCGACCAGCACGTACTGCGCAGGCAGGAAGAAGAAGAACACCGCGGCGAGCGCCCAGTGGTCGCCGCGGCGGGTGTAGGTGAGCGAGACGAACTCGCGCAGCGCGAGGAACGAGACGAACCAGAACAGCACGACCACACCGACCTTGCCCAGCGTGAACGCGAGCCCGAGCAGGAGCACCATCACCCACCACCAGCCAATGCGCTCGCGGAAGCTGTCGATCGCGCGGTGCGGCTCGCCGCGCGCCACGTAGTAGCGCAGCAGGAATCCGGCGATGCTGGCGACGAGCAGCACGCCGAAGGTGCCCGCGAAGAGCGTCAGGAGTTCGGGCCGCGATCCCATGGCAAGGGCCTGTTCACACTATGCCGGTGGCGGGGCCAGGGCGACGAGGCCGTCGCGCAGCCGGTCGAGGAAGGCCTCCTTGTCCTCGCCGGGGGCGACCTTCAGCGGCGTGCCGAAGGTGAGCGTGCACAAGAGCGGGATCGGCAGCACCTGTCCCTTCGGCATCACGCGGTTCAGGTTCTCGATCCACACCGGCACGCACTCGACTTCCGGGCGTGCCTCGGCCGCGCGAAAGATGCCACTCTTGAAAGGCAGCAGCAGCTCGTCGGTGGTGTTGCGCGTGCCCTCCGGGAACAGGATCAGCGAGTCGCCGTGATCGAGCGCGTCGACCATCTGCTCGACCGGGTTGGGCACCCCCTCGCGCTTCTGGCGCTCGACCATCACCGCGCGCAGCACGTCGTTCGCGATCCAGCGCTTGAGCTGCGTGGCGCTCCAGTAGTCGGCGCCGGCCACCGGCCGCGTGTGCACGCGGAGGTCGGCAGGCAGCGACGCATAGATCAGCACGAAGTCGCCGTGGCTCGTGTGGTTGCCGTAGTAGATCCGCTGCACGGCCGCGGGCGCGCAGCCCTTCCACACCGCCCGCGCGCCGGTCAGGAGGCGCGCGAAGCCGCAGATCGCACTCGCGACCAGCGACTCCTTCGTGAACCGGATCATGTCCAAGGAATGCCCGGGATCCCCGCTCGCGCGGCGTCAGCGGCCCATGAGGAACAGCGTCGCGAGGCCGAGGAAGATGAGGAAGCCGCCCGAGTCGGTGACCGCGGTGATCAGCACCGAGGCGCCGAGCGCGGGGTCGCGTCCCATCCGTATCATCGTCATCGGGATCATCACGCCGGCGAACGCCGCGAGCAGCAGGTTGAGCGTCATCGCGAACACCATGACGAGCCCCAGGCCGACGTTGCGGTAGAGCAGCATCGCGACGAGTCCCATTGCGCCGCCCCACACCAGCCCGTTCACCAGCGCCACCGCGAGTTCTTTTCGCAGCAGCTTCTCACCGTGGTTGCGCGAGATCTGGCCGAGCGCCACCGAGCGCACGATCATCGTGATCGTCTGGTTGCCGGAGTTGCCGCCGATGCCGGCGACGATCGGCATCAGCGCCGCGAGCGCCACCAGCTTCTCGATCGTGCCCTCGAAGGCGCCGATGACCCGCGAGGCGATGAACGCCGTCACCAGGTTGATCGCGAGCCACGCCCAGCGGTTCTTGAACGAGTCTAGCACCGACGCGAAGATGTCCTCCTCCGCGCGCAGGCCGGCCTGCGCGCGCATCGTCTCCTCGCCGGACGCGCGCACGAAGTCGAGCACCTCGTCGACCGTGACCCGCCCGACCAGCCGCTCGTTGGTGTCGACGACCGGTGCCGAGACGAGGTCGTAGCGCTCGAACGCGCTCGCCGCCTCGTCGGCCTTCTCGTGCTGCAGGAGCTTCACCGTCGGCGGCTGCATCACCCGCTCGACGACAACGTCGGGATCGTTGACGATCAGGGCGTTCACCGGCAGCACGCCGAGGAGCTTCTCGTCACGGTCGACGACGAACAGCTGGTCGGTCTGCGAGGGCAGCTCGTCGAAGCGGCGCAGGTAGCGCAGCACCACTTCGAGCGTGACGTCGGGGCGGATCTGGATGTCGTCGAAGTCCATCAGCGCGCCGACCATGTCCTCCTCGAACGACATCGCCTGGCGCAGCTGCTCGCGCTCGTCGACCGGCAGCTTCTGGAAGACGTCGTCGATGACCTCCTGCGGGAGGTCGTCGGCGATCGCGGCGAGGTCCTCGGCGTCGAGCGTCTCCGCGGCCGCGACGAGCTCGTGCGTCTCCATCGAGTCGATGAGCGACTCGCGGACCGCGTCGGATACCTCGACCAGGATCTCGCCGTCGCGCTCCGCCGACTTGACGAGGTCCCAGATGTACATCCGCTCGTCGAGCGGCAGTGCCTCCAGGATGTAGGCGATGTCGGCCGGGTGCAGCCGATCCAGCCGGTTCTGCAGGATCGCCCGATTCTGCTTCGTGACGAGGGACTCGACGAGCTCAGTGCGCTCGTCGTCGGCCGCATGCGCGGCCTGCTCGTGGACCAGACCCTCTACGAGCCGGTTCTTGCGCAGCAGCGCCGCGATTTCGGCGACCGCGTCCTCCACGCGCTTGTGCGCCTCGGGCCGGTCGACCGGCTTCTCGTCGAGGATCTCGGACATGGCGCGCGCGTGCTCAAGGGGAGATGCGTCGGTGAAGGACGCGCGCGAATTCTACGCGCAATGCCCCGCGGGCAGCACCCTCCGGCCGCCTCGCGCACGGTTTCGATCGATACCCGGTGCGGCCGGCGCAACGCGAGCGCCACGCAGCACACCCTACGGTAGCTCGGCCGAGGCCATGCGCCCGAGGATGATCCCGGTTTTCCGCGCCAGCCCGGGTGCGCCCGGATTGCGCTCGTAGAAGCGGGGATTGGGCGCCATCGCCGCGAGGCGCGCGCCCTGCTCGGCCGAGAGCCGCGCGGCGCTGGTGCCGAAATGGCGGCGTGCCGCGGCCTCGGCGCCGAAGACGCCGTTGCCCCATTCGATCACGTTGAGGTAGATCTCGAAGATGCGGCGCTTGGGCAGCAGCGCCTCGAGCATCAGCGTGATCACCGCCTCCTGCCCCTTGCGCAGCCAGCTCCGCTCCGGCGTGAGGAACAGGTTCTTGGCGAGCTGCTGGGTGATCGTCGAGCCGCCGGCGACGATCCGGCCCCTGCGCTCGTTCTTCTCGATCGCGCGCTGGATGCCCTCCCAGTCGAAGCCCTCGTGGTCGACGAACCGGGCGTCTTCGGCCGCGATCATCGCGCGCTTCAGGTTCGGCGAGATGCGCTCGTAGGGCACCCACTGGTAGGCGAGCTTTGCCTTCGGGTTCTTGCGCTCGAGCTCCGCCATGCGGTAGGCCATGAACGAGGTCTCGCCCACCGGCTGCGTGCGCCACCACAGGATCTGCACCGCGTACCAGCCGTGGACGAGGATCGCCGCGGCGACCAGCGTGACGAGCGCGTACCCGCCCCAGCGGCCGAGCCGGCGCAGCGTGCCCGCGAGGCCCATCAGCGCGGGCGCAGCAGGGCGAATACCGGCGCGGTGTGCGGCCGCACGCCGCGCCAGAGAAAGAAGCTCTCCGCGGCCTGCTCGATCAGCATGCCGAGGCCATCGGCGGTGCGGGCCGCGCCGTGGTGCGCGGCCCAGCGCACGAACTGCGTGGGCTGGTCGGCGTAGACCAGGTCGTAGGCGAACGCGCCGGGCGCGAACACCGACGTCGGCCAATCGTGGGTGTCCGAGGCCACGCCCACGCTGGTCGAGTTGATCACGAGGTCGTAGCGATGCCCGCGCAGCACCTCGGGGGCGATCGCTTCGATCGGACCGAGCGGCGCGAACTGCGCGGCGAGCGCCGCCGCCTTCGCGTGCGTCCGGTTGGACACCGCGAGCGTGCGCGGCAGGCAGTCGAGCAGCGGGCCGAGGATGCCGCGGGCCGCGCCCCCGGCCCCCAGCACCAGGATGCTGCGGTCGCGCAGCTCGAGGCCGAGGTTCTCGGTGAGGTCGCGCACCAGGCCCGCACCGTCGGTGTTGTCGCCGTACCAGCGTCCATCGGGCTCCTGCATCAGCGTGTTCACCGCACCGGCGAGCTGCGCGCGACTCGAGTGCAGCGAAGCGAGCGCGAACGCCTCGACCTTGAACGGCACGGTGACGTTGAGGCCGCGACCGCCGTCGTGGCGGAACGCCTCGACCTTCGCGACGAACCCGTCGAGGGGCGCGAGCAGGCGCTCGTAGGTCATGTCCGCGCCGATCGAGTGCGCGAACGCGGCGTGGATTTGCGGCGACTTGGAGTGCGCCACCGGGTTGCCGATGACGGCGTAGCGGTCAGGCATCAGGAGTCAGATGACAGAGGACAGTAGCATCGGAGTTTCCACTGGCCGCGCATCATAGCGCGGCGGTAGCCTTCAGGAGCGAACCCGGCGCTCGATGCGCCGCCACCGGAAACACCACCGCCTCTGTCCTCTGACTCCTGGCTACTGACTGACGAGCTCGTCACCCTTGGTGAACGTCCAGGTGCGGGTGATGTGCAGGATATCGGTGTCGCGGCGCACGTCCGGTGGGAACGCCGCGTAGGGCGCCGACATCTCGACGATGCGGACCGCCGCGGCATCGAGGATGCGGTGGCCGGACGACCGGCTCACCTCGACGGTCTCGACGCTGCCGTCGGCGCGGATCGAAACGGTGAGGAGCAGGCTGCCGTAGAGCTTGCGGGCCCGCGCCGCCTCGGGGTAGTTCATGTTGCCGACGCGCTCGACCTTGAGCCGCCAGTCCTCGACGTAGCGGGCGAAGCGGTACTCCTCGGCGCGCGCGCCGACGAAGCGGCGCTTGGGCCGCTTCTGGTACGCGTCCATGTCCTTCGCGATCTGCGCCTCGAGCCGCATCGCCTCGAGCGTGCGCTGCATCATCTCGCTGGACGACGGCAGGTCCGGTTTCTCCTCCGCCTCCGTCGCCTTGGGGGCGACCGGCACCGAGGGCATGGCCTTGATCGCAGTCAGGAGCTCGCTCGCCTGGCGCTGGAGCTCGTCGACCTTCTGCGTCGCGACGGTGATCTCGTTCTGTGCGCTGTCCTTCGGCAATACCGGCAGCGGCGACTTCGCCCGGCGGTCCTTGTCGGTGTTGCCACCGCCGTCGAGGTTCGCCTGGGCGAGCACGTCCGCCTTGGTCGGCTTCTCCTTGGTCTTCGCGTTGACCAGCGCGACCTCGATCGGCTGCGCGCGGCCGAGGTCCTTGATCACGATCGGCGCGAAGCGGATCGTGAGCACGACGACGTGGATCGCGATCGAGATGCCGAGCGCCCACAGCACCAGCCGGTTGTTGCGTCCCCCGGCGAGCGACTCGGGCGGGATGCGCGCCGGCGGCAGCGCCCCGGCGGGGGCGATCTTCGCGGTGCGCGTGCCGCGCGTGGCGGGCGCCGGCTCGAGGTCGAACTCGGGTTGGGGCGCGGCGGCGAGTTTCGCGCGCGCGGCGGTGGCGCCGGCGGTCGACGCGGTCCGGGCCCCGGCGACGGGCCGTGCGGACGATGCGGACTCGACGGGCCGCCCCGGCGACGCGGCCGCAGCCTTCGCGGTGGTTCGGCGCGGCGCCGAGGGCTGCGCAGGCCCGGACAATGGCGGGGTCGCTGTTTTCGCCGCGGGCGGCGGCACCTGAGCGGCCGCTGCGCCCGGTGCTGTCGTGGCCTTGCGTGCGCGCTTCACCGGCACGACATTGTCCGCCCCGGGCGCAGGCGCATCGGGCGGCTTCGGCGAGTCGGGGCGGCGCGGCAAGTCGGGCGCGTGTCGAGGGTCTCTATCCGACCCATTGTACTGCGGGTCATGTCGTCGTCATACCCGCGCAGGCGCTCCCGGCGACCGCCCGGCCTGCCCGGATGCGCGGCGGAGCCGGTGGTCCGACTACGCGGGCTGCGGCGTGGCCGCTGCCGCGCCCGCACCGGCGACGCGGCACTCGAGCGTCGCGGCAACCAGGTCGATGCGGCCGATCGCCACGCGCACGGACGTGCCCGGTGCGCTATCGGGAAGGTCGGCCAGGCGCACGACGAGTGGCAGGCGATCGAAGCGCACCAGGTTGTCGCGGATCACCGTCGCGCCGGTTTCCTGCACCCCTTCCTGCACCAGCCAGCGCAGACACCAGTAGTGCTCCATCCGGTCCTGGAACTCGGCGTACTGCGCGTACGTCGCCTCGAAGTCGGCCACGACGGCGAACAGCTCTGCGTCGTTGTCCCCGTAGGGCGGACGCTCCCCCGCCGCGAGTGCCAGGACTTGTCGCTGGTTGACGAGGTCGCTGTAGCGGCGCAGCGGCGAGCTCGCCCACAGGTAGTGCGACAGGCCCAGTCCCTGGTGCTCGCCGGGCCGCGTCGACATCTTCACCTTGCCCATCGACTGGGTGCGGTAGAGCCCCGCCGCGCCGTGGTCGGCGAGGTAGCGCCCCCAGGTGTTGTTGGTGAAGATCATCAACTCGGCCACCAGCTTGTCGATCGGCGAGCCGCGCGGCCGCGGCACGATCGCCACGCGCCCCGGCTCGGGATGCGCAGTGACGTCGTCCCAGTCCACGTAGAAGCTGTAGTCGATGCGCGTGATGTCGGGCTTGCCGCGCGATTGCGCGAGGTTCGACGCGAGCTTCCAGAGCGCGCGCAGCTCGCCGGTCCACGGCGGGTCGCCGGGCGACGGCAGGTCGTTGGCGAACGCCTCCCCCGGCTCGTCGAGGCGCAGGTTGGCCGCCACCGGCACCTTGTTCAACCGCGTCTCGTGCCGTACCGGCACGCCCGCGTGCGTGGTCTCGATGTAGAGCGACAGCGCGGGCCGCGCGCCGCCGGCCGCGAGGGTGAACGCCTCGATCGCCGCGTCGGGCAGCATCGTGATCTTGCGCCCTGGCATGTAGACGGTCGACAGCCGTCCGCGCGCGATGCGGTCGAGCGCGCTGTCCCGCGCGATCGCGAGCGCCGGCGCCGCGATGTGAATGCCGATCTCCAGGTGGCCGTTCGCGAGCTCGCGCACCGAGAAGGCGTCGTCGATCTCGGTGGTCGTGTGGTCGTCGATCGAGAATGCGCGCACGGGCGCCACGGGAAGGTCGGGAAAGCCCGGCAGCACGCCCGCGTCGGCAAAGCCCGTGCCCTTCGGGAAGGCGTCGAAGACGAAGCGGCCGAAGTGGTAGTCGTGCGTCGAGGGAATCGCGCCGGCGGCCGCGAGCAGTTCGACGGGGCCGGCCTTGCGCGCCTCGCACGCCGCCGCCAGCGCCTTCCACTCCAACGCGCTCTTCTCGGGCTTGTAGAGCAGCATGGGCAGCTTCGCGCGGAGTGCCTCGGGCAGCCGTCCGTCGACGAGCTCGGCCGCCCACGCCTCGACCTCGCGCGCCTCGCGCGCCTTGCGCTCGACACTCGCGAGCGCAGCGCGGAGCGCGTCGGGGGGTGCCTTGCGGTAGCGTCCCTTGCCGCGCTTGTAGAAGTGCATCGGCGAGGCGTGCAGCACCAGCGCAACCGCGGTCTGCTGCTCCGCGGTCGCCGACGCCCCGTAGTACTCGCGTGCGAGCGCGTCGAACGCGAAGTCCTCCTCGCCGGAGACTTCCCACAGGAACGTCGGGTCGAGCTCGGCCGCGAGCTGCTGCGCCAGGGCCAGTGCCTCGGAGGCCGAGGGCCGGGCGAAACGCAGCAGCACGTTCGCGGCCTTGATCTTCGAGCGCTTGCCCGAGGCGGCTTCGACCTGCAGCGAGGTTTCCTGGTCGGCGAGGACCGTCGCGGCCTTGAGCTGGCCGTCGTCCTCGTAGATGACGTGCATGGGGAGGTGCGCGAAGGACCGCGGCGCCGGAAGGAGGCGAGGATTATACGGAACCGGGGTCGGACGGGCCTTCCGCTTCCACGAACGCAAGGGGCCGCGTTCCCTCGGGAGAACGCGGCCCCTCCTGCGGCACGGCCTCGCGGCCGGTCCTGCGTTACTGCTTCGACCCGGCCATCACCGCTTCCATCACGCGGTCGAGGTTGAAGCTGCCGGGCTTCTGGCGCGGCGGGAAGTCCCTGAAGCTCTGCAGCCACTGCCCGACGTACGCGCCCGCCGGGGCGATCGTGAACATGCGTTCCATGTACCAGCGCTGGTAGCCCATCGCGTTCTCGTACTCGGCGCGCTCGAACGGGTCCATGCGCAGGTTGGTGACCAGGGGCGCGCGCAGCACCGTGAACGGCTCCTGCCACACGCGCAGGCCGTGCGCCTTCTGCTCCATGAACGTGATCTTCCAGTTGTCGTAGCGCAGCGCGGCTACGCTGCCGTCGTCGGTCCAGTAGATGAACTCGCGGCGCGGCCACTCCTTCGTGTCGCCCCGGAGCGTGGGGCCGAGGTCGTAGCCGTCGAGGTGCACCTTGTACGTCGTGCCGCCGATGGCACGGCCTTTCAGCAAGTCCTGTTTGGCGGTCCTGTCGCCGGCCGCGGCCACCAGCGTGGGCAGCATGTCCTCGTGCGCGCCGATGTCGTTGATCACCGTGCCGGGCTTGATCACGCCCGGCCATTTGATGACCGTCGGGACGCGGTAGCCACCCTCCCAGTTGGTGTTCTTCTCGCCGCGGAACATCGTCGTGCCGCCGTCGGGCCAGGTGAACGTCTCGGCGCCGTTGTCCGTCGAGTACATGACGATCGTGTTCTGGTCGAGGCCGAGCTCCTTGAGCTTCGCGAGCACCTGCCCGACGTGGCCGTCGTGCTCGACCATGCCGTCCGCGTAGATGCCCAGCCCCGTCTTGCCGTCAGACTCCTTCTTGAGGTGCGTGAAGATGTGCATCCGGGTGGAGTTCCACCACAGGAAGAACGGCTTGCCCGACTGCTTCGCGCGCGTCATGAAGTCGAGCGCCTTGGCCGTGACTTCCTCGTCGACCGTCTCCATGCGCTTCTTGGTGAGCGGCCCGGTGTCCGTGATGCGGCCGTCGGCGAAGCTGTGGATCACCCCGCGCGGGCCGAACTTCTTCTTCAGCGCCGGATCCTTGAAGTAGTCGGGGTTCTCCGGCTCCTCCTCGGCGTTCAGGTGGTAGAGGTTGCCGAAGAACTCGTCGAAGCCGTGCGCCGTCGGCAGCATGTCGTCGCGATCGCCCAGGTGGTTCTTGCCGAACTGGCCGGTCGCGTAGCCCTGTGCCCTCAACAGCGTGGCGATCGTCGGGTCCTCCTTCTTCATGCCCTCCGGCGTGCCCGGCAGGCCGACCTTGGTGAGGCCGGTGCGGATCGGCGACTGCCCGGTGATGAACGCGGCACGGCCGGCGGTACAGCTCTGCTGGCCGTACCAGTCGGTGAACAGCGCGCCCTCGGCGGCGATGCTGTCGATGTTCGGCGTCCGGTAGCCCATCATGCCGCGGTTGTAGGCGCTGATGTTGAACTGGCCGATGTCATCGCCCCAGATGACGAGGATGTTGGGCTTGGCGGGTGCCTGGGCGTTGGCGGCCACGGCGGCGACGCCGATGGCGAGACCGGCGCACCAGGACAGCATCGTCTTCGCACTGCGCGGGATCATGGGAAGGAGGCTCCTGTCGTCAATGGGTCGATGGTTCGGCGGCGGTGGGCCGCGAGCAGAGGGTCGCGGAGTCTTTCATGCGCAAAACGATGTGTCAAATGCCTTGAAGGCAACAAGATGATACGCTTCAGGCATGATCGAGAATCGTCTCCTCCGCTATGCATTGGCGCTCGGGGAGCGGCGCAATTTCGCGCGCGCCGCCGAGGCGCTCGGCCTCACGCAGCCGACGCTGTCGCGCAGCATCGCGGCATTGGAGCGCGACCTCGGCGTCAGGCTGTTCGATCGCTCGCACAAGGGCGTGACGCCCACCGAGTTCGGCCGCGTGCTGCTCGAGCGCGGCGCCATCGTGCTCGAACGCGAGGCCGACGTGCGCCGCGAGATCCAGCTGCTGGCTGGGCTCGACGAGGGTTCGCTGACGGTCAGTGCCGGCCCCTACTTCGCCGAGGGCGTGGTGGCGACCGCGATCGCCCGTGTGGCGGTCGCGCATCCGGGGCTGCGCATCAGGTGCCACTCCGCCGACCCGACCGAAGTCGTCCGCAACGTGCTGGCGGCCAGGGCCGACGTCGGCGTCGCCACGGCCCCCGCACCGGCCGAGGAGCCCCTGCTGCAGATGGAACGCCTGCCTCTGCAACGCGCCTATCTCGCGTGCCGGCCGGAACACCCTCTGACCAGGGAGGACGCCCCATCCCTGCAGCGAGTCCTCGAGTATCCGCTCGTCACCACGCGACTGCGTGGCATGACCGCGGTGCTGGCGGCAACCCGGGGCACGGGGATGCCCTGGAGTTCACCGGATGGCGGCGACTACGAGCCGCCGATCTCCGTGAACACGGTCGCCCTCGCGCGCTGGATTGCCCGCGAAAGCGACGCCATCGTCCCGGGCACGGCCGCGACGCTCGCCGAGGACATCGCGGCGGGGCGCCTCGTCGCGTACGACTTCGACGTGCCGGGCATGCGCATTGACGGGGCCGCGTTCTACCTGCGTGGTCGCACGCTCGCGCCCGCGGCACGCGCGTTTGTCGAGGTCCTGCTCGCGGTCGCCAAGGCGAAGGTCACCGAAGCCGAGGCGACGATGGCCGCCGCGGTCCGACCCGCGACGAAACCAAGGCGGCGCGCGGGCGCGCGCCGATAGCGTCCTGCCCGGGAAACGACACGGCGGACTTCCGGAAGTCCGCCGTCGCCGTCACGAGACCTTCTTGAGCGCGGGAGGCTTCCACGTCCCATCCATGATCGATGGCGCCTTCTCGGTCGGCCAGTACATGCGCATCGTCACGTTGAACTCGCCGTCCGGCGCGGGAAGCCAATTGGCCTCCTTGTCCTTGCCTGGCGATTCCTTCTGGATGTAGAGGTCGAGCGAGCCGTCGGCGTTGCGCTTGAATGGCATCCAGCTGCTCACCGCATAGCGGTTGATCGGGTTGGCGACGAAGAACGACTCCGGGTTGTACATCGTCACCGACCAGAACGCCCGCACCGGCGGCTCCTGACCCTTGTCGAAGTGCAGGACATAGCGGTTCGCGCCGGAGAGTGTCTTGCCTTCGCCATCGACGAAAGCCGACGGATACACTGCGTCCGCCGCGAGGTTCGCGCCGAGGCCGACCAGCGCGACCACGGCGCGCGTGCCGTAGTCCGTGCCGAAATCGCCGAGCTTCATCGACGGAACACGCCATCCGTTGACGGCCTCCCCGGTTTCCTTCGAGGCGGCGGTCAGCTTCTCCAGGGCGACGGGCAGCGCCTTCTCCAACCCCTTCGCGATCGCCGGGTCGAGCTTGGACGGATCGAACTTCTCGCCCGGCACGATGCCGATCTTCGCGAGCTTTGCGAGCACCGGCGCGTCCGCGGCCGGCGGCGGGTTCTGCTTCATCAGCGCCGCCATGCGGTCGAAGAAGGCGGTCGTGCCCAGCTTCATGACCGCATCCACCGGCGCCACCTTCATGTCGACCGCGGGATCGACCGTGGCCTGCGGCGGCGTGTAGGGCTTGCCGAACGACGCCAGCGGGGTCAGCTTGTATTGCTTCTGGATCGCGTGGACGGCCGCGTAGTCGCTGGGGCCGTTGGTTTGCGTCCGCCCGATGATCCAGACCAGGTTCGTCGGCGACTTGAGCTCGCTTACGCCCGCCGGGAGGGACCCCGTCCAACCCGGCCCGGTGATCGCGAAGTGCCCGGCCTTGGTGCCGGTGGTGCGCTTTCCGGGCGAGGCGAAGATGTTGGTCCACGCGTCGACCATCGGCATCAGGTAGTACCGGCCCTTCGTGTCCGGCACCGAGAGCACGATCGGCTCCTTCGACAGGTCGAGGCACGCCGACGAGTAGAGCGTGTCGACGTTCGCGCGGACCACGTCCTTGAACGACGCGTCGGGGAACTTCGGCATGTGCGCGAACTGATTGACGGGGGCCGCCTCGGGACCGGCCGTCGCCACGTTGGTGAGCTTCCGGCAGGTGGCGTCCATGATCACCAGCGGGAAGCCGTAAGCAATCGCCTCGACCCCCGCCTCGAGCCCTTCCCTCTCCTTGGCTGCGGCCGCGGCTGCGGCATCGGCGCCCGCCTTGGCTTGGGCGTCCGCTGCCGCCTTGGCCTGCGCGGCGTCGGTCTTCGCCTTGTCGGCAGCCGTGGTGTCTGCCTTCTGGCCGCACGCCCCGACCGCGACGGCGACGGCCAGCAGGAGCGCAATTCGACGTGCTACGTTCATGTTCATCCTGGTTCTCTCCGAATGGGGGCTCGAGCCCGGGTGCGTGCCCTCACGTTCGACCTCGCTCGATGGCCCAGCGTCGCTCTGCTGCCCTCCGGATCGCCGGCAGCATCAGCAGGCGGATGGCGATGATACCGAAGCGTGCCCATCGCCAATAGCGGTGAAACCTGATGCGTGACTGCAGGTCGGTGGCCACCGCGCGCGTTTCCTGGCCGAAGCGCGTCAGGCCGGGACCGATCTCCGCGGCTTCCAGCATCCATGCGATCTTCACCTGGCCGGGCTGTGCGTACGCCAGGAACTGGTCCGGGGCGACCGCCGAGAACACCACATCGGCGAGCCAGGGCTGGCAGGTCGCACCGCAGACAATGAACCTGCCTGGCTGCTCCGCGAGCAGCCCCCAACCCAATGCCCTGGTTTCCTCCAGGATGCCCTGCGGCTTGCGCGGCACAACGCGGGTCGCCCGCGTAAGCCGCTCACGCAGCCGGAAGATGAGCTTGACCGCGGGCAGCGACTGCATGTCGAACTCACCGGCAACGTCCATGACCATGCCGGCGGGGGCCCGGATCGTCGTCTCGAACCGCTCCCTCACATCGGGGTGCGGAATGAACCGCTCCAGCGGAGCCGTGCCGATGGCCATCGACGCGATTATAGGAACTCAGCGCTTGCGCCGGGACACTTCGACTAGGATGACGGGACGCGATGTGCGACGGGACGGCACGCGGCCGTGCGGCGATCCGTCGGATACCACTTCCCGGGATGGCGAATGAGGTTCCCTGTTCTCGCGGGCTTGTTGGCGGTCCTTCTGCTGTGCGGCGGCGTGCAGGCCGATCCTGTGACTGCCGATCCGGCCTCCGACGCCCCCGAGTCGCGCAGCGCGCACGGAGGCCGATACACCCAGGCGGCGTCCTATGCGGAAACCCTGCGGTTGTGGCGAAGCGCCGACGATGTCAATGCGTGGATCGGCGCCCGATTCGAGTACGACATGTCCCGCGCCCTGCAGCTTTCCGAGACGCAACGACAGACGAACGGGCGCATGCCCATCGCCGCGCCCGAGGCGTTCTTCGCGGCACCCAGGGGCGTCTGCGTCGACCTGTCGCGCTTCGCCG
>Ga0209391_10000765_pt1 | contig 15894 bp, 10 predicted proteins | sample PPLLak3March2015_FD_187246 | JGI IMG/M metagenome (GOLD analysis project Ga0209391, IMG submission 187246) | Freshwater sediment microbial communities from Prairie Pothole Lake near Jamestown, North Dakota, USA - PPLs Lake P7 Core (1) Depth... | ecosystem: Environmental > Aquatic > Freshwater >... | reverse complement strand
TGAGTAGGCCACCTGCACATTGTTGGCGTACTTGATCTGCACGGCCATCTTGTCAAAGATGTCGATCTCATTGCGATATACGCAACCGTCACGGATGTAACCGTCGTACTGTTCGTTGTTCCTGTACAGGTTTACCGACATCTCATCCTGGCTGATGTCCCAGTAGTAAGCGCACTTGTCCTTGAATTCACAACCCGTGCAACGGGCGCCGCGGAAAGCATTGTTGTGACCGTAGTGCTCAAGCGCACCGTAGGCATGTACTTCCACGGGGTCTGAACCGATCCACCAGTTGAGCAAGTCAAAATGGTGCGCGGCCTTGTGCAGCAGCAGCGTTCCGCTTTTTTCACGGATGCCGTGCCAGCGTCTGAAATAGGACGCGCCGTGGTAGTTGTTAAGGTACCAGTTGAAGTCAACCGAGGTCACGGCCCCGATCGAGCCCGCTGCGAGCATTTCCTTGAGCTTGGTGAAAATCGAGCCGTAGCGGTAGTTGAAACCCATGATCAGCTGCGCGGATGATGACCTGACGGCATCGACAATGGACTGGCATTTGTCCGCCGTGGTGGTCATGGGCTTTTCCGTGACCACGTTGATGCCGGCCTTCAGTGCCTTGACGATGAATTCATCATGGGTATTGTCGATGGTCGTCACCAGTACCAGGTCGGGTTTTGTGACGGCCAGCATTTCATCAAAATTGCTGAAGGTCGGGCAGTCCGGTACACCGATGTGCGCTCTTGCAAAGGTCAGGCGACCGGGATTGATATCACACAGGCCTACGTACTCGACCGTGTCGGCATAGTTTTGCTGGATGAACTGGCCCCAGAATGTGATGCCGCGAATACCGGTGCCCACCAGGGCCAGCCGGGTTTTGCGTGTGTCCGCCAGTGCAAACCCAAACGGAGAACCCGCCAGCAGCGCACCAGCGCCAAGAGCGCCACTGCTGCCGATGAAATCCCGGCGTGTCATTTGCCTTGTTTCGCCTGTCATGGACGCGCTCCTTGAATTAAGCAGTAAAATTTACTCGTTGGCGGGCTTGCCGATGGTCGCGAGGATGCCGCCGTCGACATAGACGATCTGACCGGTGACAAAATCACTTGCTTGCGAACTCAGAAACACGGCCGCGCCCTTGAGGTCGTCCGGCTCGCCCCACCTGCCGGCGGGTGTGCGCTGGATGATGAAGTCGTTGAAAGGGTGGCCGTTCACGCGGATCGGCGCGGTCTGGCTGGTGGCGAAATAACCCGGGCCGATACCATTCACCTGTACGTTATACCTGGCCCATTCGGTTGCCATGCTACGCGTCAGCATTTTCAGACCGCCCTTGGCTGCTGCGTAGGCGCCGACGGAGTCACGCCCCAGTTCCGACATCATCGAACAGATGTTGATGACCTTGCCGCCGCCGCGTTTGATCATGGATTTGACCACCGGACGGGTCATGATGAATGCACCGGTCAGATCGGTGTGGATGACCTCTTCGAATTCCGCCAGCGGCATATCGAGCAGCGGAATGCGTTTGATGATGCCGGCGTTGTTCACGAGGATGTCGATGGGTCCGATTTCCCGCTCGATCCTGGCGACCGCGGTGTTGACAGCCTCTTCATCGGTTATATCGAACAGCAGGCCATGGGCGTTGATGCCCCGCGCTTTATAGTGTTCGATAGCCGCTGAAATTTTTTCCGAACTGGTGCGTTCGTTCACCACCACCGTCGCGCCCGCGTCACCCAGGCCGGTGGCCATGGCCATGCCGAGACCATGCGTGGCGCCGGTCACCAGCGCTACTTTACCGCTCAGATCAAAAAGCCCTGTTGACATGATCAGTCCTCCGCGACGGTGAAATCAACCGGCTGGATTTTATCCATGTCGTCGTAATCGAGGTTTTCCCCGGCCATGCCCCAGATAAAGGTGTAGTTGGAAGTGCCGGCGCCTGAATGTATCGACCAGGTCGGCGAAATGACCGCCTGCTCGTTCGCCATCCACAGGTGGCGGGTTTCATCGCGTGTCCCCATGAAGTGGCATACGGCCTGGCCCTTGGGTACTTCGAAATAGAAATAGGCTTCCATGCGGCGGCTGTGGGTATGTGCCGGCATGGTGTTCCAGACACTGCCGGGTTTCAGCTCGGTCATGCCCATCTGTAACTGGCAGGTCTCGACCACGCCGTGGACGATCAGCTTGTTGATGACGCGGTGATTGGAGGTTTCGAGTGAACCCAACTCGACCTTGATCGCATCGTTAAGACTCACTTTCCTGACCGGGTAGCTGTGATGGGCGGTCGCCGAGTTCAGGTAAAACTTGGCCGGATTGACAGCATCCGCGCTCTCGAAAATAACCTCTTTTACCCCGGCGCCCACGTAAAGGGCTTCTTTGTAGGCGATGTCATAAGTTTCGCCATCCACGCTGATGCGGCCCGCGCCACCCACGTTGACGGCGCCCAGTTCGCGCCGGTCGAGGAAGTGTTTGGCCTTCAGGGCGTCGATCGTGTCGAGTTTCAACGGCCCGCCCGAGGGACAGGCGCCGCCGACGATGAAGCGGTCGATCTGCGTGTAAACTAGGTTGATCTCGCCGGGCCTGAACAACCCGCCGACGTGGAAGTTTTCCCGCAAGAGGGCGGTGTTGTAAATTTCGCAGTCATCGGGGTGTACTGCATAGCGTTCGGTGTAGTTGACAGTCATATCCTGGTTCCATTCATTGCATCAATTCAGACATTTGTATGCCCGCCATGATGGCGGGTGCAAGACCCTTGGGGTCGTCGGTGACGACGGGTTCGCTCATGTAATAACGGTAGCTGCCGTCGCGCCCGTAACCGAGACCGGCGACCTCGCAAATATTCGTCAGGTGCACGGAGCCGTCGGCATAGACGGCCACGAATTCATCGACCAGGCCGGCATAGGCTTTTTCAGCTGCAGCCTTGTAGTTGTCAGGCAGGTAACCCCTGTTGATCGCCTTGGCCAGGAAATAGGTAAACATCGCGCTCGCGGATGCCTCGCGGTAATTGCCTGCCGCGGTTGGCATGTCCATGATCTGGAACCACGTGCCGCTTTCGTCCTGTGTCTTGACGAGACTGTCGGCCAGTTCCGGGATGATGGCCAGCAACGGTTCGCGCAGCCCGGTTTTGTCCGCCGGTATCACATCGAGGATATCCACCAGCGCCATCGCGTACCAGCCCAACCCGCGGCCCCAGACATAGCGCGAACGGCCGGTCTCCTTATCCGCCCAATTCTGTACCTTGGCCTCGTCCCATGCGTGGTAATACAAACCTGTTGCGGGGTCACGCAGGTGCGAGCGGGCGATGGAAAATTCGTTTGCGGCCTCGGCCAGCTTGTGTTCATCATCCTGCATCACGCCGACGCCGGCCCAGAAGGGCATGCCCATGTAGACACCGTCCAGCCACAACTGGTCGGGATAGCGCAGCTTGTGCCAGAAGGCGCCTTCCGAGGTGCGCGGGTGATCGGCCAGTTGGGCCGCCAGCGATTCGATCGCAGCCAGATATTTCGGGTCGCCGCCCCTGGCGTAAAGCCGTTGCAGCATCTTGCCGGAATTGATCTGGTCGATATTGAACTCTTCCGCCTGGTAGGTCAGGATGCTGCCGTCTTCGCTCACATAGCTGTCGATGGTACGTTTGGCAAAATCGGCAAACGCGGGGTCGCCCGTCGCCAGTGACAGGTCGTCCAGCGACTGCATCAGCAGGCCGGTGGTATAGGACCATCCGCTCTCGCTTCTGGTGATGTTGTCCCAGCCGCCATGGGCTAGGCTGTCACCACGTCGCGCCAGTTCCGATTTTCCTAGGCGCACCGAGACCTCCTTTGGGTCAAGCCCGCCGAGCTGTTTCGAGGCTTCGGTGTGAAGGCGCAAGCGCGGCGGCAACGTGCGCCGTTCGAGTTCCCCGGCCAGGTATTTTTCCAGTTCTTCACGTGTCTGGATACCGCCCGGCTCGCCGGACCAGAGCGCGCCGAATGCATAGGACAGCGTCGTTCCACGCGGTTTCATCACCAGCACATAGCTGTTGTCATCCTCGGTTTGCTCTACCAGGTCTTTCTTCCTGAACAGCACCACCATCGCCAGGTTGTCGTTGAACAGCGTTTGCGCGCCGAAGCTCGCCATGTAGCTCCAGGCCTCGCCGGTGATATCCAGGTCACCCATCAGCAACTCGGTCCCCGGATGCTTGACGATTCCGATGGCAAGGTTGTCCAGCGGTGTTGATGTCTCCAGCCTGACATCGACCATCGGGTTGCCGGGCAGCATCGACAGCGTGGCCTTCAGGTCCGTGACCGCGGCACCGGTGTTCCAACCCTTGTAGTTAATATCGAGAGCCGAATAGATCGGGCCATCAGCCCTGATGGTGGTGGAGCGTTCGGCCACTTCTGAAACCAGCACGGTTTTGTTACCGTCCCAGTAACCGTAGCCACCCATGCCCAGGCTTTGCCCGACCTTCAGGATATCGGCGCCCCAGTCGGACATTTCGTGGTAACTGTCGTAGCCGTCCAGGCCGATGCCGGGCAACACCATTTCGGAGGTTTTCTTGCCGAAAATGTCGAAGCCGTTGCGCCAGTCGAGGTAGAACCGGTAGGCGGCCTTGTCGCTCTCGATACCCGGTCCCTCGTAACGGATCCACTCGCTGTGATCGGTGTACTGGGGCGGCGTGGTGACGTGATCTACGTTTTTGAACGTGCCGCCGACATAGACCTTGTCCTGCCACTCGCCGCCTTCCTTGATCGAAACCTCCGCGTGGGTGCGCGGTGTCACGTCGAGGCCGGCCACGTTCCTGTCGATAACATAGTCGTGGGTCGCGGCAGCGCCCAGGTCGGTCAGGAACACCAGTTGGTCCGGCGTCTCATCACCGTCATCGTCCAGCAGTTGTGTGGGCAGCGCGGTCTCGCCTTGCCAGACCTGCAGCGGCCCACTACTGACACCCAGTTCATTCAATGAAAGCCGGATCGTGGTATTGGGCCGCGCAAAAGCGGAGGGGTTGGACACTTCCAGCGTGGCGAGAGGCGCCGGTTGCTCCACGACCACCTGCGGGGGTGTCGCCACGGGTGCTGTGCCGGTTTTGTCGGTTGCGCTGTCACAGCCCAGCAAAACGAAGGGCAGGGTGAAAATTAAATATGATGTTTTCATTGCTTTATCCTCAGTCCATCAGGCCGAAGGCCCGCGGCAGCCACTCGGAGATTCCCGGCACGTAGGTGACGGCCAGCAGCGCCAGGAACATGGCGACGTACATGGGCATCAGCGGGCGTACGATTTCCGCAACCCGCGTTTTACCCACGGCGCAGGCAACAAACAGCACGCTTCCAACGGGCGGTGTGCAGAGCCCGATCGACAGGTTCAGAACCATCATGATGCCAAAGTGCAACGGGGTCATGCCGAGCGCGACCGCGACCGGCAGAAAAATCGGCGTGAAGATCAACACGGCCGGTGTCATGTCCAGGAAGGCGCCGACCAGCAGCAATATGATGTTGATGATCAGCAGGATCACGATCGGGTTGTCACTCAGGGCCAGCAGCGCCTGCGCCGTCATCGTCGGTATGTTCTCAAATGCCAGGATCCACGACATGGCCATGGAAGTGGCGACCAGCAGCATGACGATGGCCGTGGTGCGGGTTGACTTCAACAGTATCTCAAAAAGATCTGAAGGCGCTACTTCCTTGTAAATGAAAACCGACAGGGCGAGTGCGTACAAAACCGCAATTGCGCCAGCTTCAGTGGCGGTAAAAATACCACCCAGAATGCCGCCTATCACCAGCACGATCAGAAACAGGCTGGGCAGGGCGGCAATGGTTTTCCTGGCCACGACAGACAACTTCACCCGCTCGCCCGCGGGGAAATGATATTTACGCGCATACAGTGCACTGACCACCATCAGGCTCAACGCCACCAGGATACCGGGCAGGTAACCGCCGATGAACAGGGCCGATATCGAGACCCCGCCGCTGGCTACCGCGTAGACGATCAGGATATTGCTTGGCGGGATCAGCAGGCCGGTGGTGGACGCCGCTGCCGTGAGCGCTGCGGTGAATGGCCTTGGATAGCCGTCTTCCTCCATCGTTGGCATCATGAAACTGCCGATGGCGGAAGTCGCCGCCACGGCGGAACCGGATATGGCCCCGAACAGGGTGCAGGAAACCACGTTGACAAAAGCCAGTCCGCCCGGCAGCATGCCCACGAGCGACTTGGCAAAGTCGATCAGGCGGTGGGCGATGCCGCCCTGTCCCATCAATTGGCCCGATAGAATAAACAGCGGAATGGCAAGCAGGGCAAAACTGTCCAGGCCTCCGGCCATGCGTTGCGCCACCGTGGTCAGCGCCGGCAGCAGGTCAACCGAAACCAGCATGGTGGCTACGGTTGAGATGCCAATCGCAAAAGCAATGGGAACGCCGAGGGCCAGCAGGGCTACAAAAACGATCAGCAGGATGGCAACGGTCATGCGCTTGCCTCCGCCTTGTTTGCGACCAGCGAGGCGATGCTGTAATAGACAATCAACACACCGCTAAGTGGTAAAACCGCGTAAACCCACGCCATGGGTATGCCCAGGGCTGCCGTTGTCTGTTTCAGTTCCCAGGTCAGTTGCACCAGTGACCCGCCGCCCACCACCAGCACCGCCAGTGCAAACAGGCCGCAACTGATGTCCGTGATCAACTCAAGACGTCTTTTGCCGATGGCGCCGATTTTCTGATACAGCAGGTCAAGCCCCAGGTGGGCTTTTTCCCGGTAGGCGTAGACCCCGCCGAGCAGGCCGACCCAGATCAGCAGCATACGCGCGAGTTCCTCGGTCCATTGGCTAGGGTCGCCCAAAGCGTAACGGGACACAATCTGCCACGTGACAACGATGACCATCAACGCCATGCATGAGGCCACCAAACCCTTTAACAGCTTATCCAGAAATCTGCTCATATCGTCTCCTACCGGGCTTCGATCGCGGCCAGCACATCGCCTATCGCGGTACCCTTGTATTTGGCTTTCATATCCACGACGGCCGCCATGAACGGCGCCTTGTCCGGACGGATGATTTCGACACCGCTGGCTGCGATCGCGGCCAGGGCGTCGTTGCTGGCCTTCTCCCAGAGATGACCCTGGAAGACGACGCTGTCATCGACGGCTTGCTGCAGCCAGCCCTGCTGTTCGGCTGTCAGGCCTTTCCATATATGCAGGCTCATCAGCAGGATATCGGGAACGATGGTGTGTTCATCCAGTGTGTAATACTTGCACACCTCGAACTGGCGTGACAGGTACAGGCTCGGCGGGTTGTTCTCCGCCCCGTTGACCACACCCTGCTGCAGGGCCGTGTATAGCTCACCCCACGAGATCGGTGTTGCTGCGCCACCCATGGCCGCAATCATCTCCAGGGAGGTCTCGCTTTGTTGCACGCGGATTTTTAAGCCCTTCAGATCAGCCGGACTCCTGATGGCCTTGTCGGTGGTATAGAAACTGCGGCTGCCTGCATCGTAGTAACCCATGCCGCGCAGACGCACCTTTTCCGGGGCCAGCAACAGCGACTTGCCGATATCCGACGCCAGTACCCTGTCGTAATGCGCCTTGTCCCTGAACACGTAGGGCAGGCTGAAAACTTTCATTTCTGGAACAAAGCTTTCCAGCGGGCTGGAGGAAACCTTGGTCATCGCGAGACTGCCGATTTGCAGCAGTTCGACCAGTTCACGCTCGGACCCCAGCTGGCCACTGGGGTAGATTTCTATTTTCATCTTGCCGTTCGAGTAGTATTCCAGCCGTTCGGCCATGTGCATCATGCCCTTGTGCACGGCGTGGCCGGTATCGAGCGCGTGCCCGAGCTTCAGGGTGGTGACATCATCCCGCTGTCCGCAGGAGGCTAAGGACAGAGACAGCAGGATACACAGCACCCAAAAACCAGGTTTCGAATTATGGCTCATTCACTTTGCTCCAGACTTCGGTCGCCCGAATTTACATGAGATCCGCTTTGGCAACCACGATTAGAATCATAGTGGACTTTACTTGCCACCGGTAGCATTAATTGTAGTTGCCGGGTTCATCCCGGTCAAAAAAAACCCAACCGGCAGGGCCGGTTGGGTTAGTGGGAGACAGGGCAACAAACTCAGGACTTAAAAGCTGTAACGCACACCGAAAAAGTACTGGCGGCCGGTATGATTGTATTCACGCATCAGGTTCAGGGTGCCATCACCGGTGGTGTACAGACGCTCATATTCATCTGTCAGGTTGATGCCTTCGAAGCTCAGTGACCACTGCTCATTGATATGGTAGAAAGCGCTCATATCCCAGTGGGTCGGGCCGGTGGTGGCTTCCTCGAGGTTGCCGTTACCGCCGGAGTTACTGGTGATGTAATCATCACGGTTGTTAACCGCAAGACGTACACCCCACGTATCGACTTCGTAGTATAGCGTGGCGTTCCAGGAATGTTTGGACATACCTTGCAGCGGCACGGTTACCGCCTGGCCGCTACGGATCACTTCCGTGGTCGCATCGACATAGGAATAGTTGCCGATAAAGCCGAAGTTGCTCCAGAAGCCAGGCAGCTGGATGAAAGCCTGCTGGTAGGCGATTTCAAAGCCATCCATCTTGGTCCCGTCGGTATTGGCAGAGGTGCGGTAGGTCCAGATAAGGCTCGGGTCCAGCAGTGCCGGCTGATCAGGATAGACCGACGCCACTGCCGGGTAATCTACAAGACGCAGGGGTTCTGACGTCGTTGGTGACGAGATGAAGCTGTCGATGTCCTTCCAGAAGTAGGCAAATGACAGCACCGACTGTTCGGCAAAATACCATTCCACAGAAAGGTCGATGTTATCCGATACCAGCGGGTCGAGTTGCGAGTTGCCGCCGCTGACCGTGAAGTTCACGTCAGAATAGGATTTGGCGGGCACCAGGCTGGAGAGGCTGGCGCGGGTCATCGTACGGCTCGCTCCGAAACGCAGCACCAGGTTTTCGGTCGCGTCAAATGCGATGTTCAGGGAGGGCAGCCAGTTATCGTAGGAGTTCGTCTCAATATTTTCGATTGAGGAAGTAAGCCAGGCCTGGGCCGTGGTCGAGGTATCGACATAACGGACACCCGTGTTCAGACGGAAACCATGACCGGCCAATTCGGTATCCATGTTCCAGTCAATATAACCACCGGTGGTTTTCTCCTGGACGTTCCATGTCTGGCGGCCCGCGCCCTGGTCTATTGTCCAATCGCCAACACCGTAAGCAGCACGGGCCTTCTTGAAATCCAGCACCCAGAAGTCCAGTTCTGTTGCCGCGCCATAACCGCCGGCATCGTCGAATGTATAGACCCTGCCCAGGCCAGCGATGTCGGTCTGATCCACGGACGATGTGCTGCGGTACTGTTTGCTGTCAACTTCGCGGTCGTTGTAAATCCCGCCAAAATTCAGACTGTGCTGATCGTTCAGGGTCCACACCAGGTCGAGGCGTGCGGTGTCGTTGGTGCGATCCACACCGTATTGAAGAATGTTTTCGTTATTGCCCATGATGAAGTAGTTGTTTGGACTGGCGACATCGATATCGTAATCGATCAGCGCCACGTCCGGATCACCGGTAAAGTCATAGGTGAAGTTGGTGCCCGGTTTTGGCGTTTCGATGTTGACGCGGAAATAGTCTTCATCAAACTTCGAACTGGCCTGACCAACCATGCCGGTCAGTTGCAGGTTGTCGTTGAGGTCCCAGCGGAAATCACCGGTCAACTGGTCAAATTTGGTCTCATCTATTTGCTGGCGGCTCTCGGTACGCAGACCGACACCGTCAAAATTACCGGCCACGGCATACTTGCCGGTCTCGTCCAGGGTGATTTCATTTACCGTGATAGCGTCAAAGCCCCACGGACTGCTGCGGCGGAATTGTGCAAAAGCATTATAGGCATCAACGGTGGCGTTGAATTCCGAATGTACCCAGTTCACGCCAAATTCGAGGACGTCATTCGGGCGGAACTGCAATGCGCCACTGAGGCCCAGGCGTTCCTGGGTGTGATGGAAGCTGTCCTGGCGTGGCAGGCGCGGGTACCAGAGAGAATTGATCTGGCTGTTGGGCAGCCCGGTATTGTTGCCCTTGAATGGCCGTTCTGGAAGGCTCCAGCGAACCGTGCCGAAACCATCCTGGTAGGTGGTACGCTCGGTGCCGGCCACGGTCAGCAATGCGCCGAATGTTTCTGCCTCGTTGGTCCCGCTCAGGAACGCCGTGACTTTTGGATCGGTCTTGTCCGACAGGTCGTTGTAACCGAGTTGTCCGAACACCGAGGTGTGGAAACCGGGGTTGTCCAGCGGCCGCGCGGTATATAGCTCGACAGTGCCGGCCACGCCACCCTCCTCGATCGAGGCGGTCGGTGACTTGTTGATGTCGATGCGGTTGAACAGTTCGGCGGAAAAGACGTTGTAGTCAAACGAACGGCCGCGGTTGACGCCGCCGGAACTGTCGAGACCACCGGCGGATGATGGTACTTCCATGCCGTTTAAGGTGACCCGGGTAAATTCCGGACCCAGACCGCGCAGGGACACGTTGCGACCTTCGCCGCCTTCGCGGGTGATGGCCACGCCCGGAACGCGCTGTAAGGCTTCCGCCAGGTTGAGGTCGGGCATCTTGCCGATGTCCTCGTTGACGATGCTGTCGCGTGAGTTGATGGCGTCACGTTTCAGGGTTACGGCTTGCAGCAAGCTGGACCGGAAACCAGTGACTTTGACTTCTTCAAGCACCATTTCTTCGTCGGTCGTTTCGTTCTGCGCCATGACAGGCAGGGCTGCCGATATGGCAATGAACAAAGTGCTCAGAGACAGGCCGGATAGCAAACGTGATATTACGGATGACTGTTGTTGCATTGTAATTCTCCTGCTCATGATTCGTACATGAGGTCCAGTTTGTGAGATACAGTTTAAAAATGCTTTTATAAGCGACATGTTTTCCATCTAAAAATACGGATCACACCAGAATCGTTAATCCTCAAAAATGAAGAAATTAACATATCATTAACGTCTTTAACGGAAAAAGCAACAAAAAAGTGCCATCGGTGGCAAATTTTATATATTCGTGTAAAACAGGGGTATAGAATTGTCGGGACACCATGTTGCACAGCGAATTTTTGAGGCTTTCAGGAAGATCGTCCTGCCCGGTCGCGGCGGGAGGGCAGGCACATTCAAAATTGAAGATTGGAGTCCATAACGAAGTCCAAAGAAGCATTGCAGGCGGCGTTGAAACGATTGCTTGTCAGCTCGGTCTCGTAAGCTATAGGCTATCAACTGCGATGCACTAAATGATTATATAGAGTGCCGCCAAAAGGGTAAGAGGATCGAAATGAACAGCAAAAAGACAACCATTAACGATGTCGCCAGGTTATCGGGTGTATCCAAGCGGACCATATCGCGCGTGATCAATAACTCCGCAAAGGTCGGCAAGGCAACCCGGGAAAGAATTCAAAAGATTATTGACGAGTTGAACTACAGCCCCAACCCGCAAGCCCGTGGCCTGGCGGCCAGGCGGTCTTACCTGCTGGGCATGATCTACGACAACCCGGATGCTTTGTATATCAACGACGTCCAACGGGGTGTGTTGAGCGTATGCCGTGAATTGGGCTACGAGTTGGTTGTCCACCCATGCGACATGAAGGCCGATACCCTGATCGATGAAGCGGTTAACTTTGCCGGTCGTTCCAAGCTGGATGGTGTGATCATCCTGCCACCGGTTTCCGAGAACAATGACCTTGCGGGTGCGCTCGGTAAAGCCAATGTGAACTACGTGCGCCTCGCGTCCATCGCTCTGGATTCCGCTGAGCATGTCGTCATTTCCAATGAACGATCCGCGGCAGCGGCAATGGCCGATTACCTGGTCAGCCTGGGGCACCGGCGGATCGGCTATATCGCCGGACCCCAAGGTATGAAATCCACCCGTGAACGTCTCGAGGGTTTCTGTGATGCCCTGGAGAAACACGGCTGCAAACTCGATGGCGATTTGCTGGCGATCGGCGCTTATAGCTTTGAATCGGGCATTGAATGTACCCGCACCCTGCTGGCGAACCCGGAACCACCAACAGCAATATTTGCCAGCAATGACGAGATGGCGGTGGGTGTGATCAATGCCGCCCAGGATATGGGCATGAACGTACCGAACGATCTGTCTGTTGCCGGCTTTGACGACAGCATACTGGCATCAAGAATCATCCCTTCTCTGACCACGATCCGCCGGCCTGTGAAACAGATGGCCCGGCTGGCAGCCACCAAGTTGATTGCGTCTATTGACGGCCGGACTGACGATGCCCAAACCAGCATCTTGCTGGTTCCGGAACTGGTTAAACGCAACTCCACGCGCTCCATTTTGTAAGGGTTTTTTCATTGCAAATTTCTGTTTTAAATTGCCACCGGTAGCAATAGCATCTATCCTTTACGATAGATTTCTAATCGGGGGTTTTTGATTTTCAGACCTGGGTAGCTGTATGACGGAACTGTTGCGTCGTGATGTATTGAAGCTGTTGGCAGGTGCGGCTGTGGCGCCGGCGCTGCTGAGCTTCGGCTGCCGTATGCAAACTGACCCGTGGGTCATGACGGGTCTGATCCGCGAGCGGATCAGGCTGCCGCAAATACCCGCACGTGATTTTTTGATCACCGATTTTGGCGCAACGGGTGATGGCCAGGCGGATTGCACAGCCGCGATTGCAGATGCCGTTGCCAGTGCCAGCGCGGCGGGCGGTGGCAGGGTCATCGTCCCGCAAGGGGTGTTTAAAACCGGCCCGGTTCACCTTGACAACCGTATCGACCTGCATCTCGAAAAAGACGCGGTCCTGTCATTCATTGCCGAACCGGAGCGTTATCTGCCGGCCGTCTTCACCCGTTGGGAAGGGCTGGAATTCATGGGCTTGTCACCCTTGATATATGCCTTTGAAAAAACGGATGTGGCCATAAGCGGCGAAGGGACCCTGGATGGCGGCGCGGACGACACGCATTGGTGGCCGTGGAAGGGTGAGTGGAAGGGCAGGTTCCTCGAGTCAGAATTCACACAGATAGCGGCGCGTAATCAACTACTGGCGGATGCTGAAGCGGGTGTGCCGCCGGAACAACGCCACTATGCGGCAGGCGCCTGGCTGCGGCCGCCTTTCATTCAGTTTTATCGCTGTCAGAACGTCCTGATCGAAGGTGTGACCATAAACCGCTCGCCTTTCTGGCTGATCAACCCGGTCCTTTCAACCAGTGTCACGGTGCGTGGTGTTACCTGTAGCAGTTTTGGGCCCAATAACGACGGCTGCGATCCCGAATCCTGCAAGGACGTGCTCATCGAGGACTGCGTCTTTGATACCGGCGACGACTGTATCGCAATCAAATCGGGGCGTAACGCGGATGGCAGGCGGGTGGGTGTCGCAGCGGAAAACATCATCGTCTCCAACTGCGAAATGAAAGCGGGTCATGGCGGTGTCGTCATGGGCAGCGAGTTGTCGGGTGGTATCAGGAATGTCTTTGTCGAGAACTGCCGTATGAGCAGCCCGGACCTCGAGCGCGGAATCCGCATCAAGACCAATGCGATGCGCGGCGGCGGGGTGGAAAACCTGAATGTCCGCAAGCTGGAAGTGGGTACGGTGCAAGACCTGTTCGTGATCAATTTTTTCTACGAAGAGGGTGAAAACGGCCCCTTCTCACCCGTGGTCCGGGACATCAGTTTTCAGGACGTGCATTGTGAAAATGCAGAGCGTGTCATGGACATGCGCGGCTTCGGTCATGCGCCCATCCGCGATGTCCGGCTTGTCAATGTCACGGTCGATACCGCCACCAGGCCCTCGCGTGTCGTAAACGTGGAAGGATTGAGTTTTGACAGGGTCAGCGTCAATGGCAGCCCTGTCACCCGGCTCGAAGATCTGCCCCTGGAGGCCTCTTCATGAGGCTTGCATACCTCCAATTCAAAGTTACGTTAGCGGGTAATCGCCGGCGTGAAAACCGCCGGACCCCCGCACTGGCCCGGCAATACAGAGATAAAATAAATGACAAGCAAACTACTTGATCCCAACCGTCTTTTTCCAGCCGATCCAGTCACGCGGGAGATCACCCGCGGTTTGTATGAAGGCATCAAAAACCTGCCGATCATCAGCCCGCACGGCCATACCGATCCGAGCTGGTTCGCCGAAAACAAATGTTTCAGGGATGCCACCAGCCTGCTTCTGATACCGGATCATTACCTTTTCCGCATGCTGTATTCACAGGGCATTGCCATGGAAAGCCTGGGTGTGCCGCGTATCGACGGCGGCTGGGTCGAAACCGACATGCGGAAAATCTGGCACGTATTCGCAGCCAACTATCACCTTTATCGCGGCACGCCGTCGTCCATCTGGATGGATCATGTCTTTTACGAGGTGTTTGGACTGACGGAACTGTTTTCACCTGCCGCCGCCGATACCTTTTATGACCATATCACGGCAGAGTTGCAAACCGATGCCTATCGGCCGCGGGCCTTGATGGATCGTTTCAATATCGAATTGATTGCGACCACCGAAGGCGCGGTGGATGGGTTGCCCCATCACCGGGCGCTGGCCGGCACGCCCTGGGCCAAACGCGTGATCACCACTTTCCGCCCGGACGATGCCGTTGACCCGTCGCGTGAGGACTTCAAGGCCAATGTAGAACGCATGGGCGAGATGACCGGGGAAGACACCGGTCACTGGGAGGGCTACCTGGCTGCCCTGCGGGCGCGTCGTGCAACCTTTCGTGAGTTCGGTGCCACGGCCACCGATCACGGCCATCCCACCGCAGCGACTGCGGACCTGGGCAAGGCGGAGTGCGCGGCCCTCTTTGCACGTTGCCTGGCGGGCGCTGCCTCCACCGCCGAGGCCGAATTGTTCCGTGCCCAGATGCTGACCGAGATGGCGGGGATGAGTCTCGAAGACGGTATGGTCATGCAGATCCATTCCGGTGCGCGCCGCAATATCAACGCCCGGGTGTTTGCCAAATTCGGCCGCGACAAGGGCGCCGACGTTCCATCTGCGACGAATTACCTCGACGGGCTGCAACCCTTGCTGAACAGGTATGGCAATGAACCGGCGTTGAAAATCATCCTGTTCACACTGGATGAGACGACCTATGCACGCGAACTGGCGCCGCTTGCCGGTCACTACCCCTGTCTGAAGCTGGGTCCACCGTGGTGGTTCCACGACAGTCCTGAAGGCATGTTGCGGATCCGCCAGCAAACCACGGAAACCGCGGGTTTTTACAACACGGTCGGCTTCAACGATGACACGCGGGCGTTCCTGTCGATACCGGCGCGTCACGACGTGGCCCGGCGTATGGACTGCCGTTTCCTGGCAACGCTGGTCGCTGAAGGACGTCTGCGTCTTTTCGAGGCCGAAGAACTGTCACACGACCTGGCCTATAACTTCGCCAAGCGAGGATACAATCTGTAGTGACGTGTTCACACGAAGCAGTCTATTCAGCGCTTGTTTTACGTGATGTACAGAATCGCTAACGGGTTGGTTCGGGTCTGGATATTGGTCGCTTTGGCCACCTGCGGCCAGGCAATCGACGCCGATTCGTTCAAGGCTTCCGCGGCGCAGGAACGGGTGGCAACGGGTCTTTTATGGCAGCCCGACCTGGGCAATGGCCTCTACAAAAACCCCGTATTGTACGCAGACTATTCCGACCCGGACGTCGTCGCAGTCGGCGGCGATTTCTACATGACGGCATCCAGTTTTAACAGCGCCCCGGGTCTGCCGGTATTGCACTCCAGGGACCTTGTCAACTGGACATTGCTGGGTCACGCTTTGAGGAAACTGGTACCTGAAGACGTGTTTGCCGTGCCACAACACGGCAATGGCGTATGGGCCCCCAACATCCGCCACCACGACGGCAAGGTCTGGATCTTTTATCCCGATCCCGATTTCGGTATTTACATGATCCAAAGCGCAGACCCCAAAACCGGCATCTGGAGTGAGCCGCTACTCATCTTGCCGGGTAAGGGCCTGATCGA
>Ga0209391_10000762_pt1 | contig 15922 bp, 12 predicted proteins | sample PPLLak3March2015_FD_187246 | JGI IMG/M metagenome (GOLD analysis project Ga0209391, IMG submission 187246) | Freshwater sediment microbial communities from Prairie Pothole Lake near Jamestown, North Dakota, USA - PPLs Lake P7 Core (1) Depth... | ecosystem: Environmental > Aquatic > Freshwater >... | reverse complement strand
CCATGCCCGCTATAAGGCCTAAATGATCCAAGTTGTAACTATTGTAAGAAGAGCCCTCGTTCAATGCCTATTTCCAAAGTCCGTAATTGATGTACGCAGTTTAATATATTATTTACGTGGTGGGGTGTGGAATGTCGGTAATAAATCCCTAACCGCCCTGTTTTGTTTGGGATAAATAAATACACCCTGTTGGCAATATGCCTAAACGTAGCGAATGAGCTAGCCAGAACGCATCAGAATCGTCGTCGGTATATTTTAATCCCTCGTATTGCTTGACGACCGCCGTATTCAACAAGTGAACGCGATATTCAAGCCAGTGCGATCAATCAAGTGTTTTACCAATCTTCTCACCCAGTTTAACTACCTTGTCAGCTGTAAGTTCGTTATCCCACCGTACCTTGTCTTTGCCAAATAAAACAATAATCGTAGACCCCATGTTAAAACGCCCCATTTCCTCACCGATTTTTAGCGTGGGTGCGTTATCCTGATAACGCCAGGTCTGCACAGAGGTGATACTCGGCGGTGTAACGACACCGTGCCAGACTGCTTCTATACTGGAGACAAATATGGCTCCAACCAGTACCAATGCCATCGGGCCGGCATCGGTATCAAATATGGCGGCGACACGTTCATTTCTGGCAAATAAACCAGGAACGGAATTAGTGGTTGCCGTATTCACGCTGAATAGTCGGCCGGGTATATGCACCATTTCTCTTAATGTGCCGGTAAAAGGCATATGCAAGCGATGATAATCTTTGGGCGAAAGGTAAATGGTGGTAAACACACCATTATTAAAAGGTTTGGCGCGTTCTTCGCTGCCGCCTAACAAGTCGGTCGCCGTGAAGCTTTTGCCTTTGGCCTGAAATATTTTACCATCGGTAATGTTGCCCGCTTGACTGACCGCACCATCAGCAGGACTGGCGATGGCATAACGTTCAGTAGTTAAAGGTCTGACACCGGGTTTAAGTTCACGGGTAAAAAAATCGTTAAAGCTTTTGAACGCATTGATGTCCTGCTCAAGCGCTTCATCCATGTTGACCCCGTAATATCGGATAATCTGTTTGATAAACAGGTTTTTCCAGGCCTTGTTTTCGCAGTGCGTTAGTTTGCTCATCATTTTGGACAAGGCGTGATGAGGCAAAACATATTGAGGTAAGGTGATCAAGGCGTCTTTGATATTCATGAATAATCGGTCATTTGTAAGCCGGGTAACAATGTCGAAAACCGGCAACTGTAGCAAAATGCAGGGTTACGCTATCGCTATCCTTGCCTAAAGCTTAATTGGGGAGGAAATATTAATTAAGGCAAATTAACCAATTCCGGGGCCTGCCAATCGCTGTTTCTATGTTCGGCAACAACAGTTGTATAAATGCCGCCACGTACATTAAATTCAGCACGAATGCGCATAAAATTAGGCGCTATGGCATTAACTATATCATTGAGAATTTCATTGGTAACTGCTTCATGGAATGCGCCTTGATCACGAAATGCCCATATATACAATTTAAGGGCTTTTAATTCAACACAAAGTGCAGCGGGCACATATTCGATTTGGATGGTTGCGAAATCAGGTTGCCCGGTCTTGGGGCAAAGGCAGGTAAATTCGGGAATATCAATCCGTATCGTATAATCGCGGCCTGGTTGTGGGTTGTCGAAAGTTTCCAGGTCTTTAGAAGGTTTTGTAGTCATCATACTCGTTGGCTATGTTAAAAGTCGATAGATTTTAACAGCTTTGAGGCGATAATTAATAATCTTTACCAAATTAAAGCAGTATCAATATGACCGAATTTAAATGCCAGACGGGTTAATTCAACGTCATTTTTTATATTAAGTTTATCGTAAAGACGATAGCGGTAAGTATTGACCGTCTTATCGCTCAATATCAGCAATTCAGACATTTCCTTAATTGATTTGCCCTGAAGAATTAAATCCACTACTTCGGACTCTCTTCGGGAAAGTTTGGAAAACGGGGACTCATAATAGCCGGGCAAACCCTGAATAGCCAGATTATTGGCAACATCTGCACTCAGGTAGCAATCACCTGCCATCACCTTACGAATGGCATTAATCATCTCATCAACTGGCGAGTTCTTGGAAATAAAACCTAGTACACCAAGTTTGAATAATTGCGGTGTGATTGGACCGTCGTTGTTAAAAGATAAGGTAATGATTTTTGCCTCAGGATTATCTTGCAGAATTTTACGAGAGGCTTCTATGCCGCCGATACCGGGCATATTAACGTCCATTAACACAACATCCGGAGAAAGAGTAGCCATTGCATCAACGGCTTCTTCACCTGACTTGGCCACGCCCACAACAGCAATATCTTCAGCAGCATTCAGCAATGCTTCGATACCGGTACGGACAAGTTCATGACTATCAACAAGTAGCACGCTTATCATAATTATTTTCTACCAATTATTTATATAACAATGAGTTAAACATAAATTCATTCACAATGTTTGTTGTTTCAACAGTATCAATATGTTGTCAATGTCATTTTTGTGCCCTGGCGCTTGTATATCAGGTTTGGCAAACACGCTGTTCTTATGTTTATGACGACTCCCCGGGAGGTTCATCAAGAAACTTTCTATAATTAATAGAAATCTTTAGGCCGGCAAATCTTCCACTCATTCTAATCAACTCTTGCGTCTTTTTATCAAAGCTGATCTTCACCTCGCTTAACGCACGATCTTCATAACCTTTTTCTATATGATGAGTTTCCAGTAGAAAATGGTACATATACACCTCAACATCACCTTCATCTTTAATTTCCAAGGGTTTGCCTAATTGAGCCAGAACGGCTGATTTCCTGGGCAAATCTTCAGAAATTTTATCTATAAGTTTACTGTTGGTTCTAAGTTGTCTTTTTTCTTTATCAATTTCAGCGCCACCTAATGAACGTAAAGAAACTTCTATAAATTTTGGTGGGGCGATTTGCAAAAATAACGATGAAAATGACCAGGCAATTATTCGTCCTTCCTTATTAAAGTTTAAATCAGAATAAAATTTTACCTCTGGTACAATCAGTTTGTTGTTAGCATCAACCTTACGAAACCAGTAGCGCCAGCGCCTGCCATCGGGGGTAGGAACGTCCTGACTGGCATACAACTTGGATAAAGAAACAAAATCTTTGCTATAGAGAATCGGTTCTTTAAATTGCAGGGTAAACTCATCAGCGCTTACAACAGTAAAGTAACGATCAAATTCATCCATCTGTAGATATGTTTGGTATGCCCGAATCCAGTAAATACAACCGGATAACGAACCTGTCAGTAACAGTAGACAAATCACCCGCAAAGTCCGCTTAATTGTTTCTGCTTTCATCCTATGCCTTAGCCATTATTAATATTAAGCTGCCAATAATAGCTTGCTAGTTTACACCCTCACATAATATTTTTTTGCGCTACGGTTTCTAAAGACTCACGGTCTTTTAACTCAAAAAATAGGTTGGACTAATTAAGACGATTACAGAATAAAGAAAAAAAATCCTTCGTACAATTAGTATAAATACCTATATGGTGATATTAATTCGCCTGAATGCTATTAAATTCGTGAATCCAGGCGGCTATTTAATTCATTTCTGGAATATACTCTGAACGGTAACCACGTACATAATTTCGGTAGTAAATTATTAGCTTGGAGTGCGCGCCCGATAACGCGCCAGATCGGCAGGCGTGTCTAAATCCCACTGTTGTTTGAGCGCATGATAGCGAAGATTATGTTGTCTGATACGAGCGCGGGTATGATCAAGTACCCGTTCCGATCCCCACGGGATATTATCAAAGAGTTCGGGATGTTGCTGGTTAAGTCCAATCAAGACATAGCCGCCATCTTCTGCAGGCGCCAACACACAACAATCTTCCTGCTTTAAAGCGGTTAACGTTTCCTCCAGGTCCTGTTCAGTTAATGAAGGGCAATCACAACCCATTATCAATGCATGTGAGAAGGTATTAAATGCCAGGCAAAAAGCGTTATTCATTCGCTCACCTAAATCCACCCCTTTTTGTTGCTGAATATTTACATTCCAGGTTTGCGCTGATACTGTAAAAAAAGGATGATCAGTTGATGGCGTACACCAGAGTTGAACAGGGCATAAATTACTTCCTGTCGCCAGTTGCAATGTCCTGTAAGTGAGTTCAATATGCACCTGCATAGCCTGTTCAGCAGTTAACTCAGTTGTTAAACGAGTCTTAACCTGACCAGCAATCGGAGCTTTGCAGAAAATCATTAATACAGCATCAGGGTATTTATAAGTCATATTCACCGACGCCGTAGTGTCTTAAAAGGCAAAAGCAACAATTGGGTAAAACCTAACTCGTTTTGCTGACGGAAAGGCTCTAAACCAATAGCCATGGTTGTTTGAGATTGCCTGGGTTCGTCAACATAGGTTTTACAAAGCCTGTCCCAACAGGAAATGGAAAAGCCGTAATTACTGTCTGTTTCTGTCGAAAGGGTTGAATGATGAATCCGGTGCATATCCGGTGTAATGATCAGCAAGCGTAACTTTTTATCAATCGTTGGCGGAATACTGATGTTGCTGTGATTAAATGTCGCAGCACCGTTGAGAATAATCTCAAAAGCGATAACCGCCCAAGGATTAGCGCCTATCAAATAAATGCATAGCACTTTGTACATCATGGAAATCATGATCTCCAGCGGATGAAAGCGCACCGCTGTGGTGGCATCAAACTCCAGATCGGTATGATGTACCTGATGCAAATGCCAAAGCGGTGGCCATTTGTGCGAAACAATATGTTGGCAGTAAATGGCAAAATCAAGAAATAACAAAGTTACTATAATTGACAACCATTCAGGCGCCGCTAACCAGTTTAAAATACCCCAGGAATTCTCTGCGGCGTTGCCGGCACTTAGATAAGCAATACCGCCAACTGTAAAACGCATAACAACCATGTTGAAAACGGCGAGACCCAGATTAACCGGCCAGCGTTGTTTACGACTAATCTGTTGCGCTCTTCTGGGGCTGAAATATTCCCAGCAAATCATGATGAAAAAAATGCCCAGCGAGGTTGTTAGACGGATTATTGTTTCCATTATGTCCTATTCTGATATTTAAGATGAATATTGGAGTTGATTTCAGTCGCCCATGGGCGGATAAATCTGTCCTCACAAATCAGTAAATTTGTATGTAGTAAATGCGCCATTAGTATAAAGAAAAGCTAATATTTGCGGATCTGCCCCAAAGAAATAACGCAGGCGTATATTCCACATCAGGAGTATAGTTTTATATATACCGTAGCGCTCCCAGCGTCGACCAGAGCTTATAACTTTGGCTTTCAGACAAATAGGCGGGCTAATTTTCCTTAGCGCTTTACAAATGGCGATATCTTCCATCAAGTTGATTTCAGGATATTGACCTGCCTTCTCAAATGCCTGGCGTGTAACAAAAATAACCTGATCGCCGGTTGCAATCCCCGTTAATCGCGAGCGCCAATTCATCATTTGTGCAATAACTTTTAACATGAAATGTTTTCCGCTTAATTGAATATCAAAACGTCCCCATTTCCTGCTGCTATTGAGCTTTTGTTGAATCAGTTGTAAAGCGTTTTCGGGTAATGAGGTGTCAGCATGGAGAAATATCAGGACATTCCCGGATGCATATCTGGCGCCATTATTCATTTGTCTCGCCCGGCCTTTATCTGAGGAGACAACCTTGTCGGCCAGGGATCTGGCAATAACTATTGTATTATCGGTACTACCGCCATCAACAATGATAATTTCACAGTTGCTTCTTAAAGGTTGTAATGCCGATAAACAGGATTCGATTGTTTTTTCTTCATTCAGAGTTGGGATGATGATAGAAAAATTCATTATTTCGAAGCCTGGGTTGAAAAAAGACAGTGGGTTCAGAATTAAGCAATATCGACTAATGCTGGATGGAGTAATTCTATATCGTCAATGCCACGACCTTGTTGCGGTGGTGAATAGGCGCTGTAACTTGAAATAACGGAAGGTTCCAGATAACCTGTGATTTGTTCAAGGTCTGATAGCCGTAGCCCCTGACGCACAAGATAAGTGATATAGCTATGGCGGATCGCTTCAGAAGTTATTTCTCCGGGATTGGGTAGACCTGAGTCAACGGCTGCGCATAACAGCGCAGCGGAAAGATCGTCAGATGCTATTGGGTTATCTGCATCCCAGGCCGGATGACCGCCGGATTGTGCGAATAATGCCTTCAGTGAGTTGCTGATACCAAGGGTTCTGGGCATTGAGCCGACGACAGTGATTGTTGCCATTTCCAAGTCAATCTGACCGGTTTTTAAAGAGGCGGCCTCATCAAGACTTAGACCGCTGAGCAATAAACTGATCAGTTGCTTGCCTTTGAGATTTGAAGTGTTTAGTAAAATTCTGAGCTGATGACTGGAAAGCTCTTTGTACATAGGACTCGCAAGCGCATTGGTTTGTTTTTGTTCTAATGGCATAGCGGCAGTTTTCTGGTAACTAAGCATGTCTGCTGCTGCAGGATTATACATATGTATACCCGAAAGCGTGATAGCTGCTGGTTGTTCCTGTTTCCGAGTTAAATAGTCGAAAATCCATACCGAAAAAAGGCCTAATAATATGGAGCTGACCAAGGCAATAAGCGCATCACGATTGTAATAAGGCCTTATCGGATCGGAAGATATATAGGCACGGTCTATAACCGTAACCTGGGGGTATTTTTCTCTTTGACTGGTTTCGATTTGTACTAAGCGCTCTTGCATGTCACGGTAGAGTTGTTCCAGACCTTCCACATCAGTTTTTAATGCGTCGTGTTCAGCAAATTTTGCTGTAAATGCCGCTGCCTGTTTTTTTTGTTCAGCGAGTTGGGTGTGAATTTCTCTAACAGTTTGTTGGGCGGCGGCATAATTATTTTCTGCTTCAGTCAGGACGACACTTTTACCATAATCACGCTTATATTTAATTTCCGCTTCAAGTTTTTTAATTTGTTCCGGGATTAATTTTAAAGTGGGTTGTTTTTTCAAGTAGTCCCGGGTAAATTTTTTATCAAACTCGGCCAGTTTTTCTTGTAGGTCTTGCAGACGTTTCTCCAGATTTTGCAAACTGCCCTGTTCTTGATCAGGAACTACTGCCTCGTCACGGGCAATAGCCGATTTAATTGCATCAAGATTTGCTTTCGCCCTTACTTCATCTTCACTGGCTTTATTAAGGGAGTTATTCAAGCCATTAAGCCGAGCCAGCGGTTCATTTTCATCGCGCCCGGTTGAAGAAATATCATTGATTTTTCTGAAATTTTCAAGCTCAGTTCGCTTCAAATTAATTTTTTCAGCCAGACCCTTCAGTTCGTCTTCAATAATTTGCGTCGTATTACCCGTTAATTTTTTGATTTCTTCAGCCCTGGTATCAAGGTAAACATCAACCCAGGTATTTATGAGCAACGGCAAAAATTCAGGGTCAGTGCCTTCTGCGCGTATCTCAACAAGATTAGTCTCAGCAATGGGTTCGACTGTCAAATAATTTTGAATATCATAAGCAGTTAGTAACTGTACATGACCGGTTGCGGCAGATGCTTTAAGTCGCGACAAGGTTTCGGCAACAAGTTCGTGGCCAAGCAATTTTTGTTTTTGAATGGCGACATGCTGAATATCCGCGGGGCTACTTTCGCGGTCGATAGCGGTCATTGCTGAAGTTAGCAATGTAGCAGCGCTACGATAAATGGCGGGGCGACTATAGTTGTAAGTCAGGCTAGCGGCAGCGCTAATTAAAAACACCGAAACAAAAATGATGAATCTGTGTGACCGAAACCAAGGCTTTTGGTTGAAGTCAGGCGGCGTATAGAAGCTGTCATCTGGAAAAATATTTATTTGCGGTAAATAATTTTTCATAGCTGGATTTGTCTTTATAGTGGCGAGAACAGACTATGTCATGAAACACTGAAAAGGTCTAGCTTTTCGTAGGAGCGGCTTTAGCTGTTCCTACAAGGGCTCAAACAAAGCGGAAAGGTCTTCAGCAGTGAATTTTAATGATTCCTCTTTAGTGTCATCTTTATAAATGCTTTCGGCCAGTGCGCGTTTTCTTTCTTGCATGGCAATAATTTTTTCTTCAACAGTATTTTCAGTGATGAGCTTGTAAACAAAAACCGGTTTATCCTGACCTATACGATGTGCGCGGTCCGCAGCTTGGCTTTCTGCCGCTGGATTCCACCAGGGATCATAAATAATAACGGTATCGGCTTCGGTCAGATTTAAACCGACTCCGCCTGCTTTCAAGCTGATGAGGAAAACACTCACCTCCCCGCGTTTAAACAGTTCGATAGCTTCGTCGCGCTTGCGGGTTTGGCCGGTCAGTTTGCTGTAAGCTATTTTCCGGGCGTCTAATTCATCTTCAATCAATGCAATCATCTGGGTAAACTGTGAAAAAATCAGAATTCGCCGGCCTTCTTCCAGTTGCTCCGGCAATATTTCCATCAACAGGTCAAGTTTGGCGGATTCTTTTACTTTTTGCGCTTCTTTTAGCGGCAGGGTGCGCGGATCACAGCAGGTCTGGCGTAGCTTTAACAAGGCATCCAAAATCGTGATATGACTGCGTGACAAGCCTTTTTCGGCAATCGCGTCGCGGACTTTTTTCTCCATGGTCAGACGAATACTTTCGTACAAAGCCGCCTGTTTTGCATAAAGGGGTACAGAACGAATAATTTCGGTTTTAGGCGGCAATTCATTTGCGACCTCCTGTTTGGTCCGGCGCAACATAAAGGGTGCAAGGCGTCGCGACAGGCGCGATTTTTGATCGTTATCACCATATGTTTCTATGGGCGTGCGGTAGTGTTTTTTGAAGTTACTGTTGTCACCCAGAAAGCCGGGCATCAAGAAATCAAATTGCGCCCAGAGTTCGCCTAAGTGATTTTCCATCGGTGTACCTGTTAGGCAAAGGCGATGATTGGTTTTAATCCGGCGCACTAATTGTGCGGCTAAAGAAGCAGGGTTTTTAATGGTTTGGGCTTCGTCCAGAATCAAATAATGGTATTCATGCTTAAGCAACGTTTCATCATCTCTTGACAGCAGTGGATAAGTGGTCAGAACCAAATCATAGTCATTGATTCTATCGAACAACTGCTTGCGTTCCGCTCCCTGCAATGTCAACACCCTTAAATCGGGAGTAAATCGTTCAGTTTCGCGCCGCCAGTTACTCATCAAACTTGTTGGGGCGATGATCAGGCAGGGCAACGTCATTCGGCCGCTTTGTTTTTCCAGTAAGAGATGGGCAAGTGTTTGAATAGTTTTGCCCAAACCCATGTCATCGGCAAGAATCCCGGCGAATTTATATTCGCGCAAGAATTGCAGCCAGTTAAGCCCATGTTGCTGATAGTGCCGCAGATCTGCCTGCAAGTTGACAGGCAATGCGACATCCTGAATACCGGTGAAGTTTTTTAATTTTTGCCCCAGCTCTCTCAGCTCTTTGCCACCGGTTAAGGAAAACAGGCCGTAACTTTGCTCCTCCACGTCAGCGAGACTGGCCGCATTAAAACGGGACAATTTAAGTGTGCCATCCTTTTCCAGTAAACTGGTGTTGAATAACTCAAACAAAATAGCCATTATCGGTTTTATTTTGTCGCTGGAGACGCTCAGGTATTTGTGATTGCCTAGCGGTATGTTGAGCATATCAGGAAGATTTTCCGGATCGTAGTTCTCCAGCACAGGCATAATCAATGGCAATAAGGGATAGGATTGGTTGTCAATCTCTACTTTGAAGTGCATTTCAAACCAGTCATTCTGACTTTCGCTAATCTCGGCATCCCAGTTTTGGGCGGTTTGAAAGCTAAGCTTGAAGCTGTCGGCAATTTCGATAATCCAGCCTTCCTGTTCAAGTTCAGGAATTGTGTTTTGGATAAAGTCACGCCATCGTGAGGCGCTTTCAAAGATGGTTCTTGCTTCGCTGAAAAGAACCAGTTCTTGCCGATCGGATTTATCGGCAGGGGCAACACTGAAGCCCCGTTCGACAAGATAATTTATCGACTGACGCTCAATTTCAAGCGCCCGTTTAATGCGCACAAATCCCTGATCGGTTGTTACGACGCTATAATCTACAGAATGGTCTGCAGAAAGCACCCAGTCCCTGTAATTGAAACTCACGGCCATAAAATGAACATAATGCTGATCATTCAATTGTTGGCCGTATAACAACAACCTGGGAGTAGGAGCCAGCTCATCAAGGTCGATTAATTCAATTCTTTTTGGCGCAGGCAGTTGCAGGTTTGGGTGTTCAACCGTCAATTTAAAACTGAATTCATCGGCATATTCAGCAGGAATGAGCGGGATAGACAGTATTTTATTTAATTGATCGGCTCCAGGAATGGGAGTATTGAACGCACCTATAGTGCCCTGAATAGTATCCAGATATTGAGGCGGATCAGTCAACAGCAGCATTGCCGCAGGGACGATTTCAACAGATAATTTGTAATTACCCATTTCCTGCTGGCGCCAATCAAAGTTTAAATCACGGTTAGCTCCACCTTTTAAAGGTGGGTTCTCAGGGTTTTCCCAGAATAATCGGCCTGTTTGCAATAATTTTGATAATGCAATGTAACCTATGGCACCGGTAAGCAGTGGCTCGCCTTTATAGGTGTTAAGCGCAGTCATTAATTTCGCAATTTCCTCATCCAGCGGTTGAATATAGCTGAGGTATGAATAGCTGTAACGAAGATTGGCTAAGGTTGTTTTTCGAGCTTTACCCAAGCGACCCGATTTGTTTGCTTTGGTTATCAGAAAATCTACCGTGAATTCGTATTTTGTGTTGCCCGGTTTAAGGATATAAGCGATAAATTCCTGGTAGATGTTATGTTGCTGAGGCGCGGGTCCATTGAGACTGTCCAGCCATGCTAAGCAATTGGCGTTTGTACCCGATGACGATGCAAGAGCTTGATTGGATTTTTGATACATCAGACAGGCAGCGGCAACATGTTTGCAGTTATAGCCACTTGGGCAGGAACAATCGCCCTTAATTTGTGCGGCACTATAATCAGGACGCCAGATTATGCGAATACTCTGCTGGTACGGATTGTTTACACTCCCTTTGACTGAGGAGTTAAACTGCACAAAAAGAGTTCCTTCACTCTTTATAGCCAGTTTAACGACCAGACCCTTTTCAAAATAGCTTCTTCCCTGTTCATAGGAACTATCTCCGCATTCGTAACGTATATCAGAACGGAGAAGTTTTTTCGGTTTATTCATAAAGACAGCAAGGGTAAAAGCAGAACTGGATAATTATTGTATAACAACAATCAACAAATGGGCTGTGAATTGATGCTCAAAAACCATTATTCCAACCTGGTTAACGCAAGTAAAGCGTATCGACTCATGATTGCCGTTAATCCGTTTAAAGTATGTTCATTGGACACAATTAAACACTCGCTATTGCTAGTATTCGGTCAAATTATCTTCAGACAATACTGTCTTGAATGGACCGAGCCAGATCGTCAAAAATATTTATTGAACTATAACCTGTCCATTACTCTTAAATAAAACATATACCGTTAATTATCAGCTTGTTAAATAACAAATAGTTAGTAGTATGGCGATAAATAAAGGGCCAATCCATTAAATATTTGATGCGTTTCCAGCATTTTTTTATTTATAGTTTTGACACGACATGCTTTCTCATGATAAAAATTACACCGTTGTTTAAAGATAATTCGACAACCAATTCAAAAAAGTTTATTTTTGAATTGCTCCCTTGAGGAGAGGGGATAATAAATATTAATAACTATAGAGGATTTTAAAATGGCTGAAGTAGAAGAAAAAGACAACACATGGGTAATCGTTGGCGTTTGTATTGCTGCAATTGTTCTTTTAGTTGTCCTGTTGAAAAAAGATGAAACCAAGCATTTGGAAAGCGGTACTGTCCAAGCACTTCAACAAGAAACTTTTTCTAAAATAGAAAAAAGACATACCCAAAATACCAGCACTGCTGATCAAATTTCAGGTAAGTAAAGTACTACCCCTCCCCGTATTTACATCCTGGCGGGGAGGGTGTTTTTTTATTCTCCGCTATTAACCTATTTTCTGACCTGATCAATATTCAGTTCAATTTGCAACAACTGCGTTAATAACGCCACATGCAAAGAGCATTTTTTGGGTAATTGAAGTCACTAATAAGTCAAGTGCGACAAGCCACTTTCGTTCCCATAATCCCAAATTAATTTTTTACCTAAGATATATTCCCGTCATTCCGCACCCTCATCAGATAAAAAATACATTAAACCGGGTGCATTAATTACGCACTTTGGAAACAGGCATTGAACGAGGACTCACCTTACAGTAGTTACAACCTAGATCGTCTAGGCCTCATAGCCACGGCGAAACCGTTCTAAATTTCTTGACTTTGGCATCGCAATTTAATTTTTCTAGAATTAACCGTCATTCGCAGGTAGTCGAATACCCGTCGTACATTACGAGCCAGCTTTTCGATGGTTGATGCAACACTGTCGTTACTAATGGATTTAATAAAGCCAGTGGCAAATCTGCGTAGACAGGTGATGTTTTCGTTCCCATAGCCTAGGCCATCAATGGTCAATAATGACTCAATTCCGTTCGTCTTTGACAATGATTATCCTGTTCATATCTAAGCAATTATCTTGCTCCTTTGCCCCACAAGATCACTTCCACGGTATTAAGCATGATGGAGAAGTCTAAAAACAGGCTGTAATTTTTGACATAATACAAATCGTATTGTAGCTTCTGTATTGTGTCATATTCATCAGCGCCGTAAGGGTAGCACAACTGAGCCCAGCCAGTAATGCCGGGCTTGACCCGGTGCCTTTCACGATAAAAAGGAATTCTCTCATTAAAACCCTGCACAAATTCGGGGCGCTCTGGACGTGGACCGACAAAGCTCATATCACCCCTTAAAACATTGAATATTTGCGGCAATTCATCTATTCGGCTTTTTCGAATAAATCTACCCACTAGAGTGATACGGTTATCATTTTTTTGCGCCCATTGCGCACCATTTTTTTCGGCATCTACCTTCATGCTTCTGAATTTAAGCAGCTCGAAGTTTTTATTTTTTTCACCCACCCGTAACTGACGATAAAGTATTGGCCCCTTAAACCCATTTTCAAGAAGAATCGCCAGTGCTGTTAACAGCATAAACGGCCAAGCAACATTAAGTAACAATAAGCTTGCAAACACATCGAAAAATCTTTTTTCCAGTAATCTCAAGTCGCCTTGCGCAAAACCGCTACAGTAAACCAACCAGCTTGGATAAATATTTTCCAGTGAAATAATGCCTTGTTCTCGCTCATAAAACCCCATTATATTCATAATCGTCAAACCTGACATTCTGCAATCCAATAGCTCATCAAGTGGTAATCCGAGCCTGTTATCATCCCTGGCAATGACAATTTCATCAACTTTGTATTCCTCAGCGATTGCAATTATTTTTTTGTCGTAATTGATTATTTGGCTCTGCTCTACAAACGAAATTTCATCAGGCAGTGCCAAACATCCGACTATCGTAAATCCCCTATGGATGAATGAGTCATTAATCGAATTCAACTTGTGGGCTTTTTTGCCGCTACCGATAACCAAAACACGCCTTTGTAGTCGTTCAAGTTTGACAATTTTGTAAAACAGAAAACGTGTTATCATTATTCCCAAAAAAGCTAAAATTACCGCATAGACTAATACGCTTCGGGCAATATGAAATTCGGGTAATAGATAATAGATCGTAACAACTGCAAAAATGGCTATTCCAAAGCTGACGCATGTTCTTGCCACTAAATTATATTCTTCACCACTTAAAGTTCTTCTGTATAAACCTAGCCCTAAACAGGACAAGCTCATTACGGATGAAAAAATAATACTGGCTAAAGTAATGTCATACTCTGTATACCAGGATTCTGCCATTAAAAATCTGATGTGACTACCAAAATACATCGCGGCAAAAAATACACCAAACTCAACCAATAACAGCCATAGATAAGCTCTGGATATGTAGTGGCGAAAGATGCGAATCATATTATTTCCCTGTTATTGTTGCTTATGAATTGAAGCAGACTAATCAAAAAACAAAAATAATCAATATAAACCATTGGCTTTTAGAAGGTTTTGAACGTGGTTAACAGGGATTGCATAAGAAATACCGCTTGGCTTTGACAAGATATTTTCTTTACTCTCCTGCACGAAAACCTTATTAATAATCCCTATGACTTCTCCCGTATCAGGGTCGTAAAGAGGACTGCCGCTGTTTCCAGGATAAGCGGTTGCATCTAGCTGATACACATTGTATGGGGATTGCAGTCGCTTGAGTAATTTCAGGTTGATCTGCTCTGATCTAAGCATCGGTATTACATTTGGGGTGATTGCAGAAACTATCCCCCGATGGGTAACGGGAGAAAGCCCTAAAACCATACCGATAGGAAAACCGGTAAAGGCATAAAGTTGTCCTTCTCGTACTGATGACACTGAACCTAATTTGAGTGGCGACAACAGCTCTCCAGTAATTTTTAGGACCGCCAGGTCATGTTCTTTATCAAACGCCACTTCTTTTGCGATGATTGCCTTGTCTGCATTATCTTTATGATAAAAAACAGCTACCTGTTCCATGTGCTCATTATCCAATTTATCCGGAATAACATGTGCGTTGGTAACAATAAGACTGCCATCAACCACCGCAAACCCCGTAGCCAGAAAAACAGCGCGTGGATTACGTTTGGGCATATAGGTTCCAACAGCAACGATGCCAGGTTTTATTTTTGCTATGGTATCTGCAAGAGTCGGTTCTGAATAACTAATCCCAGGAAAAGAAAAGGCAATAAAACCTAATAAAACCAAGCTGGTTGGCAACTTATTAAGAATAAGAATAGATTTATTTTTTTTAAAGCTCATTTTTTACCTAATGGATTGGAATACAGTTGGATTTATAGGTAACATTAAATTTCAATTATGTTAACTGAATTTTTAAATCTACTTGCTGTACTGAATTAAATTCTTGATTTGAATTTTAGACCATAAGATTCTTATCACTAAGAATGTAACCAAAATTTTTCGCCTGCTTCGGTCTTAATAGGATGTGCCAGGTAGCGCCACTGAATCGGTATTTTTTTGTCGCATGGAGTACTTTGGCAATTTAGTGTATCAGGAAACGCGCTTAAATTCTTGCCCACTTACTCGGTGTTCGCATCAGAGCAAAGAACAGTAGCAAGAAAAACAGTAGGGTCAAACGCGGCGCGTCAAAAGGGCTGTCGACAAAACCGACTACCATGAAGCCGCTGAAAGATGACAATAAAATGGCGGAAAAAACATTCTGTCGCAGTAGTTGGCGGCAACAATTGTAAATGGCGTTAGCAAATAACAGAAAAAAAGCGCTAACGCCTAGCCAGCCTTGGTCAAATATCAAATGTACCCAAAAATTAAAAATATGCCACGGATTATGCTTTTCAGCCGCAAAAAACCAAAAATCGCTGCCTCGTGTAAAATCACCGTTTGTTAGCAGATTAGTACCTGATTTATCCAGTAACTGCACATTATCCACATCCAGTAATTTACTCGCGCCATTACCGTTATAAAAAGTCAATTGTATCGGACGCTTCAACAAGCCCCCCGCTACGCGCTCGCCAACATCATTACTGTTAATGACTTGCTCGACATGCTCCCAGTCATGCTTGCGTGTTGTTTTCGCCCCAACCCAGCTACAACGCAACGAGTATTGCACAGATTTTTCACATAGCGAGGTAGATAAACCCATTTTGTCGGTTTCGCCTCGTATATCCAGCAGTAAACGATATGGCGTGTGCGGTTCGATAGCAAGGTATTGCCCCATAAACAACAAGTCACCACCGCGCAAACGCAAATAATTATTGCCATTTTCGCTAGCGATTTCATACGTCGCGGGATGAGTGTTTTCCGTGTTGAGCCAAAAAAAAGTACGCGGGTAACTACCCAAGCCCATTCCAAATAATGTT
>Ga0209391_10000761_pt1 | contig 15924 bp, 13 predicted proteins | sample PPLLak3March2015_FD_187246 | JGI IMG/M metagenome (GOLD analysis project Ga0209391, IMG submission 187246) | Freshwater sediment microbial communities from Prairie Pothole Lake near Jamestown, North Dakota, USA - PPLs Lake P7 Core (1) Depth... | ecosystem: Environmental > Aquatic > Freshwater >... | reverse complement strand
GACCTGGGCAAGAGCTTCTTCTATCCCAAGGACGTGTGGAGCCTGGTCAAGGAGAAGCTGCCGGTGTCGATCAGTCTGGGCCTGTGGACCTTCTTCCTGAGCTACCTGATCTCGGTGCCGCTGGGCATTGCCAAGGCGGTGCGCGCCGGCAGCCGTTTTGACGCACTGACCAGTCTGGTCGTGCTGGTGGGCTACGCAATTCCGGGGTTCGTGCTGGGCGTGGCGCTGCTGGTGATCTTCGGCGGGCAACTGCAATGGTTCCCGTTGCGTGGGCTGACTTCGTCGAACTGGGAACAACTCAGCTGGGGCGCGAAGGTGGTGGACTATCTGTGGCATATCACGCTGCCGATCACGGCAAGCGTGCTGGGGGCGTTCGCCGTGACCACCATGCTGACCAAGAACGCGTTCCTGGAGGAAATTCGCAAACAGTACGTGCTGACGGCGCGGGCCAAGGGACTTTCCGAGCGCCGTGTGCTCTGGAAACACGTGTTTCGCAACGCGCTGATCCCGATCATCACCGGCTTTCCGGCGGCCTTCATCGGCGCCTTCTTCGCCGGCTCGCTGCTGATCGAGACCCTGTTCTCGCTGGACGGCCTGGGCCTGCTGAGCTACGAATCAGTGATGCGGCGCGACTACCCGGTGGTGCTGGGCACCCTCTACCTTTTCACGTTGATCGGGCTGGTGACCAAGCTGATCAGCGACCTCTGCTATGTCTGGGTGGATCCGCGTGTCAAGTTTGACTGACCCCCTAGAAGTTGCCCCGGGCGGTCCAGCGGGCGTCGCGACGGTGTCACTTTCACCCGGTCGCCGCGCCTGGCAGCGTTTCCGGCGCAACCGCCTGGGCTTTCGCAGCTTTGTGATTTTCTGTACCTTGTTCGTTTTGAGCCTGGGCGCAGAGCTGATCTCCAACGACAAGCCGCTGGTGGCCCGCTACAGTGGTGCGTGGTATCTCCCGATTGTGACAAGCGCCCCCGAGACAGCATTTGGTGGTGACTTTGAAACGCCCACCGATTTTCTGGACCCCTTCATCCGGCAACAATTCGCAAAGCCCGGCAATTGGGCGCTGTATCCGCCCAACCCCTACCACCACAGCACGATCGACTACTTTGCCAAGGCGCCCAACCCGGCGCCGCCTTCCGCCGACAACTGGCTGGGCACGGATGACCGGGGGCGTGACGTGGCCGCGCGGCTGATTTATGGCTTTCGCATTTCGGTGCTGTTTGCGCTGGCACTCACCGCCATTGGCACCGTTCTGGGGGTGATCACAGGTGCACTGCAGGGCTTCTTCGGCGGAAAGACCGACCTGGTCTTCCAGCGCTTCATCGAGATCTGGGGCTCCATGCCCGAGCTCTACCTGCTGATCATCTTTGCCGCCGTGTTCGATCCAAGCATCGGCCTGCTACTGATTCTTCTGAGCCTGTTCGGCTGGATGGGGCTTTCCGACTACGTCCGCGCCGAGTTCCTGCGCAACCGGCAGCTCGACTACGTGCGCGCCGCACGAGCTCTGGGGCTTTCCAACTGGCAAATCATTCGCCGCCATGTGCTTCCCAACAGCATGACGCCGGTGGTGACCTTTCTGCCCTTTCGAATGAGCGGCGCAATTCTGGCCCTGACCTCGCTGGACTTCCTGGGCCTGGGCGTGCCGCCAGGCACGCCTTCGCTGGGGGAGTTGCTATCGCAGGGCAAGAGCAACATCGACGCCTGGTGGATCTCGTTGTCGACGTTTGCCGTCCTGGTCATCACACTGCTGCTTTTGACCTTCATGGGGGATGCGCTGCGCGATGCACTCGATCCGAGGAAGTCCGACAAATGAATCGCGCTGCACCCCTCCTGGAGGTCTCTGAGCTGCGCGTTGCCTTCGACGGCAAGGAAGTCGTGCGCGGCATTGACTTCACGATCCAGCCCGGCGAGAAGCTTGCGTTGGTGGGCGAGTCCGGCTCCGGCAAGACCGTCACGGCATTGAGCTTGCTGCGCCTGGTGATGAATGCGCAGATCTCAGGCGCCGCCGGGTTTCTCGGGCGCGACCTGCTCGCTTTGCCCGAAAGCGAACTGCGCGCCGTTCGGGGCAGCGAGATCGCCATGATCTTCCAGGAGCCGATGACGGCACTGAACCCTTTGTTCACCGTAGGTGAGCAGATTGCCGAGGTTCTGGAACTGAAGCAGGGCCATTCAAGGGCCGATGCATCACGGATGGCCGTCGACTTGCTGGCGGAAACCGGCATCACCGAGCCGCAGCGACGCGCACAGGCGTTTCCGCACCAGCTCTCGGGCGGGCAGCGCCAGCGCGCCATGATTGCCATGGCCCTGGCCTGCAAACCTCAACTGCTGCTGGCCGATGAGCCCACGACGGCGCTGGATGTTACCTTGCGCGCCCAGATCCTCGATCTGCTCACGGCGCTACAGCGACAGAACGGCATGGCGGTGCTGTTGATCACGCACGATCTCAATCTGGTGCGGCGCTTTGCCGACCGGGTCGCCGTGATGGAGAACGGCCTCATCGTCGAGCAGGGCAGCGTGGCCCAGGTCTTTGCCGACCCGCGACACGCCTATACGCGGCGGCTGATCGACAGCCAGCCGGTGCGTGATGTGCCGTCCAGGCGCCACGACGCGGCAGTCTTCGACCCCGTGATGCAGGCGAAGGCGCTGCGGGTCAGCTATCCCGTACCCGTTGCCGGCGTGCGGGGCTGGTTTCGCAAAGGGGAGTTCGTGGCGGTTCAAGGCGCGGACTTCACGATTCACCCCGGCCAGACCTTGGGCGTGATCGGCGAGTCAGGGTCCGGGAAATCGACGCTGGCGCTGGCAGCACTGGGCCTGCTGCCTTTCCAGGGAGCGCTCCAGGTCGCCGGTGGCGCGTGGCACAAGGGCGCAGAGGCTGACAAAGTATTGCGGCAAGCTGTGCAGGTGGTGTTTCAGGATCCGTTTTCATCACTCTCGCCACGCATGACGATCGAGGAAATTGTCGGCGAAGGCCTGCGGGTGCATGCACCGACGCTTTCCACCGCCCAGCGACAGGCGCGCGTGTTGACGGCGCTGGACGAGGTCGGGCTGACGCAAGCGCAGTTTCCGGCGCTGCTCACACGCTATCCCCATGAGTTCTCGGGCGGCCAGCGCCAGCGCATCGCCATCGCGAGAGCGCTGGTCGTCGGGCCACGCCTGCTGGTACTCGATGAGCCCACCAGCGCGCTGGATGTCACGATCCAGAAGCAGGTGCTGCAGTTGCTTCAGGGCCTGCAGCGCGAACTCGGTTTGAGCTACCTGCTGATCACACACGACGTGGATGTGATCCGCGCCATGGCGCACGATGTGATTGTCATGAAGGACGGCGTGGTGGTGGAATCCGGCTCTGTGGAGCAGGTTCTGGCGGCGCCACGGCATGAGTACACGCGTGTTCTTGTCGCTGCTGCTGTCTGAAACGCCCCAGACAAGCGGATGCCGAGCCCCGGAGGGCGCAAATTGCCTTGAAAATCAAGCCACTTGCAAGTTTTTCAGGCTATAATTCAAAGCTCACGACCAAACGGGCGGGTAACTACCGCCCGTTTTTTTTGGCCGATTGGTTTTAGACCCCCGTCTTTGGATTGCAGCAGAACAAGTGGCGCTACAGCAAACAGTTGAACAGACCGTCACCGGTCTGGGTTACGACCTGGTGGAGATTGAACGTTCCGCCGGGGGGCTGTTGCGCATCACGATTGACTGGCTCTGGGAGCCAGGGGTTGCCGAGGAGCGGTTCATTACGGTCGAGGACTGCGAAAAGGTCACGCGCCAGCTGCAGTTCGCGCTGGAGGTGGAAGGTGCCGAGTATCGGCGCCTGGAGGTGTCATCCCCGGGGATCGATCGCCCGTTGCGGAACGAAAAGGATTTGCAGCGTTTTGCCGGGGCCTTGGTGGACATCACCCTCAAGGCGCCGGTTGGCAAGGAACTGGGAGCAGCGTCTGGCGGGCAGATCAGCGCCAACCGCAAGAAGTTTCGCGGCACGCTGGAGCGAACTGATTCCGGCGCTGTCGCAGGGTGGCAAATCGTCTGGCGCGATGAGCCTGAGATCAAGCCCGGTCAGCGCGTCAGCCGGAAAAGAGTGCCTGCCCCGTTGCAGGCCTTGGGCTTTACGCTGGACGAAGTGCGGGAAGTACGGCTGGCGCCAATTGTGGATTTCAAGGGGCGCAGGCTCGTTGATGCCTCGCAGGCGGATTGAATTAAAGACTTTGGACAGGAGAGCTGTGGCATGAATCGCGAAATGTTGATGTTGGTCGAAGCCATCTCGCGCGAGAAGAACGTCGAGCGTGATGTGGTGTTTGGTGCGGTGGAGTCTGCCTTGGCGCAGGCCACCAAGAAACTCTACAAGGGTGAAGTGGATATCCGTGTCGCGGTGGACCGCGATAGTGGCAACTATGAGACCTTCCGCCGCTGGCTGGTGGTGCCCGATGAGGCTGGTCTGCAGAATCCTGATGCGGAAGAGCTGTTGATGGATGCGCGTGATCGCATCGCCGATGTGGAGGAGGGCGAGTACATCGAGGAATCGGTGGAGTCCGTGCCGATCGGGCGAATTGGCGCGATGGCAGCCAAGCAGGTGATCCTGCAGAAAATTCGTGATGCCGAGCGTGAAATGTTGCTGAACGACTTCATGTCGCGGGGCGACAAGATTCTGGTCGGTACGGTCAAGCGCATGGACAAGGGCGACATCATTGTGGAGTCGGGCCGCGTTGAGGGGCGTCTTCGCCGCGGCGACATGATCCCCAAGGAGAACCTGCGCAGCGGGGACCGCGTGCGCGCCATGATCATGGAGGTCGACCTGACGCTGCGCGGCGCGCCCATCATTCTGTCGCGTTCAGCCCCCGAGTTCATGATGGAGCTTTTCCGCCAGGAAGTGCCCGAAATCGAGCAGGGCCTGCTGGAGATCAAGACCTGCGCTCGTGATCCGGGTTCGCGCGCAAAGATCGCTGTGCTGTCCCACGACAAGCGGGTCGATCCCATCGGCACCTGTGTCGGTGTGCGCGGTACCCGCGTCAATGCGGTCACGAACGAGCTCGCTGGTGAACGTGTCGACATCGTGCTGTGGAGCGAAGACCCTGCCCAGTTCGTGATCGGCGCGCTGGCGCCCGCCAACGTGTCCTCGATCGTGGTGGACGAAGAGCGCCATGCCATGGATGTGGTGGTCGACGAGGAGAATCTTGCCATCGCCATCGGCCGTGGCGGCCAGAACGTGCGCCTGGCGTCCGAACTGACCGGCTGGAAGATCAACATCATGGATGCCGCCGAGTCGGCCCAGAAGCATGCCGAGGAATCCGACACGATCCGCAAGTTGTTCATGGAAAAGCTTGATGTCGACCAGGAAATTGCTGACATCCTCTTTACCGAAGGCTTTACCAGCCTTGAAGAGGTGGCCTATGTACCGATTCAGGAAATGCTGGAGATCGCCAGTTTCGACGAAGACACGGTGAGCGAATTGCGCTCCCGTGCCAAGGATGCCTTGCTGACGATGGAAATCGCTCGCGAGGAAAGCGTCGAAGAGGTCTCGCAGGATCTGCGCGACCTGGAGGGCCTGACACCAGAGCTCATTGCAACGCTTGCCGAAGGTGGCGTGCACACCCGCGACGAACTGGCCGATCTGGCCGTCGACGAACTCACAGAACTCACCGGCCAGTCCGAGGACGAAGCCAAGACATTGATCATGAAGGCGCGCGAGCATTGGTTCGCGGGCCAAGAGTAATGGTCATGGAGGCAAGAACCGAATATGTCCAGTACCACCGTAGCCGAGTTTGCAAGTGAACTCAAGAAATCGACCGAAACCCTGCTTGACCAGCTGAAGTCTGCGGGCGTGCCCAAGGGGTCGGCCGCTGATGCGCTGACCGAGGGCGACAAGCAGAAGCTGTTGAGCTACCTACAGGCCAGCCATGGCACAGCCACGGCCGATCGCAAGAAGATCACCCTGGTGAAGAAGTCCACCAGCGAAATCAAGCAGGCGGACTCCACGGGCAAGGCTCGCACCATCCAGGTGGAGGTGCGGAAGAAGCGGACCTTCATCAAACGCGATGATGATGTTGCCGGTGCGGCCGAGTTTTCCGCGGCAGAGCCCGAACAGGAGTCTTCAGGCGCGCCCTTGATTGACGAGGCTGAACTGTCTCGGCGCGAGGAAGAGGCGCGCCATCAGGCCGAGTTCATTCGGCGCCAGGAAGAAGAACTTTCGGAGCGGCGTCGCCAGCGCGAAGCCCAGGAAGCACGCGAACGCGAACAGATCGAACTGGCGGAGCAGGCCGAAAGAGCAGCGGCTGCGTCAGAAGCTGAACGCGAACAGGCGGGAACTCCAACTGTCGAGGCAGCGTCGTCCGTGGCGCTGGTGGCCAAGGCCGCTACTGAACAAGGCGCTGAAGCCCGAGAGCGTGCTGCCGTGGCTGAAAAAGCCAGGGAGGCGGCGCGCGCCAAGGTGGCAGCCGAATCGAAAGCCCGCGCCGCCGAAGAGGCCGTGCGCGCCAGCGAACTCAATAGCCGGCGCAACAAGGCGCTCGCTGAAGCCGAGGCCATTCGCGCCATGATGAGCGCGCCCAAGCGGGTTCTGGTTGCACACAAGCCCGAAGTTGCAAAGCCGGTGGCGAAGCCCGAAGAGGCCAAACCCGGCATGAAGGGCACCCTGCACAAGCCCGCAGGTGCGCCTGTGGGCTCGGCGGCTCGACCGGGAGCGGCTCAGGCCGCTCCATCAAGCGGCGCCACGCCGGGCAACAAGGAAGTCAAGTCCGCCAAGCTGTCTTCCAGCTGGGCGGGTGACCCCGCCAAAAAGAAGGCGATTCCAACCCGCGGCGATGCGAGTGGGGGCGTGGGGCGGCCGGGCAGTAACTGGCGCAGCGGACCTCGCGGCCGGCGCGGGCATGATCGCGATCGCGGTGATTTCCATGCGCAGGCTGCACCCGCCGAGGCACGCACGCTGGAAGTGCATGTGCCTGAGACCATCACGGTGGCCGAACTGGCCCACAAGATGGCGATCAAAGCGTCCGAGGTGATCAAGCAGCTCATGAAGCTCGGTCAGATGGTCACGATCAACCAGCCGCTGGACCAGGACACCGCGATGATCCTGGTAGAGGAACTCGGACACAAGGCCGTGGTGGCCGCACTCGACGATCCGGAGGCATTCACTGACGAAGAGGTGTTGCAGCAAAGTGCGGAATCCTTGCCGCGCGCTCCTGTGGTCACAGTCATGGGTCACGTTGACCACGGCAAGACCTCGCTGCTCGACTACATCCGCACCGCCAAAGTCGCAGCGGGTGAAGCCGGCGGCATTACCCAGCACATCGGTGCCTACCACGTGGAAACCCCACGCGGCATGGTGTCCTTCCTGGACACCCCGGGTCACGAGGCCTTCACGGCCATGCGGGCTCGCGGCGCCAATGCCACCGACATCGTGATCCTGGTGGTGGCCGCCGACGACGGCGTGATGCCCCAGACCCGCGAGGCCATCAAGCATGCGAAAGCGGCGGGCGTGCCCATCGTGGTGGCGATCAACAAGATCGACAAGCCCGGTGCCAACGCCGACCGTGTCAAGCAGGAACTCGTGGTCGAGGACGTGGTGCCCGAGGAATTCGGTGGGTCTTCACCGTTCGTGGCAGTATCGGCCAAGACCGGGCAAGGTATCGATGACCTGCTCGAGCAGGTTCTCCTGCAGGCTGAGGTGCTGGAACTCAAGGCACCCGTTGACGCCATGGCCAAGGGCCTGGTCATCGAAGCCCGCCTCGACAAGGGCCGCGGCCCCGTCGCCACGGTGCTGGTCCAGTCGGGTACGCTCAAGACCGGAGATGTGGTGCTGGCAGGCCAGACCTATGGTCGCGTGCGTGCCATGCTGGACCAGAACGGCAAGTCGATCAAGGAAGCGGGCCCCTCTGTTCCTGTTGAAATCCAGGGCCTGACCGAGGTGCCGCAGGCTGGCGACGAATTCATGGTCCTGACCGATGAGCGCAGAGCCCGGGAGATCGCGACCTACCGCGCGGGCAAGTTCCGCAACACGAAACTGGCTCGGCAGCAGGCGGCCAAGATGGACAACATGTTCTCCGACCTGTCTGCAGGCGAGGTCAAGACGGTGCCGATCATCATCAAGGCCGACGTCCAAGGCTCGCAGGAGGCGCTCGGGCAGTCGCTGCTCAAGTTGTCGAACGACGAGGTCAAGGTCCAGCTGGTGTATTCCGCCGTGGGCGGCATCAGCGAGTCCGACGTGAACCTTGCAATCGCGTCAAAGGCACTCATCATCGGCTTCAACACGCGCGCCGATGCCGGCGCGCGCAAGCTGGCCGAGAGCAATGGCGTCGAGATCCGCTACTACAGCATCATTTATGACGCCGTGGACGAGCTCAAGGTCGCGATGTCCGGGATGCTCGCGCCAGACAGGCGTGAAGAGGTCATTGGCACGGCGGAAATTCGCACGGTGTTCGTGGCGACCAAGATTGGCACGGTGGCCGGTTGCATGGTCACCTCCGGCAGTGTCAATCGCAGCGCGCATTTCCGCCTGCTGCGCGACAATGTCGTGATCTATACCGGCGAACTTGACTCGCTCAAGCGCATGAAGGACGACGTTCGCGAAGTCAAGGAAGGCTTCGAGTGCGGTATCAAGCTCAAGAACTACAACGACATTTCTGTCGGTGACCAGCTTGAGTTCTTCGAGATCAAGGAAATCGCCCGGACGCTGTAAGGCGTACCGAACCGATGGACTGACCTATGCCGGCAAGGAAATCCTCCACGCCCAATCGGGCCTTCAAGGTCGCGGATCAGATTCAGCGCGATCTGGCCGACCTGATCGCGCGTGAGCTCAAGGATCCCCGCGTCGGCATGGTGACGATTCAGGCGGTCGAGGTCACCCCGGACTACGCGCATGCCAAAGTCTTCTTCAGCGTGCTGACGGGTGACCCGGTCGAGACCGCGCAAGGACTCAATGCCGCCGCCGGGTTCCTGCGCAGCGGCTTGTTCACGCGCCTGCATATTCACACGGTGCCGACACTGCACTTCGTTTATGACCGGACGACAGAGCGTGCTGCCGACATGAACGCCCTGATCGCCAAGGCCGTTTCCTCCCGCGCCAAGGACGAATAGGCATGCGCAACGCCGGGCCGCCCCAAGGTGCGCAAGCCCCCTTGGGGGGCAGCGATTTACACGCAGTGAATGAGCGTGGGGGCACAGTTCCTGCGCCTCGCACACGGGTGCAACGGCGCCCTGTGCATGGGGTGCTCTTGCTGGACAAGCCGCTGGGCCTGTCGAGCAACGACGCCCTGCAGAAGGCGAAATGGCTGTTGCGCGCCGAAAAGGCCGGGCACACGGGCACGCTGGACCCCCTGGCCACGGGGGTGCTTCCCTTGTGCTTTGGCGCGGCAACCAAGTTCAGCCAGATCCATCTCGATGCCAACAAGACCTATGAGGCCGTGGTCCGCTTCGGTGTCAAGACATCGACCGGTGATGCCGAGGGCGAGGTGGTCGGCGAGTGGCCTGTGACGCACACCTCGGCCGACCTGGCCGTCGTGCTTCAGCGATTCACCGGCGCGATCCGGCAGGTGCCGCCGATGCACAGCGCGCTCAAGAAGGACGGCCGCGCGTTGTACGAGTACGCGCGCGCCGGCATCGAAGTTGAGCGTGAAGCCCGCAATGTCGAGATATTTGAGCTAAAAGTACTCGATGCCAGCGTCAGTGGGTCAGAGTCAGCTATGAATATAAGAGTTTCCTGCAGCAAGGGAACTTATATTCGAACGCTGGGGGAAGACATTGGGGAAGCCCTTGGCTGCGGTGCGCATCTCACGGCCTTGCGCCGTGTCGCAACGGGTCCGTTTGAAGCCGGGCAGTGTGTGACGCTCGCAGCGCTGGAGGCCATGTCCGAGTCTGAGCGCGAGGCCTGCCTGCTGCCTGTGGATTCCCTGCTGGTCGATCACACGCCCGTCATGCTGGACGCGGAAAATACCAGCCGGTTCCTGAGCGGTTTGCGCCGTCGCGGCAGCTGGCCGGACCAGCCCCGTGTCGCCGTCTACGGCGCCTTGCCGGGCGCGCTGCTGGGCACGGCCCAGATTGTTTCGGGTGAGTTGATCCCGGGGCGGCTCTTGAGCCCGCCCGAAGTTGAACAGATTTTGAAAAGTTCGCCGCAAGCCCTGTGCGCGGCATAAGGAGAATCCCATGAGCAAGCAAATTCGCAATATCGCCATCATCGCCCACGTGGACCACGGCAAGACCACCATGGTGGACCAGCTGTTGCGCCAGTCCGGCACCTTTGCCCAGCACGAGAAAGTCGTCGACACGGTGATGGACAACAATGCGATCGAGAAAGAGCGCGGCATCACGATCCTGGCCAAGAACTGCGCGGTGACCTGGGAAGGGACGCACATCAATATCGTCGATACCCCCGGCCACGCCGACTTCGGCGGCGAAGTGGAGCGCGCGCTGTCCATGGTCGATGGTGTGGTGTTGCTGATCGATGCGCAGGAAGGCCCCATGCCACAAACCCGCTTCGTGACCAAGAAGGCGCTGGCCCTGGGCCTCAAGCCCATTCTGGTCGTGAACAAGGTGGATAAGCCCGGTGCGCGTCCGCAATTCGTGGTCAATGCCGCTTTCGATCTGTTTGACAAGCTTGGTGCCACGGATGAGCAACTCGACTTCCCGGTGGTCTACGCTTCGGGTATCAATGGCTGGTCGTCGATGGAAGAGGGCGGTCAAGGCGAGCAATGGGGCCCCGACATGTCGGCCCTGTTCAACACCATCCTCAAGCATGTGCCGCACCAGGAGGGCGATCCCGATGCGCCGCTGCAGTTGCAAATCTCCGCGCTTGACTTCTCGACCTTCGTCGGTCGCATTGGCGTCGGGCGTATCAGCCAGGGCACGATCCGGCCCATGATGGACGTGGTGGTGATGGAAGGGCCGGACGGCAAGCCCGTCAAGGGGCGCGTCAACCAGGTGCTGACCTTCGAGGGCCTGGAGCGCATGCAGACCACGGAGGCCGGTCCCGGCGAAATCGTCCTGATCAACGGCATTGCCGAGATCGGTATTGGCGTGACCATCACGGACCCGGTCACTCCGATGCCGCTGCCGATGCTGAAAGTCGACGAGCCGACGCTGACCATGAACTTCTGCGTCAACACCAGCCCGCTGGCCGGCCGCGAAGGCAAGTACGTCACCAGCCGCCAGATCTGGGACCGCCTGCAGAAGGAGCTGCAGCACAACGTCGCCCTGCGCGTCAAGGAAACCGACGAGGAAGGCATCTTTGAAGTCATGGGCCGCGGTGAACTGCACCTGACCATCCTGCTGGAAAACATGCGCCGCGAAGGTTTCGAACTGGCCGTCAGCAAGCCACGGGTGGTATTCAAGGAAGTGAATGGCGAGAAATACGAGCCGATCGAGATGGTGACCGCCGACATCGAGGAGCAGCATCAGGGCGGCGTGATGCAGGCCCTGGGCGAGCGCAAGGGGGAACTGAGCAACATGGAGCCGGACGGCCGGGGCCGGGTGCGCCTGGAATACCGCATTCCGGCACGGGGCCTGATCGGCTTCACCAACGAATTCCTGAACCTGACCCGTGGCACCGGACTCATCAGCAATATTTTTGACAGTTACGAGCCGCACAAGGGTGAGATTGGCGGGCGCAAGAACGGCGTGCTGATTTCCATGGACGCGGGTGAAATCTTCACCTACGCGCTGGGCAAGCTTGACGACCGCGGCCGCATGTTCGTGCGCGCCAACGATCCGGTGTACGAAGGCATGATCGTGGGCATCCATAACCGCGAAAACGATCTGGTGGTCAATGCGACGCGAACCAAGCAGCTGACCAACTTCCGGGTCAGCGGCAAGGAAGACGCCATCAAGATCACGCCGCCGATCGACTGCACGCTGGAGTACGGCGTGGAGTTCATCGAGGAGGATGAACTGGTCGAGATCACGCCCAAGTCGATCCGCCTGCGCAAACGCCACCTGAAGGAAAGCGACCGCAAGCGGGCCTCGCGCTGAGCGGGTGTGCCGCAGTCCATTTCCAGCGCGGAAAATGACACCGCAGGCGCCCGGTTCCCGGTACTTACCCGTGTTCATGGCATGAAGTTCAGCCACAGCCAGGCGGTGGTGGTCATGGTGGCTGTCGCGCTGATGTGGTCCATCGCCGGTGTGGTCACGCGCCAGCTTGAACATGCGCGCAGTTTTGAAGTTACGTTCTGGCGCAGCTTCTTCACGGCGATTTCGTTGCTGGTGATCTTGCCTTTGTGGCAAGGGCGCGGGGTCTTCGCCCGGATGCATTGGCGCAGCCTCTCATTCTGGCTCTCCGGCCTGTGCTGGAGCGTGATGTTCACGGCCTTCATGGTGGCGCTCACCCTGACCAGCGTGGCCAACGTGCTGATCACCCTGGCGATAGGTCCCTTGCTGACCGCCCTGACCGCGCGCATCTTCATCGGCCACCGCCTGCCTGCGCGCACCTGGGTGGCGATTGCCGTGGCGGGTGCGGGCATCGCCTGGATGTATGGCGCGCAGGTCGAGCTGGGGCAGGATGCCCAGCGCATCGGGGCGATGGTGGCGCTTTGTGTGCCGGTCGCCGGCGCCATACAGTGGACCATCGTCCAGCGCTGCCAGGCGCACGGGGAGTCCATCGATCTGGTGCCCTCGGTCCTGGTCGGCGCGGTCATCTCTGCGCTGGTCACGCTACCGCTGGCCTTTCCAATGGAGGCCACGCGCACCGATATTGCCTGGCTGGCCCTGCTGGGCCTGGTTCAGTTGGCGATCCCCTGCGTCCTGTCGGTGCTGTGCGCGCGGGTGCTGAAGGCGCCCGAGGTTTCTCTGCTGGCCTTGCTGGAAGTGGTCTTCGGCATCGCGCTGGCCTGGTTGGGTGCCGGTGAGGCGCCTGGTGCCACGGTGTTGACCGGGGGAACCCTGGTGATTGGTGCACTCGTGGTCAATGAGTTACTTGGATGGAAACAAAGAAATGCCTGATGTGATTGTTGAACTGCAGGGACGGATCGGATTCATCACGCTGAATCGGGGCCGTTCCCTGAACGCGCTTTCGCTGGCCATGATTCGCGAGCTGACCGCGACCTTGATGGCGTGGCGCGAGGACCCGCAGGTGCTGGCCGTGGCCGTGCGCGGCATGGGCAAGGAAGGGCCTTTCGGCGCTTTCTGCGCGGGCGGCGACATCCGTTTCTTTCATCACGCGGCCCTGGCCGGCAACCCGGAGCTGGAGGACTTCTTCACCGAGGAGTACGCGCTCAACCACCTGATCTACAAGTATCCCAAGCCGTACATCGCTTTCATGGACGGGGTGGTCATGGGCGGCGGCATGGGGATCAGCCAGGGGGGCAGCGTGCGGATCGTGACCGAGCGCACAAAGATGGCCATGCCAGAAACCCACATTGGCCTGTTTCCCGACGTGGGTGGCGGCTATTTCCTCAGCCGTTGTCCAGGCCACGTGGGCGAATACCTGGCGCTTACCGGGCACACGTTGGGCGGGCACGAGGCGGTGGCCGTGGGCCTGGCCGACGGTTGCGTCGATTCCGGGCGCCTGCCCATCCTGTGGGACACCCTTGGGGCGACACCCTTTGAATCGAGCGAGGCGGTCGAGCACTGGATTGCTACCAGTTTCGCAGCAAACAACGACCGTCCGACGCTGGCAATACAGCAAATAAACTCATTTTTCGCTCGGGAAACGGTGCCGGCCATCCTGGAGGCCCTGGAAGCCGACGCCAGCGCCTGGGCGCAGGGTACGGCAGCCGTGCTGCGCAAGCGCTCGCCGCTGATGTTGCATGTGGTGCTGGAACAGGTCCGTCGCGCCCGCGCCTTGGGGCTTGCCGATGATTTGCGCATGGAACGCGACATGGTGCGGCACTGCTTCAACACCGTGCACCTTGGGCGATCGGGCAGCGGCAGCGAGACGGTCGAAGGGGTCCGTGCACTCGCGGTGGACAAGGACCACAGCCCCCGCTGGAACCCGCGGCGGATCGAGGATGTGACGCCGGAGATGGTGGCACCGTTTTTCGTCAGCCCATGGCCCGCGCATGCCCATCCGCTGCGCATGCTGTCCTGAGCGCCTGCCGCTCCGCTTGACACCGGCTGGGCTCGCGGCCCGGTTCAGCGGTTGCGCGATTTCATGGCGCGTTCCACCTCTCGCTTGCCCTCGCGGTCCTTGATGGTGTCGCGCTTGTCGTGCTCGGCCTTGCCTTTGGCCAGTCCGATCTCGCATTTGACGCGGCCGTTCTTCCAGTGCAGGTTCAACGGCACCAGGGTGTAGCCCTTTTGTTCCACCTTGCCGATCAGCCGCTTGATCTCTTCCTTGTGCAGCAACAGCTTCTTGGTGCGCACGGAGTCGGGGTTGACGTGGCTGGACGCCGTGTTCAGCGGGTTGATCTGGCAACCGATGATGAAAAGTTCACCGTTGCGAACCACCACGTAGCCGTCGGTCAGTTGCACTTTGCCCTCGCGCAGCGACTTGATTTCCCAGCCCTCGAGCACCATGCCCGCCTCGAAACGCTCTTCGATGAAGTAATTGAACGCGGCTTTCTTGTTCTCGGCAATGCGTTTGGCGGGATCGGGTTTTTTGGTAGCCATGAATCAATGTGGGGGTGTCTGCAGAAGTTGTCAACAGACGTGCAAGGCAAACTTACAATCCGCTTCGAGTCGTGCATTCTATGAAAAACGTCAACAAGTCCGTCCTGATCTGGTACAGCCCCGAAGAGATGTATGCGCTGGTCACGGACGTGGCACGCTATCCGGAGTTTCTTCCCTGGTGTGACCACGGCAAAGTGGTGGAGCAGGATGATGCCGGCATGGTGGCCGAGATGGGCATCACTTTCAGCGGTATCAGGCAGGTTTTCACCACACGCAATGAGCATGTGCCGGGGCGCGTGGTGCACATGCGACTGCTCAAGGGGCCGTTTTCCCGGCTCGACGGTGGCTGGCATTTTGTGCCTCTGGGCGATGGATCACAGCGGGCCTGCCGTGTCGAGTTCAAGATGGACTACGGCTTTGACAACCGGGCGCTGGCGGCAGTCGTGGGGCCGGTTTTCGACAAGATTGCGGCCAGTCTGGTCGATGCCTTTGTCAAGCGTGCCGAGCAGGTTTACGGCTGAGCCATGCCAATCCGGGTCAGCATCGTCTATTCACCGGGCGCGCGGCAGGTCTTCGAAGAAATGCTGGATCTGCAAGACGGGGCAACCGTACGGCAGGCCGTGCAGGCCAGCAGTCTGCTCACGGCCTTTCCCGAACTCGATCTGAGGCACGCAATGGTTGGCGTCTGGGGAAGAAAGGCCTCTGCGAGCCAGGTCTTGCGGGAACGGGACCGGATCGAAATCTACCGGCCTTTGCAAGTCGATCCAAAAGTAGCGCGACGCGAACGGTTTCGCAAGCAGGGCGCCCGTACCTCCGGCCTTTTTGCGCACAAGCGCGACGGGGGCAAGGCAGGTTACTGATCACGCGCAGCTGGCCGGGAGAGCCCGAGCGGCTCCGCAGCCTATTTGCAGTCTGACTGAATGATGCCCTGAAGACGCTTTAATTCCGATGCGCGTGTTGTATCGTCCATATATTCGCGTTCGCCGTTCTTGTTGGTCGTGGCAATGCGGACACCCGAATCAAAGGCAGCTTTGGCCTGCTGTGCCCTTGCACAATTGTCGGCTTTCGCCTTCTTGCTCTTTTCTTCTTCAGCTTTTTTCTTGTCAGCATCAGCCTGCTCAGCCTGCTTCTTCTTCTCCTCTAGCTCCTTGTCTTTGCCGGATGGACGGGGCGCCGAAGCTGCGACGGTCGCTGGCGTTGAACTGCCTTCGGCCGGAGCGGTCGCTTGCGTGGCAACGTTGCGGCCCGCGGGCTGCTTCAGAATATTCTTCTCCGGAACATCAGACGGCGGTGGCCGGTCACTGAAGACCTTGCGGCCGTCCTGGCCAATCCACTGCCACTGGGCCATGGCCGCCATGGAGGCGACGCATAACACCCCCAGAATTACTGTACGTTTGAGTTTCA
>Ga0209391_10000760_pt1 | contig 15924 bp, 13 predicted proteins | sample PPLLak3March2015_FD_187246 | JGI IMG/M metagenome (GOLD analysis project Ga0209391, IMG submission 187246) | Freshwater sediment microbial communities from Prairie Pothole Lake near Jamestown, North Dakota, USA - PPLs Lake P7 Core (1) Depth... | ecosystem: Environmental > Aquatic > Freshwater >... | reverse complement strand
CAGGTCAAGTTGCCACGACGCGCCCAACGACACCTGGTACAGCGAGAAGTAAGGGTTGGCACCGGGTGGCAGCGGCGGCACGCCGACGGCGCTGGCGCGCGCGCGGCTGGCGTCGGCGCCGTAGCCAATCTGCGGATAGAGTTGGGAGCCTGTGGCCGTGAGGGCGCCGATGAACTGATCGACACGCGCCGCTGCGATGCGCAGGTCGCGGTTGTCGCGCAAGGCTGTCTCCACCAGCCCGTTCAGGACCGGGTCGCCAAATTGTTCCCACCACTTGATGTTGGCAACGTCGGCTGCCTTTGGATAGTCGATGCGCCAGGCCGCCGGCGACTCCATTTCCGGACGCAAGTAGTTCGGCCCTACCGTACAGCCCGCAAGGCCAGCCGCCAGCAACGCGGCAAAAATTCTGATTCTCATCTTGATTTCCTTCTTGCAACGCATCGAAACGGCAAGTGCCGGACGCTGCGGTAACGCTGCGCGTGGCGCGTGACCCTGATGTCAATTCTATTGACTCTCATCATCGATTGTTGCGGTGCCTGCGCCGTATTCATGCCGCTTGACCCGCCCGCAGCAGTCCGACGAACAGCCCCACCAGCAAGAGCATCAACAGGCCGGCAGTGGTCCAGCGGCGTACCCAGGCGTCGAATTGCTCGATCGCCATGCCCAGCACCACCGTGGTACGTCGTAGGGCGCCGTCGCTGTGCGGCGCGCCGGCCGCGGCGAACAGCGAGCGTCGCGACAGGGTGAGCGCCAGCAGCGCGCCGCCCAGAATCACCAGCAGCGTCGTGCCGAGTTCGCCGGCATCCAGCGGGTTCTTGATCAGTTCGGAACTCACCGGTCCGACGGCCGCGAACGCCAGCAGCAGCGAGCAAAGCGCCAGCCCCAGTGCGGCCCATTGCGAAAGGCTTGACACAGGTTTGACCCCTTGCAGAGGCGCTGCTGGACGGCGCAGCATGTTCGCCAGCACCAGCACCACATAGCTGGCGGTAAACGCGGCGCCACCCTGTAGCACCAGCGTCCACCACCATTGGCCGGAGCCCTCGGCGGCATCGAGCAGCAGCTTCTTTGCGAGATAGGCGCCGCTGGGCACCACGCCCATCAGTGCAAGGCCGGAAAAGGCGAAAGCCAGTACGGCAAGGGGCATGGCGCGCGCCACGCCAGCAAGGTCGGCGATGCGGTCGTGCCCGAGTGCGGCGTACACCAGCCCGGCGGCCATGAACATGCCGGCCTTGGCTGTCGCATGGGCGATTGCCTGCAGCACCCCCGCGCTCAGGGCCGCGCCGTGCACCAGCACGCCGGCCTCGAAAGCCAGCGGAAACATCAAAAACAGGTAGCCGATCTGCGCCATCGTCGAATAGGCCACCAGCAGCTTCAGCCGCTTCTGCCGCAGCGCCACGATGCTGCCAACCACGATGGCCGCCGCGCCCAGGCCGGCCAGCAACTGTGCCGCACCCAGCGTGGCCACGCCAGGCATGACGTCGAACCACAGCCTCAGCACCAGGAACCACGAGCCCTTGATGACCAGCGCCGACAGTACCGCGCTGGCCGCGGCGGGCGCGCCGCCGTGTGCCGGTGGCAGCCACAGGTGCAGCGGGAAGAGCGCGGTCTTGGCCAGCAGGCCGACCGTCATCAGCGCAAGGGCGGTCCAGGCGACCGGCCCGGGACGCACGACACCGGCCAGCAGCGGTATGTCCAGCGTGCCGTAGCCGCCATACAGCAGCACGGCGCCCAGCAGGTACAGCACCGAGCCGCACAGCGCGAACAGCATGTAGCGCAGCGCCGCGCGCAGCGTCTCGCCGCTGCCGGCCAGGCACACCAGGGGTACGCCGGCGAAGGTCAGCAGTTCCAGCGCGACATAGAGCGTGAACAGGTCGCCGCTCACGAACACCAGGTTCAGCGCGCCCCAAACCGCCATCAGCAGCAGCCAGTAACTGAACGCGGCGCGCGACTCCTTCACGTCCTCTGGCGTGTCGAAGTCGGCGCGCGCGAACAGGCCGATCCCGCAGACCACCCCGGACACGGCCAGCAGCATCGCCACCGCCGGTCCGTCGGCGCGCAGCGCGATGCCCAGCGGCGGCGCCCAGCCGCCGAGCAGGAAAACCAGTGTCTGGCCTTCGCGCTGCCAGGCCAAGGCGATGCCCAGCGCCAACGCCAGCCCCAGGGGCATCACCACGAATGCCGCGCGCTGCACTTGTCGCCCGCCCAGCACCACGCCGAGCAGCATGCCGACGAAGGGCAGCAGCACCACGGCTGCCAGCAGCGCGCCCCCGTGGGTGCTCGTCCAGAGTTCCATTGCCAGTGCTGCCGTTCAATCGCCGGCCGAAGGCTCGTCCGCCAGCGACGCGGTATCGGTGGACTCTATCAGCCGCAGCAGCAGCGCCACCGTCACCGCGGTGGCGGCGAAGGCGACAACGATGGCGGTGATGAGCAGCGCCTGCGGCACCGGGTCGGCGGCCATGCCGGCGGCTGCACCGCGCTTGGCCAGCGCGCCGAAGAGCACGAACACGCCCGATCCCATGATGTTGAAGGCCACCAGCTTGCGCAACGGGTGTGGCTGCGTGATCAGCCCGTACAGGCCGATGCCCACCAGGGCGCAGGCGCACAGCGCGAACAGGGTCTCAACGTTCATCGCCTGCTGCTCCGCAGGGCCGTAAGATCGCCGCCTCGGGCCGGTGCGCCGTTCAACAGCAGTGCCAGTATCAGCACCAGTGTCGGCAGCAGCGCGATCTCGATGGCCACGATCATCGGTTTGGCCCAGCCGTCCGGATACCCCAGGAAGGCACCGGCCGTCCAGGCACCGAGCACACCAACGGCGACGAATGCCAGTGGCCCAATGACGACGCCACCGCGCACCCAGCGGTTGTCGATACGTGGTGCATCGGCCAGCCCGGCCATCTGCACCAGCATCCACATCGCCGCCAGGATGGTGGCGCTCTGGAACTTGCCGCCCGGATGGTCGGCGCCGGCCCAGAACAGGTACATGCCGACGACGATGCCGATCGGCGGCAGTAGTCGCGCCAGGTAGGCCAGGATGCCATCGGGGTCGGTCATGTAGCGCAGCCCGGGGCGGCCGCCCCAGAAGCGGTCCGGCGCCAGCGACCAAACGCCGACCAGCGCGATGACCAGCACGATGGCCTCGAGCAGTGTGTCCAGCGCGCGGAATGCGAGCAGCACGCCGGTGATCGGGTTGCCCACACCCGTGGACGGCAGCATTCGCGCCACCTGCGGCGCCAGCGTCGGTGCGGGCTCGGGCAGCGCCAGCACGCACAGCGCCAGCACCACGCTGACGGCCACCGAAAGCACCATCGCGACCACACGAGTACCGGCGCCGCTCCGCTCGGCCGCCGCCGCCACCTCGGTGCCACGCAGCCGCCCCACCGCACCGAGCAGCAACGCGCCGGTCAGGCCGCCACCGATAGCCGCTTCCGTAAGCGCGACGTCGATGCCAGCAAGGCGCACCCACACCAGCGACAGCAGCAAGCCGTATACAACGAAACCGGCCACCGCCAAAAAGGCGTCGCGCGCGACCACAGTCCACAGCGCCAGCCACAACAGCAGCAGCGCGACAACCCCGCCGACAAGCGTCGTCATTCCCCGCGCCCCTGCCGCCGGACCGAGCGGGCGATGAGCTGGGAAACCCCTGCACTGGACAGCAGCACCAGCAGCCATATCAGCACCAGCTTCAGCGCCGCGAGCACACTACCCACCTGCGGCAGCAGGCCGATGACCACCAGAGCGACACCCAGGTTGTCGGCCTTGGTCAGTGCGTGCAGCCGTGTGTAGGCATCGGGGAAGCGCAACAGGCCGACCGTACCGGCGAGAAAGAACACCAGGCCGGCGACGATGGCGACGATGCTGAAGGCGTCGATCACAAAGCTCATCGCGCAGCCTCCTCGGCGTCGTCGTCGGGGAGTTTCTGGTCCTGGCGCAGCGCGAACTTGACGAAGGCGATCGAAGCGAAGGCCGACAGCAGCGCTAGCGTCAGCGCCACGTCGAACATCGCCCCGTCGCCGGAGGCCGCGCCGAACAGCAGCATCGCGCCGATGGCACCCGTGCCCAGTAGCTGCGCAGCCATCATGCGCTCGGCACGGCCCGGGCCGCGCGCCACGCGTATCAGGCCCAGTGCCACCATCAGCACGACGAAGGCACCCGCCGAGAGCAGGAAATCAGCCATCGCGCAGCCCCGGCAGCAGCGCCCTGGCGTAGGCGCGCTCTTCGGCAGCCAGTTGCTCGACCACCGGTTGCCGCGTGTCGAGGCAGTGGAACTTGATCGTGTCCTGTGTCTCGCCGCTGGCCACCGTGCCCGGCATCAGGCTGGCGATCAGCTCGAAGGCGTTGCGGGCGGGGCCGCGTGGCAGCGCCGCGGGAAAGTCAACGAAGCCCGGATGCAACTTGATCCGCACAGCGAAGGCGCAGCGCGCGACGTCGATACCGGCGACCAGCGAATGCCACAGGAAGCGCGGCAGGAGCAGCAGCATCCGGCCCAGACTTACGCGGCCCTTGGCCGATGGCAGCAGCTTCAGGCTGGCCCAGGTGGCCGCTGCGCTGGCCAGCACGCCAACCACCAGGTTTGCCGGCTTGGCGCTTTGGTCAACGATGATCCACAGCGAAAAGTACAGCAAGCCCCGCACCACAAGGGCCAAGCCCGATCCCGTCGCACTCTTACCGTCAGCACTCATGCTGCCTGCTCCGCGGCGGTGGTTGGGGGTACAGCGTTTTCCTTGTCAAACACCGCCATATAGACGGTCGGCAGGAACACCAGTGTCAGCAACGTGGCCACCAGCAGCCCGCCCATGATCGCGAAGGCCATCGGCCCCCAGAACACGGTGGGCGCGATCGGGAGCAGGCCGAGCACGGTGGACATCGCGGCCAGCATCATCGGCCGAAACCGGTTGGTGGCCGAGGACAGGACTGCGTCGCGAACGCTGTGGCCGGCAGCACGCTCTTCCTCGATCGATACGATCAGGATCACCGCGTTCTTGGCGATCATGCCGATCAGTGCCAGGATGCCGAGGATGGCCACGAAGCCCAGCGGTCGGTTGAATACCAGCAGCGCCAGCACCACGCCGATCAGCCCCAGTGGCAGGATCGCCACCACCATGACCAGGCGGCGGAAACTGACCAGCATGACCATGATCGCCAGCAGCATCAGCACGATCATCATCGGTACCACCGCGAACACCGAGGCCTGCGAGGCCTGGCTTTCCTCGTACAGGCCGCCGGTCTCGACCTTGTAGGCCTTGGGCAGCTTGGCGCCGAATTCGGTGATCCTCGACCTCAGATCGGCCACCACGCTGTCGGGCAGCACGCCGGCGTTGACGTCAGCACGCACGGTGAGCGTGGGCACGCGGTCACGGCGCCACACCAGCGGGAACTCCTGCTCCTCGACGAAGCTGGCAAACTGCTTCAGCGGCACCATGCGTCCGCTGGGCGTGGGCACCTGCAGCGAGGACAGCGTCTGAAACGACACGCGCTCAGCGTCGGTGGCGCGCGCCACCACGTTGACCAGGTAGATGTCGTCGCGCACTTGTGTGACCGCCGTGCCGCTGACCGCTGCATTGAGCACGCCCGCCAACGCGGCGGAACTGATGCCCAGTTGTCTGGCCTGGTCCTGGTTCACCTTGACGCGCAGCTGGCGGGCCGGCTCCATCCAGTCGAAATGCACCTGGCGCGTGCGCGCATCGCTGCCGACCACCTGCGCCAGTTCCTGCGCGATGCGGCGCACCTCGTCCTTGTCGGGTCCTGTCACGCGGTACTGCAGCGGCCAGCCCACCGGCGGGCCGAGTTCCAGCGGCGACACGCGTGCCACGACCTCGGGGAACTGCTCGGCCAACACCTTCTCCAGCTTGACCTGCAAGCGCTCGCGCGCCTCCAGGTCTTTGGCGACGATCACGAACTGGCCGAAGAAGGGGTTGGCCAGTTGCACGTTCAGTGTCAGGATGAAGCGGATCGCGCCGCGCCCCACGTAGCTGCTGAAGTGGTCGACGTCGGGGTCGGCCTTCAGCACTTCCTCCAGGCGCTTGACCTGCTGCTCGGTGGCAAAGATCGACGCGTTCTGGCGCAGCGTCAGGTCCACCGTCAGCTCGGGCCGGTCGCTGGCCGGAAAGAACTGCCGCGGCACGTAGTTCGACAGGAAAAGCGCCGCGACAAAGGCCCCCAGCGTCAGTCCGATGGTCAGCCACTTCATGCGTATGGCACCTCGCAAGAAAGCGCTGTAAAGCACCAGCAGCTTGCCCGGCTTGGCCTCGGCCTGCGGCCCCTTCGGCGCCTTGAGCAGCGCCTTGCCGATCAGCGGCGCGAAGAGAACCGCCACCAGCCAGCTGACGATCAGCGATATGGCGACCACCGAGAAGATCGAGAACGTGTACTCACCGGCCGAGCTCCTGGCGAAGCCGATCGGCACGAAGCTGGCGATCGTGACTAGCGTGCCGATCAGCATCGGTGCGGCGAGCGTGCGGTAGGCAAAGGTCGCAGCTTCGTCCGGGCTGTCGCCGGCCCCGAGCCGGCGCAGCATTGCATCCACCGTGGTCATCGCGTCGTCGACCAGCATGCCGAGTGCAATGATCAGCGCGCCCAACGAGATTCGGTGCAGGTCAATGCTGGCCACGTTCATCACGGCGAACACGATGGCCATCGTCAGCGGAATGGCCAGAGCCACCACTGCGCCCGGCCGCATGCCCAGGCTGAGAAAACTGCACAACAGAATGATGACGATGGCCTGCCAGAGCGAGGTCATGAAGTCGCTGATCGCCAGGTCGACGGTCACTGCCTGATCGGCGACCAGCGTCGGTTCGATGCCCACCGGCAGGTTGGACTTGATGTCAGCCATCTCGCGGCGCACGTTCTCGCCCAGGGCCAGGATGTCACCGGCGTCGCGCATCGCGATGGCCAGGCCGATGGCCTGCTTGCCATTGACGCGGAACATCGGTTGCGGCGGATCGGTAAAGCCGCGCCGCACGGTGGCGATGTCGCCGAGACGGAAGATGCGGTCACCCGAGACGATGTTGACCGCCTCGATGTCGCGCTCCGAGTCGAAGGATCCCGATACCCGCAGAAACACACGCTCCTGCTCACCCTGCATCGTGCCCGCCGGGCGCACCAGGTTCTGGGCCTGAAGCGTCGAAATGATCTGGTTCAGGTTCAACCGCATCCCGGCCAGTCGTTCGGTCGAAAATTCGACGTAGATCTGCTCGTCCTGGGCGCCCATCACCTCAATCTTTGAAACATCGGGCACCTGCAGCAGGCGGGACCGCGCCGCCTCCACGTAATCGCGCAGCTCGCGCAAGCTGAAGCCATCGGCGGTGAATGCGTAGATGATGCCAAAGGTGTCGCCGAAGTCATCGTTGAAAAACGGGCCGATCACGCCCTGTGGCAGCGTGCCGCGCATGTCCCCAACGTTCTTGCGGACCTGATACCAGACGTCAGGCACTGCAGCCGGCGGTGTCGAACCCTTCAGGTCGACGAATATCGTTGTCTGCCCAGCGATGGTGTAGCTTCGGACGCGGTCGAGGTGCTTTGTTTCCTGCAGCGTTCGCTCCAGACGTTCGGTCACCTGTTTGAGTGTCTCCTCGCTGGTGGCTCCGGGCCAGGCGGCACCGACCACCATCGTGCGAACGGTAAAGGCCGGGTCCTCCCCGCGCCCGAGCTTCAGGAAAGACATGGTTCCGGCCACAACAGCCAGGATCATCAGGAAGATCACCAGCGAGCGCTTCTTCAGCGCCCACTCGGAAAGATTGGGTCCGATCACGATCAGTTCTCGATCATTCGGACTTTTTGTCCGGGGCGCAGCGCCTGAACACCCGCCGTGACGACCACGTCACCGACACTCAGGCCTGAAGCCACTTGTACAGACGTTGCATCCGCGGCGCTCACCGCGATATTGCGAAGCGACACGGTGCCGGCTTTTGGATCAACAATCCAGACCGCCGTCTTGCCGTCTGATCGCGTCAGGGCAGCAGAAGGCAACGCAATACCCGGCGGAGCATCCAGGCGCATTCTGCCGGTGACGGTGCTTCCCAGCCGCATGGCAGCGGGTGGGTTGATCAAGCGGACGCGCACCGCGAAGGTCCCGGTGACCGGGTCGGCGCGCGGTGCGACCTCTCGCACGCGGCCGATGGCGGTGACTTTGGGGTTCATCGCCAGCGCGACGGAGAGATCGCGCGACGAATCGGCTTTGTCGCCAGGCTTGCCGTCCCGACCGAGGCTGACGGCGATCTTGGGTTCAAGTGGCGCTGCGTCCTTGATCTGTGCCGGCACATCGAAGACCGCATCGCGCGCGCCGTCCTGGGCGACTTGAACGATCATGCGTCCCGCAGACACGACCTCGCCAGGCTCGGGGCCGCGCGCCGTGACCACGCCAGCCACATCTGCGAACAAGCGTGTATAGCTCAGCCGGTTCTGCGCCAGGTTGACCTGGCCTTGCACCGACAAGACCTGCGCTTCGGCCGATTGCAACAATGCCTTTGCCTGATCGAACTGCGCTCGGGAAACCGCATCCTCGACGACCAGTTCGGCCATGCGGTTGTAATTTGCACGGGCCTCGACCAATTGGGCATTGGCACCGGCAAGCTGGGCACGCGCGGACAGCAGAGCGCTTTCCTCGTTCTGGGGATCCAGGCGCGCGATCAACTGACCCGGTCTGACGTTGTCGCCAACGTCCACTGCCCGTTCGATCAGCCGGCCATCAATCCTGAATGACTGGTTGATCTCGGTCTGCGCCTGCACCGTGCCGGTCAGCATGACCATGCCATCGACCGCGCTGGTGTCGATTTGCTTGACCCGGACTGGCCGCACTTCCGGTGCCGCTGCTTCACCGGCGCGCTGGCAACCCGATAGCAATGCCAGCGCGGCGAGCGCGAAAAATACGACAAGCCCTGGCGAGGAGCCGATACGCTTGAAGGCAGAATTTACATTCACAGGGCAACTCCTGAACAGGGTTTTCCAACCCGTCTACTTTCTATCTCTTTCAATCGTAGCATTCGCCACCCGGGTGGTGCATCGTTCGATGGTTCGGTTGACCAGAAATCATGGGCATGTCATCCAGGGCAATGGCAAGGGTAGTAGGGGGCGGGGACGTACTACCGTGGCCCACTGCCTAAAAACCACGTTATGCTTCTGCTCAGGCTGGCAAGCGTTGAAACAGACGCAAAGCAGCAGGCACTTCCACTTCAGTCTGCAGGGAACAGGATGCAGGGTGCCTGAGCAGTTGCCGGTGGTTTTATAGACACAGCCACGTGATGTGGATTTATGAGGGGGTCGATCCATGAAGATCCGCGTTTGCCAGGCATTGGTCGCCATCCTGTTTTTGGCTGGGAATGAACCCGCTTTTTCGCAAAGCCGCGCTGAGCGGCAACGTTTGGACGAACTCGACCAGAAATGCGAAGCGGCGAGAGACGCGATATTGCCGGCCATCATTGAATGGAAGATCGAGCAGTGCGTGAAATATCCGCCGTCCCCCCGCGCCCGGCCATTGACACGGGAGCAGTGCGTTCGCTACTGGAGCGACTATGGGACGATGACGCGGCAGCGCGCAGCGCTTAACCTGCCAGCGTGCGAGGAAGCTTATGAGGCGCGCCGGCAGCATCGCTCGCGCTGACCGGTGGAATTGGTGGGCTTGGCCAGAACGGGGTATCCGGATGCCGGCGCGACGGCGCTTGTGCTGATCTTCGTGTGCTGGCCCCTGAACCAGTTTTCTTTTGGACCGCAAGATCGGCGACCGGTTCAAGCCATCGTGGCCGCGATGGCGAGGACAACACTGGATACAACCAATAGCCCCACCATCAAAGGCCAGACGAAACGCAGGTACTGGTCGTAGCCGACCTTGGTAATGGCCAGGCCACCGACAAGCACTACGCTGGTGGGGGAGACCAGCAGCGCCATCCCATGACCCATGATCCAGGCGGTGATGGTGGTTGTGCGGCTGACGTTGGCGAAGTCGGCCAACGGCGCCAGCAGCGGCATGGCCAATGCACCGTGGCCGGAACTGGACGGGATAAGCATGCCCAGCGGCACGTTCACCACGAGTGTGAGGAATGTGAACAAGCCAGCGGACGCGCCGCTGATGGCCTGCTCCATCGTGTTCAGGATCGTGGCCATCGTCTGCGTGTTGTTCATGATCGCCGACACGCCGCCAGCCAACAGCACCACCATGGCAGGGCCCATCATGTCCGCCGCACCGGCGGCGATCAGTCGTACCGTCTCCTTCTCTCCCAGGCGCGCGACGAAACCGACCAGAATGGATGCGACGATGAACAACATCGACAACTCCGGGAACCACCAGTTCAGCTCAAACCAGTGCGGCACAACCCCGGCGACGGTATGGGTACCGTAATAGTCGGCAGGCGCGGCGCGCCCGCCCATCACCGCCGACCAGGGAATGACCGAGAAGATCATCAAGCCAAAGGCGAACACCGTGATGGCCAGCACGGCTTTTTGGGTGGCGCTCAGGCTTGCCGAAGGGACCTCTGTCGCAGGCCCAGGCCCTTTCTGGCCATGGCCCATCGCGTCGGCGGCCTTTTCAGTGTGATCGAGAGCTTCAGCGGCGAGAAACGAGGAGCCGGGATCTCGCTGAACACGGCTCGCATAACGCAACACCCAACCCACGGCCATGGCAGTCAACACCACCCACAACAGCAACCGAAGGCCTATGCCTTCACCGATGGAGACGCCGGCCTCGCTTGCTGCCACACCAATCGAGAACGGGTTGACCGTAGACGCCATCACGCCGACCAGCGCGCCGAGAATGATCATTGCCGCCGTGACCAACCGGTCATAGCGCAGAGCGGCCATCAGCGGCATGAAAAGCGCGTAGAAACCCAGGGTCTCGACCGAAAAACCCATGGTTGAGCCCAGGAGTGAAAACAGCACCATCACCGAGGCAATCAACAGCCAGCCCTTGTCGCGCAACCGATGCGCCAGCGCTGCCACCGCCACCTCCAAGGCTTTCGTAGAGAAACTCACCGAAATGAAGGCGCCGATCGCCATGATGAACGTGATCACGCCGATCTGGCCGAACAGGCGCCCGACGGTTTCGGTATCGACAAAGCCCGACTCGACGTTGCGCAGGCCGTACACACCGTTGACAGGTGCCAGCACCAATTGACGCACCAATTCGGTCGAGTTGAGCGGGGAGGGCGTTCGCTGGTAAGTGCCGGGGATCGGTGAGCCGTCGGTGTCTACCTGGTACTGGCCCGACGGAATGAAAAGCGCTGCCACCCACACGAGCAATGTGACGATGGCCAGCGTGGCGACGGCACCGGGAAAGCGCGAGTTGCTGCGCGGCGGACGCGCTTCTGCATCGACGTCACTGGCGGCCATGGATGTCTCCGGAGTACATTCGGTTCGCATCGAGCGCCAACGTCACACGCAAAGCGGCGTCATCTATCAAGGATGTGGAGGCCGAATTTTCCGCGACCATCGGTGCCGCATCTGTCCACAATAGTTTCGTGTGCATGACATGAATTGCAATGGTCATATTCGGGCGGCGTGTTGTGGATGACGTTCAGGCGCACCGCACAGAACTCGTCCTCGTGGCTGGCATGCACGGAACCCTCGAAAGGCTGCTTTGCCGTGATCAATTGAGGCATTCAACGGCTGGTTGAATTGTCTCAAAAGCCCGGCAAGGCATCCGCGTCAGTTTGCCCCGACGCGCGCAGTTTCCCTTCTGGCGCGTCCGGGGCCTCAATCTGTTTCAGAAGTCCACCGGATCACGGATGATCGGGCAGGTCATGCAGTGGCCACCGCCACGGCCTCGGCCGAGTTCGGCGCCAACGATCGTTATGACTTCAATGCCTGCCTTTCTCAGCAGCGTGTTGGTGTAGGTGTTGCGATCGTAGGCGTAGACCACGCCCGGCGAAGCGCACACAAGGTTTGCACCACTGTCCCACTGGGTGCGCTCGCGTTGGTAGTCACTACCGCCCGCTTCAACGACGCGCAGTTTCTTGAAGCCCAAAGCTTGAGCCACAACGTCAACGAAGGGCTTCTTCTCGGCGTGCAGTTCCACGCCGCTCGGGTGCTTACTTGGTCGATATGAGAAGGTGGTCGTCTGGTTCATGAAATCGGGCGCTAGCAGAACGCAGTCGCGGTCGGCGAAAGTGAACACGGTGTCCAGGTGCATCGCCGCGCGAATCTTCGGCATCGCAGCGACGATCACGCGCTCGGCGGCGCCTTTCTTGAACAAGGTCGCGGCAAGCTGGCTGATGGCCTGGCGCGAGGTGCGCTCGCTCATGCCGATCAGGACGTTGCCCTTGCCGATCGGCATGACGTCGCCACCTTCCAACGTGGCCAGACCATGATCTACGGTCGGGTCGCCCCACCAGACGTTGACCTTGCCTGCAAAATCAGGATGGAACTTGTAGATCGCCGTCGTCAGGAGGGTCTCCTCGTGGCGTGCCGGCCAATACAGCGGGTTCAACGTCACACCGCCGTAGATCCAGCAGGTGGTGTCCCGCGTGTACAGGGTGTTGGGCAGAGGGGGCAGCAGGTACTCGGTGGCACCCGCGGCCTCCTTGACGACCTTCAGTGCCTTGCCCCCAGCGGATTCAGGGAAATCGAGCGTCGACAGCCCGCCGATCAGCGTCTCGGCCAGCGCTCGGTTGTCGAGGCCTTCAAGGTAACTGCGCAGCTCATCGATGAAGCCCAGGCCGACCTGGTTCGGCACCACCTGGTTGTCGAGAATCCACTTTTTTCCCTCGGGTACGGCCACCGTTTCAGCCAGCAGGTTGTGCATCTCCACCACCTCGATGCCACGGTCACGCATCTTCATCATGAAATCAAAGTGGTCGCGCTTGGCGTTTTCGACCCAAAGCACATCGTCAAACAGCAGCTGGTCGCAGTTGCTCGGGGTCAAACGGCTGTGCGCCCGGCCAGGTGCACAGACCATGACCTTGCGGAGTTGGCCGACTTCCGAGTGCACACCGTACTTGACTTCGTTTTCTTTCGCTTTAGCTTTCGCTTTCGCCATGGTGATCTCCGTGGGTTGAACTAGATAGAAATAGTGCCGGTCGCCAGACCGTAAACACCGTAGATGCCCGCTGCCAGAATCACGCCGAAGGTGACCCAATCACTGGTCTTTTCGAACACCGGTTTGCCCTGCTCGCGCCGCGCGATGAAGTACAGCACGGTGCCGGGCGCAAACAGGATTGCCGAAAGCAGGATGAACTTCAGGCCGCCAGCGTAGATCATGAACAAGGTGTATGCCACGGCGATCGAGGCCAGGATCAGGTCGCGCTTGCGCTCTTCCGGTCGAACGTCGTAGGTATCGCCGCGCTTGGCGATCATGAGGCCATAGGCGGCGACGAACAGGTAAGGGATCAGCGTCGTGGCGCTGGTCAGGTTCAGCATCAGCGAAAACGCGTCGCGCGACCAGTAGGTGGAGATCACGATCAGCTGAATGATGCTGCTGGTCACCCAGAGCGCAACCACCGGCACGTTGTTCTTGTTGACCTTCGCGAAGGCCTTGGGCATGTCCTTTGACTTGCCGGCGGCAAACATGACCTCGGCGCAGATCAGCGCCCAAGCCAGATAGGCGCCCAGCACCGACACCAGCAAGCCCACACTGACGAAGATCGCGCCCCACGGGCCAACCACCGATTCCAGAACGGCAGCCATTGACGGCTGGCGCATGCCGGCAATGTCCGCGCGTTGCAGCACGGAGTAGGGCAGCAACGTCACCAGCACCATCAGCGTGGTGACGATGATGAAGCCCAGAATCGTCGCCTTGCCGACATCAGCCCGTTCCTTCGCAAAGCGCGAATACACGCTGGCACCTTCGATACCAATGAACACAAACACCGTCACCAGCATCGTCGCCTTGACCTGCTCAAACAGGCCGTTGGTCAGGTCTCCGCCATAGAAGTTGAAGCGGAACAGGTCCATCTTGAACGCGAAGAAGCAGATCACGATGAAAACCATGATCGGAATGACCTTGGCCACCGTGACGATGCTGTTGATGAAAGCCGCCTGCTGCACGCCGCGCAGGATCAGGAAGTGGAACAGCCAGATGCCAATCGAGGCCACGGCGATCGCGACCGCCGTGTTGCCGTCACCAAAGACCGGGAAGAATGCGCCCAGCGTCGATTTGATCAACACCCAGTAAGACACGTTGCCAATGCAACTGCCGATCCAGTAACCAAAGGCGGACAGGAAACCCGGGTAGTCGCCAAAGCCTTCCCGGGCGTAGGCGTACACGCCCGCGTCGATATCCGGCCGACGCTCGGCCAGTGCCTGAAACACCCGCGCCAGCATGTACATGCCGGTGCCGGCGATAAGCCAGGCGATGACCGCGCCCAAGGGCCCGGTGGCACTGGCGAAGGTGCGCGGCAGCGAAAAAATTCCTGCGCCCACCATGCCGCCCACCACCATGGCGGTGAGCGCCATCTTGGACATCTTTTGATCAGCCATGTTGTCTCTCTTTCATGTTTGTCGCCCCGAAAGCATGATACCGGTCAACTGTTGCAGGCTTCGCAGTTCAGAACCTCACCGGAGCCCGCCGGCTCGGAGAATCTCCGGCCCGCTTTTAAAAATCCCTGCGCAGGGTGACCCAGATCTCGGTGGAACTGTAGTTGTTCGCCAGGATGTTGCTGCTGTCGCGGATGTAAAGAATCTCGGGGTTCAGCGACCATTTGGGCGCAAACTGCCAGGTCAGGCCGCTGCCAACCTCGTACAGATTGTCGTTGCGGGTGCCGATGCCGACCAGCCGGTCGCCCGGCGCCCCGAGTCGCTCGATGTTGTAGCGGTCGTTCTGCCACCAGAACATGGCGAACCCGCCCAGGTTCTTGGTGAAGCTGTAGTTGAACGAGGGCGAAAGGCCGAAGAAGTTGGCATCGCCGTCGGTGCGCTGGGTGTTGAACTCGCGCCCGGCCTGGCCGGCGAGCGTGAAGCTGGCCTTGCCGTCGAGCAGCGAATGCGTCCAGCTGCCCGTGGCCTCGACGATGTTGCGTGTGCGTTCGCGCAGCCGACCGCTGTAGCGGCGCTGTCGCACTTCGAGCCCCGCAGCCACCTGGTTGTTTTCGTCCAGCCGCAAGCGATAGTCGCCGTAGACCCCGAAGTCGTTGCGGTAGATGCCGTCCCCGCGATAGCTGACGCGACCGCGACCGCCCGCGACCCAGTTGCCTTCGCCGACGTTGCGGCTGACGGCGCCGTTCCAGCGCAGGTCGGAGTCATTGCGCCGGTCCTGGGCGTCGTAGTCCCGGAAGCGGTAGTCCAGGCTGCCCACAAGGGCGTAGCCGTCGTCCATCTCGTAGTTCAGTCGACCGCCGACGCGTGCCGCGTAGAAGGGCTCGTTGCGCGGCCCGCCGCCGGCGGCGCCGACGCGGTAGTTGCCGAAACCGAGTATGGCGTAGCCACTGCTCAGCAGCCGCCGGCCATCGGCATAGCTGCTCGCCGCCTCGGCGTAGATCTCGGCCTGCGATTCCAGGTCAGGCGGCAGGTCGTCGAAGCGCAGCACGGTCTCGAACTCGATCTTGGCGCGGGCGTAGTCGCCAAGCGCCAAGTAAGCCCGGCCCAGGCCGAGGTGGGCTTCGACCGAACTGGGCGATGCGGCCAGGCTGCGCCCGAAAAACGTCACGGCCTGTTCGGCCCGGCCAGCCTTCAGCGCCGCTTCGCCCAGGCTCCGGTTGAAACTGGCGTCTGCCAATTTGGCAGGTTCGAACGGAATCAGAAGATCAAAGGCCGCCTGGTATTTTCCTTCGCCCATAAGTTGTTTGGCACCTGCGAGATCCGGCTCAGCAGCCAGCGCAGGAATGGTGCTTCCCAGCAGAGACGCCGCGACGATGACCGCTCGCAAAACCGGTGCAGGGCAGCAGGGCCGAAGCGCGGGAAACCGTGTGAAGTTGGGATTCATCGTCGCTGTTCGGTGTGGAAAAGAAGTACCGGGCGGCCCCATGGTAGCCGCGATCAAGAAAAAAAAAGGGGGGGGAGTGCTGA
>Ga0209391_10000759_pt1 | contig 15924 bp, 16 predicted proteins | sample PPLLak3March2015_FD_187246 | JGI IMG/M metagenome (GOLD analysis project Ga0209391, IMG submission 187246) | Freshwater sediment microbial communities from Prairie Pothole Lake near Jamestown, North Dakota, USA - PPLs Lake P7 Core (1) Depth... | ecosystem: Environmental > Aquatic > Freshwater >... | reverse complement strand
AACGGACTGGTGGTCGATTACTCCACGGCGAACATGGAGGACTTCACGACGGGTGACCCGGCCGTGGGTGACCTCGTGCTGGTGAAGGGCTTCACGTTCCTCACCGACGGCGCATTCCTCGCCATTCGCGTTGAGCTGCGCTCCGACGACCGGCTCGTGGCCGGGCCGGGCGACGTCGTCGAAGTCGAGGGCCTCGTCGCCGACTTCGTGTCCGCGACCAACTTCAAGGTGGCCGACTGGAAGGTGACCACCACGGTGAACACCGAGTACGAGCACGGCACGTCGGCCGACCTCGCGAACGACGTCCATGTTCTCGTGAAGGGTGTCGCCGATGCGACCGGAGCGCTGGTGGCGCACAAGATCGCATTCCGCGAGGTGAGCGAGATTCGCGTCGTCGCGCAGGTGGGTGCGATCGCGCCGTACGGGGAGCTCGTGCTGCTCGGCGTAGCGGTGGCGACGACAGACACGACGGTCTACAGGGACATGTCGGTGCTGGCGCTGCGAGAATTCGGACTGGATGACGTGGTTGTCGGAACCTGGCTCGACGTCCGGGGCTACGAGGAACCGGCGGGTTCTGGCAGGGTCGTCGCTACTCACGTCGTGCGCATCGACCCGGCGGACGGTGTGCGGCTGCGAGGCCCGTTCCGCGATCCGGCACCGCCGAGCTTCGACATCCTGTCGGTGCTGGTGAGCACCTCGGATGCCACCCGGTTCGTCCTGGAGGGCAACGTCCGCATCACTTCGGCCGAGTTCTTCAGCCAGGCGCCGGGCGAGCTCGTCGAGGCGTGGGGCAGCTGGAGTGCGCCGGTGCTGAGCGCCCAGCGCGTCGAGATCAAGATCAGCGACGAATGACGCTGGTCCGGTAGCTAAACGGCCCGAGGAAGGCGAGTCGGGGCGGGGCGCTTCACGGCGTCCCGCCCGGCCTTTGACATATGTACGACCCACCCACCGGATTGCCTTCGATACGGATGGAACCTGCGCCCGCGGCCATGCAGAGTCCCGCCATGCGTGTCCTCGTCGTGGACGACTCCGAGCGTGTGCGCAAGACGCTGGCGACGGGCCTGAAGGCGCGTGGCATGGCGGTGGAAACCGCAGCGGACGGTGCCGAGGCCCTGGCGCTGATCAACGGGCTGCCGTTCGACCTGGTCGTGCTCGACCTGATGATGCCGCGGATGGACGGCACGCAGGTGTTGCAGGCATTGAAGCCGAAGACCGCCAAGCCCCGCATCCTGGTGCTGTCGGCGCGCGACCAGGTGCAGGATCGCGTGGATGCGCTCAACCTCGGCGCCGACGACTACCTCGTCAAGCCGTTTGCCTTCGAGGAACTGCTGGCGCGGCTGCTCGCGCTCGGACGGCGAAGCGTCGCCGAGGCGTCCCCCGAGATCACGTGTGGCCGCCTGGTGATGGACACCGCCTCGCGGCTCGCGCGCGTGGACGACACCGCGCTGTCCCTCACGCCGAAGGAATATGCGCTGCTCGAGCTGCTGGTCCGTCGCAAGGGCCACGTCCTGGCCCGCACCCACATCTTCGAGCAACTCTACGAGAGCGACAGCGACGTGTCCGACGCGGTCATCGAGGTGCTGATGAGCACGTTGCGGGCGAAGCTGTCACGCGTCGGCCTGCACGACCTGATCGAGACCCGGCGCGGCTTCGGCTATGTCGTGGCGTAACGGGTGGCCGCGGTCGCTGCGGGCCCGCACGGCGCTGGGCGTGGTGGCCGGCGCCCTGGTCGTGCTGAGCGCCAGCTTCGTCGTCCTGCACCTGGCCATCCGCAACGAGCTGTATCGCTACCTCGACGAGGACATGCGCAGCCAGATGACGGCGATCGCGGAATACGCCGCGGCCAACCCGGGGCGGGAACGGGTCAGCGAGTTCATGCCCCAGTTCAGGACGCGGGCGCACCAGGATTTCTTCCAGGTGTGGGATGGCGCCGGCCGCACCTTGGCCCGCTCGGACTCCAGCGCCGGTCGGGACCTGCGCCCGATCGGGGCCTCGGTCGGCGCGCCGACCTTTCACGACCTGGTCCTGCCGGATGGTCATCACGGCCGGGCGGTATCGCAAACGTTCGAGCTCGAATCCGATGACCCGCGCCAGCGGCTGACGGTGGTGGTTGCCGCGGAGATCGAAAACCTGGAGGAGTTCGAGAATCGCATCCACCGCCTGTTGCTCGCGATCGCCCTCGGGACCGCCGCCGCGATTTTATTGATCGCCCGCTTTGCGGTGCTGCGCGGTTTGCGGCCGGTCGCGTCGTTCGCCCGCGCCGTGGAGAGAGTGGATCCGGAGGATCCGCAGGCGCGCCTCGAAACCGGGCCGCTGCCCAGTGAACTGCAACCGGTCGCCGTGAGCTTCTCGAGGTTGCTGAGCCGCCTGCTAGACGCGCTGGCTCGCGAGAAGCGTTACGCGCGCAACGTGGCCCACGAGTTGCGCAACCCGCTCGCCGAAATCCGGCTGCTGGCCGACGTGGGCTCGGCCAGTCAGGAGCCGGACGCCAGTCAGGCGGTGATCCGCGACATCGGATCCGCGGCGGCCGAAATGGAGCGGATCGTCGATGCGCTGATGGCGCTCACCCGATACGAGGCGGGGCTCGAGTCGCCGCAGCCCGAGCCGATGAACCTGGCTGCCGAGTTGCGCCGCGAGCTGCAGAAGCAGTCCGTTGCCGCCGAGCAGCGTGGCCTGACGATCGCGCTCGACCTGCCTAGCGAGGTTTGGGTCCACACGGACAGCGTGCTGACGAATCGCCTGCTGGCCAACCTACTCGGCAACGCCGTGTCGCATTCCCCTCATGGATCCACGGTCCGCGTCGGCCTGAGCAGCAACGGCGACGTGAGCGTGGCCAACCCTGCGCCGCACTTGGATGCCGCAGATTTGCCGCACCTCAAGGAGCGGTTCTACCGCATCGATCATGGAGAAAAGGCTACGCACGTAGGACTCGGCCTGCCCCTTTCCGATGCGATCGCGCGTGTGCTGGGACTCACCCTCAGGCTGACACTGCGAGAGGACGGGTGGCTGGTGGCCGAAGTGCACGGGTTCCAGGCGCTGGAGCTGGCGAGCACGCCGCAGCAGGGCTCCGAACTGTCGTAACGTCCGGTCGCCGGCCCCGCTGTCGGGTTGCCCTCAGCGCAGCAGTCGTCGCGCCTCGCGGGCATACAGGCCGACCGCGAGGCCGCGGCGGACCAGTGACAGCGCGCGGGCCGGTCCGATCGCGAGCAGCGCCACGGCGCCACCCACGAGCAGGACCGGCGCCAGCCGCCGTACCCCCGCCACCACGCGGTCGACCTTCGCCACGCCCCGCTCGATGTCGCCGTAGGCCAGCGCCGCATCGTCGCGCTGCAGCGCGCACTCCGCCTGCAGCGCCGCCCGCCGGGCCGTCAGGGCGACGAGGCGCGAACTCATCGCTCGCTCCGCAGCACGGCCACGTCACGCCTGAGCTCGGTGCGCGTCACATCGAGCACCCGAGGCTTCTCGTGCAGTCGTTCGCGCGCAATCCAGCCCGCGACCGCCGCTACGATCAGGAACACGAGCGTAACTCCGACGGACGCGCCCAGCCGGTGGGTGTCCCAGAAATAGACGATCAGCGTGACGCCCGCGAGCAACGCGCCGAGGATCCCGGCCAGCAGGGCCACGAACCCCCACAGCAGGATCCGCACGCCGCGCTCGAGGTCCTCGCTGAGTTCCGTGGTCAACAACTCGACGCGCGTCTGCGCGGTCGCGAGCAGCGTTCCGCCGAGCTGGACCAGGGACCGCAGCAGGTTCGTCGCCGGTCCCGGCGATTCGTCCACGCCGCTCATGGGCGGCTCAACGGCGGGCCAGGAGCACGCCGAGCACGAGCCCCACGCCGGCGGCGATGCCCACCGCCTGCCAGGGGTTGTGCTTCACGTAGTCCTCGGTCGCGGTCACGGCTTCCTCGCCGTGGCGTAGCGCGGCCCGTTCGGCCTCGTGCAGCCGGGTCTTGGCGGTCTCGAGCGACTCGCGGATCTTGCTCCGTGCCTCGGTCATCTTCTCGCCGCCCTGGTCCGCGGACGCCTTGATCAGGGCCTCTGCATCGCGCATCACCGTGGCGAGGTCGGCCTTGAGGGTTGCAGTCGTTACGTGGTTTGTCATTTCGGTTTACTCCCGGTGCGACTGGCCTGACGCAGGCTCGATGAGGTCGCCGATTTCATGCTAAGCCCGAACGAACCCCGCGACAATCGCTGGAAAGAACGGCTTGTGCGCCGGGTCGGGGTCGCCTTACCGGTCTGCCCCTATTGAGGCTGCAGGTTTCCGCAATATCTGGCGCGGTTCGATTGGGCGATAGTCGCCGGCACTCAATCCCGCCACCCCTGGGGACGTATCATGGACAACAAGGCGAAAGACGTCGCAATGCAGATGGCCGAGGACGCCCGCCAGGCGGACTGGGAGGCCGTGAGCTTCACTGCCGAGGTGTTCAAGGGCAACTTCCGCTGGGACCTGCTGCACCCGTTCCCGGCGCAGTCGGCGGAAGACAAGAAGATCGGCGACGACTACATCGAGAAGATCCGTCCGGTGATCGAGAAGAGCATCGATCCGTGGCAGATCGACGAGGACGGCGAGTACCCGCGTGAGGCGCTCGAAGCCATGGCGGCGGTGGGTCTCTTCGGCATGAAGATCCCGAAGGAATACGGCGGATTGGGCCTTTCGGTCACGAACTACGCGCGCGTGCTCGGTTTCCTCGGCGGTTACTGCGCCTCCACGGTCGCCTTCATCTCGGCGCACCAGAGCATCGGCGTGCCGCAGCCGCTCAAGGAATTCGGCACCGAGGAGCAGAAGCGCAAGTACCTGCCCCGGCTCGCGAAGGGCGAGATCTCGGCGTTCGCGCTCACCGAGCCCGGCGTGGGCTCCGACCCGGCGCGCATGACGACCGTCGCGACGCCGTCCGCGGACGGCAAGCACTACGTCATGAACGGCGACAAGCTCTGGTGCACCAACGTCACGGACCCGAAGACGACGCTGATCGCGGTGCTGGCGCGTACCCCGGACAAGGTGCTGCCGAACGGCAAGTCGGTGCCGCAGATCTCCTGCTTCGTGGTCGAGACTGCGTGGCCGGGCGTCGAGCGCGTACGGCGCTCGCGCTTCATGGGCCTGCGCGGCATCGCCAACGGCGTCGTCGCCTTCAAGGACGTGAAGGTGCCCGCCGAGAACCTGATCGGCAAGCCGGGCGAGGGTCTCAAGATCGCGCTCGCGACGCTGAACGTCGGCCGCCTCGGGATCCCGGCCGCGGCGATCGGCGGCGGCATGGCGCTCGTCGACGACGCCAAGTGGTGGACCTCGACGCGACAGCAGTGGGGCCAACCGGTCGGCAAGCACCAGGCCGTGGCGAAGATGATCTCGGGCTACATGGCGCAGCTGTTCGCGATGAAGGCGATGGTCAACGTCGCGTGCGCGTTCGCCGACCACAAGAACGCCGACATCCGCCTCGAGGCCGCGGCCGCCAAGTACTGGTGCTCCGAGACCCTGTGGAAGATGTACGACGACTACCTGCAGGTGCGCGGCGGGCGCGGCTACGAGAACGCCAAGTCGCTGTACGAGCGTGGTGAGCGCCCGACGGCGGTCGAGATGGGGCTGCGCGACGCGCGCATCAACCGCATCTTCGAGGGCTCCTCGCAGGTCATGCACCTGATCATGGCGCGCGAGGCGCTCGACACGCACTTCAAGCTCGTGATGCCGATCATGCAGCCGAAACCCGGCCAGAAGGTCACGAAGAGCGAGGCCATGATGAAGGCGGCCGGCTTCTACGGCACGTGGCTGCCGAAGCTGTTCCTGCCCGACACGGGCGGCCACCTCGAGGCGAAGCACTTGAGCGAGCGCAACCGCAAGCACCTCGCCTATGCGGCCAAGACCAGCCGGCTGCTCGCGCGCCGCCTATTCGCGACGATGGCCAAGTACGGTCCGAAGCTCGAGAAGGAGCAGATCATCCTCGGCAACTTCGTGGACATCGGCGTGGACCTGTTCGTGATGGGCTCGACGCTCTCGTATGCCGATCACCTCGTCGCGACCAACCCCGCGGACCAGTCGCCCCAGGAACTCGCGGACCTGTTCTGCCGCGAGGCACGCCGGCGCATCGAGGGCAACTTCCGGGCCGTGAAGAGCAACTTCAACCGCTCCTACAACAAGGTGGCGGGGCTGCTGATGGACGGCAAGCTCGACTGGCTCGCCGAGGGCTCGATCAACCCGATCCCGCCCAAATACCGCGACTGGGAGAAGAACGACTACGAGCACCCGGCCACCGGAGCCGGCGAGCGTGCCGCGGAAGCGGCGGGGAAGGAGGCCGCCTAGCGGCCAACCCGACTTGAAGACCCATCTTGTCACCGGCGCGGGCCGTGGCATCGGCCTCGAACTGTGCCGCCAGCTGCATCAGCGCGGTGAAAAGGTGATTGCCGTGTGCCGCAAGGCCTCGGCGGAGCTGCGCGCACTCGACTGTCGAATCGTCGAGGGCGTCGAGGTCACGGACGGTGCTTCCCTCCAACGGCTCGCCGCCGAGCTCGCCGGCGAGCGCATCGACGTTCTCGTGAACAACGCCGGCATCCTCGAGCGCGAATCGCTGGACGACCTCGATTTCGAGCGCATCCGTCGGCAGTTCGAGGTCAACGCGCTCGGGCCGCTGCGAGTGACCCGCGCCCTGCTGGCGAACCTCGGGGCGGGATCGAAGGTGGTGATCATCACCAGCCGCATGGGGTCGATCGCCGACAACGGCAGCGGCGGCTACTACGGCTACCGCATGTCGAAGGCGGCCGTGAACATGGCCGCCGTGAGCCTCGCGCACGACCTGCGCGAGCGCGGGATCGCGGTGCTGCTGCTGCATCCCGGCATGGTTGCGACCGAGATGACTGGGGGGCAAGGCATCCCGGTGCAGGAGTCGGCCGCGAACCTGCTCGCGCGCATCGAGTCGCTGGGCATCGGGCACAGCGGAAGCTTCCACCACGCGGACGGTCAGCCCCTGCCCTGGTAGGCCCGCGTTCGGCTAGCTTCCCCGGGCCTCGGCGGACGCCGGGAGCAGCCCCGCGTTCCGGATGACCCGGATGACATCCTCCGCGGTCTCCACCTGGTGGATGAAATGCACGTCCTCGGGGCTCACCGTGCCCTCTGCCAGCATGGTGTCGCGCACGAATGCCACCAGGCCGTCCCAGAAGTCGCCACCCACGGCGATCAGCGGGAAGCGTTCGAGCTTGTGGGTCTGCATGAGCGTCGCGATCTCGAAGGCCTCGTCGAGGGTGCCGAAGCCGCCCGGCATGACCACGAACGCCGTCGAGTACTTCACCAGCATCACCTTGCGCGCGAAGAAGTGGTCGAACTGGATCAGCTTGTCCAGGTAGGCGTTGGGCTTCTGCTCGCGGGGCAGGGCGATGTTGCAGCCGACGCTCAGTCCGCCGGCCTCCCGCGCGCCGCGGTTCGCCGCCTCCATGATGCCGGAGCCGCCGCCCGTCATGACCGCGAACCCGGCCCGCGCCAGCGCCGCCCCGATCTCGCGGGCGCGCTGGTAATAGCGGTGCGACTCGTCGAAGCGCGCCGAGCCGAACACCGTGACGCAAGGCTGCTCGAAGGCAAAGCTCTCGAACCCGCGCAGGAACTCGAGGAAGAAGCGCACGGCGCTCTCGAGGTCGGCCTCGCGTGAGCGCCGCCCGGCGAGGAAGGCCTTCTCGGCGCCCTCGACGTGCGGGAGCAGCGACCCGCGCTCCAGTGGACCGGGCGGCTTGGTACTGTTCATGAGGGTTCCGTGGCGGCCTGTATCGGCGGTTACAATGCCGCCGCCTTTGCGACAGATCAACGACTACCGGGAGAACACCGCATGATCGGCTACGTTACGCTCGGCACGAACGACCTCGACCGCGCCGCCCGTTTCTACGACGCCCTGCTCGGCGAGATCGGCGCCAAGCGCATGATGCAGACCGAACGCTTCGTGATGTGGGCCGTCGCGCCGGACAAGCCGGCGCTCGGCGTGTTCCTCCCCTACGACGGCAAGCCGGCCAGCTCCGGCAACGGCACGATGATTGCCCTCCAGGTGGATTCCTCGGCCAAGGTCGAGGCACTGCACCGCAAGGCGCTCGAGCTGGGTGCCACGGACGAGGGCCCGGCGGGTCCGCGTCTCCTGCCCGGCTTCCACGCCGGCTATTTCCGCGACCCGGACGGCAACAAGCTAAATTTCTACTGCTTCGCCTGATCGAGCATTCACGTATGCCGCGCGAGGCAGCGTCGAAAGGCCGGCAGATGACGCTCCTGTGACGCATCCCGCAGGTTGCCGAATACGGCCAGCAGGTCCGGGCGCCGGGTGCTCGCCATGAGCCGGTCGTAGAGCGCTGCGTTCTCGATCTCGGCCGTCACGGCGTCGCTGCACGCCTCCTCGAGCCTTCCATAGCGGCGCACCCTGCCGGGCCACGGGTTCGGCGGCTCCTCGACGCCGTAACGGTGGAACAGGCCGAGGAGGGCCTCGATGTGCCGGGCCTCGGCCGCGCGGATGTTGATGAACGGGCGCACCTCACCGAAATCCTCGACGACCTGGTCGTACGTCGTCCAGGCGTGATACTCGTCGTCGAGGGCCTCCCGCAATGCGGTCGCTTCCTGTTCGCTCAGCATGGGCATGATTCATCCTCCAAAGTGGAACACGGCGATCGTGGCGATACCCGCGAGCAGCAGGGCGAGCTGGCGCAGTGAGGCGCCGGCCGCGACCTGACGGTGCAGTGCGGGGATGAGGTCGGCGGTCGCAATGTAGATGAAGCTGGCCGCTGAGACGGCCAGGATGAAGGGCACGGCCTCCCGAACCCGGTCGAGCCACAGGTACGCGGCCACCCCGCCGGGCAGCGTGGCCAGCGACGACAGGGTGTTCAGCAGCAGCGCCTTCCCACGCCCGTAGCCGTTGTCGAGGAGGATCCCGAAGTCGCCGACTTCCTGCGGGATCTCATGCGCGATGACCGCGAGCGCCGTCGCCACGCCGAGCGGAATTGCGGTCAGGAAGGCGGCGGCGATCACCACGCCGTCGACGAAGTTGTGGAAGGCGTCCCCGAACAGGATGAGCGGCGCAGCGCGGCCGTGCACCGCGCATTCGTGCTCGTGGCAGTGGCGCCAGAGAACCAGCTTCTCGAGCACGAAGAACCCGACGATCCCCGCGAGAACGGCGGCCGTGACCGGGCGGGCCGGCGCCTGGGCCAGTGCCGCAGGGAGCATGCCGAGGAAGGCTGCGCCGAGCAGTGTTCCGGTCGCATAGCTGACCAGCGCCGGCACGATCCTGCGGCGGACGGCTTCGGGAAACAGCAGCATGGCGCCCGCGCCGGCCACCGCGCCGACGCTGCCGAGTACGCAGAACCCGATGATCCACGTCAGCAGCACAGTCGGCCCTCTGGAACGGGCGGCGCCAGAGCGCGCGCCGCCCCGTTTACGCTAGGCGACTTTCCGGCAGAAGTACCAGTCGGTGCACTCGTACCCTGGGCATGATCCAAAGTGGTCTCACGGCCCCCTGCGTCAGTGACAGCCGCAGCCGCTGCCGCAGGTGCAGGCGTGATCGTGGTGATGCTCGTGAGGGTGATTCGAGCCGTGCGCGTGTGGCCGCGGCTCGCCGGGGGGCAGTCGGCCCGCGAGCCAGGCCTGCACCGCGCTCTCCGGCTGCGTCTCGGTGGTGACGAGTGCCTCGATGCCTCGTCGCGCAAGGCGCGACTTGAGCCCACCGCCCATGCCGCCCGCGATCAGCACGTCCACGCCGTCAAGCGGGTGGGGCGCATCCGCCGGGGCGTCGTGGAAGGACGACTCCTTCGGAAGCTCGAGCAGCGAACGGTTCACGATCTGAAGGCCGTCCACCTCGAACACCCAGAAGTTGCGGCAGCGCCCGGCGTGCTCGGTGATGTCGCGACGGTTCTGGCTGGTTACGGCAATCTTCATGCTTGGCTCCGAAAAGTGATGAACTCGTCGCGGCTGCGGCCGGCGACGCAAGGGTTGTGCTCGCGCTCCTCGGCAATGGTCGAGACGCTGCGACCGTGCGTCTCGTGGCCGGGGAACAGCAGGGTGTCGCCCGGCAGCACCAGCAGGCGTGTGATGCTGTCGAACAACTGCCCTGCGTCCCCGTCTGGAAGGTCGGTGCGGCCGCAGCCGCGGATCAGCAGCGTGTCGCCGGTGAGCACGCGGTCGCGCCACAGGTAGGACAGGCATCCGGGCGTGTGCCCCGGCGTGCCGAGCACGTGGAGGATCTCCGTGCCGAAGGTGAGCGTGTCGCCATGCCGCAGGCGGACGTCGGCTGCGACCGGCGCCCGCTCGCTCGCCGCCAGCCGAGCCCCGGTGCGTGATGTGAGGCGTTCCAGGGCCAGCCGCTCGCCCTCGTGCACGTGAGTGCATAGCAGGTAATCGAGCTTGAGATCGAGTTCGTCGGCCAGCGCGAGCAGCGGCAGGGTGATGCCCTCTGGCGCCGGATCCACGGCGACCGCCGTGCCGCCGTCCCGGTCCGCGAGCAGGTAGCTGTAGGCCCGGTGGGGTGCGTCGTAGAGCTGCCGGAAGATCGTCACGACGTCGCCCGGTCCGGTCCAGCACGGTTCTGCCACGAGGTCGCCATGCACGTCCTGCTGCACGTGTCGTGCCAGCGCAAGGAGCGGCCCAGGAAGCCGGCCCGTGGCGCCGGTCTGCCGCGCATCGGCCCTGCGCGCCGACGAATCTGCGGCGAGCGCCTGCCAGTAATGGCAGAATCGAGCGCCCCGATCTGGCAGGCGCTGGCAGCGGTTTTCCACGATGAGTCGTACTGGCCACGACGTGCTTCCGGAACTCATCTCGTTCATCGAAAGCCTGGACGAGCCTCGGATCCTCATGGACCTCGACTACCGGATCCTCGCCGCCAACAAGGCCTACCGCGACGCGTACGCGCCGAACGAGTCGGTGGTGGGCCGCCGGTGCCACGAGGTCTCGCACCACTTCGCGCAACCCTGCGACGAGGCCGGTGAGTCCTGTCCGCGCCGGACGGCGCTCGCGTCGCAACGCACGGAGCGCGTCCTGCACATCCACCACACGCCGCGCGGCGACGAGCACGTGCAGGTGGAACTGAATCCGGTGCGGGACGGGTCGGGCGAGGTGAAGTATTTCGTCGAGCGCATGCAGTCGCTGCCCACGGCCCGTGCCGCCGCGTCGTCCGAAGGCCTCACGGGCCGGGCGCCGCGCTTCCGCCAGATGCTGCAGCTCGTGGGGCGCGTGGCGGCGACCGAGACCTCGGTGCTGCTCCTCGGCGAGACGGGGACCGGGAAGGAGATGGTCGCGCGACTCGTGCACGAGGGCAGCCGCCGCGCTAGCGCCCCCTTCGTCGCCGTGGACTGCTCTGGCCTCACCGAGACGCTGTTCGAGAGCGAGATGTTCGGTCACGAGAAGGGTGCCTTCACGGGCGCCACCGCGCGCAAGCTCGGGCTCGTGGAGGCCGCCAGCGGCGGAACGCTGTTCCTCGACGAGGTGGGCGACATTCCGCTCGCTCAGCAGGTGAAGCTGCTGCGCCTGATCGAGAGCAGCACGTACCGGCGGGTCGGTGGCGTCACACCCCTGCATGCGGACTTCCGCCTCGTCGCGGCCACGCACCGCGACCTGAGGAAAATGGTGCTCGACGGCACCTTCCGCAGCGACCTCTACTACCGCATCAGCGCCTACCCGGTGCAGGTGCCCACCCTGCGCGAGCGGCCCGAGGACATCCTGCTGCTCGCCGACTCGCTGCTTTCACGGCTGCGTCCCGGCCGGCGCTATCGCATCGAGGAGGCCGCGCGCCGTGCGCTCGTCGCCTACGGCTACCCGGGCAACGTTCGCGAGCTGCGCAACATCGTCGAGCGCGCGAGCCTCCTTTCGGACGGCGACCGGATCGAACTCAAGCACCTGCCGCCTGAGGTGATCGCGGCGGAGACCCCGGGCGGGGCGCCCGCCGCGGCGCCGGGCAGCACGCTGCACGATGCCGAGCGCGACGCGCTGGCGCACGCGGTGTCGAGGCACACCGGCAGTCGCCGTGAGCTCGCGCTCGCGCTCGGCCTCAGCGAGCGCACGCTCTATCGCAAGCTGCGCAGCTTCGGCCTGGCCAAGCCCCGCGGGAGCGCCGGAGGCGGGTGACCCCACTGCCGCCCGCCCCAGGCGATAAGATACCGGCTGCCCAACCTGGAGTTTCCACGGATGCCGAGCATCGTCCCTGAAGGCGCGAGCCGCGGCTGGATCATTCCGATCGGCGGCGCCGAGAACAAGGAAAACGATCGCCACATCCTCGAGCGCTTCGTGCGCTGTGCGGGCGGTCGAGACGCCGACATCGTGGTGATTCCGACCGCCAGCCGGCTCCACGAGACCGGTCCGCGCTACGAAAAGCTGTTCCGCGACATGGGCGCCGCGCGCGTCGCCGTGATGGACTTCGACACGCGGCGCGACTGCCACGAGCCGGGCCGGCTGCAGCGGCTCGAGCAGGCGACCGGCATCTTCTTCACCGGCGGCAACCAGCTCAGGCTCACGACGCTGCTCGGCGGCACGCCGGTGGCGAAGCTCGTCCGCACGCGCAACGCGGGCGGCGTGACGGTGGGCGGCACCAGCGCCGGCGCCAGCATCCTGAGCGAGCACATGATCGCCTTCGGCGACGAGGGCTCCTCCGTGATCTCGGGCAGCGTTCGCCTCGCTCCGGGCCTCGGGCTCACCAACCGCTTCATCATCGACCAGCACTTCCGCCAGCGCGACCGCCTCGGGCGGCTGCTGACCGCGCTCGCCTACAACCCGTTCGCGGTCGGCATCGGGCTCGACGAGGACACCGCCGCCTTCATCGGCCCGGACGAGACCGTGGAAGTGGAGGGCAGCGGCGGCGTCACGATCGTGGACGCGTCCGACGTCAGCTATTCGTCCATGGACAGCGTGGTCGAGGGCCAGCCGGTCTGCATGCTGGGCCTGCGGCTGCACGTGCTCGTGGCGGGCGCGACCTTCAACCTGCACACGCGGGTGGCCTCGGCCGGCGCGCTGCTCCAGCCGAAGGAGTAGCCCGGCATGCGCATCCTCGACCGCTCCGTCTACGTCGGCCCGTCGCTGTACGCGCACTTCCCGGTGATCCGCCTCGAGCTCGACCTCGGCGAACTCGAGGCCTGGCCGACCGGGCGGCTCGGCGCGGAGTACGTCGATGCGCTCGCCGAGGCGCTGCCCGGTCTCGCCGAGCACGGCTGCTCCTACGGCGAGCCCGGCGGTTTCTTCCGGCGCATGCGCGAGGACGAGGGCACCTGGCTCGGCCACGTGCTCGAGCACGTGGCGATCGAATTGCAGAACGTCGCCGGCGAGGAGGTCACCTTCGGCAAGACTCGAGGCGCCGGGCGCCCCGGCGTGTACACGGTGGTGTACGAGTATGCGCAGCGCGACGAGGGCATCGCGGCGGGCGAGCTCGGCCTGCGGCTGCTGTGCTCGCTGCTGCCCGGGGCGATCCGCCCGGCGGACAGCGTTCCCCAGGGCTGGACCTGGCCCGAGGCCCGCGACGAGTTCATTCGCTTTGCGCAGCGCCGCGCGCTCGGGCCCTCGACGGCCTCGCTCGTGAAGGCCGCGGAGGCGCGCGGCATCCCGTGGCTGCGGCTCAACGACCAGTCGCTGGTGCAGCTCGGCCACGGCCGCTACCAGCAGCGTATCCAGGCGACCGTCACCGGCCGCACGCCGCACATCGCCGTCGAGCTCGCGAGCGACAAGGAGGAGACGAACAAGATCCTCGCCACGCTCGGGTTGCCGGTGCCGCGCCAGGAACTCGTGCAGACGGAGGGGCAGGCCGTGCGCGCGGCGCGGCGCATCGGCTTCCCGGTCGTCACGAAGCCCTACAACGGTAATCACGGCCGCGGCATCTCGATCCGCCTCACCACCGACGAGGAAGTCGCGCAGGGCTTTCTCGCCGCGCGCGAGCACTCGCGCTCGGTCATCGTCGAGACTTTCCTCGAGGGCGACGACCACCGGCTGCTGGTGGTGAACGGGGAACTCGTGGCCGCCACGCGACGCACGCCCGGGCACGTCGTGGGCGACGGCGTGCACACGGTTGCCGAGCTCGTGGAGATCGTGAACCAGGATCCGCGTCGCGGCGTCGGCCACGAGAAGGTGCTGACGCGGCTCGAGCTCGACGCACAAGCCGCGAAGATGCTCGAGCGCGCGGGCCTGACCGCCGATTCCGTGCCCGGCGAGGGACAGGCGGTGTACCTGCGCTCCACGGCCAATCTCTCCACCGGCGGCACCGCCACGGACGTCACCGACGTCATCCACCCCGACAACCGCGAGATGGCCGAGCGCGCGGTGCGGGCGATCGGCCTCGACGTGGGCGGCGTGGATTTCCTTAGCCAGGACATCACCCAGAGCTACCGCAAGATCGGCGGCGGCATCTGCGAGGTGAATGCGGCGCCCGGTTTTCGCATGCACGTGGCGCCGAGCGATGGCGCGCCGCGCGACGTGGCCGCGCCGGTCATCGACATGCTGTTCCCGGCCGGTGCGCCGTCGCGCGTCCCGATCGCCGCGGTCACTGGCACCAACGGGAAGACGACGACGGCGCGCATGCTGGCCCATATCGCCAAGATGGCGGGCTACACGCCGGGCCTCACCACCACCGACGGCGTGTACATCGACGGCCACCGCACCGTGCAGGGCGACATGACGGGCCCGGTCTCGGCCCGCATGGTGCTGGCCGACCCCCAGATCGACATCGCGGTGCTCGAGACGGCGCGCGGCGGACTGCTGCGGGCGGGCATGGGCGTGAGCGAGGTCAACGTCGGCGCCGTGGTGAACGTGCAGGCCGACCACCTCGGGCTCAAGGGCATCGACACGCTCGAGCAACTCGCGGAGGTGAAGCGCATCGTCGTCGAGGTCGCCACCGACTGCGCGGTGCTGAACGCCGACGACCCGCTGGTGCTGCGCATGTCCGGTTACACCGAGGCGAAGAACATCTGCTACGTCACGATGAACCCGCAGCACGTGCTGGTGCGTGAGCATATCCGCGCCGGCGGGCGCGCCTGCGCGCTCGAGGCGGGCGTGAACGGCCAGATGATCACGCTGTACGAGCGCGGCCGGCACATCCCTCTGGTCTGGACGCACCTGATCCCGGCCACCCTCGAGGGACGCGCGCTGCACAACGTGCAGAACGCGATGTTCGCCGCGGCGATGGCGTTCTCGCTCGATATCAAGCTCGACGCGATCCGCCAGGGCCTGCGCACTTTCGGCTCGACATTCTACCAGGCGCCCGGGCGCATGAACGTGTACGACGAGCACCCCTTCAAGGTGCTGTTCGACTACGGTCACAACGCGCACGCCGTCGGCGTGATGGCCGACCTCGCGCAGCGGCTCGACGTGACGGGTCGGCGCATCGTCGTGCTCGCGGGTCCCGGCGACCGGCGCGACGAGGATCTCGTCGCCATCGCGCACGCGGTCGCGGGGCGCTTCGACCACTACGTCTGCCGTCGCGACGACAGCCTGCGCGACCGCGCGCCTGACGAGGTGCCGCGCCTGCAGGCGGCCGCGCTGCGCGCCACCGGCGTGCCCGAGGAGGCGATCTCGATCATCCCCGACGAGCAGGAGGCGATCGACGCCGCGCTGCGCATGGGCCAGCCGGGTGACCTGCTGCTCGTCTTCGCCGACGCGCTGGTGCGCTCCTGGAAGCAGATCACGAAGTTCAAGCCGGACGGCGCCGCCGGCGCAGAGCCGTCCGCGGAGGTCGTGGCGATCGCGGACGAGGGTTCGCTCGCCGCCCCCGCGGCTCGCACGCGAATGGGCGCGAGTGAACGGCGGCCGGGTAACGGTCCGGCGGACGCCGCGTCCGATGCAGCGGGAATCGCCCCGATCGGCGAACCCGCCCTCAACCTCGATGGCCTGATCCGCGACGAGCGCGGCATCCGCGTCGCGCCGGAGACGGAAGACTGAGCGCGCCGAGCCCACTGCCGTTCGACGACTCGAGGCGCCTCACCGGACCGAACCTGTTCTTCGCCTCGCCGG
>Ga0209391_10000758_pt1 | contig 15926 bp, 19 predicted proteins | sample PPLLak3March2015_FD_187246 | JGI IMG/M metagenome (GOLD analysis project Ga0209391, IMG submission 187246) | Freshwater sediment microbial communities from Prairie Pothole Lake near Jamestown, North Dakota, USA - PPLs Lake P7 Core (1) Depth... | ecosystem: Environmental > Aquatic > Freshwater >... | reverse complement strand
ACATCTGGTACATATAATCGCGTTCCTTGTCAGTGACCATCTCCAGGGTAAGCTCGTCGTGATTGCGCAGAAAAATGGCCCATTGGCAGGTTTCCGGAATATCCGGGGTTTGCCGCATGATATCGACGATAGGATGACGATCTTCCTGAGCGATGGCCATGTACATCCGTGGCATGAGGGGGAAATGGTAAGCCATGTGACATTCATCGCCGTCACTGAAGTAGTCGCGTACGTCTTCCGGCCACTGATTGACTTCCGCAAGAAAGACGCAGTGAGGGTAATCCGCATCCACCACCGCGCGCATTTGTTTTATAACAGCGTGCGTTTCCGGCAGATTCTCGTTTTGGGTACCCTCACGCACACAGAGATAAGGGATCGCGTCCAGACGGACACCGTCTACGCCCTGATCCAGCCAAAAGCGCATGATTCTGATAACTGCTTTGACCACCTGCGGGTTATTAAAGTTAAGGTCCGGCTGATGCGAGAAAAAACGATGCCAGTAATAGGCATGGGCTTCATCGTCCCAGGTCCAGTTGGACTTCTCGGTATCCTTGAAAATAATGCACGTTTCGGGAAATTTTTGGTTGGTATCGCTCCATACGTAATAGTTACGCTTGCTCGAACCGGCAGGTGCCCGGCGCGCAGCCTGAAACCACGGATGCTGATCGGAAGTGTGATTTATGACCAGTTCGGTGATGACCTTGAAACCGCGGCGTTGCGCTTCCTTCATGAACTGCTTGAAATCGGCCATGCTGCCGTACTCGGGATGGATGTTGTGATAGTCAGCTATGTCATAACCGTCGTCGCGCATTGGAGAAGGGTAGAAGGGTAACAACCAGAGCGTGTTCACCCCTAAATTCTGCAGATAATCGAGCTTCTGGATTAATCCGGCGAAATCCCCGGAGCCATTATTGTCGCTGTCAAAAAACGCTTTGATGTGCAGTTCATAAATAACGGCATCTTTATACCAGAGCGGATCTTCCATCCATTGTGCGTTGTTGTCCATAAGAGGAGTATTTATTTCACTGGATTTTGTTTTGTTCATGGTTTTCTCTTACAAAAAGTAGTCGAAGTCGAGCTCGGTACGCACACGCTGACGCAATTTAAAAATCTGAGCACTCCACTCTTTAAGTTCTGATGCTAGTACTTTCTGTGTAGTCGCCTTTAGTTTTCATGGTTAAAAACGCTCGTTCATTATATGGCTTTACGCAAGTTTTTCAGTAGCTTGACTATTTCATCTCGCTCTTGTTCGTTTCCGATAGAGTGTTTTAGGCTGCTGGCATTACCTGCGACTTGATCGGTAAAAGTTCTATTCATATAGAAAACCAGGGAGCCATCGCGATAAGGTAGGCAAACAATAGTGAGTTGATTAGAGTTATAAGAATGCCCGGCATAAAATTGCCGGGAGAGAATCAGCTCGCCAGTGCCCATTCTCAACATGACGCGATGCACAAGAATAGCCGTAGGGCGACTTTGGACCTCACGATTAAGCCAGAAAAACTTTTCTTCGGCACCGGGCGACAAAGGGGATGGATAATTCAGCAAGGCCTTATACAATTCAGGAAAATATCGTGTTAGTACCTTACTGTCCTGCGTAGCTTTACGCAGCTCTTCTCCAGGATTGGCTTCTTTGCCATCACCTCGGTCATAAGTTGCGATTCCCTTCAGACCCTTTTTGCGATAAGCCTGCCAACGTTGCAATAAAATTTTCCGATAGGTTTGCGATGCTGCATCAGTCTGCCCGGAATTTGCAGCCTTTATAGTTTGGAATTCTTGACTAGACAGGTTAAATTGACTACCCGCAGTCGCCGCCAAAAAACTTGCTGCTTCATCTTGCCCTGCACTGAAGCCGAAACCTTTGAACGTATTCAGTGTTGCACGTGTTGGAATAGTTCCCCGTGCAGTGACAGCGGTATCTATGGACGCCAGGCCTTTATTCTTGATAAACCCAATAATTTTGGACGGCGGTGCCGGCAAATAGATAGCAGCCCCTACAGCTAACTCTTTTTCGTCACTTTCTGCAACATTGAAAAAAACAATTTCTCCCTGATTTAAGCTCGCAAGATCCTGTTGCTGAATTCCAAGTTGTTGAATCAATTCTTGGGAATCCGGCATGTTTGCGGCAGAGACGGAAAAGTTACCACTCAGGGCCAGAATAAGAATCATCCTGTACCCGATTCTATACTTTTGGAATAATGTGTTTTGTGCTGTTATGGATTGATAAGACATGGTTTTTTAGCCTGCATATAAGAAAAACTGAGGTTTCCCAGTTTATAAAAGTTGAATCCCGCTTTTTATGCAGGGTATCTGTCATTAAACTCAGTTCTCTGATCGACAGTCCCCAGCCCAGAACCGGTCATTCGAGAAATACACCCATTTTGGAAATGCTTCATTTATTCATGGATTTCTAGTAGGAGCCATGCCAGATTCTGTGAGAACTTATTTCTGAAGTTTTTAAATCAATTCCAGCGTTTTTACTTCACTTATCGTGAGTGTTTAGCTAAAACAGATTCCCAGTTTGGTATCATTTAAGCTCTAGTAAGCTCTAGCGCTCCATTGTTGAAGGCCAGAGCTTCTTAGATATAGTTCCCAATCTTGGGGAAAGTGAAAACCTGCAAATAGTTACTTATTTCCCTTCTGTATCGGTTGTGGTGGTTGAGGTGGATTCCTGAGTTTTAGTTGTCGATGGTGCTGGAGCTGGAGCTGGTGTTGTTAAGCTTTTAGTGGTGGTAGAGGTAGACGTGGATTCCTTTTCTTTATTGCAGCCGGCCAATAACGCCAAAGTAACTAAGCTAATAGCTATAATTTCTTTAGTTTTCATAGTAGTATCCTATCATTATAAGTTTTGTTAGACAGATTCTTCTCCAGTCGAAGAAATATCCTCGGCATGAGCTTCCTCAAAGATTTTTTTCGCCTTATCAACCCCTTCGCTGCTTTCCGTATGAACGGAAATCAAGGCACTTCCACCGACGATTTTTCCCTCATAGCGTTTGGCTTCATACTCTGGGATACCCAGCCCGATTAAAGCGCCAGCCAAGCCTCCCGTCGCCGCGCCAACTGCCGCACCGCTTAGTGCCCCCATAATGGGTCCTGCAGCGATTAACGGACCGACGCCTGGAATAGCCAGGCCAGTAAGGGTTCGACTGCGATATTTATACTCATATTCATAGTGGCCCTCCTTTAAAGTAGATAAAAAAAGTCTATCGTTAAGATCGTATTTAGTCTGTACGGTATCGAACATAAGAACACTGTTGGCGATACCTAGGTGAGGAGAATCCATCATGGCGCCAGTGAGATTCACATTACAGGGTGCCTCGCATAGCGGCATGATCAGTCAGGTTCACCAAAGGGTCCTTGAGTCCAGCTTTCCCGTCCCAACGGATATATGTGCGTTAACGTACAGACAGTAGAAAGCTTCTGCGGTAAGCTGCTTTCTAATTAGTGGAGATATTCTTCCTAACAAACTCCGACATCGGGATTATCTTCTTCATGGATTTTTGTCCCGACCGTCGGGTTTTTCCTGATTTGGCAGGAGAGCACCCGTGCCGTCCAGACAAGCTACCCCAGCTACCAATCTTCTACTGGCCGCTTTGCCTCGCAAGGATCGCGAACAATTGCTCGCAAATTGCGAACCAATCGAGCTCATTTTTGCCGAGGTGCTTTACCGCCCCGGAGAACTCATATCGCACGTTTACTTCCCGGCCGGAAGCTTTATTTCCTTGGTAACCCCAATCGATTGCGATGCAAGTTTGGAAGTAAAGCTGATCGGTTATGAAGGCATGCTCGGAATTTCCCTCATACTTGGAGTCGATGTCGAGCCATTTCACGCAATGGTTCTGGGGGCAGGCCCCGCATTGCGCATGGCGGCGCCATTGTTTCTCTATGAACTCGAACGCAGTCCTGCGTTACAGATGGAGTTGAAGCGCTACCTCTATGTGTCGATGAGCCAACTCGCGCAAACGGCCGCCTGTACCCGCTTCCATATAGTGGAGGCCCGCCTCGCCAGTTGGCTGTTGATGACTCAGGACCGCGCGCACTCGGACCACTTCCATGTTACCCACGAATTAATGGCCCATATGCTGGGTGTTCGGCGCGTGGGCATCACTAAGGCAGCGAATTCGCTATTAAAGCAAAAGCTCATCAGCTACCGCCGCGGAGACGTTACGATTCTTGACCGCTTCGGTCTGGAAGACGCTTCTTGCGGGTGTTATCGGACCGATAAAGAAACCTATGAGCGTCTCATGGTTTAGTGTGAAATGATTACCTTGGCACCGGACATCGATACCCAAGCGCTAACAAGTGCTACACAGAGTGTCCATGCCTGAAAATCCAGACCGTCTGAATTTCCCCAAAAGGAGGGAACATGTCATATCAAACAATTCAACACCACGACGCCTCGCAAAGCGCCGAGAAACTCCGGTTGATTCCCCGTTTACAGCGCTTGTCCTGGAAAGCCAGGATAACGCCAAACAATGCCATGTTTCTCGGCAAATGGCTTTTATGCGCCTTGTTAGTCACCTTGATCGGCACCTTGGCTATTTCCGGCTGTAACTCCAAAAACTCGGAGGAAAACTCAGGCGGGCACGGCAAACTAACGCAGCAAGAGAAAGGGAGTGCCACCACCAAACCTGTTCACAAGGAGGTAGGCGAGGCGTCCTGGTATGGGCCCGGATTTCAGGGCCAAGAGACCGCCAATGGTGAGACTTTTGACCAAAAAGACATGACGGCCGCCCATCCGAGTTTGCCGATGGGGACCAAAGCCAAAGTGACCAACCTCGAGAATGGCAAGAAGGTCGAGGTCAGAATCAATGACCGTGGACCTTATACCGAGGATCGCGTCATCGATCTATCCAGCGCTGCGGCTAAAAAGATTGATATGAAAGAGGATGGCACCACCCAGGTCAAGATTGAAACTAAAGCCGTCAAGAAGAAGGGCTCGGCCAGCCAATCCAGCAAGCCAAAATAAAGAGCAAAATGTGCCGTACGATCTAATTGATTTCAGGCCAGCGCTGTCTTTTTTTTCACTGCGTTCGGTACCGCACTGATCTTATCCGACTTACACTGTATTCTGAACTTTCTCAAGAGAAGTTCTTCCAAATGAAAAAAGTATACGCGCCGGCTCAATAACAGAGGAGACAATATAGTGAAGAAAATGTTTATATATGGTTCGCCCGACATTGACATGGCGGGGCTCATTGACTATGTGACCGAGCAAGGTGACGCTGAAGCCACAGTGCATTCATTATTGCATTATGCCCTTTGGGAGTTGGCGGAACTCAAACGAGAACTCGCAACAAGTCAACTCAAGTCAAAAGATGCACAACAACAAATTGAAATGCTTGCGGAATCCAATAGGAATCTCAAACAAAAATTGATAAGGCTTGCGAAAAAGTGCTCGGAGGCGCGTTACTTCGGGTATCACGACGAGCTTACCGGGTTACCCAATCGCAGCTTGCTACTGGACCGGCTTAAACAGGCGATGGCTCATTCCGCTCGGCAACATAAACAGGTGGCGTTTCTATTTATTGACCTGGATAAGTTCAAAAACGTCAATGACACGCTCGGGCATGCGGTGGGAGACAAACTCTTGCAGCAGGTGGCGGAGCGTTTAACGGCCTGTATCCGCTGTGGTGATACAGCCTGCCGATATGGGGGCGATGAATTCGTGGTCATGCTACCGGAAATCAATGGTCAAGAAAATGCAGCGGCAGTGACAGCGAAAATTCGCTCCCATTTGGCGAGGGATTATGTAGTGGACGGCAATGTCATTGCGATAACTGCAAGTATCGGCATCGCCGTCTATCGGGACGGCGGGCAAAATTGCAGTGATTTGATCAAGCAGGCCGATAATGCCATGTATCTTGCCAAGGCGCATAAAGAGCTTCTAAAGCGATCTTTCGAAACGGCCATGCAGAACTAGCTTAAAGTTTTTTTATATCATTTATTTCTGGGGATCCTTCAATCCCATTATGTGCGCTACCGTACCGACATCGAATAGTTTTACAGCTAAAGTGTTTCTAAGTTTTGGACGCGACTTCCGCCCCGAAGGATTGGTCTTGATCGAGATGAATTTCCGGTTGCAGGGATAAGCACTTAACTGGAGATTTACTCATGCAACACCTTATTAAACTTTTTTACACATTACCGGAGATTTACTCATGAAACACTTAATCAGATTTTTTGCCGCATTCTTTTTGGCCCTGTCCTTACTAACTGCCGTGGGTTGCGCATCGACGCACAAACAGGAGGGCACCGGGGAGTATGTTGACGACAGCGTCATCACCACCAAGGTTAAAGCGGCTATATTGAATGAGCCGACCTTGAGCTCCGCCGAGATCAACGTTGAAACCTTCAAGGGCGTGGTTCAATTGAGCGGCTTCGTGAATTCCAGTGCCGATATTAGCAAAGCAGTTGCTGTAGCGCGCAGCGTGGGCGGTGTGAAATCAGTCAAGAATGATATGCAGCTCAAATAAAGGAGAAAACTATCATGAAAACAATAGACAAAGCATCACGTTCTGCACATGAGGCTTACGATAAGATCGCCAATGCGACCAGTAATGCTGCTGAAGCTCTTGGCGAAAAAGGGGAGCAACTGCAAAAAGCCGAGCAGCAATTAATGAAGAATTGCCGTGGTTATATCAGCGATAATCCCATAACATCGGTAAGTATCGCGGTTGCGGCAGGTTTTCTGCTGAGCCGTCTGTTGAGCCGACGTTAGACCGTCAATCAACATGAACCCCAACACCGTAAATAATATGCGTATCAAATAGAGAGGAAACCCCATCATGGAAACAATAGACAAAGCATCACATTCAGCTCATGAGGCTGTCGATAAGATCACTAATGCGACCAATCAGGCTGCGGAAGCTCTTGGCGAAAAAGGAGAACAACTAAAAAATGCCGAGCAACAATTAATGGAGAGTTGCCGTGGTTATGTCCAAGACAACCCCATAACGTCGCTGGGTATTGCGGTAGCAGCCGGCTTTTTGTTAAGCCGCGTTTTGAGCGGACGCTAGATCGTCAAACATCATGGACCGGAACGCCTTAAAGGATGAGACTCCCGGACGAACTGCAACGCGTAGCGATCCGGTAGGCGATTCTACCGTGATTGAAGATGCTCAGTCGTTATGGCATGAGCTGTTTGGCATAGCCCACGATCGGTTCCGGCTCGCCGCACTGGAAACGCGGCGGGCGGGCGAAAGTTTGGTGTCCATGATTATGGCGGGTGTGATGGTTGCGTTTTTGCTGAGTAGCGCTTGGCTGGGACTTATGGCCAGCGCCGTGCTGGGACTGATCGGCAACGGTGTCGTGGCAAGTAGCGCCATACTGCTTGCCGCTGCTTTGAATTTGCTACTCGCGCTGATTTTCTATCGCGTAATACGCCGCAAGAGCCGTTATCTTCAATTTCCCGCAACCCTCCGCGCTCTTCAGGCCAAGACTCAAGAGCGTCAGGGCGCACAGAAGTTATGATCAGGGTTTACGTTTCAAGCGTAAGCAAATCCAGGTCCCTGACGGCTCAAATCAGGGCGGCAGAACAGCAAATAGTGATTCGTCAACAGGGGGTTGGTGTCCGCACTGCTACCCTGATCAAGAAAATTCACCAAGAGATAACCGCTCCTTCAACCTTGCTCCTGGCGGGCGGCATCGGATTTATCATTGGCGAACTTACCAAGTGTCAAACAACCAACATCCGTGATACCGCCAATAAACAAAATACTACCGAGACTTCACCCCTGAGGACCGCGCTAAACCTCTTGACTTCGATGCACACCTTGTACACAGCCTTACCCATAGCATGGATGCTCAAGTCTTTCCAAAAGCCACGCGGGTCGAGCCGTCAAGTCCCCGAACGACGATCCCAACCGGTGCCGGCAGCTTCGGGTGCGGTTAGTAACCGCCGAAGATCAAGACGCCACTTGGGGGAACCTTAATGATTTATAATGGATAAAGTTTACCGAAGAAGCTAAAAAAAGAGACTTGGATTGAAGATCAAAATAAAAAATCTGAGTCTGAGTAGATAAAACAATTTATCTACTATATGCGACACTGCATAGATGCTAATTATCTTATTTTTTTAACAAATAAACCAAGGAGTTCCAACATGCTTTCAACTGTACCTGATGTAATTTTTAAAACACGTGTTCGCGACGAAAGTATCGGCGGCGACAACCCGTTTCGCTGGCAGGATGTCAGCACCGATGATATCTTCAAAGGCAAAAAAATTGTTGTTTTGGCTCTTCCCGGCGCCTTTACACCTACCTGCTCAAGCAAACATTTACCCGGATATGAAGCCAAATATCAGGAACTCATTGATCAGGGCGTTGATGAAGTTTATTGCGTAAGTGTTAATGATTCCTTTACGATGTATCAATGGGGCAAGCATCTTGGCATCAAGCATGTAAAAATGCTGCCCGACGGAAATGGCGATTTTACCCGGGCAATGGGCAAGCTGGTGAAAAAAGAGAACGTTGGTTTTGGCAGTCGTTCATGGCGCTATTCAATGGTTGTCGACGATAAAAAAATTATCAAATTGTTCAGCGAACCGGGCCAAGTTGATAATTGTCCTGATGATCCATTTACCGTAAGCGATGCTGATACCCTGCTAGATTTTTTAAAACATAACAAATGAGTCTGTAAGCCCTTTATTCCATACTGGATACTGCATTTCGGGCCAGATTAATCATTACGGCTTTATCCCCCATAGCTATTATTTATTAACGAGAAGCTTCAATGACTCAATATGACTATGACCTGTTTGTAATTGGTGCAGGTTCAGGAGGCGTCCGTGCAGCAAATATTTCATCGGGTCATGGTGTAAGGGTAGCCATTGCTGAACAACGTTATTTAGGCGGCACCTGTGTCAATGTGGGATGTGTGCCCAAAAAACTGCTTGTCTATGCCTCCCAATTCCAGGATCAATTCGATGCGGCAGCGGGTTTTGGCTGGACGGTGGGCAAATCTACTTTCAACTGGACAAGCTTGATCTCAAACAAAAATCAGGAGATAGAGCGGCTACATGCTGTTTACAGCAACCGGTTGCAAAAATCGGGCACCAGTATTATTACTGGCAGAGCACAAGTGCTTGATGTCCATACCGTCTCTGTCCATGGCAGAAAATACAGCGCCGAACGCATACTGATTGCAACAGGGGGCTGGCCGTTAGTTCCTGATATACCCGGCAAGCAACACATCGTCACATCGAATGACATGTTTTTCCTCAAGCAATTGCCCAAACATATCATTATTGTCGGTGGCGGCTATATCGCAGTGGAATTTGCCAGCATTCTTCATGGCCTTGGCGTGAACACCATACTTTGTCATCGTGGACACAAACTGCTGAGTGGGTTTGATGAGGATATAAGTGATTTTCTGGCCCAAGAAATGAGCAGGAAAGGTATTAAACTTCTTTTCAATACCGATATTGAGGCTATAGAAAGCGCAGGCGATTGCTTCGCAGCACGGCTTATTGATGGCAGCAAAGTGAGCACAGACCTGGTGATGTATGCCACCGGCAGAACACCGAATTCAACCGGATTTGGCCTGGAGACGCTAGGTGTTGAACTGGACAGCGAAGGAGCGATTAAAGTCAATAGTGACTATCAAACCAATGTGCCGTCAATCTATGCCCTGGGCGATGTGACTAACCGGGTCAACCTGACGCCGGTAGCCATAGCAGAGGGCATAGCTTGGGTGAATAAGTTGTATGTCAACAAAGCGAAACCGGTAGATTATGACACTATTCCCACTGCCGTTTTTAGCCAGCCCCCTATTGGTATGGTAGGTCTAACCGAAGCACAGGCGCGTGAAAAATACCCGGACATCGATATTTACAAAACCAGTTTCACACCAATGAAAAACGCCCTTTCCGAGTCGGATGAAAAAACCCTGATGAAGATGATCGTGGTTCGCAGCACTGACCGGGTTGTCGGCATGCACATGGCAGGGTCTGACGCCCCTGAAATTATCCAGGGTATGGCTGTTGCCATACGCGCCGGTGCGACCAAGGCAGTCTTTGACTCAACTATCGGCATACACCCGACTGCTGCCGAAGAATTTGTTACTCTGCGTGAAGCCGTGACTTAAGAATTCATTCCACACTACTTCTTGCCGCGAGACATACCCTCATACCGCTGAAACTATTGCGATTCACCACCATTCTATTAGTCGCGCTGCTCTCGGGCCTAGCTTTCGCTCCATTTCTTGAGCAACCTGCAAAGATGCAGTATGACTTATCTTTTCCTTCTGGATTGCCAATGATTCGTCCCACAGGTCTTCCCTTAACAAATTCACTTTTTGATGAGTTCGTCAACTATTTAAGGTGCGCGGTGCGCACCTTATCCAGCTTTTATTATTCAGAAGTCGAGTAAGAATTCAGCGAGCCCGATAATACAAAGCCACGGCTCGCCCTTGGTAGTCTTAGGGAGCAGGTACGACAATGACAGTGCCGCCACTCGTCTTTCCTTTTGCGCCCGTGTTTCCTTTTGCACCTATGTTGCCGGTAGCGCCGGTGCCTCCAGTCGCCCCTGTGTCTCCAGTTGCGCCTGCGCCTCCTGCCGCCCCGGTTTCTCCAGTTGCGCCTGTATTTCCGGTTGCTCCGGTTGCACCTGTGCCTCCGGCAGCGCCGGTGTATCCAGTTGCGCCTTGCTGTCCGGGAGGACCTGCCGGAAACGTACATGCGCTTATCGCGAAAGTTGCCAATAGTACGACCAATATTTTCGAATATTTCATGATAATGCCCTTTATTTTGCTAATGAAAGATTAAAAGATTACATGAATTGCCTGGCTAATACTGTTCGTTAGCGTACATAGGGAAGTATTTCAGAATATTTACCCCTAACAGGGCACATCCTTTATGAAGCTTGCATGATACGGAATTTCGTAACACAGATGAAATCAAGTTTGCAAAAAAATCCCTTTCAGCTCCTCAGGCACTAGCGCGTAATTCCTCCAAATACGATCTACATCATCCTGGTGATGAGGTCCAAAGCGGTTCGGAAATTTCTTTAGCAATGCCACACCGTCGACCGTTTGTGCGCGATGCATAGCAGCAACAGCCTGAATTACAAGCAACAAATTATCATCAGCAATTGGCGCATCCCGCTCCAGATAATCATTAATCATAGGGGCAAGCTCAATTGACGGCATTTGCAAGGGGAGGAAAAGAATCCATTTTTCGATTTCATGATCTGAGGTGGTGCGCATAACATCGCCAAGAATTTTGTACATGGGTTTTTCGCAACATGAATATGCCCAGATATAATTTAATACCCATCCTCTATCGTCTTCTGAAAGATTACCCAAGTGTAAAATCGGTTCTGCCTGGCGGCGAAGTTCATCGGCGATTTCCGTGAGCTGATATTTTCCTATAAAATCACTGGCAAGGTATTTCAGGTTCTTATGGCTTTTAGGTTCGATCCAGGTACTGAGTATTTTGACGATTTCTTTAGGCCGCATTTTGACAAGCGTATCGAAAAAATCCATGCTTTCGGTAAACGTATATTCGTTACTTTTCGGTCGTGCAGGATGAAACAGCGTAGGAGTCTGATTGATCTGGCTGGCAATCTCCTTTAATAAATGAAAAACTTCATCAGGTGTGAGTACGCTATAGGCTCTCAGAGCCTGGTAGACCTGCTCCTGGCTCTCATGTAGAAGATTTTTCAGTATCTCTTCGCGAAATAAATGTGATGTATACTCATAAGTTAAGCCGATGACCACGGCAACGATCAACGCAATTGACAAGTGCTCGGCCCAATTCTGGAGGACCTCAGGAAGCTTCGGTTCAAAGTACTTTAAGAAAAATGCTGCTATCAAAATAATCCCAAAGATAAGAAAAGGGACCGCTGCATAAGTCGTTTTATTTGTTGATGGCACAGTTTTTCTCCCAAATGGAATCAAGATGCTCAGTTGTTCAGGGTCAGACTCGATTGATTTTAATAGAGTAGATAGCAGGCTAGGCTACATTCATTGTAGCGAAGTTAAAGTCGGGGGCCGGGATGCGCCAAGAATCGAAAGACATCGGTCGCGTACGACGCGCTTGAAGACCTTACCCAGGAAAGATGTTTATATGGAAGCCGGCAGCACGATCAGTGTCATCATATGGGTTCAAGTGAAGGCTACTCCAATCCATCTCCCTTAGTCGGCATCATTGATTAACCATAAGCTTAAGCCCATAAAACTTAATTAGTTGTCGACACCGCCGACTGTAGCACAGGTTGATTGAGTATTTGGTTTAGTGCTGTTTGTTCAGCCCAAACCGCCATATAGGTCAGCGCCGCCTCCCCGATGATAGTCGCGAATGATGCATCGGCAGCATCGCGACCAGTGCCAATACGTACAAATCCTTCAACCGGCGCCATTCTTGTAGCATCAAACAAATACCAGCGAGCCCCCAGATAGGCTTCAAAAAACCCATGAAAATCGGGTGGCTGCAAAGCCACAGCGTATCCTGAAATATATCGTGCGGGAATGCATAAGGCCCGGCACAGGGCGATGGCGAGATGCGCATAATCCCGGCATACACCGACGCGCTGTATCAATACGTCGCAGGCGCTGGTACTTTCGCCAGTACTGCCTGCTTGATAGTCGAGATTGCTGTTTATCCAGTCGCAAATCGCGGTAACCCTGGAAAATCCAGGCTCGACATTGCCAAACATCCGCAAGGCAAAATGAGTCAAACGATCAGACTCGCAATAACGGCTGGGGTTAAGGTAAGGCAATACTTCGTTTGGCAATTGAGAGTACCCGGTCTCGATAATCCGCGAAGTATCATATATTTCAGGACGTAAATCTATGGTCGCACGGTATTGAAGTTGCAGGTCGCAGGGTTCGACAGTTAGACGGTAGACCTGAATATCCTCTGTGCCCATTGTGCTGGCTTCGTATTGAATATTGGGGTTTAACTGCAAAATCTCCTGGGTAATGGTCTGGTGCCCGGTTCGTGCCACCGCTACGTTAAACAGGAAGCTCGTGGGATTTGTGACCGAATAGGTTAAGTCGCAGCCTACTTGAATTGTTGTCATGTTTGTTCACCTTTTGCCGTACGGTCAATAAGTGTACTTGAATTAGTTTAAGTTACCATAAAAAAGCGGCATGCATCAGTTCATTGGAAAATCATTTACTTCAATCATCCGGCCTTCAACTGAATCGTCCGGTTTACTGCTTTGATGTGTATGCTGCATGGTGGGATCCTATTTTGAAGACGGTAAGTCAGTATGACGGTCTAATTGCCGGCCTCCATACCGAAGCGATAGGGCATGTCCATTCACTCCAAAAAGGAAGAAGACGATCCCTAAGGCGAAAATGCATGCTTGGGCTAACTGTAACCCATTGAGGTATTGGATTGACACTCACTAGTAACGCTAGCACCACGAGCGACGGGACTAAACCAAATACAATAATCAGCGCGATAATAAAGACAGGTTGTTCTGCTCCGGAGGGTTTTGATTTCAACGGTTACCAACTTAAGCCGGGACAGATAACATCCCATAAAGGGATGTTATCTGTAAAATCGTCCCGCTTTAAATTGGAAGCCGTTTCAACTTATCAATTTAGATTCTTGGCAATCCTGAAAACCGTCATTATGTTGCGGGATGGGATTTCCAGGCTGCCTGATGTTGCCGTATCACTCCGGCCATAATGCGTTGCATACGCACAATTTAGTGCCGTTAGACACGTCTACCTTGAATGACACGCAGAATAATCACTATGACCGCGATAACCAACAGAATGTGAATGAATCCGCCGACTGTGTACGAGGAAACCAAACCCAGTACCCAGAGGATGATTAGGATGATTGCAATACTTTCAAGCATGTGTGCTTCTCCGTAAGAGGCCGTCAATTGACGGCGATATAAACCAGAGATAAACAGATGAAGTATTACCGAAATTCAGAACGTTGCCTGACCATAAACCGGTAAATAGCATGTTCATCCCCTGTGAAAAATGTATTTGAAAACATCTTGTTGCGGCGGTGCAGCCAGCCACCTCTATCAAGACTCGGCTGCACAGCTTAACAATGCCCGTTTTAGAGACTGTCCTTAATATCTTCCTTGAGATCACCAAAACCCGATTGGACTTTGCCGACGTTTTTTTGGACATTTCCTTCTATCTCCATACCCTTGTCGTCCAGTATCACACCGGCGGCTTCCTTGACTTTGCCTTTGACTTCTTCGACTAAACCTTCTACTTGATCTTTGTTCATGAGTGTCTCCTGATAATTATTAGTAGCCATGACCAGATAGCCATAACTTAAGCGTGGAATGATGTAGCCCATCGCTTAGCTAAAATGATACATGCAAAACTGAATACGGTCGGTGCGGTAACGCACATAGATTATGAGTATTTCTTAGGGAAGATGATTTTTTCGAACAGCTTATGTGCGGGAACAAACCTATTCGCAGTCTTGGGCGGCACCTATTTTGCGGACAAAATTATCTTGCTAAAGCCATAAACACTTACAAGATACGGCTATACTCATTTGATCGAGCTCTAGTTTGAGATCCTGCGGCAATAGCTCACGAATAAACACGCCATGCTCTAGAAAACGCTCTGCGATCATGCGCTCGCCCGAGGCCGGCGTCATTTGGCACGCACCTTCAACCACACGGCCTGCAATGCTTGCCTGTTAAACCGCATTGGCATGCCCGAACCGTAAAGTATCGAACTGCGCTAACCGGACCTGCAAATTGCAGTTAAATTTTTTAACAGTGCCGGATTCCAATGCTCTATTGCCCAACCAAGCAACTCAGTTAACGGAGCATGTTGGAGTTCGCTCGGTGGGTTTTGTTTCAATAAAGTCAACAACTCAAAAATGACCATATGAGGTTTCTTTATATCGACTGCTGTAGCGAGGGTTTGTTTGCTGAGCTTAAATCCCTGCTCATCAATAATAACCGGTACATGCATATAGCCAGGCGGAACTAGACCCAGTAATTGTTGCAGATAGATTTGTCGGGGCGTTGAATCCAGTAAATCGAAGCCGCGCACAACATGATTTATGTGTTGTCTGTCGTCATCAATCACAACAGCAAATTGATAAGCAATAATCTGGTCTTTTCTTTTTAAAATAAAATCGCCATGCTGCTCAGCCAGATTATGAGAAATTAAGCCCTGTAACTCATCATTAAAGGAAATGATGCGGTTATCGGTTTTGATACGCAATGAATAGGGACTACTGGGCAGTGTCTGTTTATTCCGGCACACACCGGAATAAACATCGGTCAATGTTTTTCGGCTGCATGTACAGGGATAAATTAGTTTATCTTTGACTAATTGATCAAGATTTTCATGATAATCGTCGAGATATTGACTTTGATAGACTACAGTGTCATCCCAATATAGACCAAAGGCATCCAGCGTTTTTAAAATGCTATCAGCGGAGCCTTTGATATTACGGGGACTATCGAGGTCATCAATGCGTAGCAGCCACAATCCTTGCTGGGAACGGGCTTGCAGAAAACTGGCTAATGCTGTGTAGAGTGAACCAAAATGCAAGGGGCCGGTAGGCGAAGGTGCAAACCGGCCGATATAAGGTATTTTTCCGCACGACAAGCTAATTTAGCCCATTTGTTTTTCCCGAATTTCATCGAGTGTTTTACAGTCAATACACAAAGTGGCTGTTGGTCTTGCTTCCAGACGGCGTATGCCTATTTCTATGCCACATGATTCACAAAAACCATAATCCCCGGATTCGATTTCTTTAAGGGAATCATCAATTTTCTTGATTAACCTGCGTTCCCGGTCACGCGTTCTCAATTCCAGACTGAACTCTGATTCCTGAGTCGCCCGGTCATTAGGATCGGGGAAATTAGCGGCATCATCCTGCATATGGTGCACGGTACGGTCTACTTCGTGCATTAATTCGGCTTTCCAATTATTCAGAATGGTCTCAAAATGTTTTAATTGAGCTTCATTCATATATTCTTCGC
>Ga0209391_10000756_pt1 | contig 15933 bp, 12 predicted proteins | sample PPLLak3March2015_FD_187246 | JGI IMG/M metagenome (GOLD analysis project Ga0209391, IMG submission 187246) | Freshwater sediment microbial communities from Prairie Pothole Lake near Jamestown, North Dakota, USA - PPLs Lake P7 Core (1) Depth... | ecosystem: Environmental > Aquatic > Freshwater >... | reverse complement strand
TAATTAATATTTCTCTTGGGCTTTCAATCATACGCGACAGTGAACTAAATATTCCCTTAACTTCCGCCATGATAAATGCAGCTGTGATTCCTTTTCCGGATACATCCGCTATGATAAAACCAAATTTATTTTTAGATATTTCAAAAAAATCATAATAGTCACCGCCAACTTCAAAAGCCGGAATGAACACAGATGAAATTGAAAGATGTTCATATTCGGGATCCTTTGCGGGTAATATTTTCTTTTGAATTTCTCTTGCCACATCTAACTCTTTTTCAAGACGTTCCTTTTCAATGGACTGCTCCAGTAACAAAGAATTTTCTATTGCAACTGAGGCGTAATCAGAAAAAGTATTTATGGCTGTTTTATCTTCATCATAAAATATTAATTCGTTTTTTCTGGCAGCAATTAAATATCCTTTAATCTCATTATAACTTCTTAAAGGAGAAATTGCAATGCTTCCGAATTTTTCTGAAAGCTGAGTTTTGTTATCAAACTTTTGCAGGCTGCAAATTTTTGTTTCAGTAATATTCTCACAAATGCCACTTTCAAGTAAGAACTGATTTATTAAATCCGCATCTACCAATGCAATGTTTTTATTTGCTATAATTTTTCTATTACCGTTTTCTTTTATAACAATCCAAGCTGAATCTGCGCTGCTGACTTTAGTTGTAATATCAGTAATTGTTTCTGCAAGTTCTTCTATAACCAATACTTGTGTAATAAGTTTGCTGAAGTATTGTAATGATGAAACTTCGTTTGCTTTTCTATCGTAAGCTTCTGCTGTTGGAATATGGAATAGCGTGGTAAAAAAGAGAACTACAAAATATATTCCACCATAAAGCAGAATGAGATTAAAGAACTGATAAATGTTTGGTGAAAAGTTCATCAATACAGTGCCATTAAAATCTGTTTTGCCGTTGTTAATCAGATTTAAAATGAAAAGAGCTGAGATTATAACTGAAAGAATCAGTAGAGAAATTTTTTCTTTCTTTGATATGAATGCTATCCAGGAAATCTTTAATGAATTAAATGATATCAGAATTATTGAAATTATTAAAAAGGCATTGTATATAAATTCATATTCCGTGCTGCTGAAAAGTAAATTGGAGATTGAAGATAACGCGATGAATACAGACATAGTAATAAAGTATGTATTCTTTCTACGATATTGTTTATAAAAATATAATTCCTTGAAAGACGCGAACCAGTAACTTGATATGCCTAAGAACATTAATCCATAAAAAGTATTCAAAATATTTTCAAACATTCCCTGCTGTACTATTTTGACGCTAATGTTTTGGAATTGAATATTCAGAATATTTTCTGCAAACAATATCACTAAAAATATAAATGCACAAATAATTCCAATGTTTAACACCAATGCAGAAGGATGTGGTTTTTTTTGTGCAAGTGTTTTTATAAGATATGATGTGAGGACAAGAAGAAGCAGGATTGATAACGAATCATTAATTATAAAGAAGAGAAAAGAATCGCTGGAGAAAAAGAGCAACCGATAAATAAATATGGCAGTCACCAAAGACGCAATAATCCAGAGGACAAAGTTCGCGCTTATTTTAATGCTACTTAGGTTCAAGTTAATCCGATTTATGTTAAATGTGCTACTTCTACACCGTAAAATAATTCAAATTTTACATCATTTAAAGAAAAGAATTATGAGTGGAAAATGGTTTGAATTGTGGTAAAATAAATGGATTAGCGGCAATGAAAATTTTTAGCCAGCTGAGGGTCAGCGGTTAATATCTTAAATTAAATTAAATTTCAATTATTTCAACATCATCAGCACTGTCTTTAATGACATCTTTGTTTTCTAATTTGGGGTCTTTAAAATCTTGTCGAAATCTTTGTAATTCTCTTCTCAATTTATCCATTTCATTTTTAAGTTCTTGATGCTGCATAAGGATTAAACTGTCACTATAAAAAAACTGTATGTTGTTATTCTGTGAATCGCTTTTAATTTTTTCATTTTGTTCGATGCGATTTTTATTGTTTTGCTTATTCTTTATTTGCATCAGAGAATCAAGATTGACATCCGTTCTGCCTTTTTTCCTTGGAGTAACAGTATTGTATTCGTAGTTGTAACCTTTATTCCCAACAGTCATTGGTGGAGCAGGCGGACGAACCGTTCTGACGTTTTGTGTTGCTTCGTGAATTACAATTGCGATGCTATCAAAATTCGGCAAATCTATTTCCGGAATATCAATCGCAATACTTTGAACACTTACTTTAATAAGATTAGTATCAACAAAAACCTGGAATTGTTGAGTCCAATCAGCATTTCTTTTTTTTCTGCTACTAGATGAATCAACTTTAAATCGATATTCACGCAAAACAGCTTTTTGTTCACTTACTTCAGCCAGGTTCTCAGTCATTTTTTCCATATCTTTTTCGAATTCAGTTATATCAAAAACAAAATCCTCTTTAAAGATGGAATCAGAAGTACAGAAAATATACTGATTATCTTTCATCGCTTTAGCTTCATTTACCCAATTTGTAACCGAACGATCATCAAATTGCATAACTTGAGTAGGGATCATTTTATTAAAATTAGAAGAAGCATGTTTTTCTGCAAAGGCAAGAATATCGGCAAGAATTAGTTTTCTTGTATTCCAGATATTTGGATTTATTGCCATAGAGTTTTGATCGTTAACTAAAACCAAAGTCGAAATCTGGTTTGAATAAGAACCAATAATAGAATCAATCTGTTTAATCTCTTCATCATCAAAATCAAGTGCAGCAACAAATTTTTGCAAATTATCGGGTTCTTTAACTTCGTCAGCCTTTTTAATTTCAAAATATTCAGCACCTTTAGTATCATAACCAAGTTTTAAAATTTGATTATTAGTGTTATCCAAAGGAAGTTCTTGATAAACAGCAAAGTTAAAAATATCTTCATTGGTAAGATTAGCAGCATAAAGTAGGGGTTGTAGATTTTCCTTATAGAATCCAACAAGATTAGATTCCTGCTCTTTAATAATATTATCTAGAAGATTCGGGTTAAACTTTAGAACAGCCATTAAAGCTAAGGTAACAATGGTTAAAGATGAAATTGGAATCCATTTCTTAAGATTAATTTTTGATTTAGATTCTACATTCAAATTTGCGAACAATCTAGTTTCAAAAAATGGTGATTCCGAAATCCGGTCAACAGAAGCAGAAGTTAGTTCTTTAAGTTTCTTTAAATCAGCTAATTCTTTTTGCAATTCTAAAGAAGATTTAATTTTTTCTTCAATGTATTTTTTTTCTGCCGGAGAAAGTTCTCCATCCAAATAAGCAGAAAGCAATTCAATATCTGTATTGTTTTTTCTCATAACATCAACTCTTTTTCAAGAGGTTTAAGTATTTTTTTTAGAGCTGCTCTTGCTCTGAATATTCTTGATTTAACAGTTCCAATTTCACATTCCATAGTATCACCAATTTCCTGATAACTAAATCCTTCTAGATCTTTTAGGACTAGAGGAATTCTCAGTTTATCCGGTAAAGTTGCAATTGCATTACGAACAATATGTTTAATATCTGTGTCTTCATTTATAGATTCAAAAACCGGTTCTTCATCTTTCAAAGGTAAAAATATGCTTCTGATATGCTTTTTTCTCAGATGATCTTTACATTTATTAATTGTAATTCTGTAAAGCCAGGTTGTAAACTGAGATTCAAATCTAAAACTCTTTAAATGCCTATAGACGGTGATGAAAACTTCCTGAGCAATGTCATCAACTCCATCAGTATTAGAAAGAGTTATATAAATGATATTGCGAACTTTTTCTTTATGCCGCTTTAGCAATTCACTAAATACCAGTTCATCGCCGTCAATAAACCGTTTGATAAGTGAAAAATCGTCATCCAGACTTAGAATTTTTGGTTGCTGCATTTTCTCTTTTTGTTCGTAATCCATTGTTTAGACGCCATTCTTTAGTTTTGGTTCCAAAAATAATTAATATTTTACTTGTCCAAATGCTAAAATTGATAACCGGTAAAAAGTGATTATATCTTGTAAAAACATGCTTGCATGAATACATAACCTTACTTAAATTGCCCGAGAAAATTTTTGGAGATTATAAATGAAAACAAAAGTACTAGAGAAATACAATGCCGTAATTGTAGAGTTAAAAGGTAATGTAATGGGCGGCGAGGATACTAAAGAATTTAATGAACTTTTACATAAACTTATTGATGAAGGAAAGAAAAACGTAATTGTTGATCTTTCTGCTGTTAAATTTATGAATAGTTCCGGTCTCGGTATGCTGATAAGTGGTTTAACCACAATGAAAAGAGAAAACGGAAGATTAATACTTGCTCATGTTACAGAAAAAATTGAGAGCTTATTAATTATTACCAAACTTATAACAATTTTTGAATCGTTCGATACCGTTGAAGATGCAGTAAAAAGCTTCGATTAATAAATAATTTTATACTCGTGTTTTACAAACTCCGTATGATTACAATGCGGAGTTTTTATTTTGCATAATCTATAATAACTAAAATCAGGATTTTCAGATGGGCGCAACCGTATTAGTTGGATCTCAATGGGGTGATGAAGGTAAAGGTAAGATTGTTGATCTTATTAGTAAAGGTTTTGAAATCGTTGTTAGATATCAGGGAGGTGCTAACGCCGGTCATACTGTGGAAATCGGTGATAAAAAGTACATTCTTCACCTAATACCATCAGGTATTTTAAGAGAAAAGGTTATATGTGTAATCGGTAACGGAGTTGTTATAGATCCCACAGCCCTTCTGGACGAAATTGAACTGCTTAAACAAAATAATATTGATGTTGACGGTAGATTATTTATAAGCCACAATGCACATCTAATTATGCCTTACCATAAGCTTCTTGATTCAATCAATGAAAGCGGCAACAATAAAATTGGAACAACGGGAAGAGGAATTGGGCCTTGTTATATAGATAAATATGGCAGAAAAGGGATTAGAATTGTTGATCTTTTAAACCGAGCAGAATTGGAAAAAAAGATTCGTGCTAATCTTAAAGAAAAAAATGAAATACTTCAAAAAATTCATAGTCACGAAGGTCTTGATGTAGATGCAATTGTAAAAGAGTATCTTGAGTTTGATCTTACAATCGATAAGTACATTAAAGATGCACCGGCGTTTTTAAATCGTGCAATGGATGAAGGAAAATCAGTATTGCTTGAAGGTGCGCAGGGAACTTTCCTCGATATTGATCACGGAACTTATCCTTATGTTACTTCCAGCAGTCCCACTTCCGGAGGAGCATGTACCGGCAGCGGTATTCCTCCTACAAGAATTGACAGTGTAATTGGAATCGTAAAAGCATACACTACAAGAGTTGGTAATGGTCCTTTTCCAACAGAATTACTTGATGAGGATGGAGAGAAACTAAGAAAGATTGGAGTTGAGTTTGGTGCCACAACTGGAAGACCAAGACGCTGTGGATGGTATGATGCCTTCCTGGTCGCCTACTCAAAAATGATAAATGGAATTACTTCTGTTGCTTTGACCAAGTTAGATGTATTGAGCGGATTTGAGAAAATAAAAGTCTGTGTTGGATATGAATTGAATGGTAAAAAATTAAAAACATTTCCAACAAATGTTGATCAGCTTGTTAAAGTTACTCCCGTTTATGAAACGCTCGAAGGATGGAATACAGACATTACTAATTGTGAGAATTATGATGATCTGCCGGCAAAGACAAGAGATTATTTAGATTTTATCTCAAGGCAATCCGGAATTAAAATAGATATCGTTTCAGTTGGTCCAAAACGTAAACAAACTTTTTATGTAGAATAAATAAGAGATTTATTTTAAGCTGGATTTTGCTTCCCGATAATACCATTTTTACTTATCAATAACATCTGATTGATTAGAATATGAAAATGTCCGGTGGTCCTGCTTCAGTTAATTTTAAAATTCTCCTGCTGTTGATTGCATTAGTAATTGCAGGCGGAACCCTTTTCTATACTCAAAATCTCGTTAAGAAATTGCAAGAACGAGAGCGTAGTATAGTTGAACTTTATGCAAGCGGTTTTGAGTATATTGGAAAATCAGATAATGTTGATGCAGATTACACTTTTCTATTTGAAAATATAATTAAACCAATCGACTTTCCGTTAATCATATCTGATGCAAACAATAAAATAAATCCTGAACGTGTTGAAGCAAAAAACATTAATTATGATTCTACTCTATCCAAATACGATCTTAAGAACTTTCTTGAAAATTATATAAATGAAATTGATCAAATTCATGATCCAATAAATATAACTTATGCTGATACTATAGTTTTACAAAGAATTCATTATGGAGATTCTGAATTAGTCAGACAGTTGAAATTTTATCCTTACTTACAGATTATCATCGCGTCACTTTTTATAATTATAGGATATATCGGATTTAGCCAGATTAAAAGAAGTGAGCAAAGTAATATTTGGGTTGGAATGGCTAAAGAAACAGCCCATCAATTCGGTACACCAATTTCCAGTTTAATGGGCTGGATTGAAATGATGAAAATGAATTATCAAAAACCTGATGCTGTTCTTGATATAACCGAAGAAATATCGAGCGATGTTGATAAGCTTAACAAGATTACATATAGATTTTCAAAAATTGGCTCTAAACCAGAGATAAAAAATCAAATTGTGTTTGAAGAAGTTAAAAAGGTTACCGAGTATTTTAATCGCAGACTTCCTCAAACCGGAAAGACTGTTGAGCTTACTGTTAGCGGCAACCAAACCTGCTGCGCACAAATGAATGGTGAATTATTTGAATGGGTTTTAGAAAATCTTATTAAAAATGCTTTAGATGCTATGGAAAGCAGAAATGGAAAGATAAATATTGATATATTGGAAAGTAAAAAGAATATTGAGATTGAGGTTTCTGATAACGGGAAAGGAATTGATCTACGAAGACGTAAAGATGTTTTTAGACCCGGATACAGTACTAAAAAACGAGGCTGGGGTTTGGGTTTAAGTCTTTCTAAGAGAATAGTTGAAGGTTACCACGGTGGAAAAATATTTGTAAAAAATTCTTCTCCCGGGGAAGGCACTACTTTCAAAATACTCTTAAAAAAATGTTAGCTCATTGCTAACATTTTTTCTATTGGCAGTAATGCTCTTTTTCTTATTTCTTCATCCATAGTAATTTCTGGAAACTTATTCTTCATACATAAATACAATTTTTCTAAAGTATTAAGTTTCATATAAGGGCATTCATTACAGGAACAATTATCATCTTCTGGCGGAGCCGGAATGTATTCTTTTTGTGGTGCTGCCTTTTTCATCTGATGAATAATTCCAGTTTCAGTGGCAACAATAAATTGGTTTGCAGAATCTTCCTGCACAAAACTTAGTAATCTGCTGGTTGATCCTATAAAATCTGAGTGCATTAAAATCGGTTCTTCACATTCGGGATGTGATATTAGTTTTGCTTTAGGATATTTTATTTTTAGATCAATTATTTTTCTTTCACTAAAAGTTTCGTGAACGATGCAGCTTCCATCCCAGAGCAGCATTTCCCTGCCAGTTTTTTTGATCAGATATTTTCCAAGATTTCTATCGGGAGAAAAAAGAATTGGCTGATCTTTTGGAATCTGATTAATTATTTTTTCAGCGCTGCTTGAAGTACAAATTATATCACTTAATGCTTTAACATCTGCAGAACAATTTATATATGTAATAGCAATATGATTCGGATATTTTTCACGAAATGCTTTAAACTCTTCAGCGGGACAACCTTCAGCTAAAGAGCAGCCTGCTTCTAAATCCGGAAGTAAAACTAATTTATCGGGATTCAAGATCTTAGCTGTTTCAGCCATAAAGTGTACACCGGCAAAAACAATCACTTCTGCAGAAGTTGACTTGGCTTTTTTTGCTAACTCCAAACTATCTCCAACGAAATCTGCAATATCCTGTATTTCAGATTCCTGATAATAATGAGCGAGGATTATAGCATTTAAATTATTCTTAAGTTTCAGTATCTCAGATTTAAAATCTATTTTATTGTTGATAATATCCATTTCCATCATAATCTCTCGTCCTTCTAAAGTTTACTGGAAGTAAAAATTACTAAAACGCATTTTTTACCGTCTAAATTGTGCCCAAAATTGTCTTTCGATCAAAAAAAAGATGGCACTTATGTTGTTAATTATTATCCGAAATAGTTTAAGCATAGCATCCCTCCAAAATGACACACAAACTGTCAGGTTTCGCCCTCAAAACCTGACAGTTTTCCTCTTTTAAAGCAAATTTTTCAAATCAACTTCTTCATATGTGCAATTGCTTCTAAAACTGAAGACTTATCTGGAATCACATCAACAACGATATTGCCAATATCTTCCATCAAAACAAACTGCTTTCTACCCAAGGAATTTTTCTTATCACTTCCCATTGAATTATAAACCAAATCCACATTTATTGCACACAATTTTTTATTCAGCTTTATAAAACTAAAATCATCTAAAATATTTTTTAGTTTTTCTCTACTCATATATCCTAAACTTTCAGAAAGAAATAAAGCACAAAATATTCCAGCAATTACCGCTTCGCCATGCTTTAAATCATAATGGGATTCTGCCTCAAAAGCATGTGCAAAAGTATGACCAAGATTTAAAATTTTCCGAAGTCCTGTTATTTCTTTCTCATCATTCTCAACAACATTAGCTTTTATTCTTAAACACGATAGAATTGTTTTCTCAATATTATATAATTTGTTAGAAAATATTTTTGAGAGATTATTTTTCAATAGATTATAATTTTTGATATCCGCTAAGAATGCATACTTAAATATTTCACCAGCACCTGAAAACAATTCCCTTTTGGGTAGGGTTGATAAAAACTCAGGATAGATAGCAACAAAATCCGGCTGATAAAAAGTACCAATCATATTTTTTTGATGATTTAAATTCACTCCTGTTTTACCCCCGACAGAACTATCCACCATAGAAAGCAAAGTAGTTGGTATTTGAATAAACCTGATACCGCGCATAAATGTGCTTGCAGTATAACCAGCAATATCGCCTGTTATTCCGCCCCCTAAAGCAACAATTATAGAATGTCTATCAAAAGAGTTATCTGTTAAAAATTTATAAATCTTTTCTGTTTGTGCTAAACTCTTATTTTTTTCATTTGCAGAAAAAGTATAGTTATATACTTTACAATCAAGCAAAGCAAAAGTTTTTCGGATAAGTAACGAATGAAACCTTAAAACATTCTTATCGACTATTAATAAACACTTTGAAGCGGATAACTTATTTATCTTCTCAACAGTTTTTGAAAGAGAATCATAGCCGATAATTATTGGATAACTTTTTTCGGATAACTTAACGTTTATTACTTTCGCCATAAAATTCTTTTTTTATAATGTAAGATAATTTATCGACAGTTTTACCAACCTGGCAATTGTCTGTGTTTATTTTAATATCCGCTTGATTATAGTAATTAATTCGTTTTTTTAAAAGAGAATTAATCTTTTCTATGAATTCAGCTTTGGTCGGTTCTTCATCTCCATCAAAAAGCAAGGTCGGTCTATCACGTTTAAATCTGAGTCTTTTATATGTTTCTTCAGGGGATGATTCAAGATAAATCAGATAACCAGATGATTTAATAATCTCAAGATTACTTTGGCTTGCTATCGTGCCACCGCCTAATGCTATTATGTATTTTTCTAATTCACAAGTATTTCTAAGAGTTCTCGTTTCCAATTCTCTAAAATAATCTTCTCCATTTTCTTCAAATATTGTTCTAACAGATTTCCCAACAGCTTTCTCAATCAATCTATCGAGATCAAAAAAATTCCAGCCAAGAGTATTGGCAAGTATCGGTCCAATTGTACTTTTACCCGATGCCATAAATCCTGTTAAGTAAATTATTTTTTTAGTCATATCAAAGATTAAATAAATCGTTAGGAGTTAATTTAAGAAATTGAGTTAGAAAAAAAGAAATGTATAGTATTAATAAGAAAACCCCCAAAGACAACAAAAAAGTGTGATTGGGGGTTTTAAGTTCTTAATTAAAATTACTGACCAAAGAAAAGATGCCTATTATCTTCTATATCTGCATCCTCTTTAATCTCAGTTATCCATTGGTTTAAGAAACGACTTCTCTTTTCCTGAAGCATGGCACTTCGAAGAGCGGTGCTTTGAGTTGAATATTGTTTATCATCGAATGCGGTTCTCTTGGTAACCTTTATAAGATAGTATCCTCTTAAACCTTTTATTGGTTCTGATACTTTATTCAAATCTGCTTTCAAGGTTGTATTTATGAATGCATAGTCCTTGCCCACATTTGGAATTGAACCTTGGGAAGTGAAATTTCCTGTTTGTTTGACAACAAAATTAGTATCAATCGAAGCAGCCTTACTTAAATCACCACCAATTTTTTTATAAAGCTCATCAGCAGTTGTTTTAATCTTTTCAAATTTCTTTTCTCTTAGTACCGCCGGTTTTAATTGTTCTTTAAGTTCTTCAAAGGGTCTGAATTTTTCAGAAGCAGCTTCAGAAATTTTAACTACCACATATCCGGCTGGAACTTTGAAGGGATCACCAATGGTGTTTAAACTATTTTCAAAAGAAAATTTAACTAATCTTTTGTTTTGTCCAATTGAAGGCACTGAACCAGATAGTTCTGAAAATAGTGGAGTTTCCTGAACTTCATAATTCAATAATTTAGCTTCCGATTCAAAATCCTTTTTCTTTGCAAGAAAAGCAAAATCATTTGCAGCATTAAAATTTCTATCTCTGCTTGTTGCCGATTGGCTAACCTGATTAACAATTTTTTCTATAATATACTTTTTATTTGATCTATCAGTTACTTTGATAATATGATAACCGTAGTTAGTTTTTACAGGTTTCTGTACTTCTCCAACTTTTCCATTAAAGCATGCATCTTCAAACTCTTTAACCATCATACCTTTGCCAAAGTATCCCAAGTCGCCGCCTTTAACAGCACTTCCAGGATCTTTAGAATATTCTTTTGCTAATGATGCAAAATTTTCACCTGCAACTAATCTATCATATAATTTATTTGCTTCTGCTAAATTATTTTCATCGCTTCCATATTGATTTATAAGTATATGAGAAGCACTTGCAAAAACTTCTGAAGTCGTAATTGCGCCATTATATCTGAATAACGTATAACCTTGCGGGGTTATAAATGGACCAATAACATCACCAACATTAGCCTTATTAAGCGCAGTAACAACTTCAGGCGTTAATGTAGATACAGATGATGTATCTTTTGAATAAGGTGTTTCGGAATAAATATTAACAAGTTGTACAAACCCTAATGTGTCACTCGATAAAGTATTTTTAACATTCACCAGATTTTTATATACCATTTGTGAATCTTCTGCAGATGCTGCATTCCTAAACAATACAAATTTAAGTTTTCTCTGAGGAGGAATTTTATATGTATTAATATTTTTATCGTAATATGTTTTCAAATCATCATCAGTTACTTTCACATCAGCATCTTTAACAAGATTGATATCTACTAATGTGTAGTCAGCTTCAATATTTATATTCTGATCAATAAATTTTCTTTTGACCTCATCCTCTCCAACAGTTACAGAAGCTAAAATCATACTCTGAAGTTTTTGTGTTAGTCTTGATTGTCTGACAAGTTCTTCTGCCTGAATTAATGCATCTTTGTTTTGCGGATCAAAAATTGCCTGTTCATAAAGCTGTTTATTAAAGTTTCCGAGTGAATCGATGAAGTTTTGTTTTAAGAAATCAGGTGGGTTATCACCCAAGATTACATCTTTGATTTCCTGATCGGTAACTGATATTCCATATTTCGTTATTAATTGCGAAAGTATTTTTTGAGTTACTACTGCATCCCAAACCTGTTCTCTTATCTGATCTATTTCAGTTTCTTCGAGATCTTTGCCAGTCTGTCTTTTCTGATTTTCAATTTGCTGATCTAAGGCAGTTTGAAATTCCTGGTAAGTAATATCTTCACCATTAACAGATCCAACATTATTTGTTCTTCCGCCACCGCCAAGCGTTTCCAAAACATTTGAATCAGAAATTACCATAAACAGGACGAATAATCCGCCAACTGTTAAAATAAAAGCAGGAGCTAAACTCCTCATTTTGGCCATCATAGCCATAATATCTAATCTCCGTATTTTTTAACTTTGAAAATTTAAGCCGCTTAAAATAGAGACATCACTCCTAAAAAACAATTAAAAACCTTCGTAATATTCATCAATTAAAGACTTTAACCGCAATTTATTTACCAGGTTTGAAAGTAATAAATTTATAAAGTTGACTTTGAGATGCTTCAAGGGTATTTTTTGATGATTTTATTTTAAAAGAGAGGTAATATTTTGTTAAACAATACAGAATTTCTAGCTAACGTTCCCATTTTTTCTGATTTGGATGCTGAGACACTTGACAAAATTGCTAAATCAGGTGTGCTTCAATCATACAAAAAGAATAGCGTTATATTATCCGAAGAAGATACCGGCTCAGCTTTATTTGTAATTGCTGAAGGAAAAGTTAAAATATCCAGATCAAGCAATGATGAAAAAGAAGTAATACTTGCAATTTTAAATGAGTCTGATTTTTTTGGTGAGATGTCGCTACTGGATGGTATGGCAAGATCTGCAACCGTAACAGCTGTTGAAGATTCAAAACTATTTATTATTCAAAGAGCAGAATTTTTAGATCTACTTTCAAAATTTCCTGATGTTTCTGTTGCATTGCTAACTGAGTTAACAAAAAGACTAAGAGGCGCAACCATGAAAATCAAAGCTTTATCACTTAAAGATGCAGAAGGAAAAGTTGCAACCGTTTTACTTCAACTTGCAGATGATGTTGGTAAAATTCGTCAGGGTGTAGTTGAGATTGATCATTTACCATTTCAGCAGGAGCTTGCAAATATGGCAGGCACTTCCAGAGAAACCATTTCACGCACTTTGCATTCATTTGCAAAAAAAGGTTTAGTTGAATTAGATGGCTCTAAACTTAGAATAACTGATTACGAAAAATTCAAAGAAATGTTTAATTGATGTATGGTTGGAAAAATTGATCTACATATGCACACATATTTTTCTGATGGACAGCACTCACCTGAAGAGCTAATTCTAAAAGTTAAAGAAGCCGGAATTGATATTATTGCAGTTACTGATCACGATACTGTTGATGGAATTCCAGAAGCTATAGAAGCAGGTAAAAAGCATGGTGTTGAGGTTATACCTGGTCTAGAAATTAGTTCTGATATCAGAGATCGTGAAGTACATCTACTTGCGTATTTTTTTAATCCAGCCAATAAAGAATTAGAAGAATATCTTAAATTTTTTAGAGCAGAACGAATTAAGCGTGCAGTTATCATTATCCAAAAACTTAAAGAACTTGGATTAGTAATTGAATTAGAAGAGGTAATGGAGTTAGCTCGTAACTCAGCAGTTGGAAGACCGCACATAGCAAAAGTGTTGGTAAAAAACGGATTAGTTTCAAATTATTTTGAAGCTTTCAGTAAATATATTGGAAATGGATGCCCTGCATATGAAAGAAAGGTGCATGTTTCACCAAGAAGTGCATTCAAAATTATTAGTGATGCAGGCGGATTATCTTTCATCGCACATCCGGGGCATTTGCCTGATGTAATAATGGTTGAATTGATTGAAGCCGGATTAGATGGAATTGAAGTCGTTCATCCTTCCCATTTACCGCATCAGGTAAAACATTATAGAGGAATTGTTAATGAATTCTTTCTATTAGAAAGCGGCGGTTCAGATTTTCATGGCGGGGAACGAAATGATTACTCTAATTTGGGAAAGTACACAGTATCCTACTCTAAAATAGAAGCAATGAGAAAACAAATTTTAAGGAATACAGCATAACGATGAAAGCAATTGAAGGAAAACTTATCGGTAGCGGAAAAAAGTTTGCAATAATTTTTAGCAGGTTTAATGAATTTGTTGGCGATGGTTTACTTAAAGCTGCAAATGATTGTTTGATTAAACATGGTGTGAACGAAAATAGTATTGATGTAATCAAAGTTCCTGGCGCATTTGAAATTCCATCGACTGCAGACAGGTTAGCGTCCAAAAAAAAATATGATGCGATAATTTGTTTAGGTGTAATTATCAGAGGTGCTACTCCCCATTTTGATTATGTTGCCTCTGCAGCCAGCAATGGGATTTCTCAAGTTTCGCAAAAATATTCCTTACCTGTTATTTTTGGAGTGCTTACTACTGATACTATTGAGCAGGCAATTGAACGAGCAGGCACTAAAGCCGGTAACAAAGGTTGGGATTCCGCATTAACTGCTCTTGAAATGGCTGATTTATTTAAATTGATTTAGGCAGATTTTTTCTACTTTTTATATTAATAATTTATTCTATTTTTATTATAACAATTGAGAAGATATCGATATAATATTTACCGTTTTTAACTATTTAGGATTTCCAATGAAAAATATCGTATCACTCATTGTTGCATCTGTTTTAACTTTCACTTCTTTTCCACAGCAGCAATCTAATTGGCAAAATTATGCTGATATGAAATCAGCAAAAGATATTGCCACAACTTCAACGGGAGTTTGGACTGCCTCGCAGGGCGGAGCATATTTCTATAACTTAACAGATAATGCTTTTACCACTTATAGCAAATCTTCCGGATTAAATGGAACTGAACTTACAGCCATTGGAATTGATACTTATAATAAAGTTTGGTTTGGAAGTGCCAGTGGACAAATAGATGTTTATGACCCTGTAAGTAATTCATTCCGATCTATACTTGATATTGCAAATTCCGATAAAACAAACAAAAAAATTAATGATATAACAATTTCTAGCGACACAGTATATGTTGCAACTGACTTCGGAATTTCTTTAATCGATTCAAAAAGTTATATCTTTTACGACACTTACTTTAAATTCGGCACATTTACCTCTAACATAAAAGTAAATAACATTTTATTTTCAGGATTGATTTATGCTGCCACCGAGTCTGGTGTAGCAATTCAAAAAGCAGATGCGACAAATCTATCAGCCCCTGAGTCCTGGAATGTTTATGATCAAGCAAGCGGACTTCCGACTGGTGGAACTAATGTGCTCTCATTTTTCAATGGAGTGTTAATAGCTGGAACAAATTCCGGATTGTATTCTTTTAATGGAAATACCTGGCAGCCTTATTTAAGTTTAGGTGGTAATAAAATTTTAGACCTTCTTGTAGTTGGTAATTCACTCAACATCTTAACACTGACTAAAGTCTTTAATTATGATGGAATTACTTTATCTGAAAGATGGACAACGGATTCACAACCGGTTAAACTTGGTTATCAAGAAAATGCAGGATTAATCGTAGCAACTAAATTGGGAATTTATTTAAATAGTAATTTTTTCTATCCAAATGGTCCTGCCGCAAATCAATTCCCGAATATGACGGTTGATAAAGAAGGCAGCTTATGGTCAGCTAGCGGTAAAGATATTACTGGTGTTGGAATTTATAAGTATGATGGCTCTGAATGGGAAACTTACGATGTAGCACATTATCCAGATTTATTTACTAATGCCTATTACTCAATTTTTTCTGCTTCTGATAATTCTATTTATGGAGGAAGCTGGGGTCAGGGTTTTGCTAAAATTAAAAATAATGATATTACAAGATATCATGCAGGTAATACAGATATGATTGGAATCCAAAACAACATTGATTTTATAGTCATTACAGGTTTCGCAGAGGATTCAAAAAACAATATTTGGATTCTTAATCTAAATGCTGCGGATAGTAAATCACTATATATGTTGACTCCAGATAGTGTTTGGTATTCATTTAGAAATCCACTTGAACAACATTCATCTTTCAGTGAAGTAGAAAATTTGGTGATTGACCAATACGGTACTAAATGGTACACCATGGGTAATGAAGGAAGTTTAGGATTATTTTACTTTAATGAAAAAGGAACATACACCGATCCATCTGATGAT
>Ga0209391_10000755_pt1 | contig 15941 bp, 6 predicted proteins | sample PPLLak3March2015_FD_187246 | JGI IMG/M metagenome (GOLD analysis project Ga0209391, IMG submission 187246) | Freshwater sediment microbial communities from Prairie Pothole Lake near Jamestown, North Dakota, USA - PPLs Lake P7 Core (1) Depth... | ecosystem: Environmental > Aquatic > Freshwater >... | reverse complement strand
TGCGGGACGTCCTCGCGGCACGGGAGAGCCACTCATGAAAGATGCCACTGTGACCCAGACTGCGGATGCGATCGACAAGCTTGCAGTAACGCGCGCCGAGGTGCGCGACATCCTGCATCCCGACGAGGAGCGTCGCTCGACCGGACGCTTCCCGCGAAGTGCGACGATGCGTGCGCTGACGAGCGGAGGTGCAATGTCGGCCCTTGCTCTCGTCGGAGTCGCCTTCCTGGCGACGCGGCCGAGCATCGCGGGTCGCCTTGCGCGAGCCGTGCCGGTGGCCGGCCTGCTCCGGCAACTCGGCCTCGGTGCGCGCTGAACAGGGCCGGGCTTTCATCGTACGGCATCGACTGCGGATCTCACTCCCCTTGCCCGGCGAGCTTCACCCATCACCACCAACGGAGTATCGACAGATGACGAACATCAACAGCTACGTTGCTGCACTGGCAGCCACCCTTCTGCTCTTGACCGGGTGCAACCGGGCCGAGTCGCCGCGAGAGGCCACCAAGGACGTGGCCGAGGCCCAGCAGGAAGGAGCGGAGGAAGTCGCAGAGGCGCGGGCCGACGCTGCGAAGGACCGCATGGATACGGACCACCCGATAAATGAGTCGCCGGCCGAGAATGAGTACGAAATCATGATCGCCCAGGCCGAGGCAGACCACAAAGTCGCCATCGAGGGCTGTGAAGTCCTTTCGGCCGAGGCGCAGAAGGCCTGCAAGGACGCGGCCGACGCGCAGCTCGAGGCCAGCAAGGCCGAGGCAGAGCGTCAACGACCGCCGGGAAGCTGAACCGGTTCAGCCGCGCCGAGTGCAGCGCGCTCGGCGCGGCGACCGCCCGGTTGCGGCGACCCTACAACGACCGGATCACCGTGCCCCCCGCCTTTCGGAGGCGATCGACCACCCAGTCCGATTGCGCCGGACTCCTCGGATGAGCGATGACGGCCCATTGGCCCGCGCGGTTGCGGCGGCGGATCGACAGCGTGACCCTGCTTCGGTCCGGGCGTAGCGTGAGGAGGCCGGCCAGCATCAGGCCGGCAAACAGGCCGAGCGTCGACAGGAACAGCGCCGTCAACATGGGTGAACTCGCGGCCGCAGGCCAGTCTAGAGACACGAGCGTCGCGGCCGCGGCGGCGCCGACCAGGAGCCCTGCCGGACCCAGCACCCGGTGCGAACGAACGGCCGTGCGCCAGATTCCCATCGTCTCCGGTTCCATCTTGCGGGCAAAGTCCGCGTCACGTGGGCGAACCAGGTCGACCTCGACTTGCGGCATGTCGGCCCGCAGTTCCGTCGCGGCGTCGGCGGCAGACACGGGGTCGGAAAAAGTGGCAGCGACCAGCGTCAATGACCGCTCCCCGAACAGGCTCGTTTTGCTCATGAGAGTCTCCAGGGTTCCTTCACGAGCCAATTGCGCGCGTTCGAGCGCTTCCAGGTCTGTCGGTCATGGTCCAAACATGCTTGTACGAATCGACCTACGGGGTCTGCGTCCGGCGGCCCGAGCATAGGAGACGACTGACGCCAGCACGTGCGCCGGGCCGACTGCTTTCGAGGCGTCGGTTGCTACATTCACAGGATGAACGGGCCAGCGCAGGAGTCGCGCCGACGGCGAATACCGCCGGCCGCGGACGCAGCCGGCGCCGCGGTCCTGATCGGTGTCGTGGTCCTGGCGATCGCGTTCGACTGGAACTGGTTCAGGAGCCCGATCGAGCGGTATGTGTCGGGGGTCACCGGCCGGCCCTTTTCCATACGCGGTGACCTCACGGTCGATCTCGGCTCGGTCACCCGGATCGACGCAGAACACGTGATCCTCGGCAACGCACCCTGGGCAACTGCGCCCCACCTGGCGCGTGCCGACCGCGTACGCGTGGACATCGCGCTGTGGCCGCTGCTGGCCGGGCGTTGGAACGTCCCGCGGATCGAGCTGCTGCGTCCCGACCTGCAATTGGAGCGAAACGCCCGTGGCCAAACGAACTGGCGACTTCGAGAGCCATCGAAGCCGGGACGGGCGATCGATCTCGAGGAACTGGTGATCCACGAAGGGACCTTGCGGCTGTGCGAACCGCGCCTGAGAACCGATTTGCGCCTGCGCGTCGACACCGAGCCGCCGGCGCCGGACGACGCCTCCTCACCGATGGTCGCGAGAGGCACGGGGCGCTACCGCAAGGGTCGGTTCCGGCTCTCGGCGCGCCTGGATTCGCCGCTGCGACTGCTCCATGACGGTCGTGCGTATCGGGTCGAGGCGATCGCGCAGGCGGGTGCGACGCGGGCTCGTGTCCTCGGCCGCCTCCCGGTGCCGATCGACCCCGCTCGATTCGAGCTTCAGGCGGAATTCTCCGGCCAGGACCTGGCCCATCTCTATCCATTGCTGGGCCTGGCGGTCCCGGAATCACCGCCGTACGTCCTGCGGGGCTCGTTGTCCCGTGACGGTCGCATCATTCGCTATCGCGGTTTCCAGGGCACGATCGGCGACAGCGATCTGCGCGGCGACCTGCGCGTCGTCGTCGGCGGCCCGAGGATCCACGCGCACGCCGAGCTCGTCTCCAACCATCTCGATCTCGATGACCTCGCGGTCCTCGTCGGTGCGCCTCCGGCGACCGGCGCAGGGGAAACTGCCAACGCCCTCCAGAAGGAGGAGGCGCGCAGACGTGCGATGGAGTCCCGACTGCTGCCGGACCGACCCTACGATCTCGAGAAGTTGCGTGTGCTGGATGCCGAGGTGCAGTTCCGCGCGGTCAAGGTCCAGTCGACGACATTTCCGGTCGATTCGCTCCATGCACACGTGGTACTCAGGTCCGGCGTGCTGAAGGTGCGGCCCGTCGAGATCGGCCTCGCGGGCGGCCAGGTCAGCGGCGACGTCACCCTCGACGCGCGACGCGACGTCATCGGCGCCGCCGCGGACCTGCGAGCCAGCGGAGTCGAGCTGACGCGGCTGTTCCCGCGGATCAAGGCGACGAGTGTGGGGCTCATCGGGGGCGCGGCGACGCTCGAAGGTCGTGGCAACTCGGTCGCGCAGATGCTGGCAACGGCCGACGGCGAGGTCGCCGCGGTGATGGGAGCCGGCCAAGTCAGCAACCTGCTGCTCGAACTGGCCGGGCTCGACATCGCCGAGTCCCTCAAGTTCCTGATCGGCAGGGACCGCTCCGTGCGGTTGCGGTGCGCGTACGCCGATTTCGGGGTCGACGAGGGAATCGCGCGTACCCGCTCCCTGACTTTCGACACGACCGACACGGTGATCCTCGGCAAGGGCTCGATCAGCCTGCGCGACGAACAGCTCGATCTCGTGCTTCGACCCCGACCAAAGGACGTGAGCCCCATCAGCCTGCGCGTGCCGCTCGAAGTGCGCGGCACTTTCAAGGATCCGAGATTGAGCCCCCAGCCAGGACCGCTCGTTGCACGTGCGGCGGTGGCAGCGGCGCTCTATGCGATTGCCCCGCCCGCGGCCCTGCTCGCCCTAATCGAGACCGGTCCGGGTAAGGACGTAGGTTGCCGCCCCTTGGCGGGCGATACGGCGGACGAGCCGGCGTCGTCGACGTCGAAGGGCGCGGAAAGGGAGGGGCGTGGAAAGGAACGCGGGCTTCATCGAGCACACACAGGGCCGCGGGTCGCACGCAGACTCCTGCCAGGCCTGTCGTCGTCTGCGGGATACGTCGAGCGTCCATACTGGCCCCGCGGCGACCCGCGCTCGCGGTCCCGCCGGCGTTCCATCAGCACGTTGCCGGTCCCCGCGGTTGAAGCGCGGCTTCCCGCGGTGTAGGTATCTTCCCTCGTCCTGCGCGGCTCGCTGCATGCGGGCGGGCGCCAGGAGTATCCGCCGATGAGTTCGACAGTTGGCAGCCTCATTGCTCGACTCCGGCGCGTCGCAGCCTGGCCGCGTCCGCGCGGCCAGGGGTTGGACGCTTCACTCGCGGAACCACCCCTCAGGTCGGAGCTGTTCAGCGCCGACCAGATGGAGCAACACGGCCGGTACCTGGCGGAATCGCACGTGCTCGCGACGGGTACTGCGCCAGACAAGCTGCTGCCCCGCCTGGCAGACAATGAGGAAGTTCTCCTGCGGGTGTTCGAGCAGTTGACCGAGGCTGTCACGGCAGGACGCCGCGTGACGCCTGCCAGCGACTGGCTGCTCGACAATTTCTACCTGATCGAGGAGCAGATCCGTACCGCGAAGCGCCACCTCCCGAGGAACTACAGCCGCGAGCTTCCGCGCCTCGCGACAGGGCCATCGGCCGGCTTCCCCAGGGTCTGTGACATCGCGCTCGAGACCATCGCGCATGGCGACGGGCGGGTCGACCTGGTGGGCTTGACTCGAATCATTGCGGCGTACGAGAGCGTCACGCCACTCGATCTCGGGGAGCTCTGGGCGATCCCGATCATGCTGCGCCTTGCCCTGATCGAGAACCTCCGCCGAGTGGCACTGCGGATCGAGGCGGGGCGCATCGACCGGGACCTCGCGAACGAATGGGCGCGCGCGATGATCACCACCGTCGAGCGGGATCCCAAGAGCTTGATCCTGGTCGTCGCGGACATGGCGCGATCCAGACCGCCGATGTCCGCACCGTTCGTCTCCGAGTTCGTGCGGGCGCTTCAGGGCCAGAGTCCGGCCCTGGTCCTGGCGCTGACCTGGGTGGAGCAACGACTGGCCGAGGATGGCCTGTCGACCGACCAGCTGGTGCAGTCGGGGAACCAGATCCAGGCCGCCGACCAGGTCACCATCGGCAACTCGATCGGCAGCCTGCGTTTCCTCGCCTCCGTCGACTGGCGCAGCTTCGTCGAATTCCTGAGCGTCGTGGACCAGGCACTGCGCGGCGCCCCCGACGACTGCTATGCCCGAATGGACTTCGAGACCCGCGATCGCTACCGGCGGGTGATCGAGCGGATTGCCCGTCGCAGCGAGCACTCGGAGCGTGAGGTTGCGGGAGCCGTGCTCCGACTGGCCCGCGAAGCGGCGGCCCGCACGGACGCGGATGAGGGGGAACGCACGCGGCGAGCGCACGTGGGCTACTACCTGGTCGGACGCGGGCTGGATGAGCTCGAGCGGGCCGTGCGCTACCGTCGCACGCCGACGGATGTCGTGCGGGATTGCGCTGGTCGCGTCCCGCTGGTGGCGTACCTCGGCCCGATCACGGTGGTCACGGCCGCGATCAGCGGGTGGCTGGGGTCGATTGCGCATGCCGACGGCGCCGTGGGATGGCAACTCGCTCTCGTCGTCGTCATCGCCGTGCTTGCGACCAGCCAGCTCGCGGTTGCGCTGGTCAATTGGCTCGCGACCGTGCTCGTGACGCCGAGCGCACTGCCGCGCATGGATTTCTCGAGCGGCATCCCGGCGTCATCGAGCGCTCTGGTGGTCATTCCCGCGATGATCTCCAGCACCGGCAACATCGACGAGCTCGTCGAGGCACTCGAAGTCCGCTTCCTCGCCAACCGCGACGCGAACCTGCGCTTCGGCCTGTTGACGGACTTCCAGGATGCGGCCGCCGAATCGATGCCGCAGGACGGGCCGCTGCTCGAGCACGCGGCCGGGCGGATCGATGCATTGAATGCGCTCTATGGCTGCGACGCGTTCTTCCTCTTCCATCGCCCTCGCCGGTGGAATCCGGGCGAGGGCGTCTGGATGGGCTTCGAGCGCAAGCGCGGCAAGCTCGCGGATCTGAACTGGCTGTTGCGGGGAGCCGGCCCCTCGAATTCGTCCGAGCGGTTCTCGCTGGTGGTCGGCGACACGAAGCTGCTCGCGGGCACCCGGTACGTGATCACGCTCGACACCGACACGCAGCTACCCCGCGATGCCGCGCGACAGTTCGTCGGCACCATGGCACACCCGCTGAACCGGCCTGTTTTCGACGACCGGCTGGGCGGGGTGCGGGCGGGTCACGCAATCCTGCAGCCGCGCGTCAGCCCGAGCCTTCCCGGCACGAATCGCTCCCGGTATGCACGCCTGCACAGCGGCGAGCCTGGCATCGACCCGTACACGCGCACCGTTTCCGACGTCTACCACGACCTGTTCGACGAGGGCTCCTTCATCGGCAAGGGCATCTACGACGTCGATGCGTTCGAGCGGGCGACGAACGGCAGGTTTCCCGACAACCGGATACTGAGTCACGACCTCCTCGAAGGGTGCTACGCGCGCTCCGGACTGGTGAGCGATCTGGAACTGTTCGAGGACTACCCCGCCACGTACTCATCGGACACCGCGCGCCGGCACCGATGGATCCGGGGCGACTGGCAGATCGCGAGCTGGCTCCTGCCGCGGGTGCCGGGCCCCGCGGGTCAGCGCTTCCGCAATCCCCTGTCGGCCCTGTCGCGGTGGAAGATCGCCGACAACCTGCGCCGCAGCCTGGTGCCGGTCGCACTGCTGGTGATGCTGCTGGCGGCATGGACCGCGCTGCCGTCCGTGCTTGCGTGGACTCTCGCGGTGCTGGGAACTCTCCTGGTCCCTCCGCTGCTCGGCTCGGTGCAGCAATTGTTCCGCAAGCCGCCGGAGGCGGCGTTGCGCCAGCACCTCGATGCGACCGCGCGCTCGACCGCGGTGCGATGCGCGCACGCCGGCCTTACGCTGGCATGCCTCCCGTACGAGGCCTTCGTCAGTGCGGATGCCGTGCTGCGCACCACGTGGCGCACGCTGGTCTCGCACCGGCTGCTGCTCGAGTGGAATCCGTACAGTGCCCAGGCTGGCGGCGGCGCACCCGGTTTGCCGGCGTCCTTCCGATCGATGTGGATGGCGCCGGCGGTCGCGCTCGCGACCATCGCGTACCTGGCGATCGCGCGGCCAATGGTGCTGGTTCTCGCGGCGCCGATCCTGCTCCTGTGGCTCGTCGCACCCGGCATCACCTGGTGGTTGAGCCGTCCGCTGGTCCGTCCGGAGCCCAGGCTGACCCAGCCGCAGCAGGCGTTTCTCCAGGTCCTCGCGCGGCGGACCTGGGCGTTCTTCGAGACCTTCGTCGGCCCGGAAGACAACTGGCTGCCACCGGACAACGTCCAGAAGCAGCCGGGCCCGATGGTGGCCCATCGTACCTCGCCGACGAACATGGGCCTCGCGTTGCTGGCCAACCTGGTCGCCCATGACTTCGGCTACCTTCCGACCGGAAGGCTGCTCGATCGTACCGCCAAGGCCCTGCGGAGCATGGCGTCCCTGGAACGTCACCGGGGCCACCTCTTCAACTGGTACGACACCCAGACCCTGCAGCCGCTGATGCCCAGGTACGTTTCCACCGTCGACAGCGGAAATCTTGCCGCTCACCTGCTTACGCTTCGCGTCGGGCTGCTGGGCTTGCCGGACGAACCGATCCTGCCGCGACGGGTGTTCGCCGGCATCGGCGACACGCTCGACGTGCTGCGGCAACTGCAGGGAGGCGACGCCACGACTGCACAGAGGGAGCTGCGCCGCGAACTCGATCTGGCCATCGCGACCGGCGTGACGACGCCCGGCGACGCCCGGCGACGCCTCGACCGACTGGTCGTGCTGGCGGGCGAGCTCGCAGCGACTGGTGGCCGCGCTGCGGCCGGGACGCCGGTCGATGCCCTCCCGCACCCGGACTGGACCCGCGCGCTGCTCGACCAGTGCCAGGCCGCGCGCGATGAACTTGCCGCCCGCACTCCGTGGACGTCGCTTGCCAGCCCGCCGGCAGGGCTCGAGACCCTGCTGCCGCATGCCCGGGTACCGACGCTGCGCGAACTCGCAGGTCTCGAGGACCTCGTGCTGCCGATCATCGACCGCGAACTCGCCGCGGATCGCGACTCCACGACGCACACGTGGCTGCGCGACTTCCGGGCTGCAATCGCCGCAAGCAGCGCGTCCGCGCGGCAGGACATCGCCACCATCGACGACCTGGCCCGGCAGGCAGACGCCTTCGCGGCCCCGGACTTCGACTTCCTGTACGACACCAGTCGACGCCTCCTCACGATCGGCTACAACGTGACCGAACGACGCCGCGACCCGGGCTACTACGACCTGCTGGCGTCGGAGGCGAGGCTCTGCAGCTTCCTCGCGATCGCACAGCGGCAGCTGCCGCAGGAGAACTGGTTCGCGCTGGGAAGATTGCTGACGGCCGCCGGCGGCGACCCGGTCCTGGTCTCGTGGAGCGGCTCGATGTTCGAGTACCTGATGCCGCTGCTCGTCATGCCCGAATACCCGGACACCCTGCTCGAGCAGACCAGCCGGTCGGCCGTGCGACGCCAGATCGAGTACGGCAACCAGCGCGGGGTTCCCTGGGGGATGTCCGAATCCGGCTACAACATGGTCGACGCGAACCGCAATTACCAGTACCGCGCATTCGGCGTGCCGGGGCTGGGACTGCAGCGCGGGCTCGGCGACGACCTGGTCGTGGCCCCGTACGCGTCGGCCCTCGCGTTGATGATAGAGCCCGAGGCCGCATGCGAAAACCTGCAGCGACTCGCCGCCGACGGACTCCTCGGGCAGTTCGGGATGTACGAAGCCGTCGACTACACCCCGTCGCGGATACCGCGCGGCCACGCGATGGCGGTCGTGCGGTCCTACATGACTCACCACCAGGGAATGAGCCTGCTATCGATCGCGGACCTGCTGCTCGACCACCCGCTCCAGAGGAGGTTCGCGTCGGATCCCCAGTGCCAGGCCACCTTGATGCTGCTGCACGAGCGGATCCCGAGGGCGGCGCAATTCCTCGTGCATCCTGCCGTGTCGCCGCTGTCGCATGCGGCGGCCGAGACCGCTGCGCCGCAAATCCGGGTCATCAACCGGCCGGACACGCCCGTGCCCGAGGTGCAACTGTTGTCGAATGGCCGGTATCACGTGCTCGTGACGGCGGCCGGGGGCGGCTACAGCCGCTGGAACGACATGGCGGTCACCCGCTGGCAGGAGGATCCGACCCGCGACCACTGGGGCAGCTTCTGCTACATCCGCGACACGGTGACCGGCACATACTGGTCGAACACCGCGCAACCGGCCCTGAAGCGGCCCGATCGCTACGCTGCGGTATTCACCGAGGGACGAGCGGAATTCCATCGAGAGGACCGCGTCGAGGGTTCGTTGATCGAGACCCGCACGGAAATCGTGGTCTCGCCCGAGGACGACATCGAGCTGCGCCGCATCCGGCTCATCAACCGTTCCGGCGAGCGCCGGACGGTGGATGTCACCAGCTACGCGGAAGTCGTCCTGGCGGCGCCGGTGGCCGACGCGCTGCACCCGGCGTTCAGCAAGCTGTTCGTGCAGACCGAGATCATGCGGGCGAAGCGGGCCGTGCTGTGCACGCGCCGGCCCCGGGCGCTCGGCGAACAGTCGGGCTGGCTGTTTCACCTGATGGCGGTCTCGGGCGCCGCGACCGGCGAGATGTCCTTCGAAACCGATCGTGCGCGATTCGTCGGCCGCGGGCGGACCCCCGCCGACCCGCGCGCACTCGCCGAACGTGGCCAGCTCTCCGGCAGCGAGGGGTCGGTACTGGACCCTGTCGCGGCCATCCGCCAGGTGGTCGTGCTCGAGCCGGATGCGACGGCCACGATCGACCTGTTGACCGGAGCGGCCGCCGCGCGCGAGACGGCGGAGCACCTGATCGATCGATACCAGGACCGCCATCTGGCGGACCGGATCTTCGATCTCGCATGGACGCACAACCAGGTCGTGCTGCAGCAGTTCGGCATCTCCGAGGCCCAGGCGCAGGAATACGAACGCCTGGCGGGCTCAGTGATCTTCGCCAATGCGGCCATGCGAGCCGATGCCGGCGTCATCCTGAGGAATCGCCGCGGTCAATCGGGACTCTGGGGGTATTCGATCTCCGGCGACCTTCCGATCGTGCTCCTGCAGATCGCGGACCTCGCCAACATCACCCTCGTCCGGCAGCTCCTCCAGGCCCGCGCTTACTGGCGCCTGAAAGGGCTCGTCGTGGACCTCGTCATCTGGACCGAGGATCAGTCAGGCTACCGGCAGCAGCTCCACGACGCAATCATGGGGCTGATCACGGCTGGCGTCGAAGCCAACTTGCTCGACCGACCGGGCGGCATCTTCCTGCGCCACTCGGACCATATTTCCCTGGAGGACCGTCTGCTGCTGAAGTCCGTCGCGCGAATCATCATCGACGACGGCCGCGGAAGCCTCTCCGAGCAGCTCAAGCGACGGCGCGCGCCCGAGGCGAGGATTCCCGAGCTGCGGCCGGTCACGACGCGCCCTCCCGTGGCGCGGGCGCCCACGGTCTCACCCCGCCCCGACCTGATACTGACGAACGAGATCGGCGGCTTCACGCGGGATGGCCGCGAGTACGTCGTCACGCTCGCGCGCGAGCGCACGACGCCGGCGCCCTGGGTCAACGTGCTCGCCAATCCGCAATTCGGAACGGTGGTGTCCGAGAGCGGCGGCGGCTACACGTGGAGCGAGAACGCGCACGAGTTTCGCGTGACTCCGTGGCACGACGACCCCGTCACGGATGAGAGTGGCGAGGCGTTCTACCTGCGCGACGAGGAGACTGGGCGGTTCTGGTCGCCGACGCCGTTGCCGGCACCCGGCGGAGGCGCGTACGTCAGCCGGCACGGCTTCGGATACAGCGTCTTCGAGCACGACACCGCCGGAATCTTTTCCGAGATGACGATCCACGTCGCCATGGACGCCCCGGTGAAGTTCTCGGTACTGAAGGTCCGCAACGACTCAGGGCAGACCCGTCGATTGTCCGTGACCGGCTATGTCGAATGGGTCCTCGGCGACTTGCGGCCGAAGTGCGCGATGCACGTGACGACCGAAATCGACCCGGCGACCGGGGCGCTCCTGGCGCGCAACCCGTACAACTCCGAGTTCCCCGATCGAGTGGCCTTCTTCGACGTCGACGAGGCAAACCGGACGGTCACCGGTGATCGAGGGGAGTTCGTGGGCCGCAACGGGTCGTTGCGGCAGCCGGCGGCGATGACGCGCGCACGCCTGTCGGGCAGGGTCGGTGCCGCCCTCGATCCCTGCGCGGCGATCCAGGTCGGCTTCGAGCTCGCGCCCGGGCAGGAGCGCCAGTTCGTCTTCCGCATGGGCGTCGGCGGGAACATCGGCGAAGCCCGTGCACACGTGGCCCGGTTCCGCGGCGCCGCGTCCGCGCGAGCTGCGCTCCAATCGGTATGGGATTACTGGAAGCGGACGCTCGGCGCCGTGCAGGTGGAGACGCCCGACGAATCGGTCAACGTCCTCGCCAACGGGTGGCTCGTCTATCAGACGCTGGCGTGCCGCCTGTGGGCGCGCAGCGGGTACTACCAGTCGGGCGGCGCGTTCGGCTTCCGCGACCAGTTGCAGGACGTCACGGCGCTCCTGCATGCCGAGCCACGACTGTTCCGCGCGCACCTGCTGCTGTGCGCGAGCCGGCAGTTCGTGGAGGGCGACGTCCAGCACTGGTGGCATCCGCCACTCGGTCGCGGCGTACGCACGCGCTGCTCGGATGATTACCTCTGGCTGCCGCTTGCGACCTGTCGCTACGTATTCGCGACCGGGGACACGGGGGTCCTCGACGAGACCGCCCCGTTTCTCGAAGGGCGAGCGGTCAACCCCGGGGACGAGTCCTATTACGACCTGCCGGGCCGGTCACGCGAGTCCGCCTCGCTCTACGAGCATTGCGTGCGCGCCGTTCGCCACGGGTTCAGGTTCGGGGAGCACGGCCTGCCGTTGATCGGTTCGGGCGACTGGAATGACGGCATGAACAGGGTGGGCATCCACGGCAAGGGTGAGAGCGTCTGGCTCGCGTTCTTCCTCTGCGAGGTCCTGCGCCAGTTCGCACGGCTCGCCCGGCAACGCGACGATGCGGCCTTCGCGGAGGAATGTGACGCTGTCGGACGGCAGTTGCGCGAGAGCATCGAGCGGCACGGGTGGGACGGGGCGTGGTACCGACGCGCCTACTTCGACGACGGGACTCCGCTCGGTTCCGCTTCGAACCTCGAGTGCCGGATCGACTCGGTCGCCCAGAGCTGGTCGGTGCTGTCCGGCGCGGGCGATCCCGATCGTTCGCGGAAGGCCATGGACGCGGTGGACGACCACCTCGTCAGGCGCCGGGACGGACTCGTGCAGTTGCTCGATCCACCCTTCGACAAGTCGAGTCTCGATCCCGGCTACATCCGCGGCTACGTTCCCGGGGTGCGCGAGAACGGCGGCCAGTACACCCATGCGGCAATCTGGGCATCGATGGCGTTCGCTGCGCTGGGTGACGCCGGGCGCGCCTGGGGGTTGCTTACGCTCATCAATCCCGCGAACCACTCGCTCTCGGAGGACGCGGCGGAGAGGTACAAGGTCGAGCCGTACGTCGTCGCCGCCGACGTCTACGCCTCGTCGTCGCACGTGGGGCGTGGCGGCTGGACGTGGTACACGGGCTCGGCAGGCTGGATGTACCGCCTCATCGTCGAGTCGCTGCTGGGCGTGCGGCTCGAGGTCGACAAGCTGCATTTCAGACCGTGCCTGCCGCAGCACTGGTCGTCCTTCACGATCCACTACCGTTACCGGGAGACGCACTACCGGATCATCGTCACCCAGTTGCCGATGGCGGACGGGAAGCCGTCCGAAGGGATGACTGTCGTAGTCGACGGCGCGGTACAACCCGACGCCGCGGTGCCACTGGTCGATGACGGCCAGGCACACGCCGTCGAGATAAGCGTCCTCGGCGGTACTCCCGACACCGGGAAAGGAGTTGCCACGCGCTGACTCGTTGCCCGGCCGAACCGGCTCGGCTTGGGCCACTCGCCAAGCCGCGCTCAGGTGCCGCACCGACCTCAGTGGAGCTCGCGCACCTTTTCCTCGCGCGCCCACTGGCGCCTGGCCGCCGCCGCGAGAAAGCCCTTGACGTCGTCGGGCTCGAAAACCCCCTCGTCGGGCTCGATGCCCGCGGCCGCGAACAGGTGCTCGCGGGTGCCACCACAGGCCGCGATGGCCTTGAGGTGCCCGAAGGCATCGCGGAACCAGTCCACGGCGACCGCCTGCCGGGCGAGCTTCCTCGCCTCGGGCGGCATGAGCACACTGGCCACGGCGTCGAACACCACCGACGGCGTGCCGGCGATCTGGCCATCTACGGCGACCAGCGCGCCGTCGGAGAGTTTCACGTTCACCTTCGGCGCCACGAGCTTCACCTGCGCGCCGGCCTTCTTTGCGGCCGCGCGGATGGCTTCGACCTGCTTCACGTCGGAGCCCTCCGCCACGAGGATGCCCACGCAGCGACCCTTGAGCGTGGGCTTCATGCGGTCGATGATGCGCAGCGCCGGCGAGAGATCGAGGTCCTGCACCGGTGCCGCAGGCTTCGGCGCCGTGGGCAGCCGCGCAAGGCCCAGTCCGCTGGCCACGCGTTGCGCGAGCCCTTCGTCCACGTGGCGAAGGTGTGCCACCAGGGCTTCGCGCACGTGTGGCGTTGCCACCTTCGAGAGCTCGAACACGAAGGCCGAGGCCATGTGCGCCTGCTCGATGGCGGACTGGCTGCGATAGAACATCCGCGCCTGGCTGTAGTGATCGGCGAAACTCTCGGGCCGCACACGACCCTTATCGCCCTCGTCCGCTGACTGCGCGAAGTGCCGGAAGCCGGCCGCACGGCTGGCGCGCGGCGAGCCCGGCTCGAGGCTCGACGGCTCATAGGCCACCCGGCTCTTCGGCACTTCCATCTGCATGTGGCCGTCGCGCTGGTGATGCGCGAACGGGCACTTGGGGGCATTCACCGGGATCTGGTGAAAGTTCGGGCCACCCAGCCGCAGCAGCTGCGTGTCCAGGTAGGAGAACAGCCGGCCCTGCAGCAGCGGGTCGTTGCTGAAGTCGATGCCCGGCACGATGTTGGCCGGGCAGTACGCCACCTGCTCGGTCTCCGCGAACAGGTTGTCGGGGTTGCGGTCGAGCACCATGCGGCCGATCACCCGCAGCGGCACCAGTTCCTCGGGAATCAGCTTGGTGGGGTCCAGGTGGTCGAAGGGTAACTTCGCGGCCTGCACCTCGGTGAACAGCTGCACGCCGAACTCCCACTCGGGGAAGTCGCCGGCATCGATGGCCTCCCACAGGTCGCGACGGTGGAAGTCGTTGTCCGCGGACTGCAGCTTCAGGGCCTCCTCCCACACCGTCGACTGGATGCCGAGCCCGGGCCGCCAGTGGAACTTCACGAACGTGGACTGGCCCCGGGCATTCACGAGGCGGAAGCTGTGGACGCCGAAGCCCTCCATCATGCGCAGGCTGCGAGGGATCGTGCGGTCGCTCATGGCCCAGGTGATCATGTGCATGCTCTCGGGCATCAGCGAGATGAAATCCCAGAACGTGTCGTGCGCGCTGGCGGCCTGCGGCCAACCGCGGTCCGGCTCCATCTTCACGGCGTGCACCAGGTCGGGGAACTTCATCGCGTCCTGGATGAAGAACACTGGGATGTTGTTGCCCACCAGGTCCCAGTTGCCCTCGCTGGTGTAGAACTTCACGGCGAAGCCGCGCACGTCGCGGGGCGTATCCACCGAGCCTGCGCCACCGGCCACGGTGGAGAAGCGGCAGAACACGGGCGTGCGCTTTCCCGTCTCGGTGAGGATCTTCGCGGTGGTGTACTTCTCGAGCGACCCGGCGAGCTCGAAGTAGCCATGCGCGGCGCTGCCGCGTGCATGCACGATGCGCTCGGGTATTCGCTCGTGGTCGAAGTGCGTGATCTTCTCGCGGAGGATGAAGTCCTCCAGCAACGTCGGGCCGCGGGGTGCGGGCCGCAGCGAGTTCTGGTTGTCGGCCAGGGGAATGCCCTGCGCCGTGGTCATGGCCGGGTGGGCCCCGCCGGCCTGCTGCTGCAGCTCCCCGCCGGTGCCTCGAAGCATGTCGGCCGGATCGCCGGCGGCGGAGATGGATGAGGACCTGGGCTTGCCCGGCGTGGGCTTGCTCGACGTGGGCTTGCTCGGCATGTGACTCCCTCCGCGATGTGCGACGCTGCAGCTCCTGCAGCGTCGCCCTGGGCCCGCCCGGGCACCAGCGGATGCCGCCGCCGCGCTGCGTCGGACCCTGCCTACAAGCTCGCGCGCGAGCGTGGGTGCCATTCGCCATGCCCGTACTCGCCGGAATGTGCGCCACGTCACGTGGCGGCCGGCCGCTTTCGGACGCGGTTCACGGCCGGCCCGGCCCCGACTCAGGCTACATGCTCCAGGTCTGGAAGACGCCGCGGCGCACAAAGGATGCGCTGGAGAACATGCAGCAAGGGCCGCATCAGAACGTGGTGAAGGAGAAGCGCGAGCCGTTCATGGCCGGCTGGACAGGCCGCGTCACCGTCGCCCTGTTCGCCTACACCCTGGTTGCGATCCTCCTGACCTTCGTCGACGGCGAAGGCTCGCGCGCCTACGAGATCTTCACGCTCTATTCCGACGCGCCGCCGTCGATCCTCGCCGCCGTCCTCGCCGCGGCGGCCGCGCGCGGCTCCGTCGATCCAGCGGCGAAGCGCACCTGGTGGCTGCTCGCCGCAGCAATCGCCTCCTACACGATCGGCAACCTTGTCCACGCCACCTACTGGCTGTTCGACATCGATCCGTTCCCGTCGATCGGCGACGTCTTCTACCTGGCCTTCTACCCGCTGGTGTTCGCCGCGGTCCTGACGGTCGTCCGTGCCGCCGCGGTCCGGGTGCAGTGGGCGCGCCTCGCCCTGGACACGTCCATCCTGCTGCTCGGCTTCGGCGGATTCTTCTGGTTCCTGGTGATCGCGCCGACAGCCGCCTCGCCGCACGACGAGAGCATGCTCAGGTTCGTGCTCGCGCAGAGCTACATCGCGATGAACTGCGTCGTGCTGCTGGCCTGCGGGGTGCTGCTGATGCACTCGGGCGCCGCGCCGATCCCGCGCCGCGCCCTGCTGCTGCTGACGCTCGGCTTCGCGTCGATGTCGCTGGCGGACATCGTCTGGGCGATGTCCAAGGTCGGCGGCAGCTACCTGCCGGGCGGCGTCTCCGACGCGATGTACCTCTCGTGCTACGTGTGGCTCGCGGCGTCCGCGCGCGAGCACCTGCGCGGCGCGCCGCCGGCGCGACGGGCGCCGAGCGGCCTCACCTCCG
>Ga0209391_10000754_pt1 | contig 15948 bp, 11 predicted proteins | sample PPLLak3March2015_FD_187246 | JGI IMG/M metagenome (GOLD analysis project Ga0209391, IMG submission 187246) | Freshwater sediment microbial communities from Prairie Pothole Lake near Jamestown, North Dakota, USA - PPLs Lake P7 Core (1) Depth... | ecosystem: Environmental > Aquatic > Freshwater >... | reverse complement strand
ATCGTGATACCACGTTCACGCTCTTCCGGTGCATTGTCAATCTGGTCATACGCAATATACGTACCACCACGCGTCTCAGCACATATCTTCGTCATCGCCGCCGTCAGCGTCGTCTTGCCGTGATCAACGTGACCAATCGTTCCCACGTTTACATGGGGCTTTGTTCTTTCAAATTTTTGTTTGGACATGCCTGTTTACCTCTTTATAACCAGTCCGGGACCTAGGCGGTCTTTTTGACGATTTCTTCAACAACACTCGCCGGTGCTTCGGCGTAGTGGTCAAATTCCATGGTATAGGTTGCACGACCCTGGGTCTGAGACCTCAGATCAGTGGAATAACCGAACATTTCCGAGAGCGGGATGTGCGCATTGACAATTTTGCCTGATGGGCAATCTTCCATACCCTGCAAAATGCCACGGCGACGACTTACGTCACCCATCACGTCGCCCATGTAGTCCTCGGGAGTGACCACTTCAACTTTCATCATGGGCTCGAGCAATACCGGCTTAGCGATCTTGGCGGCATTCTTGAATGCCATCGAACCCGCGATCTTGAACGCCATTTCGTTTGAATCGACTTCGTGATAGGAACCATCATAAAGCTCGACACGAACATCAACGACCGGATAACCTGCAATAACACCGTTTTGGAGTGCTTCCTGGATGCCCTTGTCAACGGAGTTGATATACTCTTTGGGAACCGTACCACCCACAACCTGGTTAGCAAATTCATAACCTTTGCCGGCTTCAAGCGGCATCAGGCGAATCTTGACGTGACCATACTGCCCACGCCCACCTGATTGCTTGACAAACTTGCCTTCGGCTTCGACCGATTTGCGAATCGTTTCACGGTGTGCAACCTGTGGACGGCCGACATTGGCCTCCACATTAAATTCACGCCGCATGCGATCAACAAGAATATCGAGATGCAGCTCACCCATACCTGAAATAATTGTTTGGCCAGATTCTTCATCGGTGTGCACACGGAAAGACGGATCTTCCTGCGCCAACTTACCCAGCGCGACACCCATCTTTTCCTGATCACTCTTGGTCTTGGGCTCAACTGCAACGGAAATGACCGGTTCCGGGAATACCATGCGTTCCAGCGTGATGACGTCCTTCAAAGAGCTGAGGGTGTCACCCGTAGTAACATCCTTGAGTCCAACCGCAGCTGCGATATCGCCCGCTCGGACTTCCTTGATTTCTTCACGGCTATTGGCGTGCATTTGGAGAATACGGCCAATGCGTTCTTTTCTACCCTTGACCGGGTTGTAGACGGAATCGCCTGAATTCAGAACACCTGAATATACCCGGAAGAAAGTCAATGTACCCACAAACGGATCGGTGGCAATTTTAAAGGCCAGCGCGGCAAACGGTTCGTTGTCGTCACTCTTGCGAACCCCTTCCTGTTCATTCTCAAGAATTCCCTTGATAGGGGGGACATCAAGCGGGGAGGGCATCAGGTCAACAACGGTGTCAAGCAATGCCTGCACACCCTTGTTTTTAAATGCAGTGCCACACAAGCATGGGACAATATCGTTATTCACGGTACCCAGACGCAAACCTTTTACGATTTGCTCATTGGAAAGCTCACCTTCTTCGAGGTAAATTTCCATCAGGTCTTCAGAAGCTTCGGCGGCCATTTCTACCATGTACTCACGCGCAGCTTCGGCCTCGGCCTGCATGTCTTCAGGAATTTCACGTGATTCGTATGTCACGCCCTGGTTGTCGACATCCCAGTAAATTGCCTTCATTTTGACCAGGTCCACGACACCTGCGAACTTCTCTTCAGAGCCAACCGGCAGTTGGATCGGAACCGCCCGTGCGCCAAGACGATTTCTAATCTGATCAATTACTCGATAGAAGTTGGCACCGGTACGATCCATCTTGTTGATGAATGCCAGTCGCGGCACCTTGTAACGCGTGGCCTGACGCCATACCGTTTCCGATTGGGGCTGCACACCACCAACCGCGCAAAATACTGCGACCGCACCATCTAGTACACGCAAGGAACGTTCAACCTCAATTGTGAAGTCAACGTGTCCTGGTGTATCAATGATATTGATCCGGTGCTGCTTGAACTGCTTGTCCATACCACTCCAGAAACAAGTGGTTGCAGCAGAGGTAATCGTGATACCACGCTCCTGCTCCTGCTCCATCCAGTCCATGGTGGCATTACCGTCATGCACTTCACCGATTTTGTGTGATACACCGGTGTAGAACAGAATTCGTTCCGTCGTGGTCGTCTTACCTGCATCAATATGAGCCATGATGCCGATGTTGCGATACCTGTCAATTGGCGTAATGCGGGCCACTATAATTTCCTTAAAATCCTGTTACCAGCGGTAGTGCGAGAAAGCCTTATTGGCTTCTGCCATACGGTGAACATCTTCACGTTTCTTAACGGCAGAACCGCGTTGCTCGACTGCATCCAACAGTTCGCCTGCCAACCGCTGCGGCATGCTCTTCTCACCGCGCTTGCGCGCAGCATCAATTATCCAGCGCATCGCCAAGGTCTGACGACGCTTGGGGCGCACTTCAACAGGAACCTGGTAGGTTGCACCACCGACACGACGGGATTTGACCTCAACCATCGGGCTTACGTTTTCCAGCGCCTTTTCAACAAGATCTACAGCCTTAGCGCTTTTGTTCTTGTCTTCGATGGTTGAAATTGCACCATAAACGATGCGTTCTGCCACCGACTTTTTGCCACTATTCATCACCATGTTGACAAACCGGGTGATCATTTCACTACCGAACTTCGGGTCTGGCAGTATTTCACGTGCAAAATTTGAATGTTTTCTTGACATTGTGTTACCTGATCCTTAACTGATCCGTATCATTTTTTGGGCCGCTTGGCACCGTACTTGGAACGTCCCTGCCTACGATCACTGACGCCTGAGGTGTCGAGACTGCCGCGCACCGTGTGATAACGGACACCTGGCAAATCCTTGACACGGCCACCACGGATGAGAACCACGCTGTGTTCCTGCAAGTTGTGGCCTTCGCCACCTATATAACTTGTTACTTCAAATCCATTGGTCAACCTGACACGCGCGACCTTTCTTAATGCTGAATTTGGCTTTTTGGGTGTCGTTGTGTATACACGCGTACACACTCCGCGCTTTTGGGGGCATCCTTCCAGTGCGGGTACGCCGCTTTTGTAAACTTTTGGCTTGCGAGGCTCGCGTACCAACTGATTAATAGTCGTCATAAACCTTTTACCCAGTAAAATTTAAGGTGGTAAAAAATAAAACGACAGACGGGATCTGGACCCCTGTCTGTCGAAGGTCGCGAATTCTACGCAGGCCTTCTTACAATGTCAAATGCCCCATCCCGGCATTTTCAGCCTGGATCGAGCACCCATGATTCCGGCCCACGCGCCGGCGACATCGGCTATCCGTCATGTTCACATGCGGTCTTGTCAAAACCGCTTTTCACATACGGCCCTTCATTGAAAGGGATTGAATTACTTAGCCGGACAATTATGACAGTGGAGATCATTTTTCGCAACAGCAAACTTGAAATTTTTACCTGCTTTCCGTTTGCCTTTGCACCGGATCTTTACAGCCGATACAAAAAGGTCCGGAAATTTCCGGACCCTTTCCCGATCTTCACAAAGACTGGTTAGTCTTGGGCGTTTGCTTCTGCGGCATCATCCAGTTCACTGAACTCCTCCGCTGCAACAGCGACCGCGAGTGCTGTAAGATCAATTTCCGGATCTTCCTCTGGAGGACGTTTGCGTGAATTATGATAGGCCATGCCGGTTCCTGCTGGAATCAAGCGTCCGACGATTACGTTTTCCTTCAGGCCACGCAAGTGATCGGTCGTGCCTCGGACGGCTGCTTCTGTCAGTACTCTCGTAGTTTCCTGGAAGGAAGCCGCTGAAATAAATGACTCGGTGGCCAGTGAAGCCTTGGTAATTCCCAGCAACATTCGCTGGTACTCGGCCGGTTCACGGCCTTCTCTTGTGGCGACTGCATTTGCTTCCCTGATACGAACCAAATCGAGTTGTTCGCGCATCAACAGATTGGTACCACCCGATTCCCGGATTTCGGCTTTACGCAACATCTGCCTGACGATAACTTCAATGTGTTTGTCATTGATCTTTACGCCCTGCAGCCGATACACGTCCTGAATTTCCTTGGTCAGGTAATCGGACAATGCCTCCACACCCATCAAGCGGAGAATGTCATGGGGGTTCGGCTCACCATCTGCGATGGTTTCACCCTTCTCCACACGCTCACCTTCAAACACGACCAGGTGACGCCATTTAGGAATCAGGTCTTCATATTGTTGACCATCATCCTGGGTAATGATGATGCGCTGTTTGCCCTTCGTTTCCTTGCCGAAGCTGAAAATTCCGGAAACCTCGGCAAGAATTGCCGATTCCTTTGGTTTGCGCGCCTCGAAAAGATCAGCAACGCGCGGCAAACCACCGGTAATATCGCGGGTCTTGGAAGACTCTTGCGGAATACGGGCAATAACGTCACCAACCGCGACTTCCTGACCATCCCGGATACCCACGATCGAAAGCGCCTGCAGGAAGTACTGTGCAGGAATCTTTGTTCCGGCCAGGTACAGCGGTTTGCCTTTCTTGTCGTTCAAACTGACCATCGGTTTAAGATCCTTGCCAGCACTGCCACGCTGTTTCGGATCGGTGACGATAAGACTGCTAAGACCGGTGATCTCATCCACGGTCTCATTAACAGTGATGCCGTCAACAAAATCGTGGAAACTGACGATACCCGCAACTTCCGTTACGATCGGGTGTGTGTGGGGATCCCAGTTCGCTACGAGTTGCCCGGAATCGACCTTATCCTCATCGCGAACCGAAACGATCGCACCATAAGGAATCTTGTAGCGTTCCCTTTCACGTCCGTACTCGTCGATCACCGATAACTCACCAGAACGGGACACCGCGACCAGTTTCTTGTCTGCGTTGACAACTGATTTGAGGTTGTAAAGTCGAACCGTACCGCCAGACTTGGTCTGGATGTGATCAACCGCTGCAGCACGGGATGCGGCACCGCCGATGTGGAAGGTACGCATTGTCAGCTGGGTACCCGGCTCACCAATGGACTGGGCGGCGATAACACCGACTGCCTCACCAAGATTAACCAGCTTGCCCCGCGCGAGGTCACGGCCATAACAATAGGCGCAGACACCATAACGTGTTTCACAGGTTATGGTTGAACGGACCAGGATACGATCCACGCCTTCCTTTTCAAGCTTGTCTACCCACTTTTCGTCCAGCAGCACGTTGCGGGGGCACAAAACTTCTTCGGTACCGGGTTTCATGACATCAGCCGCCGTGATGCGGCCAAGCACACGTTCACTGAGCGCCTCGACCACATCACCCCCTTCAACGATGGGCATCATGGTCAGACCGTTGAGCGTGCCACAATCAAGTTCCGTCGTAACCAGATCCTGCGCCACGTCGACCAAACGTCGTGTCAGATAACCAGAGTTCGCGGTTTTCAGGGCGGTATCTGCCAGACCTTTTCGAGCACCGTGTGTGGAAATAAAGTACTGTAATACGTCCAGACCTTCACGGAAGTTCGCGGTAATAGGCGTTTCGATAATCGAACCATCCGGTTTGGCCATCAAACCACGCATACCGGCCAACTGTCTGATCTGCGCTGCAGAACCACGGGCTCCGGAATCAGCCATGATGAAAATTGAATTCATGGAATCCTCTTCGACCTCTTCCCCTTTCAGGTTCCTTGCGGCGGTTTTACCCATACCCGCCATCATTGCTTTCGCAACCTGCTCGTTGGTTCTTGACCAAATGTCGACCACTTTGTTATAGCGTTCACCTGCGGTCACGAGACCGGAGATGTACTGGTTTTGAATTTCTATGACTTCGTTGTCTGCGGCCTGGAGAATGGATTTCTTCTCCTCCGGGATCACTAAATCTTCAATACCGATTGAAATACCCGCGATGGTTGCATAACGGAAGCCCGTGTACATCAGGCGGTCAGCGAAAACAACCGTCTTCTTGAGGCCCAGACGCCGGTAACATGAATTGATCAATCCCGAAATCTGCTTTTTCTTCAGTGCCGTATTCAACAAGTGAAATGGCATGCCCACCGGCCTGATCTCCGCCAACAGGGCACGGCCCACGGTGGTCGCTACCAGCTTGGTTTCCCGGCGCGTTTCGCCGAGTTCGGAAATAATGGTCTCGTCGATACGCACATGAATATGCGCGTGCAAAGCGACCGCGCGATTTTCATAGGCGCGGTGTACTTCTGCGGTGTCGGAAAAATACATACCTTCACCGGGAACGCCGGCCAGTTCACGGGTCATGTAGTAAAGACCAAGCACGACGTCCTGTGTCGGCACGATAATGGGCTCTCCATTAGCTGGCGACAGGATATTGTTCGATGACATCATCAGGGTACGTGCTTCAAGCTGCGCTTCAATTGAGAGCGGCACGTGAACGGCCATCTGGTCGCCGTCGAAGTCAGCGTTGAAAGCAGTGCAAACCAGCGGGTGCAGCTGTATTGCCTTGCCTTCAATCAAGACCGGTTCAAAGGCCTGGATACCGAGACGGTGCAGCGTAGGCGCACGGTTTAACAATACCGGATGTTCACGGATGACCTCGGAAAGGATATCCCAAACTTCGGCCCTTTCTGATTCAACCAGTTTCTTCGCAGCCTTGATAGTCGCCGCCATACCGCGTAACTGCAACTTACTGAAAATGAAGGGCTTGAATAGTTCCAATGCCATTTTCTTCGGCAAACCGCATTGATGCAGCTTGAGCGTTGGACCAACCACGATCACCGAACGACCGGAGTAATCCACACGTTTGCCGAGCAGGTTCTGGCGGAAGCGTCCCTGTTTGCCCTTGATCATATCCGCAAGGGATTTCAGCGGACGGCGGTTGGTGCCGGTGATGGCACGGCCACGGCGTCCATTGTCCAGCAACGCGTCCACAGATTCCTGGAGCATACGCTTTTCATTGCGCACGATAATATCCGGCGCATTCAATTCCAGTAGCCGTTTCAGACGGTTATTGCGGTTGATAACGCGCCGATAGAGGTCGTTCAAATCGGAGGTCGCAAAGCGTCCGCCATCCAACGGCACGAGCGGGCGCAGGTCCGGTGGCAATACCGGCAGGACGGTCAGGACCATATATTCAGGACGGTTACCTGACTCGATGAAAGCCTCCACCAGTTTGACACGCTTCGAATAGCGTTTAAGCTTCGTTTCCGAACGTGTGCTGCTGATATCCTCACGCAGTTGTTTCAACTCTTCGTTGAGATTTATGGTTCGCAGCAATTCAAAAATCGCCTCCGCGCCCATTTTGGCCACGAACTCATCACCAAACTCTTCAACAGCGTCCAGGTACTGTTCGTCCGTCAGCAAGGCGCCGCGTTCCAGCGTGGTCATGCCCTCATCGAGCACGACGTAGGACTCGAAGTACAGAATCCGTTCTATGTCCCGGAGCGTCATGTCAAGCATAAGACCAATACGGGAAGGCAAGGACTTCAGGAACCAGATATGCGCAACCGGACTGGCCAGTTCGATGTGAGCCATGCGTTCACGCCTTACCTTGGTCAACGTCACCTCGGTACCACATTTTTCGCAAACCACGCCGCGATGCTTCATGCGCTTGTATTTACCGCACAGGCATTCGTAATCTTTAATCGGACCAAAAATGGAAGCACAGAACAATCCGTCGCGTTCCGGTTTGAAGGTACGGTAGTTGATGGTTTCAGGTTTCTTGACTTCGCCAAACGACCATGAACGAATCAGATTCGGCGGGGCCAATCCTATACGGATTGTGTCAAAATTCAGCGGCTGGCGCTGACGATTATAGAGATTAAGTAAGTCTCTCACCGCATATCTCCTCTGATCACGTTTCTTCAAGTTCGATGTTTATAGCCAACGAGCGAATTTCCTTAACCAATACGTTAAAGGATTCCGGCATACTTGCCGCCATCTCGTGGTTACCATCTACTATGTTCTTGTACATCTGGTTACGGCCGGACACGTCATCGGACTTGACCGTCAACATCTCCTGCAGCGTGTAGGCCGCACCGTAGGCTTCCAGCGCCCAAACTTCCATTTCACCAAAACGCTGACCACCGAACTGCGCTTTACCACCGAGCGGTTGTTGCGTGACCAGGCTGTAAGGACCTGTGGAACGCGCGTGCATTTTGTCATCGACAAGGTGATTCAACTTCAGCATGTACATGTAACCAACCGTTACCGGGCGATCAAACGGATCACCGGTACGACCGTTATACAATATGGTCTGACCGCTTATCGGTAGCCCGGCCATTTCCAGAAGCCGCTTGATCTCAGCCTCTGTAGCGCCGTCAAACACAGGTGTTGCCATCGGTACACCTGCTCTTAGGTTATGTGCCATTTCCCTGATGTCGCCCGCAGAAAAGCTGTTCATGTTGACACGGCCTTGCTGATCGCTGTTGTAGATATCACTCAGGAACTGGCGAATGTCCTCGGTTTTGGCTTTCTGATCCAGCATCTCTGAAATTCGATGTCCGAGGCCCTTTGCAGCCCAGCCAAGGTGGGTTTCCAGAACCTGTCCAATATTCATACGAGATGGAACGCCAAGGGGATTCAGTACGACATCAACAGGCGTACCGTCTTCCATATACGGCATGTCTTCCTGCGGCACGATCATTGAGATTACACCCTTGTTACCATGCCGGCCGGCCATCTTGTCGCCTGGTTGTATGCGTCGTTTGACGGCCATGTAAACCTTGACCATCTTGAGAACGCCGGGCGCCAGATCATCACCACGGGTGATTTTGCCCTTCTTCTCTTCAAATTTTTCATCGAAGGTTCTGCGTTGCTCTTTTACCTGGTCGGCGAGTTGCTCGATCAGGTCATTCGCATCGTTATCCTGCATACGTAATTTGAATTTGTCTTCTGCATTGAGGCTGGCAAGGTACTGAGCGGTAATCACCGTGCCTTTCTTCAGACCTTGCGGCCCTTTATCGGCCACTTTGCCAACGAGTGTGTTTTCCAGACGCTGGTATATCGCTGCCTCTACAATCCGCAATTGGTCATCCAGGTCCTTCCTGACCTGTCGCAACTGGTCTTTTTCGATTGAGATGGCGCGTTGGTCTTTCTCAACACCATCCCGGGTAAAGACCTGTACGTCGATGACAGTACCATCGCTGCCGGATGGCACACGCAGTGAAGTATCTTTTACATCCGAAGCCTTCTCACCGAATATGGCGCGGAGCAACTTTTCTTCCGGCGTGAGCTGGGTTTCACCCTTCGGCGTCACCTTGCCAACCAGGATATCGCCCGCCTTGACTTCTGCACCGATATAAACAATGCCGGACTGATCCAGTTTGTTCAGATTGTGTTCGCCCACGTTGGGGATATCCGCCGTGATTTCCTCGGATCCCAGCTTGGTGTCACGCGCAACACAGGTCAGTTCCACGATGTGGATCGTGGTGAATCGGTCTTCCTGAACTACGCGCTCAGAAATAAGGATCGAATCTTCGAAGTTATAACCGTTCCACGGCATGAACGCGATCAACATGTTCTGTCCGAGGGCCAGTTCGCCGAGATCCGTAGACGGTCCGTCGGCCAGAACATCACCCTTGGTCACGACATCACCGACGTTTACGAGTGGCCGCTGATTCATACAGGTGTTCTGATTGGAACGCTGATATTTGACCAGGTTGTAGATGTCCACACCCGGATCACCGACAGGCACCTCTTCTTCGTTTACGTGGACAACGATACGTCCGGCGTCCACCTGGTCAACGACACCGCCGCGTTTGGCCACGGCGGTCACACCGGAATCGGTCGCGACGACGCGCTCCATGCCGGTGCCTACCAATGGTTTTTCAGCAATCAGCGTGGGCACTGCCTGGCGCTGCATGTTCGCCCCCATCAAGGCGCGGTTGGCGTCATCGTGTTCGAGGAACGGGACGAGTGAAGCCGCCACCGAAACAATCTGACTGGGCGACACGTCCATGTAAGTGACTTCACTTGGTTCCTTCAAGGTGAACTCACCGAGGTGCCGGCAAGGAATGAAGTCGTCGACAAATTTGCCGTTGGCGTCCAACGCCGCATTCGCCTGCGCGATAACATAATCACCTTCGACGATGGCGGAAAGGTATTCGACCTCGTTGGTGACCTTGCCATTGACGACCTTGCGATAAGGCGTTTCCAGGAAACCGTAATCATTGGTACGCGCATACACCGCGAGCGAATTGATCAAGCCGATATTCGGGCCTTCGGGCGTTTCGATCGGGCAAACACGGCCATAATGGGTCGGGTGAACGTCACGGACTTCGAAACCGGCACGTTCACGGGTCAGACCACCCGGTCCCAGGGCTGACACGCGGCGTTTGTGGGTCACTTCGGACAACGGGTTGTTCTGATCCATGAACTGGCTCAGCTGGCTGGACCCGAAGAATTCCTTGATTGCGGCGGCTACCGGCTTGGCATTGATAAGCTCTTGCGGAGAAAGGTCTTCACTTTCGGCCACCGACAGACGTTCGCGAACGGCCCGCTCAACCCTGACGACGCCAACCCGAAACACGTTTTCAGTCATCTCACCGACACTGCGCACACGCCGGTTGCCGAGGTGGTCGATATCATCGACCCCACCGTTACCATTGCGGATATCGATCAGTACTTTCAAAACGGCGAGAATATCATCGCGGTCCAGCACACCGGGGCCTTCAATTTCCTCGCGCCCGACGCGGCGGTTGAATTTCATGCGGCCAACGCTGGACAGGTCATAACGCTCTTCAGTGAAAAACAGATTCTTGAACAGATTCTGGGCAGCCTCCTTGGTCGGTGGCTCACCGGGGCGCATCATACGGTAAATTTCCACCAACGCTTCCAGATCGTTGGTTGAAGAATCGATATTCAGGGTATTGGAGATGTACGGACCATGATCGAGATCATTCACATACAAAATTTCAAATTTCTTGATCCCTGCTTCACGAAACTTGTGCAGTAACTCCTCGGTGATTTCGGTGTTTGCATCTGCCAACACCTCGCCTGATTCTTTATCCACGAGGTTGTGCGCAATGATTTTGCCTACCAGGTAATCGTCTGGAACCTTCAAAGACTTAATTTCGGCTTCATTAATCAGCTTGACGTGTCGCGCAGTTATGCGTTTGCCATAGGCAACGATGGTGTTGCCTTTCTTGTCGACAATATCAAACAAGGCGGACTCGCCGCGCAGGCGCTCCGGAACCAACTCGAGCTTGGCGCCATCCTTGAGTAATGCAACACTGCTGGTTTCAAAGAATGTGTCCAGAATTTCTTCGTTACTCATGCCAAGCGCGCGCAACAACACGGTCACAGGCAGCTTTCTACGCCTGTCGATACGGGTGAAAATCGCGTCCTTGGCATCAAATTCAAAATCCAGCCAGGAGCCACGGTAAGGAATAACCCTGGCAGAAAAAAGCAGCTTTCCGCTCGAATGGGTCTTACCCTTGTCATGATCAAAAAATACACCCGGTGAACGGTGCAACTGTGAAACGATAACGCGCTCGGTACCATTGATAACAAAGGTGCCGGTCTTGGTCATCAGCGGCAGGTCGCCCATGTAGACTTCCTGTTCTTTGACGTATTTAACCGGCTTTTGCTTGGCGGAGCTTTCCTTGTCAAAAATTACCAGGCGAACTTTTACGCGCAAGGGCGCCGCATAGGTCATGCCGCGCATTTTGCACTCGCGCACATTAAACGGTGGGTTCCCGAGTTTATAGCTGACATATTCAAGCGCAGCATTACGAGAATAAGAAACGATCGGAAATACCGACTTCAGTGCACCGTGCAGTCCACGTTCACGTCGTTCATCCGGTTTTATATCGAGCTGCAGGAATTCCGCATAGGACCTGATCTGGGTCTGTAAAAGATTGGGCACTTCCAGGATGGCCTGGCTTTTACCAAAATCTTTACGGATACGCTTTTTCTCAGTAAATGAGTAATTCATGTTACCAACCACCTCTATGCGACCCGGCCAATGGTCGCGTCATAAAATGACAAGCAGAAACAGGCCGGGGAAATAAATCCCCAGCCGGTTTCTTCTTACTTCTCGTATATCAAAAATCTTGACTTACTTAACTTCGACGGTAGCACCTGCCTCTTCGAGTCTCTTCTTCAACTCTCCGGCCTCGGCTGCCGTAACACCTTCTTTCACCGCAGTAGGCGCACCCTCAACAAGGTCCTTGGCTTCTTTGAGGCCCAGACCTGTGATTTCGCGAATAACCTTGATAACCGGAACCTTACTGGTACCAAATGAAGCCAGCATCACGGTGAATTCAGTCTGCTCTTCTGCAACAGCGACCTCGGCTGCCGGACCGGCAGCCATAGCTACGGGCGCAGCAGCGGAAACACCGAACTTCTTCTCCATGGCACTGATCAGGTCAACCACGTCCATTACACTCATGTTGGAAATTGTTTCTAAAATATCTTCTTTTGAAACGGCCATTGTCGTCTCCCTTGTTTCGATTAAGGCAACCTTGCAGTTACCGGGGTTAAGTTAAATTTTCAGGCAGCTTGCTTCGCATCACGGACTGCAGCAAAGGTACGAACCAGTTTGGTATGCGGTTCTGCCAACGTACGGACAAATTTTTCGATCGGTGCTTTCATCACGCCCATCAATATTGCGATCGCCTGATCGTAGGTCGGCAAGTTGGAAAGACGTTCCAACTCGGAGGCTGGATAAACCGCCCCACCGACCGCGACAAGTTTTGCAATAAGTTTGCCATTCGACTTTACGTAGTCTTTGACAAGACGTGCTGCAGCACCTGGATCTTCCATACTGAAAGCCAGGAGCAGTGGTCCCGAAAGGGAGTCCTGCATGCATTCAAACGCGGTACCTTCTACAGCCCTTCGCACCAGCGTGTTCTTGACCACCTTGATAAAAACGCCGTTTTCACGTGCCTTGACACGCAAATCCGTCATTTCCTCCACGGTGAGGCCACGGTACTCCGCTGCCACAGCAGCCAATGCGACCTTGGCAACTTCTGCCACCTCCGCAACGACTGCTTTCTTCTGCTCAATATTCAGAGCCATTTGATACCTCCAAGAGTCAAATAGCCGGTTACCCGGCACGATATAACGACTCATGACACCCACCCACGTGTGTGTCACAGGACCCTAGACGATCCTTCAGTGGCTACCCCGCTTCGCAATCGTGCTCTCACGAACCCGGTTGAGAAGCGGGGGCTCCACCATCTGCGTAGGCAGTGACCGGTTACCCGGAACACGCTTAAACCGGATCACTGAGATCTACAGCAATCCGATACCTACGGTCTTTGACAGCCTACTCCCGGTGAGAAAGCATCGGATTTCCCGACAATAATTCAACCGGAATCAGCCCGCCATTCCATCGGCTCACGCCGATGAAATTCCTGTAATTCCTTTTCTAAAACTTGATTGCTTGGTGGTCCACTACCAGACCGGGACCCATGGTGGTCGAAACTGCGACTTTCCTCAGGTACTGGCCCTTGGCAGACGCCGGTTTCAGCTTAATCAGGTCTGTCAGCAAGGCCGACAGGTTAGCGTGTAACGCTTCAACCTCGAAATCCACTTTACCGATCGTGCTGTGAACGATACCGCCCTTGTCTGTCCTGAAACGAACCTGGCCAGCCTTGGCATTTCTTACCGCCGCGGCAACATCAGTTGCGACAGTTCCTACCTTGGGATTTGGCATCAGGCCTCTCGGACCCAAAACCTGACCCAACTTACCGACAACGCGCATTGCATCCGGAGTTGCAATGACAACGTCGAATGCGAGGTCACCGCCCTTTATCTGATCGTGAAGATCATCCATTCCGACGACGTCTGCACCAGCTTCCAGTGCCTTCTGGACATTGTCTCCCTGGGTGAATACTGCAACCCGTACCGTTTTGCCGGTACCATTGGGCAACACAGTCGCTCCACGCACGTTCTGGTCCGACTTTCTTGGATCAACACCCAGGCGGATTGCGACATCAACGGATTCCCTGAATTTCACATTGCTTAATTTTTTCAGAAGCTCCAATGCATCTTCAACCGGGTAAACTTTTCCCGCTTCGAGCTGTTCCCGGATTGCCTTGTTGCGTTTGCTTGCCTTGGCCATCAGATTACTCCTTCCACGTTCAGACCCATACTGCGAGCTGAGCCCGCGATCGTGCGAACGGCGGCATCCAGACTGGCCGCGGTCAAGTCCGGTTGTTTTGCCTTGGCAATTTCTTCCAACTGCTCGCGGGTTACGGTTCCAATCTTTTTGGTATTAGGCTCACCGCTGCCTTTTGGAATACCAACGATCTTCTTCAGCAGAACCGCCGCTGGAGGAGTCTTGGTAACAAATGTGAAGCTGCGGTCAGCATACACCGTGATTACAACCGGCAATGGCAAACCTGCTTCCGTTTTTTGAGTCGCTGCATTGAAAGACTTGCAGAACTCCATGATATTCACGCCGTGCTGACCAAGCGCCGGGCCCACTGGAGGACTGGGATTAGCCTGACCTGCCGGAACCTGTAACTTGATGTATGCGGTGACTTTCTTAGCCATGTTTTACTCCCCGGGTTCAAGCGCCCGCTAACCAGTAGCAAGGCTCCCCGCTCTTATTTACGACACTACTGAAAACCCTAAAGATTTCATTCGCGTCAGGTTCAAATCCGCACGGCGCACTGCGCCAGCGACACGTAAAAAATTATCAGGCCTTTTCAACCTGGTGGAAATTAAGCTCCACCGGTGTTGAACGGCCAAAAATCAGCACAGCTACACGCAAACGATTTTTATCGTAGTCAACTGTTTCAACTGTGCCATTGAAATCATTGAATGGCCCGTCAACAACACGCACCATCTCGCCCGGTTCGAACAATACTTTCGGACGTGGTTTGTCGACACCCTCCTGGACACGGTTGAGTATCGCACTGGCTTCTTTTGGTGAAATTGGCGCCGGCTTCTCAGGCGTACCGCCGATGAATCCCATCACCTTGGGCACCTCTTTTACCAGGTGCCAGGTATCGTTGTTCATTTCCATTTCCACCAGCACATAACCGGGGAAAAATTTGCGGTCGGAACGGCGCTTCTGACCGCCCTTCATTTCAACCACTTCTTCGGTCGGGACCAGGACTTCACCAAACATGTCTTCCATTCCGGCCCTGACAATTCGCTCCATCAGGGAACGTTGCACCTGTTTTTCAAAACCGGAAAACGCATGTATGACGTACCAGCGTTTACTCATGATCAGCCGCCTCCGCTCAACAGGCTGCGTACCAGTGCGCCGATCATCCAATCAATGCCCGCCAGAAACAGCGATATAATGATCACAACAATGATGACCATCATTGACGTCTGAACCGCTTCCTGATGCGTCGGCCAAACGACCTTTCGACGTTCGATATCCGATTCTTTCAAAAAGCGGAAAAAAGTACTGCCTTTCTGCGTTTGGGCTGCCACCCAGGAAGCCAGCACCGTTACTACAATCAACGCGGCAACCCGGACAGGTGTTATCGCCAGGTCCTGAAAGTAGTAGTACGCCGCGATCCCGCCCAGCAACATGATGATTGAGATCAGCAGCAGTGATGTATCTGCAAACGCTGATCTTCCAGTTTCGACTTTGCTGTTCATATTCCGTCGCTCTATCCGTTCCTGTACTTTGTCTTTACCTGTCCCAGTTGATTCAACGACTGTTACCGGGCCTGAATGCAGTGATGGCAGGCCAGGAGGGACTCGAACCCCCAACCTGCGGTTTTGGAGACCGCTGCTCTGCCAGTTGAGCTACTGGCCTTTCACTACTGCTTCAGACCAGAAAGCTGACACCCCCCAGGGTGCGTCAGCTTCCAGTAACACAACAATATGTTTTGTCTGTCTTACTCAAAGATTTTGGCAACTACGCCAGCACCTACCGTACGACCGCCTTCGCGTATCGCGAAACGCAGACCTTCTTCCATCGCAATCGGGTTGATCAGCTCTACCTTCATCTGGACATTGTCCCCAGGCA
>Ga0209391_10000751_pt1 | contig 15956 bp, 15 predicted proteins | sample PPLLak3March2015_FD_187246 | JGI IMG/M metagenome (GOLD analysis project Ga0209391, IMG submission 187246) | Freshwater sediment microbial communities from Prairie Pothole Lake near Jamestown, North Dakota, USA - PPLs Lake P7 Core (1) Depth... | ecosystem: Environmental > Aquatic > Freshwater >... | reverse complement strand
GCGCTTGCGGCCCCATCTCGCGCCGGTACCACTCGTGGAAGTGCTGCATGCCGTCTTCCATCGGACTCTGGTAGGGACCGACTTCGTTGTCGCCGCGCTCGAACAGCGCCAGTCGGCCGGCGTCCATGCGCAGGGCGATCTCGTCGTCCTCGGCGCAGGTCTCCATGTAGGCGGCCTGCTGCGCTTCCACGAATTCGCGCTCGAAGGCCGTGACTTCCTCCGGGTAGAAGAACTCGACCAGGTTCATCGTCCTGCGCGGCCCTAGCGGATACAGCGTCGACACCACCAGCACATGCGGGTACCACTCGACCATCACGGTCGGAAAGTAGGTCAGCCAGATCGCACCATGCGCCGGCGGCTGGCCGCGGCGGAAGTCGAGCAGCGCCCGGTGCCAGCGCTGGTAGACCGGCGAGCCGGGTCGCGCGAGCGCCTGGTTGACCCCCACCGTCTGCACCGAATGGTGGCGGCCGAACTCCCAGCGCAGGTCGTCGCAGGTCACGAAACGACCGAGCCCCGGGTGGAAGGGCCCGACGTGGTAGTCCTCCAGGTAGACCTCGATGAACGTCTTCCAGTTGTAGTCGCACTGGTGCTGGATGGCGCGGTCGAAGACGTAGCCGCTGAAGTCGAGTTCGGCGGCCGGGCCGATGCGGGCAAGGTCTGCGGCAACATGGCGGCCGTTGTGCTCGAACAACAACCCATGCCAGTTCTGCACCGGGTAGTTGCGCAGGTTCAGGCACGGATCCTCGGGGAAATGCGGCGCCCCGACCAGCTGGCCATTCAGGTCATAGGTCCAGCGGTGCAGCGGACAGACGATATGTTGCCTGGTGTGGCCGCGGCCCTTCAGCATTACCGCCTGGCGGTGGCGGCAGACATTGGAGACCAGCTCGACGCCTGCGGACGTGCGCACCAGGGCCCGGCCTTCGCCTTCCTGGGGCAGCGTCAGATAGTCGCCAGTCTCGGGAACGGCAAGCTCGTGCCCGAGGTAGCGGGGTGAATGCTGGAAGATGAGTTCCTGTTCGCTGCGGAACAGGTCCTCGTCGAAGTAGCTGGAAACCGGGAGTTGGGAACGGCTGCGCTCTAGCGCTTCAAGACTGATGCTCAGGTCCGACATGATCCGACCGGATCCTCCTAGGCAAGATGGCAGGTGAATCGACCCCCTCGCATGGCGGCTCCTGACCGGGCCGGTGCGCTATCCATCCCGTCGCCGGATGGCCACGGAGAACACTGGATTCTACCGACCCCCCGTCACCGCACCCGATGCGGTGCCGGCAAGGCCCTGTTTTTGCCGTCCGCGGTGCACCGTGCCCCGCAGTCCCGCGCGGGCCAGGATCCCAGTTGTCTAGAATCGCCATTCAGATTTCATCTCTCGAAATGGCCAGAAGCACAGCATCCGCCACGAAGGACCCCACCAGCTACGAGCAGGCGCTCGCCGAACTGGACCGGCTGGTGGCGCAGATGGAGGGCGGCCAGTTGCCGTTGGATCAGCTGCTCGATACCTACCGTCGTGGCGCCGAGCTGCTGGCCTACTGCCGAGGCCGCCTGCAAGCCGTGGAGGAGCAGGTCAAGCTGCTCGACGACGGCCAGCTCAAGGCATGGCAACCGGCGTGAGCATGTCGGACATCGACGGCTGGTCTCGCCGGCAGCTCGCGGACATCGAAGCAGCACTCGAGACCTGGGTCCCGGCGGAGGCGCCTGCCGGCCTGGGCGCGGCCATGCGCTACGGCGTGCTCGACGGCGGCAAGCGCTTGCGCCCGCTGCTCGTGCTGGCAGCCTGCGACGCGGCGGCGGGGGACCGTGCCGCCGCCCTGCGGGCGGGGGTGGCGGCGGAGCTGATCCACGCCTATTCGCTGGTGCACGACGATATGCCGTGCATGGACAACGACACCCTGCGTCGCGGCAAGCCGACGGTGCACGTGAAATTCGGCCAGGCCCAGGCCATGCTGGCCGGAGATGCGATGCAGGCCCTGGCCTTCGAGGTGCTGACCGCCGACGAAGGCCTGGCACCGGCGCTGCAGGCCCGGCTGACGGCATTGCTGGCCCGAGCCGCCGGCCACGCCGGCATGGCGGGGGGACAGGCGATCGACCTGGCCAGCATCGGTCGCACCCTCGACGAGGCTGCGCTGCGCGACATGCACCGCCGCAAGACCGGCGCGCTGCTGCAGGCCAGCGTCATGATGGGTGCCGCGTGCGGCCGCATCGACCCGGCTGCCGAGGCTGCGCTGGCCGACTATGGCGACGCCATCGGCCTGGCCTTCCAGGTGGTGGACGACATCCTCGACGTCACCCAGGCCTCGCAGACGCTGGGCAAGACCGCCGGCAAGGACCTCGATCACAACAAGCCCACCTACGTGTCGGTGCTCGGGCTGGAGGCGGCACGCCGCCACGCCGAGGAACTGCGCCTGCAGGCGCAGGCTGCGCTGGCGCGCAGCGGCCTCGGACCCGCCACCGCGCTGCTGTCCGCGCTCGCCGACAAGGTGGTGGAGCGCGAAAGTTGACATGAATACGCTGCTGTCCCAGATCCAGAGTCCGGCCGACCTGCGCCGGCTGTCGCGCGCCGAACTGCAGACGGTGGCCACCGAACTGCGCCAGTTCGTGCTCAACACCGTCAGCCAGACCGGCGGCCACCTCGGCAGCAACCTGGGCACGGTGGAGCTCACGGTGGCGCTGCACTACGTCTTCAATACGCCCCACGACCGGCTGGTGTGGGACGTCGGCCACCAGACCTACCCGCACAAGGTGCTGACCGGTCGGCGCGAGCGCATGCACACGCTGCGCCAGCTCGGCGGCATTGGCGGCTTTCCGCGCCGCGACGAGAGCGAATACGACACCTTCGGCACGGCGCACAGCTCGACCTCGATCTCGGCCGCCCTCGGCATGGCGCGGGCGGCCAGGCTCAAGGGCGAGGATCGCCGCGCGGTGGCCATCATCGGCGACGGCGCGATGAGCGCCGGCATGGCCTTCGAGGCCTTGAACAATGCCGGCGTCAGCCACGCCGGGGTCGGCGCCGACCTGCTGGTGGTGCTCAACGACAATGACATGTCGATCAGCCCGCCGGTGGGGGCGCTCAACAAGTACCTGGCGCGGCTCATGAGCGGCAATTTCTACGAGGCCGCGCGCGAGGGCGTCAAGGGCGTGCTGAAGGCCGCGCCGCCGCTTTTCGAGCTGGCGCGGCGTTTCGAGGAGCATGCCAAGGGCATGGTCGTGCCGGGAACCATTTTCGAGGAATTCGGCTTCAACTATGTCGGCCCGATCGATGGCCACGACCTCGACTCGCTGATCCCGACGCTGGAGAACCTGCGCGCCAGGCGCGGCCCGCAATTCCTGCATGTCGTCACCCGCAAGGGCTACGGCTACCAGCTGGCCGAAGCCGACCCGGTCAAGTACCACGCCGCCAGCGGCAAGTTCGATCCCGCCGAGGGCTTCCCGAAGAGTGCGCCCAGCAAACCCACCTTCACCCAGGTCTTCGGCCAGTGGCTGTGCGACATGGCCGAGGCCGACGAGCGGCTGATCGGCATCACGCCGGCGATGCGCGAGGGCTCGGGCATGGTCGAGTTCCACCGCCGCTTTCCCGATCGCTACCACGACGTTGGCATTGCCGAGCAGCACGCCGTGACCTTCGCCGCCGGCCTGGCCTGCGAAGGGCTCAAGCCGGTGGTCGCGATCTACAGCACATTCCTTCAGCGCGGCTACGACCAGCTGATCCACGACGTCGCGCTGCAGAACCTGCCGGTGGTGTTCGCGCTGGACCGTGCCGGTCTCGTCGGCGCCGACGGTCCCACCCATGCCGGCGCCTACGACATCGCCTATGTGCGCTGCATCCCGAACTGCAGCCTGCTCACGCCGAGCGACGAGAACGAGTGCCGCCAGGCACTGACGACCGCCTTTCGCCAGAACCACCCGGTGGCGGTGCGCTACCCGCGAGGCGCCGGTGCGGGTGTCGCCGTCGAGTCCGCGCTCACCGAGTGGCCCTGGGGCCGCGGCGTGGTGCGGCGGCATGGCCAGCGGCTGGCGGTGCTGGCCTTCGGCACCGTGCTGCATGCGGCGCTGAGGGCGGCCGAGAACCTGGACTGCACGGTGGCCGACATGCGCTTTGCCAAGCCGCTGGACGAGGATCTGGTGCAGGAACTCGCGCGCAGCCACGATGGGCTGATCACGGTCGAAGAGGGCTGCGTCATGGGTGGCGCCGGCAGCGCGGTGCTCGAGTGCCTGGCCGCTGCCGGACGGGCCGTGCCGGTGCTGCAGCTCGGGCTGCCCGACCGCTTCATCGAGCATGGCGACCCGACCCAACTGCTTTCGCTGTGCGGCCTCGATGCTGCGGGCATCGAGGCGTCGATCATCAAGCGCTTCGGCAGCCGGCCGGCGTTGGCTGCCGTCAACGGCTGACAACGTCGCCGCCAATGGCGTCGCCGCACCCGCTTCAATCCGCTGGCGGGCCAACGCTGGCATGCTCGCGTTTGCCGTGACCAACCTCACCGACGCCCTGCACATCCCGGACACGCAAGGCGCGCGCGACGAGCGCCGCCTGGCGATCCAGCGCGTGGGCGTGAAGGACGTGCGCTACCCGCTGCAGTTGCGTGTGGCCGGAACGGTGCAGCCGACGACGGCGCTGTGGTCGCTGGACGTCGCCTTGCCGGCCGAGAAGAAGGGCACGCACATGTCGCGCTTCCTGGCCTGGCTGGAAGCCCTGGATGTGCCGCTGGATGCCGACACCTTGCGCGTGCGCCAGGCCGCGATGCTGGCCCGGCTGGGCGCGCAGGAGGGGCGCATCGAAGCCGCGTTCAGCTTCTTCCTGCGCAAGCGTGCGCCGGTCTCGGGCGTGCAGAGCCTGCTCGACTACCAGGGCCGCTGGATCGCGGAGACGCGCGACGGCAGCGCTGCCGTCTGGATGGAGGTCGGCGTGCCGGTGAAGACGCTGTGCCCCTGCTCGAAGGAGATCTCGGACTACGGAGCGCACAACCAGCGTTCGCTGGTGACGCTGCGCGTGGAACTGCACGCGCCCGTCGAATGGCACGAACTGGTGCGGTTTGCCGAGGACAGCGCGTCGAGCGAGATCTGGCCCATGCTCAAGCGCAGCGACGAGAAGTGGGTCACCGAGCGCGCCTACGAGAACCCCAAGTTCGTCGAGGATCTGGTGCGCGACATCGCGCTGCTGCTGAATGCCGACCGGCGCATCGGGCGCTATACGGTCGAGGTCGAGAATTTCGAGTCGATACACAACCACAGCGCCTACGCGCGCATCGAGCGCTGAGACGGCACCGCCCGTGCGATCCGTCACGGATCGCCCCGCGTGTAGGAATTTGCCTGACAGGCGGCGTGGAAAAAGCGGGACTGCAGCGACGGAACTGGGCTGATGTCGGCAGCCAATTCGGCTCCCTACAGTTCGTTTCATCGATCCTAGCCACGAACCCCTGGAGCAAACCGATGAACACCGAGCAGATCCTGGCCGAAATCCGCGAAGCCAACCTCTCCTACCTGATGCTGGCGCAGAGCCTCATCCGCAGCGACCGCGAACAGGCGCTGTTCAGGCTCGGCGTGAGCGAGGAGACGGCGGCACTGATCGGCACGCTGACGCCGGCGCAGATGATGAAGATCGCCACCACCAACACCCTGTTGTGCCGCTTCCGCATGGACGACGACGTGGTCTGGAACCTGCTCACCAACCACGGCAAGGGCGCCGCCAACGACGGCATGTCGCGCCTGCACGCATCGATCCTGCTGGCCGGGCGCCACCAGGAAGCCGCCTGAAGCACCGGCGTCCGCCACGTCAACCAGAAGCACACCATGGCCCGCAGCAAGAGCATCCTCACCGAAGCACGGCAGATCGAACGTGCCGTCGCGCTGATCCACCTCGGGGCCCGCTTGCAGGTGCTCGAAAGCGAGACCGATCTCAGCTACGAACGCCTGTTGCGCCTGTACAAGGAAGTGGCCGGCAAAAGCCCGAGCAAGGGCCAGCTGCCGTTTTCCACCGACTGGTTCATGACCTGGCAACCCAACATCCACTCCAGCCTGTTCCTGAATACGCACGAATACCTCAACAAGGTTGCCGCGCTCGACGAGATCGACACCGTCATCAAGGCCTACCAGCTCTACCTCGAGCAGATGCAGTCGCAGGGCCTGGAGCCGCTGCTGAGCGTGACGCGCGCCTGGCGCCTTGTGAAGTTCGTCGACAACGGCATGCTGACGATGACCCGCTGCCGCAAGTGCGGCGGCCACTTCGTGACCCACCCGCACGAGATCGCCCGCCACTACGTCTGCGGCCTGTGCAACCCGCCGGCGCGTGCCGGCAAGGGCAAGCCGGCGGTGCCGCGCGATCTGAACATCGACACCGCGCCGGCCGGTGCAGCGCGAGGGGCGGTGGCCGTCGGCGGCAACGTCGGCGGGCCGGCGCCTGGGCCGCATTGACCGGGTCGGCGCGCTCAAGTCTGGCGCTCCGGTGCCGATAGACCCCTTGAGCTCATTGCTCGTCTCCTCCTGGCACAGACCCCTGTGCTCTTGAGCGGGCCCTTCGGGGCCCGCCTTTTTGCCTGCGGCCACGGGGCGGCCAAGCGGTCAGCAAATCTGCCATCACCCCGTTTCTCGGGCGATGACCCGCGTCGCCGGGGCCGACACTGGCGGCCGCAGCCGAACACCCGATGACGACCCGCCGACCCGATTCCGCCGCAAGCCTGGGGCCCTGGCCGATGCCGGCGCTGCTGGCCTGGGCCGCCGGCTGGACCCTGTGGTCGCTGGCCCTGGTGGCCGGCGCCGCACCGGTGCTGGGCTGGCTGGCTGGAGGGCTGGGCGCTGCGGTGCTGGCCTGGCGCTGCCGCGGCCGCTGGCGCCGGACCATCGCGCTGGCCGGTTTTCCGCTGTCGGCGCTGGCGCTCGGCCTGGGCGCCTCGCTGCCGCCCTGGGCCTGGTTGCTGGCCCTGTTGCCGCTGCTGCTGGTCTATCCGCTGCGTGCCTGGCGCGACGCGCCGTTCTTCCCGACGCCGGCCGGGGCCCTGCAGGGCCTGGACGCCGCGATCGGGACGCCCCGGCGTGCGCTCGATGCCGGTTGTGGCCTCGGCCACGGGCTGGCGGCGATGCGTCGGCTGTGGGCGCAGTGCGAACTGCACGGTGTCGAGTGGAGCCTGCCGCTGGCCGCCGCGGCCGCCCTGCGCTGCCGCCACGCGCAGGTGCGGCGCGGCGACATGTGGGCGGCGTCGTGGGCGGGGTTCGACCTCGTCTATGTCTTTCAGCGCCCGGAAAGCATGTCGCGCATCTTCGACAAGGCATGTCGCGAACTGGCGCCGGGGGCCTGGCTGGTGAGCCTGGAGTTCGAGGTGCCCGGGCAGTCGCCCGTGGCCTGCCTGCAGGGCGCGCGGCGGCGGCCGCTGTGGCTGTACCAGCCGGGATCGGACAGGCCGGCCTCAACCGGCGACGGGGCGCGCCGATAACCCTGCCATGCCCGAACCGGTGTCTGCCGCGCCCGGGCGCCACGCGGACACTCCCACATGTTCCTGATCATCGGTTGGCTGGTCGCCCTGAGCTGCGTCTTCGGCGTGTATATCGCGCACGGTGGCAATATCGGCGTCATCCTCAGGGCCTTGCCCTTCGAGATGGTGACGATCGTCGGCGCCGCGTGCGGCGCCTTCCTGGCCAACAACCAGATGAAGGTCGTCAAGGCCACGGTGCGCGGCATCGGCCGCTGCTTTCGGGGCAGCAAATTCAGCAAGGCGCGCTACATGGAGTTGCTGGCGCTGCTGTATGACATCCTGCAGAAGGCGCGCAAGGAAGGCCTGATGTCGATCGAGAAGGATGTCGAGGAGCCGCAGAACTCGCCGCTGTTCCAGAAATATCCCAACGTCGGCCGCGACCACCATGTCACCGAGTTCATCACCGACTACCTGCGCATGATGGTGTCGGGCAACCTGAACTCGCACGAGATCGAGAGCCTGATGGACAGCGAGATCGAGACCCACCACCAGGAAGAACACGCCGCGGTGGCGGCGATCCAGCGCATGGCCGGCGCACTGCCGGCCTTCGGCATCGTCGCCGCGGTGCTGGGGGTCGTCAACACCATGGGTTCGGTGGGCCAGCCACCGGCGGTGCTGGGCGCGATGATCGGCTCGGCGCTCGTCGGCACCTTCCTCGGCATCTTCCTGGCCTACGCCTTCGCCGAGCCGCTGGGCGGCCTGCTCGAGCAGAAGGTCGAGGACGCGAGCAAGGAACTGCAGTGCGTGAAGACCACGCTGCTGGCCAGCATGCAGGGTTATGCACCCCAGGTCGCGATCGAATTCGGCCGCAAGGTGCTGTACTCGACCGACCGCCCGAGCTTCATCGAGCTCGAGGGCCACGTGAAAGGCAGGAAATGACCCCCCCCCGCAGCGCCTTCGGCGCTCCCCCCCAGGGGGGCGCCGCCAGCGGCCCGGCAAAGCCGGTTCCGCGGCGTCCGCTTGTAGGTGGCCTAGCTCCGCTGGCCGCTTCGGGGGCGTGCGATGGCTGGTGACGCGAAGAAGCTGCAGCCGATCATCATCAAGCGCGTCAGGAAGGGCAGCCATGGCGCCCACGGCGGCGCGTGGAAGATCGCCTACGCCGACTTCGTGACCGCGATGATGGCTTTCTTCCTGCTGATGTGGCTGCTCGGCTCGACGACCGAGGGCGACAAGAAGGGCATCGCCGACTATTTCGGCTCGCCGCTGAAGATGGCCTTGATGTCCAGCGGCTCGGGTGCCGGGGATGCCGCGCACGTCATCAAGAGCGGCGGCCAGGACCTGACGCGAACCACCGGGCAGATCAAGCGCGGCGAGATCCAGGCGCAGCGCGACACCCTCAACGTGCATGCGCTGAAGGCCGAGCAGGCCCGCGCCGAGGCGGTGCGCCTGCAGGACCTGCAGCGCAAGGTGGAGGGCATGATCGAAGGCAACGCTCGGCTCGCCGCGATGCGTTCGCAGATCCTGCTCGACATGACGCAGGACGGCCTGCGCATCCAGATCGTCGATCATGACCGCCGGCCGATGTTCGCCAGCGGCAGCGCCGTCGTGGAACCGACGATGCGCGAACTGCTGCGCGACATCGGCGGTATCCTGACCGAGGTGCCGAACCGGTTGACGCTGGAGGGGCACACCGATGCCCAGCCGTACTTCGGCGGCGAGCGCGGCTACAGCAACTGGGAGCTCTCGGCCGACCGCGCCAATGCCTCGCGGCGCGAGCTCGTCGCCGGCGGCCTTGCCGACGATCGCGTGCTGCGCGTGCAGGGCCTGGCAGCGAGCGACCCCTACGACCGCAAGGACCCGGCGGCGCCGGCCAACCGCCGCATCAGCATCATCGTGATGACGCGCCAGGCGGAGGAGCGGGTATTCAGCGGCGGCCGCCTGATGTCCGACGTGCCGGCGCAAGCGGGTGCCGGCATCAGCCTGGCGCCAAATCTCGTGCCGTCGCTGGCGGCCGACGCCGCGCTGGCCACGCCGGGCGCGACCGCGGGCCGCAGCGCCCGCTAGGCGGCGTCGCACCGCCGGGCCCCTGGGCCCGCGCAGCCGGCGATCGGGGGCGAGAACACGTGCTGCTTTGCCCCGTTTATCCGGCTCAAGCCGGCGCGCGCCGGCGCCACCATGGCGAGGCTCCTCGATGAGCCTCATCCACCATGGACGACAACGCACAGGACCGCAAGCTCCCCGCCACGCAGCGCAAGATCGACAAGGCGCGTCGCGAGGGCCAGGTCGCGCGCTCGCGCGACCTCGGCCACCTGGGGGTGCTGGGCACCGGCGTGGCCCTGCTGGCCATCTTCGCCCCCGATGTCACGGTCTGGCTGCAACTGCTGCTGTCCGATGCGCTGCGCTTCGACGCCCTGCAGGTCACCCACACCGAGGCCATGGCCGAACGGCTGGCGGCGGCCAGCCAGCGCACGCTGGCAGTGCTGCTGCCGCTGTTTGCGGCCGTCGTGGTGGTGGCGTGCGCCGGCAGCGCGCTCGCCGGTGGCTGGAACTTCACGCTCGAGCCGCTGCAGCCCAAGTTCAGCAAGCTCGACCCGCTGTCGGGCCTGAAGCGCGTCTTCGCCGGCCCGCAACTGGTCGACACGCTGAAGGCCTGCCTGCTGGCAACGATCCTCGGCAGCGTTGCCGCGCTCTACCTGAGCCGGCAATGGATGCACCACGCCGAACTGCTGGCCATGCCGCTGCCGGCCGCGCTGGCGGCGGGGGGACGGCTGCTGCTCGGTGGCCTGCTGCTGCTGCTGGGCGTGCTGGCGCTGTTCGCGCTGGTCGACGTGCCGCTGCAGCGCCAGTTGCTGCAGCGCAGGCTGCGCATGAGCATCGAGGAGATGAAGAAGGAGCTGAAGGAGGTCGAGGGCAACGCCGAGGTCAAGGGCAAGATGAAGCTGCGCATGCGCGAGATGGTCAACCGCCGCATGCTCGCCGCGGTGCCGCGCGCCGACCTCGTGGTCATGAACCCGACCCACTATGCGGTGGCGCTGAAATACGACGAGGCGAAGATGGCCGCGCCGCGCGTCGTCGCCAAGGGGGCCGACCTGCTGGCCCTGCGCATGCGCGACCTCGCGCGCGAGTCCAGGGTGCCGGTGCTGCAGGCGCCGCCGCTGGCGCGTGCGCTGTACGCCCACACCGAGGTCGACCAGGAGATCCCGGCGCGCCTGTTCGGCGCCGTGGCGCAGGTGCTGGCCTGGGTCTACCAGGTGCGCGATGCGATGGCCGCCGGGCGCCCGCTGCCGGCGCAGGCGCCGGTGCCCGAGGTTCCGGCCGACATGGATCCGCTGCAGGCGGCCGACTCGGCCGCTGTGCCGGGAGCTGAACGGTGAACGCGCTCGCGGCACGCCTGGGAGCACTGCTCGGCCCGCAGGCTGGCGCGCGCGCCGCCGCGGCGAAGGCGCTGCTGCTGCCCGGCTTCGTCGTCATGATGCTGTCGATGATGGTGCTGCCGCTGCCGGCCTTCGTGCTGGACCTGCTGTTCACCTTCAATATCGCGCTGGCGCTGACCGTGATGATGGTCAGCGCGCAGATGGTCAAGCCGCTGGATTTCGCGGCGCTGCCCACCGTGCTGCTGGTGACGACGCTGCTTCGGCTGTCGCTGAACGTCGCCTCCACCCGCGTCGTGCTGATGGAGGGCCACACCGGACCGGGCGCCGCAGGGCAGGTGATCGAGGCCTTCGGCCACTTCCTGATCGGCGGCAACTTCGCCGTCGGCCTGATCGTCTTCGCGATCCTGGTCGTCATCAATTTCGTCGTCGTCACCAAGGGCGCCGAACGCATCGCCGAGGTCGGCGCCCGCTTTGCGCTCGACGCCATGCCGGGCAAGCAGATGGCGATCGACGCCGACCTCAACGCCGGCCTCATCGACGAGAAGGAGGCCCGCCGCCGCCGTGCCGAGGTGGGCGAGGAGGCCGACTTCTTCGGCTCCATGGACGGTGCCAGCAAGTTCGTCCGTGGCGACGCCATGGCCGGCCTGCTGATCCTGTTCATCACCATGGTCGGCGGCTTCATCATCGGCCTGGCCATGCACGACATGAGCGGCGGCGAGGCGGCACGCTCGTACATCACGCTGGCCATCGGCGACGCGCTGGTGGCGCAGATCCCGGCACTGCTGATCTCGGTGGCGGCGGCGATGGTCGTCTCGCGCGTCGGCAAGGAGCAGGATATCGGCACGCAGATCGGCGGCCAGGTCTTCGACTCGCCGCGTGCACTGGGTGTCGCGGCCGGCGTCGTGGCGCTGCTCGGCCTGGTCCCGGGCATGCCGCACGCGGTGTTCCTGATCGTCAGCGCCGGGCTCGGCCTGCTGGCCTGGCAGCTGATGCGCAAGCGCAGCCGCGCCGCCGCCGCCGGCGAACGACGCGGCGGGTCGCCGGGCGCCGAGGCGCCGGCAGCCAACGCCGAGGCGAGCTGGGACGACCTGCAGCCGGTGGACACGCTGGGCCTCGAGGTGGGCTACCGCCTGATCGCGCTCGTCGACAAGACACGCCAGGGCGACCTGCTGGCGCGCATCAAGGGCGTGCGCAAGAAGTTCGCCCAGGACGTCGGCTTCCTGCCGCCGCCGGTGCACATCCGCGACAACCTGGTCGAACTCAAGCCGGGCATGTACCGCGTCACGCTGCGCGGCGCCGTCGTCGGCGAGGCCGAGGCGCTGCCGGGACAGTGGCTGGCCATCAACCCGGGTGGCGCGACGCAGGCCCTGCCGGGCGCCAACACCACCGATCCGGCCTTCGGGCTGCCGGCGGTGTGGATCGAGGAGCGCCACAAGGAGATGGCCCAAATGGCCGGCTTTACGGTGGTTGATTGCGCCACCGTCGTGGCGACCCATCTTTCACACTTGATGCAGGTGAATGCGGCCCGTCTCCTGGGTCGCGTCGAGACCCAGTCGCTGGTCGAGCATCTCACCAAGCTGGCCCCCAAACTGATCGAAGACGTGGTCCCCAAGATGGTCGGCATCGCCACCCTGCAGCGTGTGCTGCAACTGCTGCTGGAAGAGGGTGTGCACATCCGCGACATGCGCTCGATCGTCGAATGCCTGGCCGAACACGCGGCCACCGTCACCGACCCCGGCGAGCTGGCGCGCCGCATCCGCACCCACCTGGCACCGGCCATCGTGCAGCATATCTACGGCCCCGTGAAGGAGCTCGACGTGATCGCGCTCGACCCCGACCTCGAACGCCTGGTGACGCAGGCCATGAACTCTCCGCACGGCGCCGCGCTCGATCCCGGCGTCGCCGACACGCTGACGCGCAGCGCCGCCGACGTCGCGCGCCGCCAGGAGGATCTCGGCCACCCGGCCTGCCTGCTCGTTCCCGACCACATCCGCGCGCCGATGGCGCGACTGCTGCGCCGTGCCGCACCCCGCCTCAAGGTGCTGGGCCACAGCGAGATTCCTGAAACGCACTCGATCCGCATCGGTTCGATCATTGGAGGCGTTGCATGACCCCCCACGCTCACGTTCGTTCGCTGCCCCCCCGCGGGGGGCTCGCCTCCCTTGAGACTGAGTGCCGCGGCTCCAAGTCCGCCTGCGCGGACTTGGACGGCACGAATGCCGGGCGCGTCTCGCGCCTGGCGGCTCGGCGGGAGGCGGCATGAACGTCAAGCGCTTCTCGGCGCGCACCTCGCGCGAGGCCCTGGCCCTGGTCCGCCAGGCGTTCGGTGACGACGCCGTCGTGATGTCGACGCGGCCCTGCGCCGAAGGCGTCGAGGTGCTGGCGATGGCGCCCGAGAGCGTGCTGCAGCTCGAACGTGTCGGTGCAGCGGCCGTGCAGGCGCGTCTGGCGCCGCCCGCGGCAGCCCGCGAGATGACGCCGCCGGCCGGTTGCGCCGGCGAGCGCGTCGAGCCGGCGCCGGGCGCCGGCGTCGAACAGGATGTCGAGACGCTGCAGATGAGCACGCTCTCGTTCCAGGACTTCGTGCGCGAGCGCATGCTCAAGCGTCGCCAGACGGCGCTCGCCGCCGAAATGCCGGCCAACGCCCCGGCGCGCCCCGCAGCGCCGGCGACCGCCCCGATCGAGGCCGCACGTGCTCGCCACGGTGCCGCGCAGCGCGAGGTGCCGGTGCTGCGCGAGGTGCCGGTGCTGCGCGAGGAGGCGCCGCTGGCCGCGCCCGGCGCCGCCGCGGTGGCCTCGCCCGCGCTCGCCGCACGCGGCGAGCAGATCGAGATGCTGTCCGAGCTGCGCTCGATGCGCGGCCTCATCGAGCAGCGCTTCGGCGCGCTGGCCTTCATGGAGAAGCTGCAGCGCCAGCCGCGCCAGGCGATGCTGGCGCAGCACCTGCTGGATGCCGGTTTTTCGCCGGCGCTGATCCGCAAGCTGCTGGAGAGCCTGCCGGCCGATGTCGACGGCGCGACCTGGGCCGCCAGTGTGCTGCAGCGCAACCTGCACACCGCGGAACGCGACAGCCCGCTCGAGGACGTCGGCGGCATCTACGCCCTCATCGGCGCCACCGGGGTCGGCAAGACGACCAGCACCGCCAAGCTGGCTGCGGCCTTTGCCACCCGTCACGGTGCCGCCAACCTCGGCCTCGTCACGCTCGATGCCTACCGCGTCGCGGCGCACGAGCAACTGCGTGCCTACGGCCGCATCCTGGGCGTGCCGGTGCACACCGCCCATGACCGCGCCTCGCTCGAGGACCTGCTGGAACTGCTCTCCGGCAAGCGCCTGGTGCTGATCGACACCGCCGGCATGGCGCAGCGCGACAGCCGCACGCGCGAGCTGCTGGAGATGGTGTCGCACCGCGACATCCAGCGCCTGCTGGTGATCAATGCCTCGGCGCAGGGCGAGACCATCGAGGACCAGCTCGCGGCCTATGCCGCGCCAAGCTGCCGCGGGATCATCCTGTCCAAGCTCGACGAATCGGTGAAGCTGGGCCCGGCGCTCGATGCCGTCATCCGCCACAAGCTCAACGTGCTGGCGGTGGCCAACGGGCAGCGCGTGCCCGAGGACTGGCACCGCCTGTCGGCGCAGGCGCTGGTGCAGACGGCGCTCAAGGGCGGCGGCGGCGCCGCCTGGCGGCTCGACAGCAGCGACGTCAATCTGATCTTCGCCGGCGCGCCGGTGCCGGCAGCCGAACTGGCGGCACACGCATGACCGTGCTGCGCGATCGACCCGTGGACCTGGCGGCCAGGCCCGCAGCCCGGGTTCGGCCGGCGAGCCTGCCGCTGGACCAGGCCGACGGCCTGCGGCGGCTCTTTGCCGGCCGAGGCTGCCACGTGCTGGCGCTGGCGGCGAATCCGCACGTCGCCTTCGGCGGCCTCGTGCTCGACCGCGTCGCCGCCGTGCTCGCCGCCCGGGGCCGCGAGGTGCTGGTGGTGGACGCCGCCGCCAGTTCGCCGGCAGCGCACGAACTGGCGCGCCTGGACCTGGCGGCCTGCATCGAACGCGTGGCGCCGCGCGTGGCCTACCTGCCGGCGCGAGGTCTGCCGCTGGCCCATGTCGACACGCGCGGCTCGTCGGACGCCTTCATCGACGCGCTGCAGGCCGCCGCCCCCGAGGCCGAGGTGTTGCTGCTGCACGCCGACGCCGTCGACCTGGCACGCCTGCTCAAGCGTCGCGCGGTGCGGCCGCTGCTGTTGGGTGCCGACCATCCCGAAAGCATCAAGCACGCCTATGCCAGCTGCAAGCTGCTGGTGCAGCGCTGCAGGCTGATGAGTTACGACCTGCTGCTGGCGGCCTCGAAGCTGTCGCCGCGCGCCACCGACATCGCCGCCAGCCTGGGCGGCTGCGCCGACGGCTTTCTCGGTGCCGCGCTGCGCGACTGGGCCCTGATCGACCCTGCCGGCGACCCCGCCGAGGCCCCCGACGAGGCGCTGGCACGCTTGCTAGACGCCCATCTGGAGCTCGATGAGACAGCGTCGCCGCACTGGGGCGCCATGGCGGGCGCCCGGGCGGCGAGCGCCGAACCGAATCTGCACCGACCCGCATTCCGATAGAGGCCGACACCATGTATACCGCCAAGGGACAACTCGACGCCGGCGTCCTGCTCAAGCAGTACAGCCCGCTGGTGCGGCGCCTCGCGCACCAGATGATCGCCAAGCTGCCGGCCAACGTCGAGATCGACGACCTGATCCAGGTCGGCATGATCGGCCTGTCGGACGCGCTCAGCCGCTTCGACGCCGCGCAGGGCGTGCAGTTCGAGACCTTCGCCACCCAGCGCATCCGCGGCGCCATGCTCGACGAACTGCGCGGCAACGACTGGATGAGCCGCGGCGACCGCCGCCACCAGCGCAATATCGAGGCCGCGGTGCACAAGCTCGAGCAGCGTCACGGCCGCGCCCCCAGCGAGAGCGAGATCGCGCGCGAGATGGGGCTGTCGCTCGTCGAATACCAGGAACTGCTGGGCAAGGTGCGCGGCACGCAGCTGATCTACCTCGAGGACATGAGCGGCGACGAGACCGACGACGACTACCTCGACCGCCACGTCAGCGACGCCGAAGCCAACCCGATGGCGCGGCTGCAGGACCAGCGCATGCGCGAGGCACTGGTCGAGGCGATCAAGAACCTGCCCGAACGCGAG
>Ga0209391_10000748_pt1 | contig 15986 bp, 13 predicted proteins | sample PPLLak3March2015_FD_187246 | JGI IMG/M metagenome (GOLD analysis project Ga0209391, IMG submission 187246) | Freshwater sediment microbial communities from Prairie Pothole Lake near Jamestown, North Dakota, USA - PPLs Lake P7 Core (1) Depth... | ecosystem: Environmental > Aquatic > Freshwater >... | reverse complement strand
ACGCCGCGGTTTCGCAGGTGGCTTGCGGGACTTGCGTTTGACCTTCATCCGGGCGACCGCGCGCTGCTCGCGCATCTGCAGGATCGTTTCGACCTGCCGCAATTGCGTGACGAATAACTGCGCGGCGCGGGAGAGCGACCGCTTGCGTGCATAGAACAGGCCATAGCTCAGGTGCAGCCACGGCGCGTCGAAGGGCACCAGCGCGAGCTTTCCCGACCGCAGTTCGGGCTCGATGGCGGTCAGCGGTGCGAGCCCGATCGCGTCCCCGGCGAGCACTGCGGCCTTGGCGACTGCAAAACTGTCGAGCATCAGGCTCGGCGAGAGATCGCCGGTGTCGCGGTCGACCTTCGCGTGCGGCATCGACTTTGCGACGTGCACCGCAATTCGCTGGGGGATGCGCGACGATACCAGCGGAAAGACCAGCACCGTCTCCAGCTTGAGGTCATTCCCGGCCGTGAGCGGGTGCCCCTGCCGTGCGAAGAAGAACACGCGGTGCTCGGCGATCGGTTCGATGGCGAGCCGGGTCGGATGCCGCTCGGCGCTGGTCGTGTCGGCAATCGCGAACTCGAGCTTGCCCGACATCACGGCCCGCGCCAGTTCCTCGAAATCGCCCACGACCGCATGCACCCGGAGCCGCGAATTGACCGTCGCCATGCGCCCGAGCGCCACGCCGAGCGGCAACTCCGCGGCCAGCATGTCGGTGCCGAACACGATTTCGGGCGCCTGCAGGCCGGCGAGTTCCTCGAGGTCGCGCGTCAGGTCGCGCGCCTGAGAAAAGATGCGGCTCGCGTGATCGATGACGAGGCGGCCTGCTTCCCCGGGCTTCAAGGCCTTGGCGGCGGTGTTGACGAGTTTGAAGCCAAGCATCGACTCGATCGCTTCGACCCGCTTCGTCAGGGCCTCGGGCGTCAGGCCCACGGCCTTGGCGGCGCGAGCGAGGTCCCGGGCCGGAACCAGGCCGATCAGGTCGAGCAGGCTGGGTGTCTTCACCATCTTCCCCAAAAGCTAGCAGATGAGCGGTTCGCTGGCACACCCGGTACTGTACGCCATCGTCGGCGGCGGTCCGTAGCCGGTATGATGCACGGATGACTTCCAAGCTGCTTTCGCGCCGCGATCTCGAGTTCCTGCTCTACGAATGGCTCGACGTCCCCGCCCTGTGCGACCGGCCCCGCTTTGCCGATCATTCGCGCGAGACCTTCGACTCGGCGCTCGATACGGCTGAGCGCATCGCGACCGAAGTCTTCCTGCCCCATCGACGCAAGTGCGATGTCGAGGAGCCTCAGTTCGACGGCGAGCGCGTCCACCTGATCCCTGAGTCGAAGGCGGCCTTCGACGCGTTCGCTCAGGCAGGGCTGCTGGCTGCCGCCCAGGACTACGAGTTCGGCGGCATGCAGTTGCCGACCGCGGTCGACAAGGCCTGTTTCGCCTACGTGCTCGCCGCGAACGTCGGCAGCGCAGGGTACCCGCTGCTCACGACCGCCAATGCGAACCTGGTGCTGGCGCACGGCTCGCTCGCGCAGGTCAACGCATTCGTCCGGCCGATGCTCGCTGGCCGGTTTGCCGGCACGATGTGCCTGTCGGAACCGCAGGCGGGTTCTTCGCTCACCGACATCACGACGCGCGCGGAGCCCGATGGCGACTCGCCACTCGGGGCTCGCTACCGGTTGTTCGGCAACAAGATGTGGATCTCCGCCGGGGAGCACGAGATCACCGAGAACATCGTGCATCTGGTGCTGGCCAAGATCCCGGGCGCGCCCCCTGGCGTGAAGGGCATCTCGCTGTTCATCGTGCCGCGGCGACTGCTCACCGGGGACGGCCGTTCGGGTGACCGCAACGACGTCACGCTCGCGGGCCTCAACCACAAGATGGGTTATCGCGGCACGGTCAATACGCTGCTCAATTTCGGCGAAGGGCGGTTCCGCCCCGACGGGCGGGCCGGCGCCGTCGGCTACCTCGTCGGCGAGCCGCATCGCGGGCTCGCGTACATGTTCCACATGATGAACGAGGCCCGCATCGGCGTGGGCCTCGGGGCCGTGGCGCTCGGCTATGCCGGGTATCTCGAGTCGCTCGAGTACGCCCGCAACCGGCCGCAGGGCCGGCCCGTGACTTCGAAGGATCCCTCGACGCCGCCGGTGCGGATCGTCGAGCACGCCGACGTGCGCCGCATGCTGCTGGCGCAGAAGTCGTACGTGGAGGGCGGGCTGGCGCTCAACCTGTACTGCTCGAAGATCGTGGACCAGCAGCTGACCGCGACCTCGGATGCCGACCGTGCCGAGGCAACACTGCTGCTCGAGATCCTGACGCCGATCGCCAAGTCGTGGCCGTCGCAGTGGTGCCTGGCCGCCAACGATCTCGCGATCCAGGTGCACGGCGGCTACGGCTACACGCGCGACTACCCGGTCGAGCAACTCTACCGCGACAACCGGCTGAACCCGATCCACGAGGGCACGCACGGCATCCAGGCGCTCGACCTGCTCGGGCGCAAGGTCACGATGGAACGTGGCCGAGCGCTCGAGCTGCTGGGCGGGCGCATCGGCGAGACGATCGCGCAAGCGCGCGCCAGCGGTGATCCCGATCTCGCGGCATGGGCCGCCGCCCTCGACGCGGCGCTGACGCAGGTCGCGCGGACGACGCGCGCGCTCCACGCGGCCGGTGACGTCCAACTCACGCTCGCCAATGCCACCGTGTATCTCGAAGCGTTCGGGCACGTGGTGCTGGCCTGGGTCTGGCTCGGCCAGGCGCTCGCCTCGCAAGGCAAGGCGGGCGACTTCTACGACGGCAAGCGGCAGGCGTGTCGCTATTTCTTCCGCTGGGAGCTGCCGCGCACGCAGCCGCAGTTCGCGCTGCTCGATAGCCTCGACGACACCACGCTCGCCATGCGCGACGAGTGGTTCTGACCGAGGCGAACTTGACCCGATCGATCTTCATCACGGGGGCGTCGTCGGGAATCGGAGAGGCGCTGGCGGTCGAGTTTGCGCGGCGCGGTTATGCGGTCGCGGTCGCCGCGCGGCGGCTCGATCGTCTCGAGGCGCTCGCGGCAAGACTGCCGTCGCTCGGCGCCGCGCGCGCGCTGCCGCTCGTCCTCGACGTGACCGATTCCGCTGCGATCGACGCCGCGCTCGACCGGGTCGTCAGCGAGTTCGGGCGTCTCGACGTGCTGGTCGTGAATGCCGGTGTCGGTTACGCGTTTCCGGCGGGCAAGGGCAAGCTCGACCTGGTCCGGCAGACGATCGACACGAACCTGGTCGGCGCGATCGCCACGATCGAGCTGGCGCTTCCGCGGCTGCGTGCCCAGGGCAGCGGCCAGATCGTCGGGATCACGTCCGTCGCAGGCTCGCGCGGTATGCCGTTCTTCGGCGCGTACTCCGCCGCAAAGGCGGGCCTGCACCGCTACCTGCAGTCCTTGCGGGCCGAATTGCGCCACGAGCCCATCGTGGTCACGGAACTCGCGCCGGGGTACATCGACACCGACATGAACCGTGGCGCGCCGAGCCGGCCTTTCGTGATCCCGCTGGAGCGGGGTGGGGCGATCATGGCGCGCATGATCGAGCGCCGCGTCGGCCATCGCTACGTGCCGATGTGGCCGTGGACGCTGATTGCGCCGCTGGTCAAGATCCTGCCGATCGGCTGGCTGGCGCCGCAACGCAGACCGACGAGGAACTGACGCGATGACCGACTCATCACCGCCCACGCGGCCCGTCGCACCCCAGCACGCGATCGACGTCGCGAGTCTCGCCGAGTGGCTTGCCGCGAGCGTGGCGCCGCTCGCAGGCCCGCTCGAAGTGACGCAATTCAAAGGCGGCCAGTCGAACCCCACCTACCTGCTCGAGGCGGGTTCGCAGCGCTACGTGCTGCGCCGCAAGCCGCCGGGCAAGCTGCTGCAGTCGGCGCACGCGGTAGACCGGGAATTCAAGGTCATCAAGTCACTGGCCGGCACGGGCGTGCCGGTGGCGCGCGCACACGCGCTCTGCGAGGACGAATCCGTCATCGGCACGGCGTTCTACGTCATGGAATACGTACAGGGGCGCGTACTCTGGGATCCGCGGCTGCCCGAACACGGCATCGCAGAGCGCGCCGCGATGCACGATGAGATCAACCGCGTGATCGCGGCGCTGCACTGTGTCGACTATGCCGCAGTGGGGCTCGAGGACTTCGGGCGCAAGGGCGAGTACATCGCGCGCCAGGTCGCGCGCTGGACGAAGCAGTACCAGGCCTCGGAGACCGAGAAGATCGAAGCGATGGACAGCCTGATTGCGTGGCTGCCCGCGAACATCCCGGCCGGCGACGAGACGCGGATCGTCCACGGCGACTACCGGATCGACAACGTGATTTTCCACGCGACCGAGCCGCGCATCCTGGCCGTGCTCGACTGGGAACTCTCGACCCTCGGTCATCCACTCGCCGATTTCGCCTACCACTGCATGGTGTGGCGGATTCCGCCCGGGGTCTTTCGCGGCCTCGGCGGGCTCGACCTGGCGCCGCTCGGCATTCCCACCGAGCGCGAGTACGTCGCTGCCTACTGCCGTCGCACCGGTCGCGAGGGCATCGCCGCGCGGGACTGGGAGTACTACATGGCCTACAACATGTTCCGGCTGACCGCGATCCTGCAGGGCGTGATGGCCCGTGCGCTGCAGGGCAATGCTTCGAGCGCCGAAGCACTGCAGACCGGCCGTGCGGCCCGACCACTCGCCGAGATCGCCTGGGGACAGGTCGAGCGGCTCAAGCTTTCCTGAGGAGAACACCATGGATTTTGCGTATTCCGACACAGTGAAGGACCTGCAGCGGCGCGTCAGCGCCTTCATGGAGGAACACGTGTATCCGGCCGAGGAGCGTTTTCACGCGGAGATCGCCGAGAACCGTCGCAACGGCAATGCATGGCAGCCCACGAAGGTAATGGAGGAACTCAAGGCGAAGGCCAAGGCCGACGGCCTGTGGAATCTCTGGCTGCCCGAATCGAATCACGGCGCGGGGCTCACTAACCTCGAATACGCGCCGCTCTGTGAAATCATGGGCCGTTCCCACATCGGTCCGGAGGCGTTCAACTGCTCGGCGCCCGACACGGGCAACATGGAAGTGCTGGTGCGCTACGGCAACGAAGCGCAGAAGGCCGAGTGGCTGCCGCCGCTGCTCGACGGCCGGATCCGCTCCGGCTTTGCGATGACCGAGCCCGCTGTCGCCTCGTCGGATGCGACCAACATCGCGGCCAGCATCGTTCGCGACGGCGATCAATACGTGATCAACGGCCGCAAGTGGTGGACGTCGGGCGCCGGCGACCCGCGCTGCAAAATCCTGATCTTCATGGGCAAGACGGATCCCCAGAATGCGAGCCGTCACCGGCAGCAGTCGATGATCCTCGTGCCGATGGAGACGCCGGGGGTGCGCGTGGTGCGCAACGTGCCGGTCTTCGGCTATGACGACGCGCCGCACGGCCACTCCGAAGTGGATTTCGTCGACGTCCGCGTGCCGGTGTCGAACCTGCTGCTCGGCGAGGGCCGCGGCTTCGAGATCGCCCAGGGGCGCCTCGGGCCCGGCCGCATCCATCACTGCATGCGCCTGATCGGCGCGGCCGAGCGCACGCTCGAGAAGATGTGCAAGCGCGCGCTCAGCCGCATCGCATTCGGCCGGCCACTCGCGGAGCAGGGCGTCTGGCGTGAGCGCATCGCCGACGCCCGGCTGAAGATCGACCAGGCGCGGTTCCTCGTGCTGCACGCCGCGTGGAAAATGGACGTGGCCGGCAACAAGGCGGCGCAGAAGGAAATCGCGATGATCAAGGTGGTGGCGCCAACCATCGCCTGCGAGGTGCTCGACCAGGCCATCCAGCTGTTCGGCGGCGCCGGCGTCTCCGACGACTTCGGCCTTGGTTGGGCCTATGCAAATTCACGCACGTTGCGGATCGCGGACGGCCCGGATGAGGTGCACCGCAACCACATCGCGAAGCTCGAGCTCTCGCGCTACCTGAAGGCTTGAGGCGGCCGGCATGCAGATCCAGGGCAAGACGGTTCTCGTGACGGGGGCCGGTCGCGGCATCGGCCGCGCGGTGTGCCGCGAGTTGATGCGTCGGGGCGCGGCCGGAGTCGTCGTCGCCGACCTCGACGGCGACCTGGCCCGGGCCACGGCGGCTGAACTCGGGGGACTCGGCCTCCAGTGCGACGTTGCGGATGCAGAGGCCGTCACAGGCGCGGTGGCGGCGGCCGAGCGACACTACGGGGGGCGGCTCGACATCCTGATCTCGAACGCCGGATTCGGCGCGGCCACGCTCGACCTGGACGACGCTCTGTCGGCGCCGGATGCGACCTGGCAGCGCATGTGGGACGTGCACGTCATGGCTCACGTGCGTGCCTGCCGTGCAGCGTTGCCTGGCATGCTGGAGCGCGGGTCAGGTTGCCTCGTGAACGTGGCTTCAGCCGCGGGACTGCTGAGCCAGACGGGCGATACGCCCTACAGCGCGACCAAGCATGCCGCGGTCGCCCTGGCGGAATCGCTTGCGATCACCTACGGCGACCGCGGCATCCAGGTGTCCGTCGTCTGCCCGCAGTACGTTGCGACGGCCATCATCGGGTCGAACGAGGATACGGCGCCGGGCTCGTTGCCCGGCGTATTGACGGTCGACGAGGCGGCGACTGCCATCGGTGACGGCATCGAGCAGGGACGTTTCCTGATCCTGACCCACCCGGAGGTGCTGGGATTCTTCCAGCGCAAGGCCTCGGATTACGATCGTTGGCTGGGTGGCATGCGCCGCTTGCGGGATGGCTTGCGCAGCGGAGGCTTCCTCAAGACCAAGTCCTGACGATCGGCCGCCTTGCGCAGCAGCGTCCACGCGGCCAGGCAGTGCCGCGCGATCTCGTCCGCGTCGGGTACGACGGCGCGGTTCGCGACGATGCCGAAGTCCATCCGCTCACCGAGCGAGACAGCGCTCACGTTGAGGCCGACCGGGTCGGCGATCATCGAGACCGGGTAGGCGCCGGCCAGACGCAACTCGCCGAGATAACGCTCCCCCGGCAGCCCGCCGACGTTCGAGATCACCAGGTTCACGACTGGCCGGGTGATGGCCTCCATGCCGAGGGTGTGCGAGGCGAACCAGGCGCCGAACGCGATCAGCGCGTAATCCAGCGCCGCGGCTTTCGAAAGAGCGCGGAACTCCTGCTTCGCCGCGCCGCTGTTGGCGATGACCTGTTGCAGGCGTCGCGCGGCACCCGAGCGCGGCCGGGCCATCGGCACGAACATCGTCGCGACCTTGGTGGTGGCCTCGAGGTCGCCCTCATCGCGCATCGAGACCGGACACATCGCCACGAGCGGCTGCCTCGGCCGCTCGCCGAGCGCGGCCAGGTAGCGCTCGACGCCGCCATCCACGACCGCGAGCAGCACGTCGTTGACCTTGCCTCCGAAGATGTGCGCGACGCGCCGCATCGCGTCGACCGGCAGCGAGAAGGCCGCGAACGAGCGCTCGGCAGCGACCGGCTGATTGAAGCGAGTTTGCGGCCCGCCGAAAGGCTGGTTGCCCGCCGGCACGTCCGGCTCGTTGCGGGTCCGGCTGCGTCGGCTTGCCAGCGCCGACAACAGTTCACCGGTCGCAAGCGCATGAGTGAGTAGCGAGCGTGCGCCGTCTGCGAAGCCCGCGGACTCGTTCTGCGGCTCGCGTTGCGACCGTTGCGGCGGCAGCGCGAAGAAGGGCGTACGGACCGGCCCCGGCTCATTGGCCAGGGTGCCGAAAATTCGCGCCAGCGCGGAGCGACCGTCCCAGCTTGCGTGGTGCGACTTGAGGTAGATCGCAACCTGGCCGGAGTCGAGTCCGTCGATGACGTGCAGCCGGAACAGGGGCCGGGTCCGGTCCAGCCGTTCCTGGTGCAGTCCCGCAACGACTTCGAACAACTGCTGCCGGTTGCCGGGCGCAGCGAGGCGCTGCTGGCGCACGTGGTATCGCATGTCGATGCCCGTCACGGCGCGCCAGTGGGGGCGTCCGAGCGGCGGAAACTCCGGGACGCAGTCGAACGGCGGGGACGGTTGCGCCGCGCGGAAGGCGCGCACGATCCGCTGCGCTGCGGCCCGGCCCGAGCGACCCGGTGGCGGGTCGAACAGCATGGCAACGCCCACGTTGGCCGGAGTCTGGTCCCGGTCGACGCCGAGGAAGACGAGGTCCAGCAGCGGAATTGGGCGGGCCATCGGCATTGAAAGTATGCGATATCCGCAACGGTTGCCAGCGAGCGGGCGGTGCTAGACTCGGCTCGACTGCGGACGGCAGCGACAAGAGAGCAGGTCATGCGCCAATTGCGCGGTGAGGATGCACGTTTCGTCTATGCGGAGACGGGGCACGCTAATTCGAACATCACCCTCGTCTACATCTACGATCCGTCGACCGCGCCCGGGGGGCGCGTCCACTTCAAGGGCTTCCTGAAGCACATCGAGAGCCGGCTGCACCTGTCGCCGATTTTCCGGCAGAAGCTGTTGCGCGTGCCGCTCGAGCTCGACTACCCGTACTGGATCGAGGACGAGCGGTTCGATCTCGAGTATCACGTGCGCCACGTCGCGCTGCCGAAACCCGGCGACTGGCGCCAGTTCTGCATCCAGGCCTCGCGGATCCACGCGCGGGCGCTCGATCTGTCGCGGCCGCTTTGGGAAATCTACCTGGTCGAGGGGCTGGATTCGTTCCTGAACCTGCCGGCGGACAGCTTTGCGGTCCTGACGAAAATCCACCATGCCGCGATCGATGTGAAGGCGGGTGCCGAGATCACGATGCTGCTCCACGACATGACGGCCGTGACGCCCCATCCGGAGCCGCCCGAGCCGTGGTTCCCCGAGTCGCCGCCCGGATCGCTGTCGCTGCTGGCGCGGGCGGCGCTGCACAACGTCGTGCAGCCGCTGATGCTCGCCGCCCCGCTGACCCGAGCGGTGCGGCAGTTCACGCCCGCGCTCGTCGGCTCGCTGCGCGAGCTCTGGCTGCACCCGGAACGCTTGCCGATCACGCGCTTCAACGCCGAAGTCTCGCCGCACCGCGTGTTCGAGACTCGCCGCTTCCCGATCGACGAGTTCAAGCGGGTGCGCAGCCTGGTGCCGGGCGCCACGATCAACGATGCGGTGCTCGCCGTGTGCGGCGGGGCGCTGCGCCGCTACCTGATGACCCACGACGAGCTGCCGGGCCCGAGCATGGTGTCGATCGCGCCGTTGTCGATCCGCAATGCGGACCAGGGTGCCGGCGGCGCCGCCGGTTTCAGCATGATGCGCGTGCCGCTCGGCACCGAGATCGAGGACCCGGTTCGCCGGCTGCGATCGATTCACCAGCACACGTCGAACGCCGACGACATCGAGCAGGCGGTCGGAGCCAAGGAACTCACCGACATCACCAAGCACGCGCCGGCGGCGACGCTGGCGCTTTCAGCGCGATTGCTCGCGGACACTGCAATCGGTATCGGACAGCACGCGCCCGTCGCGAGCTGCACGGTCACGAACGTGCCGGGTCCGGCGGTGCCGCTCTATTTCAATGGGGCGCGCATGACGTATTTTTCCGCGATCATGCCGATCTCGGACGGCATGGGCCTCGTCTTCGCGGTGACCAGCTACGACGGCATGATCATCATCTCGCCGACTTCATGCCGGGAGCAGATCCCGGATCCGGAATTCTTCGCGCTGTGCATCCGCGAGTCGTTCCAGGAATACCTGGAGCTGGCGAGCAAGCCGAAGCCGCGCCGCAAGCCGGCCGGCAAGAAGAAAGGCAAGGCGGTCGGCAAGAAGGCGAAGACCCGCGCCGGACCGCGGCGGCGCGTTGCCGCCTGACGCAGCGCCGCAGCCCGCGGCCTGCGGCCGCGGCCGTTCAGGCGGCCTGCATGAGGCCCGCGGCCCGCTCGTAAACCGAGCCGACCATGCCGCCGGGCTGGAAGGGCCGCCAAACGCCCTCGGCTTGGGCCAGTCGGTCGGCGAGGATCCACATCACGGCTGGATTGAAGCCGAGCCCGCAGTGACTGCCGGGAACCCAGACGTTCTCGTGATGGCCGTTGCTGGTGTCCAGCCGCGCCGATTCGGGCGGCACGACCCCGTCGGTCTCTGAGTAGATGCAGGTGGAAGGCACCGGTGGTGGCGACTTGAGCACCTTGGCGCGAACGTGCGCGAGATGCGCGACCGGCCCCATCGGGTGCGCGAGATAGCGATACAGGGCCTGCACCAGCAGCGGCACCTTGTAGCTGTCCACGGAAAACCGCATCGGGCTGCCGAGGGAGATCACGGTGCGCACGCACTCCGGGGCGCTGTGCGCCGCGTAGAAGCTGTAGACGCCGCCGAGGCTCCAGCCGACGAGGCTCACCTTGCGTCGGTGCTTGTGATGCAGGAAACGCAGCTTCTGCTCGAGCGCCTGGCTGAACTTGAGCTTGAAGCCAGTGTTCTGGCCGAAGCCCCAGGTCACGACGTTGTAGCCCCGGGAGCGCAGGAAGACGCCGAGACCGACCAGCGTGGCGTCCGAGGCGCTGAATCCGGGCACCAGCAGCACCGGATGGCCGTCGCCACGGGGGGTCGTCTGTAGCAGCGGCAGGAAGAACGGCAGGGCTCCGATCTCGAGGAGGGCCCGGCCTTCGAGCAACGAATACAGGGCACGGGGGGCTCTGGAAAGCCGGGACGGACTGGCCATGATGAAACCTGTTCTCCTGCGCTGCCACCCATGGGGCGACGCTCCAAGCTTACCTTTCCAGCCGGGCAGAGCGGTAGCACAAATGTACGGACAACCTGAACCGCGTCACGGACCGCCCGGCGCGTTGCAGACGGCCTTGCCGAAAGGCAAGCTGCCACTTTTCGCCGCGGCCCCAGGGGCCGCCCGGGGACCCGCCATGCCGATGACTTGCCGCATCTCTTTACAGGCTGCCCTGGCAGAGTGTCAGCGGATGAAGGGCTGAGCCATGGCCGGACGACGCAGCAAGGCTGGCGGCCATTACGACGGGCTGACGCAACTCGGTGTCGCGACGGCCATCCCGGCGTCGCCGGACGCAGCCGCGCTCGAGCGAGTGCCGAATCCCCACCCCCGCAAGCTCTATCTCGCGCGCTTCACCGCGCCGGAGTTCACGTCGCTGTGCCCGATCACGGGCCAACCTGACTTTGCCCACCTTGTCATCGACTACGCGCCGGCACGATGGCTCGTCGAGAGCAAGTCGCTGAAGCTCTACCTGACGAGCTTCCGTAACCACGGCGCGTTTCACGAGGATTGCACGCTCGCGATCGCCGACCGCCTGGTCGGGTTGCTGGCGCCGCGCTGGCTGCGGATCGCCGGCTACTGGTATCCGCGCGGCGGCATGCCGATCGACGTGTTCTGGCAGTCGGGGCGCCCGCCGGCTGGATTGTGGATTCCGGATACCGGCGTTGCGCCGTATCGCGGCCGCGGCTGAGCCGAGTAGCCATGAGCGCAAGATCCAGCCTGGCGCGACTCCAGATCCCGGAAAGAGCGGCGTTGCTGCTGCTCGGGATCACCGCCGCGGCGTTTGCCGCGCCGTCCGTGGCCGAACCGGGCGCGGTGAAGCTTGCGGCCGTGAATGCGGTGGACCGGCACGCCGCGGCGCTCACGGCACTGTCCGACCGGATCTGGGCCTATGCCGAGATCGCGTTTCGCGAGCATCGCTCGGCAGCGGCGCTCGCGGATTTTGCGCAGGCACAGGGTTTCCGCGTCGAGCGCGGCGTTGCCGGGATGCCGACCGCCTTCGTGGCCACCTATGGGCAGGGGCGGCCAGTGATCGGCGTGATGGGCGAGTACGACGCGCTGCCCGGACTGTCGCAGAAGCCGCTGCCCGAGCCGATGCCGTTGGCCGAGGGCGCCGCCGGGCACGGCTGCGGCCACAACCTGTTCGGGGCGGCCAGCCTCGGCGCGGCCATCGCGATCAAGGAGCAGATCTCGGCCGGCCGTCTGCAGGGCACGGTGGTGTTCTTCGGCACGCCGGCCGAGGAGGATGTCGGCGGCAAGATCTACATGGCTCGCGACGGCCTGTTCGACGACGTGGACGCCATGCTGGCCTGGCACCCGAGCGACGAGAACCTGGCGGACATCACCAGCAGCCAGGCCATGGTGGACCTGGCGGTGGAGTTTCGTGGCACGACGGCCCACGCGGCCTACGACCCGTGGAACGCGCGCAGCGCCGTGGATGCAGTCGAACTGTTCACCCACGGCGTGAGCCTGATGCGCGAGCACGTCCGGCCGTCGACGCGAATGCACTACACGATCGCGTCCGGTGGCGACGTGCCGAATGTCGTCGCCGAGCACGCCAAGGTCTGGCTCTGGGTGCGCGACTGGCGGCGCGCCGAAGTCGAGGACCTGCTGGCGCGGGTCCGCAAGCTCGCCGAGGGCGCAGCGACGATGACCGAGACCTCGGCGACGGTGACCGTCCAGGGCGGCAGCTGGGAGATGCTCGTCAACGAAACGGGCGGCCGGCTGCTGCACGACAACCTGACGTGGCTCGGATCGCCCGTTTACACCGAGCAGGAACAGGCCTTTGCCAGGCAGATCCAGCGCGCGACCGGGGTGCCCGAGCTCGGCATGTTCACGGGCGTGAAGCCGCTGGAAGGGCAGCAGCCGGAAGGTGGATCGACCGACGTGGCCGACGTCAGCTGGGTCGTGCCGACGCTGCACCTCAGCGTCGCGACGTCGCCGCTCGCCGCGCCGTGGCACGCGTGGCCGGTGGTGGCCAGCGGCGGCATGTCGATCGGCCACAAGGGCATGCTGCTGGCCGCGAGGACACTGGCCGCGACGATGGTGGATCTCTACGAGCAACCCGTGGCACTCGAGGCCGTGCGGGCGGAGTTCAAGGCCAGGAAGGGCGACACCGTTTACCGGTCGTACGTGCCCGACGGGCCGCCGCCGCTGCCGAAGCCTTAGGGCCCGTCGTGTTATAGTTTGCAGCTTCCATGGTGGCTCGCGTCGGATCCCTCGCGACGGTCAGCTGCAAACCCCGCCAGGCCCGGAAGGGAGCAACGGTAGCGGCCTTACCGGGTGCCGGGGGCATTCTGGCGCGGGCCGCCTCCCTACCTCCAGGCCCGGGGAGATCCTGGCACCGCCCATGAGTTACCTCGTCCTCGCCCGCAAATGGCGCCCTCGCACGTTCGAGGAACTCGTCGGCCAGGACCACGTCCGCCGGGCGCTCACCAATGCGCTCGATTCGGGCCGCATCCATCACGCGTTCCTGTTCACGGGCACGCGCGGCGTCGGCAAGACGACCATCGCGCGTATTTTTGCGAAGTCGCTGAATTGCGAGCAGGGGGTGTCCTCGAAGCCCTGTGGCGTCTGCGGCGCCTGCAAGGACATCGACGCGGGCCGCTTCGTCGACCTGCTCGAGGTGGACGCGGCGTCCCGGACCAAGGTCGACGACACGCGCGAGCTGCTCGACAACGTGCAGTACGCGCCCGCGCGCGGGCGCTGCAAGGTGTACCTGATCGACGAGGTACACATGCTCTCAACACATTCGTTCAACGCGCTGCTGAAGACGCTCGAAGAGCCTCCGCCGCACGTGAAGTTCCTGCTCGCGACGACCGATCCGCAGAAGCTGCCGGTGACGGTGCTGTCGCGCTGCCTTCAGTTCCACCTGCGCCGCCTGCCGCTCGCGCAGATTCAGGAACGGATGACGATGATCGCGCAGGCCGAGAACGTCGAATTCGAGCCCGCGGCGCTACGCGCCATCGCGCGGGGCGCGGAGGGCAGCATGCGCGACGCATTGTCGCTGCTCGACCAGGTGCTGGCTTTCGGCGGCGGCCGGGCCATCGAGAGCGAGGTGCGCACGCTGCTCGGGACGCTCGACCGCCGGCATGTCGAGGGGATCCTGAACGCGCTCGCCGCGCAGGACGGCGCGGCGCTGATGGCCTGCGTGGCGCAACTCGACGAGCGCGCCCCGGATTACGACCAGGCGCTCGGCGAACTCTCCGCCGCGATCCAGCGCATGGCGTTGCTGCAGGCGCTGCCCGAGCTGCGCGGCGAGGACGAGGAGCAGGACGCGGCACTCGCTCAGCTCGCCGCGAAGTTCCTGCCCGAAGACCTGCAACTGCTCTACCAGATCGCGATCATGGCCCGTCGCGACCTCGACTATGCGCCGGACGCCCGCGGTGGTTTCGAGATGGCGCTGCTGCGGATGCTCGCCTTCCGGCCGGAGTCGCTGTCGGGTGCAGCGCCGCCCGGCCCGCCGCCGGCCGCAAGAGCGGCACCGGCTGCCAGTGCGCCACGGAGGAGCGCGGCCGCGCCGCAGACATTCTCGGCTCCGCCCACGCAGCCGGCGATGCCTCGCGCGGCTGCCCCGCTGGAGGTTTCGTGTGGCGGCGATTGGCCGGCGATCGTCGCTGCGCTCGGCCTGCAAGGCCCGGCCGGGCAGCTCGCGGCGCACTGCGTGCTGGTCGGGCGCACGAGCGAGCTCATCAAACTGCGCCTCGATTCCGCCGGTGAAGTGTTCCGTCGGCCGCAACTCGAGCAGAAGCTCGCGCAGGCCCTGGCGCAGCATTTCGGCCAGCCCGTGCGGCTCGACATTGCCGTCAGCGACGCCGAGGAAGTCACCCCGGCCCGGCAGCAGGCGAGAGCGGCCGACGCGCGCGTTAAAGCGGCCGAGCAGGCGATCGAGGCGGACTCGAACGTGCGGGCCATGCGCGAAGTCTTTGGCGCGACCGTGCAACCGGGTTCCGTGAAGCCCCTCAACTGATTTTTCCAGGAGTCCAAAAAAGCATGAAAGGCGGTATCGGCAACCTGATGAAGCAGGCGCAGCAGCTGCAGGCCAACGTGCAGAAGGCACAGGCCGAGATTGCGGCGATGGAGATCACCGGCGAGTCGGGCGGGGGCATGGTCAAGGTGACCATCAACGGGCGCCACGAGGCGAAGCGCGTGCAGATCGATCCGTCGGTGCCGATGGACGATCGCGAGATGGTCGAGGACCTCGTCGCAGCCGCGTTCAACGACGCGGTGCACCGCCTCGAGACGACGACGCAGGAACGAATGTCCGGCCTGATGGGCGGCATGAACCTGCCGGCGGGCCTCAAGCTGCCGTTCGGCGGCTGATCCCGGACGGGCGATGCTCTATCCGCCGACGCTCAATCGCCTGATCGAGGCGCTGCGCTGCCTGCCTGGCGTGGGCCCGAAGTCGGCGCAGCGGATGGCGTTCCACCTGCTCGAGCGCGATCGCGACGGCGCCCGCGAGATCGCCGCGGCGGTCGGGCAGGCCATCGAGAAGCTCGGCCATTGCCAGCGCTGCCGGATGTTCGCCGAGGGCGAGCTGTGCCCCGTCTGCACGTCCGCCAGCCGCGATCGCAGCCTGCTCTGCGTCGTCGAGTCGCCGGCCGACGTCGTTGCGATCGAGCAATCCGGCAGTTTCCGCGGCTGCTACTTCGTGCTGATGGGCCACCTGTCGCCGCTCGATGGAGTCGGTCCGAGCGAGATCGGCATCGACGCATTCGAGAAGCTGCTGGGCGAAAAGGAAGTGCGCGAAGTGATCCTCGCGACCAATCCAACCGTCGAAGGCGAAGCCACCGCGCATTTCCTCGCCGAAGTCACCGCGCGCATTGGTGTCCGCGCTTCGCGGATCGCGCACGGCGTGCCAGTTGGTGGCGAACTCGAGTATGTCGATGGCGGCACCCTCGCGCACGCGCTTGCCGGTCGGCAGGCGGTTTCCTGAGCCTGTTCGGTTTTCTACTGTCCTGCGGGAGCTCGGCCGGCGCGACGTTGGCGGCACGCTTTCCGGGTCCGCTCCGGCGAGCGAAGAAAAAATGCTCGCCGGAACGGACCCGGAAAGCGCGCTCGACACGCGGCGCCTGAGCGAGTTTTCCGCAGAGCCGGAAAACTCGCACGGCGCAGGAAACGCCCGCCGGATCCAGCGTCGCGTGAAGTGGCATCCAACGCGTGACGAGCGGTCGAGAGGTATCCGGCGAAGCACTGGACGCCTCATGCGCCGTGCGAAGTCCTCGGCACGAGGACGCAGCTCAGGCGCGGGCCGAGGGGGAACGTGACGGTTGTTTTTCGACCAAGCGCGCCCCGCGCGCGACTCGAGAAACAACCG
>Ga0209391_10000746_pt1 | contig 16030 bp, 13 predicted proteins | sample PPLLak3March2015_FD_187246 | JGI IMG/M metagenome (GOLD analysis project Ga0209391, IMG submission 187246) | Freshwater sediment microbial communities from Prairie Pothole Lake near Jamestown, North Dakota, USA - PPLs Lake P7 Core (1) Depth... | ecosystem: Environmental > Aquatic > Freshwater >... | reverse complement strand
TCACGATGACGAACTGGCCCGCGCGGGCGGCCTTCGCCAGCATCGGGTGGCGCACCTCGAGCAGGAAAGTGACGTCGGAGAAGTCCTGCCGCGCCACGATCTCGTAGCCAGCCGTCTGTGTATTGGTTGTCATGCGTGTGTCCTGGTGTGGTACGCGTTTATCCTGAGGGGCCGCCATCCGCAATCGGGGCAATTGCGGACACGCCACGGCCGCCAGGCCCGCGTTTGCGCATTGCAGCAATTGACGCGCTGGGGTATCTCCTTGGCTCGTTACGACCCTCCCCGCGAGACGCCCGTCCCGCATTGCAGACAACGGATCCCGCCGATGCCCATTACGCCTCGTACACCGCAGGCCGGGGGCCTCTCCGCCCGCGCCCTCTCCACGCCCGAACCCTTCGTCCGCCAGTTCGCGCGGCGCGTCCAGCAGGAAGGCGCCCTCGACCTGACCCAGGGCGACTACAAGAACGCCGACTTCGCGCCCCACCCGGAGGTGGTGCGTGCCGCCCAGCGCATCACCCGCAACACCGTCCACAGCTACGGTCCCGCGGTCGGGCGGATGGACGTTCGCAGCGAGGTCGCCGAGTTCTTCAACCGCGACGGACTGCTCGACTACCCGGATTCCGAGGTACGCTTCCAGCCCGACGAGGTGCTGTTCACCCCCGGGACGCGCGCCGGCCTCGCCATCGTGCTCGAAGTCCTCGGCGCGGATGGCTCGGGCGTGGTCGTGCCGCGACCGAGCTGGGAATACGACTGGTTCATCGAACGCGCCGGTAAGAAGGTAGTCGAGTTGCCCACCGAGGCGCCCGGGTTCCTGCCCGACCCGCAGGAGCTCGACCGGCTGCTGGCACGCGGCGGCATCTCCTCGGTGATCATCAACAACCCGCACAATCCCACCGGACGCGTCTATCCGCGCGAGCTGGTCGAGGAGCTGGTGCGGGTCGCGGTCCGGCACCGCTGCTACGTGCTCTACGACTCGGTGTACCAGCGGCTCGACTACGTCGGCTGGTTCGTCAACCCAGCCTTTGCCTGCCCGGAGTGGCGCGACTGGGTCGTGTCGCTGTCGGGCCTGTCGAAGATGGACATGTTCGGCGCGTCGACCGGCGCCCGCGCCTGCTGGCTCGTCATCTCCGACCAGGTTCGCTCCAACGGCGTGCGCGCCCGGGAGATACTCGCGAACCTCTCTGCCTGGCTCGTGGCCACGCCGTCCACGCTGGCCCAGGACTGGGCGCTCGCCGCGCTGCAGAGCCCGCTCGCGGCGCTGCGCCGGCCGTCGCCCTACATGCGCGAGCGCCGCGACTTCATGCTGCGCGCGGCCGACGAGCTTGCGCACCTCGGCATCGAGCGCACCGATTTCGGCGGCACGTTCTACGCACCGCTGGCCTTCCCGGGCCTGGTGGGCGAGCCCTTCGACCGCCTGCGCAACGGCGTGCACGAGCCCGCCGTCGTGCGCGACTCGGTGGACGCGTTCGAACTGCTGCTGTCGGGCGGCGTGGGCGGCATCCCGTTCGTCGCGTTCGCGGGCGGCGGAGCGGGTGCCGAGCGCTACGGCACCTGGCAGCGCCTGTCGTACGGCTCGAAGGACGTCAAGGAACTCGCGGTCTTCATGGACCGCGTCAAGGCGCGCATCGAAAAGCAGGGTCGCCTCGGCGCCGGCGCGGCCGGGCCCGCCCGCCCGCACACGTCGCTCGACGCCGTGTGGGAAAGCACCTGCACCGCCGATCGCTACGACGCGCTCGACGGTCTCGACCCGGCGGCGTTCGCCACGGCCCGGCAACGCTTCCTCGAGCAGCCTCGGCACGAATCGCTGCGCCTGACGGGCACCAAGCACCCCGATTCGACGGCGCACCGTGCCGAGCAGGTCGAACGCGCACTCCGCGCGGCGCCGGCCGATGCGGCGAACCGCGCGCGGCTGGCGCTGACCCACCTCGAGTGGAACCCGCGGATGGAAGCGCGGGACGAATTCGAGGAGTCGATCGCCGACCTGCTCGGGCCCTGCAGCGAGGTGCTGCTGGACCTCGAGGGCCGGCAGATCAGCCCGGACTGGCTCGACGTGCCGGAGAAGGTCGTGCTCGGCCTGCTGCGCCAGGGCATCGTGCCGGGCGAGGACCGGCACATCCTGTTCCGCGTGCCCAATCCCTTCATCGAGCAGGACGAGGAGAAGGTGGCGAAGATCCTCGCTGCCGTCGCGCGCAGCAACGTGCTGTTCCACCTCGCCTGCGAGCGCCTCGGCCTCGTGCCGCAGCAGAACGCGATCCACGAGATCAGCGTGCCGCAGATCAACTCGACCGCCGAGATCGGTGCCGTGACCAAGATCGGCACGCTGTACCGGCAGGCGGTCGTGGAACTGTTCGAGGGCCCGCCGGAGCGCATCGACGCGTTCCTCGCGGCGCGGGTGCCGCAGGAGCGGCGCGCGGAGATGGTGGCGCATGTCGAGCGCGTGCGACTCGTGCCGCTGTGCGAGAACGTGGGCGCGCTCAGCCACCTGCCGGACCTGCTCGAAAAGTTCTACGTGGCGCTCGAGCGCGGCATCGGCCTCGCCGGCCTGCCCACGCCCGACACCTTCCGCACGTCGTTCGAGCGGCGCGAAGCCACGGTGCGCGTGTTCGTCGCCATGTCGGACACGGCATTGCAGAGCGGCAAGATCGCCACGGACGCGGCCTATGCGTTCACGGTCGCCGGCCGCGACGAGGCAGAACGGCGGCTCGCGGCACACGCCCGGCGCATCGGCGAGCCGGCGCCCTCGGTTACGTTCCTGATCGGTGCGGGCCGGGCCGGCTTTCGCGGCGGCTTCGATCCGGCCCACCCGGGCGTGATCCGACAGTTCGCCCGCGCCGACGGCGTCACGATGCAGGGCATCCGCGCCGACGCACCGGAGGCAGCCTCGCAGCTCGCAGCCGCCTTCCGCGCTGAAGTCGCGGGACGGTCATCGGCCCAGGCCCGGAGCCACGCGCTCCCGGCGAGCGATGCCGAGGCGCTGGAGCGGCTGCTCGAAGCCGGCATCCTCGCGCACACCGAGACGCTGCTGCGCGTCGCGCCGCTGCTCGCCCCGTTCGGCAGCCTCGTACCGCAGACGCGCGTGCGCATCCGTGCGACCGGCTCGGCGAGCTACGGCCGGTCGATCCCGACCTACCCTGCGGAGTGGGGCGGCGGCACGACCCTGCCGGACGACCGCGACCTGCGCGATGCGTGGCCCGAGGGCGTCACGCTGCCACGCGCGATCGTCTACAACCTCGCCTGCACCACGCTCGGCCTGCCGGCCGTCACGAGCGACATCGCGGTGCTCGACCGTCGCGCCGCGGTGATCCTCGAGCGCAACGTGCCCGGCTACCGCGAGATCATCGCGAGCGAGCTGCCGCATTTCGTGAAGGAAGCCGCGGGCCTGGTGTTCGGCCGCAAGCTCGCCGAGACGACGGCCCGGCGCTGCCTGCGCGCCGCCGCGGCGCTGTGGGTGGATGCCCGCACGCGGGCCGACCTGGTCGCGCCGACGTGCCTCTTCGCCATGCAGTACCTGCGCTACATGGCGGAGGATTCCGAGAGCTGGGACGAGACCAAGGAGCACGAGAGCCAGACCACCCGCGAGGAGGAGCTGATCCGCGCGACCTCGAGCGTGGCCTTCGCAGCCTTGTGCGCCGAACGGCCCGGCGAACGCTGGCCCGTGCTGCAGTCGATGGTGGACGCCGAGGATGCCGCACGCCTGTTGCTCGCTCGGGAACTCACCCTCGAGGAGAAGCGCGAGTTCGTCGACCTGCGCATCGAGGGCTGGTTGCGCACCCTGCCCGACGTGCTGGCGCACGAGCTACGTCCGCAGTGGTCGCAGCTGCGCGAGCTTGGCAAGGACGAGTTCGAGCTCGATGCGATCCAGCGCCTCATCGCGCTCGAGAAGCTGCGCGGCAGTCGGGGAGCGTGAAGGAAGGAAGGCAGGTGCGGTGACGAGCATGGGCCGCAAACCGGCGGCCTCGCGCTGCGCTGGCTATCTCCCCTCCCCCAGCACCAGCACGGCACGGAAGTCGTTCACGTTGGTGAGCGTCGGCCCGGTGACGACCGAGTCGCCGATCGCGCCGAAGAAGGCGTGTGCGTCGTTCGCGTCGAGGAACTGCTGCAGATCGAGCCCGCGTGCCGCGGCACGCGCCAGCGTGTCGGGGCGCCAGATCGCGCCGGCCACTGCAGCCATGCCGTCCACACCGTCCGTGTCCGCGGCCAGCGCATGCACGCCCGCGCAGCGGCCCAGCGCCAACCCGAAACCGAGCAGGAACTCGACGTTGCGCCCGCCGCAGCCGTTGCCACGCACCGTGACTGTCGTCTCGCCGCCGGACAGCAGCAGACACGGCGGACGGCACGGCTCTCCGCGCTCGAGCACCCTGCGCACCCGCGCCGCCATGTCGCGGCCGACCTCGCGCGCCTCGCCTTCGAGACGATCCGAGAGAATCACGGGCGTCACCCCCTGCGCCGCCGCAACACGTGAGGCGGCTTCGAGTGACGCTTGTGGTGCCGCGACGATCCGAAATTGCGCACCCGAGAGTCGCGGGTCGCCCGGCTTGACCGATTCCCATGCGCCGCGCTCCAGTGCCCTCCGCGCCGCCGTGGGCACGGCGATGCCGTATCGCACCAGCACCGCAAGGGAATCCGCGCAGGTGGTCGCATCGGACGCGGTGGGACCGGAGGCGATGTCGGCCGGATCGTCGCCCGGCACGTCCGAGATGGCGAGCGTCACGAGGCGCGCCGGGTGGCAGGCGATGCCGAGGCGACCGCCCTTGATGCGCGAGAGGTGGCGACGCACTGTGTTGATCTCGCCGATAGTCGCGCCCGAGCGCAGCAGCGCGCGCGTGAGCGCCTGCTTGTCCTCGAGGGACAGCCCCTCGGCGGGCAGCGGCAGCAGCGCCGACCCGCCGCCCGACAGCAGGCACAGCACGAGGTCGTCCGCGCCGAGCCCGCGCACGCGCTCGAGCAGGCGCTCGGCTGCACGTCGCCCGGCGTCGGCCGGCACGGGATGCGCGGACTCGAACACCTCGATGCGTTCGCAGGCCACCGCGTGGCCGTGCGGCGTGACGACCGTCCCGTCGAGTTCGCCGACCCAGTGCGTCTCGACAACTCGCGCCATCGCCGCGGCGGCCTTGCCGGCTCCAATGACGACGGTGCGCCCGACCGGGGGCGGCGGCAGCGCGGGTGGCAAGCAACGCGCGGGGCTCGCCGCTTCGATGGCGGCGGCAAAGGCAGCGCGGAGCAGGCGCTCAGGATCGAGAGTCGACATGAACGGTGACGACGGATCGGTGCGGTGAAGTCTGCCTGAATCGTCCGGTCGGCGCGGCCGCCGTCGGCGTCGCACGCGTGATCCGCAGCCTCGCCACTGGCGCATCGCATGCGCCACACGGACAATAGGTCATGCTGACCGATTTGATCGGCCTCTTCGCCGTGCTTGCCGGGGCCCGGATCCGCTTCGTCATTGTGGGTGGGCTCGCCCTTGTGCTCCAAGGCTTCGACCGCCTGACGGCGGACGTCGGTATCGTCATCGATCTCTCGGCGAAATCGGTCCGGGATGCGGTTCGGGCCCTCACCCAGACAGGCTACCGCTCGCTGGCGCCGGTCGATCCCATTGCACTCGCAGACCCCGAACAGCGCCAGCAGTGGCAGACCACCCGCAGCATGCGAGTGTTCAGCTTCTGGGACAGCTCCAACGCCCGCCCCACGGTCGATGTCATGCTCGAGCCAATGATCCCGTTCGAGGACCTTTGGGCGGTGGCAACGCCCGTGAAAATCGACGGCCACGAGCTACGCGTCTCGTCGATCGAACACCTGATCCTGATGAAGGAAGCGGCCGGGCGAACACAGGATCTCGCCGACATCGAGCGTCTCCGCGCTCGGCTGCAGAGCTGATCGGATGAAGAGCTTCGACCCGAACGCCGAACCGAGTGCCTGGGGCACCTACGAGGACGCCGAGGCGCTGCGCCGCTGGTCGTTCGAACGCCGCACACCCGAGCAGCGCCTCGCCTGGCTCAAGGCCGCGCTGGAGCTCGCTTATACGAGCGGGGCCTTGCAGCCACGACGCCCGGACCCGTCCCCCCGCGCTTCGGATTGATCGCCGCAGGCCGGCATGCAGGATCCCACTGCCGCTCCCGGCCGCGCGCATCAAGCCCTCGCGTACCAGGACTTGATGCCAGGGTGGTCACGCACCGCGTCGTGTACGCCGACCAGCCGGGGGTAACCGGCGAAGATCGTCGCAGGAATGTGGTCGACCTTGCCGCCGTTGAACCAGCGCACCGCCATGTAGACCTTCAGATCCACGACGTGGATCTTCGCGCCGCCGAAGAAGGGACCCGCGGTGGTGTTCCTTTCCGCGGCCCTGGCCCACGCGGGCAGGAAGCCTGCAACCAGCGCCTCGCGTGCAGCTCTTTTCTCGGTCTCACCCATACGCAGCGTCGGTGACACCGTGGCGCGCAGGTCCTCCACGTGCTGCATCATTCCTTCGTGGCGGGCCGCCTCGACGTCCTCGGCGGGGTGCAATCCATGGCGGCGGCCGATCAGGACGAGGATGGCGTTCGAGTGCGCGATCGCCGGGACTCCCGGCATCTCGAGCACCGGCAGGCCGCCATACGGCATCTGATCCTTCATCGCCGGCCAGTCGGCCGACTTGATGCGCACGTCGTCGAAGTCGACGCCCGCGAGGTGCAGGGCGAGACGGCACTCTTCCCCGCGACTCACGGGGGCATCGAAATAGATCAGCTTGGGCTTGCTCATGGGAAAAGAGCATAGCACCGCCGCAGACCACGCTCGCCCGCCGCGAGGCGCAGATCTGACGCACAGCCGCGACCATTCGCAGCTCGCCGCTGCATCCTGTCAGCGTGGTATTGCGCGCTTCGCGGCACGCCGGATCATGACTTGTTCGATCTTCAAGAGAATCACGATAGACGCGATGATCAGGGATCGCATGCGCACCTCCTCCAGCCGCTGTGGTGGACCACGACCGCTCCGTGATCCGCGGCGCTCGAGTTTCGGCAGTACTTCACGGCTCGCTCGAGTCACTGCCTGTCAGAGGCCGATGCAACTCGCATGCCACCGGGCTTCGCGACCCGTATTCGCAGGGGGAGTCAGGAAGTTGCGCAGGGTGCCGTCGCGACCCGGCCGGGTTGCTGCACTTGATCGGTCCGCAGATGACCGGCCGGTGCCCGACCTTGGTGCAACCACCAGGCCCGCACTGCATCAGGTCAGACGTACACTGCTTTCCAGCACCTCGATTCACGCGGGCCGCGCGCCCGCACCGGAGGATCGCCTCATGAGCACCCTGACCAAGCTCGCCCTCGGCGTCATGGGACAGTTGCGACCGCGCCCAGCCCGCGGCGATGCCAAGTCGATCATCAAGCTGCCGGCGCCGGACAAGACCGGCGGACTGCCGCTGATGCAGGCGCTGGCGAAGCGCCGCTCATCGCGCGAGTTCCAGCGCAAGCCGCTGCCCCTGCCCGTGCTGGCGAGCCTGCTGTGGGCCGCCTTCGGCGTGAACCGCCGTGGTGGCGGACGCACCGCGCCCTCGGCGCTCGATGCGCAGGAGATCGACGTGTACGTGGCGCTGCCGGACGGCGCCTACCTGTACGACGCCGAGGCGCACGCACTGCGACTGGTCGCCGCGAGTGACCTGCGCCGCATCACCGGCTACCAGGATTTCGTGGACGACGCGCCGCTCGATCTCGTCCTCGTCGCCGATCACGCGCGCATGCGCATGGTCCCGGCGGCGCAGCGCGAGAGCTACGCCTCCGCAGCCGCCGGCGCCATCGCCGAGAACGTGTACCTGTACGCCGCGAGCACGGGGCTCGCCACTGTCATCCGCGCGTGGATCGACCGCGCGGCGATCGCCGACGCGCTCGGCCTCACGCACGACCAGCAGGTGCTGCTGTCGCAGACGGTGGGGTATCCGGCCAAGTCGCGCGGCTGACCCGGGCGCCGCGGCGAGGGGAGCGCGGCTGCCCTCTCAGGGCGCCGACTTGCGCGCCGCGATCGCCTCGATCTCCACCAGCGCGCCCGGAATCGGCAGCGCGGCGACCTGCACGGTCGTGCGGGTCGGCAGCTTGCCCTGTGACGGTTCACCGAAGTAGCGGCCCCAGGCCTTCATCAGGCCCGCGAAGTCCATCGTGCCGCCCTTCCCGGGGTCGCCGACCAGGAACACGTTCATCTTCACGACGTCGGCCATCGTGAGCCCCGACGCCGCGAGCTCCTTCGCGAGCTTGCCGAGCACGCTCGCGGCCTGGGTCTCGGTGTCGCCCAGCCGCTCGATGCTGCCCGCCGGCGCTTCGGGCTTCGCGACGTCGGCAAGCGTGCCGCTCAGGAACACGAGGTCGGTGCCCGCGGGCACCACGATGCTGCTTGCGATCGGGAAGTCGCCGAGCTGGCGCCGGGCGATCTCCCCGGCATGTGCCGGCAACAGGAACGCGGCGGCGAGCAGGCCGGCGAGACAGGCGTGCGATTTCATGACGGGTTCCTCGTGGGTTCGGTCCGGGTGCGGCGCATGGTCGCAGACCCGACGCGAAACTTCGATGGCCAGCACCGGGGGTGCAGGCCATACTCCGCCCGCGAACGACCTCGGGGGGAAACCGACATGAACGAACAGAGCACGTCGCGCAGGCAGTTCCTGCAGGCGAGCGGCGGGGCCCTGGGCGCGGGCTGGCTGGCGCTGCACTGGCCGCAACTCGCTGCGGCCGCCGAGCATGCCCACGCCGCGGCCACGGGCGAGGCGCCCCGGGAGTTCAAGCTGCTCACACCCGACGAGGCCCGCGACGTCGAGGCCATCGCCGCGCAGATCGTCCCGAGCGGCGACACGCCGGGCGCCCGCGAGGCCGGGGTCGTGTACTTCGTGGATCACATCCATGCTGGGCTATATGCGGCCCAGGCCAACGCGTTCCGAGCCGACCTCGCCGGGTTCCAGCAGGGCGTCGCCGAGGCCCACCCCGAAGCCGGCCCGTTCGCCGACCTGCCCGGGCCCGCGCAGCTCGCGTATCTCAAGAGCATCGAGCGAACGCCCTTCTTCGACCGGATGCGCTTCCTCACCGTGCTCGGGCTGCTCGCCCTGCCCTCCTACGGCGGCAACCGCGACAAGTCCGGCTGGAAGATGGTCGGCTTCGTGGACCAGCACGCGTGGGAGCCGCCCTTCGGCCACTACGACGAGGACTACCCGGGCTTCAAGCCGTATGCGAAGGAGCGACAGTCTTGAGTGCCCGTACGTTCGGACCGAACGACACGGTCGACTTCATCGTAGTCGGCTCGGGGGCCGCGGGTGGCGTGATGGCGCGCGAGCTGTCGCAGGCGGGCTTCGAGGTGCTGGTGCTCGAGCAGGGCCCGCGCTTCACAGCGGCGGACTTCAAGCACGACGAGCTCGACCACTGGTTCAACAACGCGCTGCTCAACAGCCCGGAGACGAGCCCGCAGACCTTCCGCAAGACCGCCGCCGGCAAGGCCGAGCGCGTGCGCGACTTTCCCTCGCTGTGGTACGCCCGCATGGTGGGCGGCAGCAGCAACCACTTCACGGCCAACTACTGGCGCTTCCACGAGGTGGATTTCAACGAGCGCAGCCTGCTCGGCGAGATCGGCGGCACCAGCTTCGCCGACTGGCCGATCGACTATGCCGAGCTCGAGCCCTACTACACCAAGGTCGAGTGGGAAGTGGGCGTGTCGGGGCTCGCCGGGGCGAGCCCCTTCGATCCGCCGCGCTCCAGGCCCTACCCCATGCCGCCGCTGCCGGTGAAGTCCTCGGGCGTGCTGCTCGAGCGCGGCGCGCGCAAGCTCGGCCTGCACCCGTTCCCCGCCCCGATGGCCATCGCCTCGGTGCCCTACCGCGGGCGTCCCGCCTGCGCGCACTGCGGCTTCTGCATCGGCTTCGGCTGCGAGATGTCGGCGAAGTCCTCCACGCTCTACACCATGCTGCCGGAGGCCGAGGCCACTGGGCGCTGCGAGGTGCGCAGCGAGAGCTACGTGTTCCGCGTGGACACGAGCGACAAGGGGCGCGTCACCGGCGTGAGCTACTTTGACGGCGAACGGCGCGAGCACTTCCAGAAAGCGCGCGCCGTGGTGCTGTGCGCCAATGGCGCGGAGAGCGCGCGGCTGCTGCTCATGTCGGCCAATGCGAAGTTCCCGGACGGCCTCGCCAATTCGAGCGGGCTCGTGGGCCGCAACCTGATGTTCAACACCTATGCCGAGGTCAACGCGGTCTTCGAGCACGAGCTCAACGAGTACAAGAGCGTTCAGGTGACGCGCATCGTGCACGACTTCTACGACTCGGACCCGAAGCGCGGTTTCTACGGCGGCGGCGGCTTCGACTCGCGCATCGGGCCGAACCCGATCGCGTGGTCACTGTTCGCACCGCCGCCCGAGCGCGCCTGGGGTGCGGAGTTCAAGGCGCTGCTCGAGGCCATGCCGCGCGCGATGATCGTGGCGACGCACGGGACCTCGCTGCCGGTCGAGACCAACCGCGTTGACCTCGATCCCGAGCTCAAGGACGCGTGGGGGCTGCCCGCCATGCGCGTCACCTACAAGGATCACCCTGACGACCTCGCCTTCAGTCGCTTCATGCAGGATCGCGGCGTCGAGGTCATGCAGGCGGCCGGGGCGCAGCAGGTGTGGAAGGGACCGGTTGCGGAGGCGCCCGGCAGCCCGCACCTGCTCGGCACCTGCCGCATGGGTAACGACCCCGCGACCTCGGTCGTGGACCGCTACCACCGCACGCACGACATCCCGAACCTGTTCGTCTGCGACGGCTCGAGCTTCGTCACCTCCGGCCGCGGCCAGCCGACCATGACCATCCAGGCGCTGGCGTTCCGCGCCGGCGAGCACATCGCCGCGTTCGCGCGGCGCGGCGAGATCTGAACGAGCGAAGGCCGATTCGGCGGCCCATTCCAGCGCCCTTCTGCTTCGAGCCCGATCAGGGAGGCAAAACCGAGGGCGTCCATCAGGCAGATTCGCTGCTTGCGGCGATAAGTAGAACACGCTGCGCTGAGTCGCGACCCGCCAGTCGGTCGGCATAAGCGCGAATTGATTGGGGCGCGGTGCCGGAGCACTCTTCGCTACAGGTGTCTTGATGTCACGCGGACGTAGCGTTGAGCGTAGTTGCTCGACGCAGCAGACCTCCGGGCGCGCCTGAGACGGATTTCGCTCCGCCCCATCCCTCCACCCCCGGCCGGTGACTGCGACCGCACGGACAAGGAGTCAGTCATGGCAAGGCCGGACAAGCCCAACATTCTCGTCATCTGGGGCGACGACATCGGGATGTGGAACCTCTCGTGCTACAGCCACGGCATGATGGGATATCGCACGCCCAACATCGACCGCCTCGCGGCCGAAGGAATGATGTTCACGGATGCCTACGGCGAGCAGAGCTGCACCGCCGGCCGCGCTGCGTTCATCACCGGGCAGAGCGTCTTTCGCACCGGCCTCTCGAAGGTCGGTGCGCCCGGCTTCGACGTCGGCCTGCAGGCGGAGGACCCGACGATTGCCGAGCTGCTGAAGGCGCAGGGCTATGCGACCGGCCAGTTCGGCAAGAACCACCTGGGCGACCTGAACAAGCACCTGCCGACGGTGCACGGGTTCGACGAGTTCCTCGGCAACCTCTACCACCTCAATGCGGAGGAAGAGCCCGAGCATCCCGACTATCCGGACCCGAAGGAATTCCCGAAATTCAAGGCAACCTTCGGGCCACGCGGGGTGCTGCACAGCTGGGCGACCGACGTGGACGACCCGATGGAGCAGCCGCGCTGGGGGAGGGTGGGACGGCAGAAGATCGAGGACACGGGCCCGCTGACCCGCAAGCGCATGGAAACCTGCGACGATGAGTTCATCGCCGCGGCCGGTGACTTCATCAAGCGGCAGCAAACGGCCGACAAGCCGTTCTTCTGCTGGGTGAACACCACGCACATGCACTGGCGGACGCACACCAAGCCGGAGAGCCTCGGCCAGGCGGGCCGCTGGCAGTCGCCGTATCACGACACGATGATCGATCACGACCGGCACGTGGGCCGGCTGCTCGACCTGCTCGACGAGCTCGGCATCGCCGACGACACCTTCGTCATGTACAGCACGGACAACGGGCCGCACATGAACAGCTGGCCCGACGGCGCGATGACGCCGTTCCGCAGCGAGAAGAACACCAACTGGGAGGGCGCCTACCGCATCCCGATGCTCGTGCGCTGGCCCGGCAAGGTGCCGGCGGGTTTCGTTACCAACGAGATCGTCCAGCACCACGACTGGCTGGCGACGTTCCTCGCGATGGCGGGGGAACCCGACATCGTCCCGAAGCTGCGGCACGGCTACGACGCTGTCGGCAAGCGGTTCAAGGTGCACATCGACGGCTACGATTTGCTGCCGTTCCTGACCGAGAAGGGCATGCCGAGCCCGCGAAAGGGGCTCATCTACTTCAACGACGATGGCGACCTGGTCGCGGTGCGCTTCGACAACTGGAAGGTCGTATTCATGGAACAGCGCTGCACGGGAACCATGGCGCTGTGGGCAGAGCCCTTCGTGCCGCTGCGCATGCCGAAACTGTTCAACCTGCGCACGGACCCGCTGGAGCGGGCCGACATGACGTCGAACACCTACTACGAATGGTTCCTGCCCAGGACGTACCTGCTGGCGGCTGCATCCGGAATCGTCGAGGAGTTCCTGAAGACTTTCCGCGAGTACCCGCCACGACAGCGGGCGGCAAGCTTCACCATCGACCAGGCGCTCGAGAAGATGAAGGCGGCGATGGGCGGTGCCGGCCACTGAGCGGATGGACGCATGAGCGAGAACGTCATCACGCAAGCCGGCCTGCAGGCCGTACCCGGCGACGTTGCAGTCGAACTCTCGGCGCGCCGCACCGGGATGTCGTTCCAGCGGACGCGCATGAGCGCCGATCGCACGCTGATGTCGGTCATCCGCACGTCGCTGTCGCTGATCAGCTTCGGGTTTACCATCTACCAGCTGTTCGAGAAGGCGCACCAGGCGGAGATCCTGAAGAGCAGCGTGGCAGCGCGCAACTTTGGACAGGCGCTGGTGCTGCTCGGCACGCTGATGCTCGGCCTCGGCATCGTCTACCACGGGCGGTTCATGATCGAACTGCGTCGCGAGCGCGAGCGGATGAAAGCGGATGGGCTGATCCACGGCGAGAGCGCGTTCCCGGTCTCGTTGACATTGATCACCGCCGTGGCGTTGTTCGCGATCGGGCTGTTCGCGATCGCGAGCACGGTGTTCAAGCTGGGCCCCTTCGGGTAACGGAATGAGCGATCTGCCCGTCGGCCTCGACAAGTACCACGCGCCCCAGTGGCTCGGGGCGCGAGCGTCGCGGCGCTTCCACGTGATGGCCAAGCCCGCCGGCTCGGCGTGCAACCTCGACTGCACCTACTGCTTCTACCTGCACAAGCAGAAGCTGGCGGGCGGGCCGGGCGGCGGCCACATGCACGACGACGTGCTCGAGCAGTTCGTGCGGGACTACATCCACAGCGTCACGGCCGATGAGGTGGTGTTCTCCTGGCAGGGCGGCGAGCCCACGCTGCTCGGGCTGGATTTCTTCCGCAAGGTCGTGGCCCTGCAGGGGAAGCACGCCCGGCCCGGCCAGCGCATCGAGAACGACCTGCAGACCAACGGCACGCTGCTCGACCAGGACTGGGCGCACTTCCTCAAGGAGCACAACTTCCTCGTCGGCCTGAGCATCGACGGTCCACGCGAGATCCACGATCACTTCCGCGTGACCAAGCTGGCGGAGCCCACCTTCGACCGGGTGTTCGCTGCGGCGAGGATGCTGCAGAAGCACGGCGTGCGTTTCAACACGCTCACCTGCGTGAACCGGTTCAACGCGTCGCGGCCGCTCGACGTGTACCGTTTCCTGCGGCGGGAGCTCGGGTCGACCTACCTGCAGTTCATTCCGATCGTCGGGCCGAAGGACTTCGAGACCGTTGCGCCGCAGAAATGGGATACAGCGCGCCTGCCGGTGATCGGTGACCCCGAAGCGCAGCCGGATCATCCGCAGTCGGTGGTCACGCCGTGGTCGGTCGATCCGGAGGAGTACGGTCGTTTCCTGAGCAGGATCTGGGACGAGTGGCTGGCGCGCGACTTCGGCAAGGTGCTGGTCAATTTCTGCGAGACGCTGGTCGTACAGCGCATGGGAATGCCGTCGCAGATCTGCGTGTACTCCGAGATCTGCGGCAAGGGCGTAGCACTCGAGCACGACGGCAGCGTCTATTCCTGCGATCACTACGTCTATCCCGAGTACCGGCTGGGCAACGTTCAGCAGGCATCGCTCGGCGACATGGTGTTCGCGCCCGAACAGGTGCGCTTCGGCTACGCCAAGTCGGAGACGCTGCCCGCGTACTGCCGGCGGTGCGAGTTCCTGGCCGACTGCTGGGGGGAATGCCCGAAGAACCGGCTGCTGCGGTCGCCGGACGGCGAGCCGGGGCTCAATTACCTGTGTGCGGGGCTCAAGCGGTTTTTCGCGCACGCGGTGCCGCAGGCGGAAAGGATCGCAGCCCGGCTGAACCAGGGGAGGATCGCGCCCGCCTTGCAGAGGTAGAGGGAACGCGCTACGGATCGCGACTGCCACGGAAAGACGCATGTCGGAACTGACGGAACTGTTGTCGCGTATGTGGACGGACCTGATCGCACGGCCCGAGGGCCCGTTTGGGTTCCGCCTCTTCCTGCAGCCGCTGGTCGCCGCCCTGCTCGCGGTGCGCGATGGCGTCGTCGACGCCCGCAACGGGCGCTCGCCGTATTTCTGGACGCTGCTGCACGACCCCGGCCGCAGGCGCGAGCGGTTCCGGGAGGGAATCCGGGCGACCCTGAGGGTCGTGCTGCTCGGCTTCGTGATCGACGCCGTCTACCAGTTGAAGGTGCACGGCACCGTCTACCCCGGCGAAGCGCTCGGCATCGCGCTCCTGCTGGGGTTCGTTCCTTATCTGTTGATCCGTGGGCCGATCGACCGCATCGCGCGGCGACGGCGAGGAGGTAGTCATGGCGAAGCTGACCAAACCCAACATCCTCGTCATCTGGGGTGACGACATCGGCATCTGGAATCTCTCCTGCTATCACCGCGGCATGATGGGCGGGCGGACCCCGAACATCGACCGCATCGCGGCGGAGGGCGCGATCTTCACCGACTGCTACGGGCAGCAGAGCTGCACGGCCGGCCGGGCGGCCTTCATCACGGGCCAGCACCCGTTCCGCACCGGGCTGCTGAAGGTCGGCCTGCCGGGCGCCGAACTCGGCCTGCGGCTGGAGGACCCGACCATCGCCGATCTCCTGAAGAACCATGGCTACATGACCGGCCAGTTCGGCAAGAACCACCTCGGCGACCGCAACGAGTACCTGCCGACGGTGCACGGGTTCGACGAGTTCTTCGGCAACCTCTACCACCTGAACGCCGAGGAGGAGCCGGAGGACCCGCAGTATCCGAAGGACCCGAAGTTCAAGCAGCGCTTCGGCCCGCGCGGCGCGCTGCGCTGCAAGGCCACCGACCACGACGACCCGACCGTCGACCCGCGCTTCGGCCGGGTCGGCAAGCAGACGATCGAGGACACCGGTCCGATCACGCGCAAGCGCATGGAGACCGTGGATGAGGAGTTCCTCGCCGGCTCGCTGGATTTCATGGAACGCGCCGTCAAGGCCGGCAAGCCGTTCTTCGTCTGGCACAATTCGACCCGGATGCACTGCTGGACGCGGTTGAGCCCTAAGTACGAGAACAGCACGGGTTACGGCCTGTATGCCGACGGCATGAAGCAGCTCGATGACATCGTCGGCGAACTGCTCGCGAAGCTCGAGGAGCTCGGGGTCGCCGACGACACCATCGTCGTATTCTCGACCGACAACGGCGCCGAGAAGTTCACCTGGCCCGACGGCGGCGAGTCGCCGTTCCGCGGCGAGAAGGGCGGCACCTGGGAAGGCGGCCTCCGCGTGCCGTCCGTGGTCCGCTGGCCAGGCGTCGTCAAGCCGGGCTCGGTCATCAACGGCATCTTCTCGCTCGAGGACTGGGCGGTGACGCTGCTCGCGGCCGCCGGCGAGCCCGACGTCAAGGAGAAGCTCAAGAAGGGCC
>Ga0209391_10000744_pt1 | contig 16059 bp, 17 predicted proteins | sample PPLLak3March2015_FD_187246 | JGI IMG/M metagenome (GOLD analysis project Ga0209391, IMG submission 187246) | Freshwater sediment microbial communities from Prairie Pothole Lake near Jamestown, North Dakota, USA - PPLs Lake P7 Core (1) Depth... | ecosystem: Environmental > Aquatic > Freshwater >... | reverse complement strand
TTTCCATTTTTCTTAGACAAATTGGCGTCTATACCGGAAAAAGATTTGCCCCACACCTGACATTGCCGACTATCTTCCTTTTCGGATTTTTCCAGAACAGCTTCCGCCGCCCCTTTACCGATACTTGCGCAACCGGATAAAAGCACAGCGATTGAAAGAGATGACAGCAGCCATCCGGATTTAACCGTAAATTTTGAACATTTATTCATGTTATTTGTTTCCGCTTTTATGGGGTAAAAAGTCTTTTTATTAACTTATATTATACTGGTGATTGTCATTGGGGTTTCTCAATAGTAGCCCGAATGCGCTGTGAAAAATCAGGCGATTGATCGGCAGTCTGCGCCACTGGATTAATATGGGCTTGCCGCTGCAATTGCTCAAAAGGGATTCGAGTATCCAGCCTCCCGGATTCGTAGAGGTACTCCGGCACATAACCACTCAACAAAATTTTCCAGGAAAACGGCAAATGTCCCGGATTGACCCGCGTATTAAACCAGATAGCCGTAGTGCAATTGTCCAGCAAAGTATTATAAAACGAAGGCTTTGCGTGCAAATCATTTATTTTTCGAATGTATTCGAGGAATAAGCGACGAACATTTTCTTTAAGGGGTTTTAAACGATAAAGGTAAACATCTTCCTGAGGATTTTTTCGATAATTGGTGCGCAAACGAATCACATCGCGCTCGTCCGCCACGATGTAGGTGAGCTCGTACTGCCGGAAAAAACCCTTGATCGTTGAATAACCTTCACCCAACTCTTTGCGGGCTTCTATTGAAACAGCGAGATAATCCTTATCGCCGAAATTAAAACTCATAATCGTATGCGCAATCGCCGGCCCCATCCAATAAACAGCAAACAGATCGATACCCTCAAGCTTATTCAAATCATAGGTTTTGCTGTAATAGGCAGGCGAAAAGTCGAATTCACTGCGATAATCAATATTGCGAATATTATGCACGGTGACTATGTCGCCATCGACTGTGGCATAAGGCAGCTTGGCAAGATCAGGTTGCCATTGCCGTTCATTTGATGGCTTGATAGCAAACAACCACCAGCACAGTATTGCAACTAACAAAATTGAATAGGCTACTAATAAGTACTTACGCCAACTAGCAAAGCCTAAACCGACCAACGTCACCAGGCCAAACAAACCAAATACAGCCGCGATACACGTTTGAACTTTGCTGTTATGGGAATCGCCGAAATAAATGGCCAACACAGCCCAGACAGTGGTCCCTATAAGCGTCAATACCAGCAATGAAAGCTTGATAAATTTCAACATACTATTCAGGCATACTTTCACAACCCACTAGAAAGGTCTCAGTGTAAACGCAGTTGAATCGGTTATTACCTCACCCGGTTTCCGGTTGGCGATTTGCACAAACTGCCTGGACCACTTGTCCATAATGCCCTTGGCGGGACCATACCAGGTCAGGCGAGTCAAATCGATAGGGCCGACATCCTGCATGTCGCGGTCAGCGAAAGTCGCCACTACCTCGCTGGTTTGCAAGTCGCGCAAACGGCCTTCGAACGCGGCTCTGCGCTGATTGACCACACCGGCAGCGGCACTCGTACCTATAGGGCCTACCCAACTGATTGCGTGTAATACCGGTTTCGACGGATTTATTTCGATCAGTGCGAGTTCCAGACGCAAAGCCGGTTGATTAGGTTGTGCGGGATACTCAATGACTTGAAAGCGATGATTGGGATCTGTCTGGAAATCCTTGACTACCTGATTATGGAAGTACAGGGCCAGTTCTGCAATATCCCTTTCGACATTTCTTAGCCAATTAGCCGAGCTCAGACGATGAAGCCAACTCATTTGCTGTATGTATTGGGTATTCACGGGAGCTACCACCAATTGCTTGTATTTATTTGCGTCGAAACCGGGCTTGATCCAAACCTTATGAAACGGCAAATCCACTGGATTAATATGTCTGTCAGGCTGATCGATAAAGCCGGCGTCAGGCGCAGGATTAACCCACACCGCTTTCGCAGTATTGCTTCCCGACTGAATAGTAGAGCACCCCGAAAGGGTGCCAATAACGCATAACGACAGCGCTAAAAATAAGGAATTCTTTTCAATTATTAGACTATCTATTTTCAATTGTTTACTCCAGGTTTAAAAAATCTATTGTTTTTCTATTTTATCGGTGACTGTCTTTTGTATATTGGCTGAACTTACGCAGTAGGGTGCAACGTTGATAACGCTTTGAATTCACATCTAAAGTTTTTTTAGCCATAGATTCCCAATCTGCGGATTGGGAATCTATGAAAACCGGACAGTGGTGAAATCAGTTGACAGCGGGCTTACTAACCACGATCGAAATTGCTCGTGTCAGGCGGGCTACCACAGAATCTCCCTTCTTAACTTCGTTGAGGCGTTTTACTTCAGGCCCGGCTTTCACCTTTACGACTTTACCCTCTGGGCCTTTCAATGCCACTTCGCGGGTCTGGTAATCAATGGAGACAACGGAGGCTCTCACTTCGACCTGGTCAATAGCCGCAAAACCGGGCCGGCTTCCCAAGGGCGCACGGGCAACATCCGTAGAACGTTCCGCCAAAGGCTCACCCTTACCGGCCACGAATAGTTCGACTGTTTCCATGAATGCTGTCTTGACCTCATCGCCGACGCGAATCTGGGCAAAATTACGGACCTCAGGCCCACATACCACATTAGCTACCTTGCCGTCAGGAGTTTTCAGTGTTACCACTCTGTTTTTCGTGTCGATAGCTTTTACTATTGCGGTGACGACGACTAATTCACCTTCAAGCCTTCCGGGCAAGTCCTCCGCCCGGGTTGTAGCCGCCAGATCCTGCGAAACCAACGTAGGAGTGGGTGCCGCAGAGGCTTCCTTACTTCCGGAACTGGAGCATCCTGATAGCAGCGATGCAGTAACCAATGCGGTAGAGCCGAGAATCAGCCAATTATTTTTTTCTTTCATGAATTTTCCTTATTGAATGTGGGATAGTTTTGGTTTTGGAAATCGTATAGATTATTACATCACAATAGTTTTAATTAACAAACCTGCGCTTAGATTCGGTGGAATAATTATTCAGGACTCATCAGGGTTTCTCGAAAGCAAAAACACGCTTCCAGTCTTTCTTCATATCTACCACTGTCCAGCCTTTTTTCGGCGCTTCATCGAGCGCCTTATCAAGACGGCCAACGGCTGAATCACGGTCATAGGCATATTCGCGTTCGGCATCGGTGTGGTGAATGAGGAGCCCGAAATGCGGGCCATTATTCGCTGTCGTCCACTGCAACATTTGATAATCACCATCGGAATTGCCAAACGCTGCAATGGGTCTTCGACCGATGAATTTTTGAATACCTAGCGGTTTGCCGTCCTTGTCATCAATAAAATCAATTTCCGGCAGGCGCATCAGTACCGGCTTGCCGTCAACCAGTTCATATTTCATTTTAATGCTGCTGCCGATAACCTGCTCGGGGGGAACGCCATAGACTTTTTCCGTCCACGGACGCATGAATTCAATACCGCCACCGGAGACAATATAGGTCTTGAAACCATTGGCACGAAGAAAGGCAAGCAGTTCCAGCATCGGTTGATAAACCAGCTCTGTGTAGGAACGGTCAAATCTTGGATGTTTCGATTGACTTAACCAATATTTGGAAATTTGATTGAATTCTTCGACGCTCATGCCTGCGTGCGTAGCCATTAGCATTTCCGCCAAACCCTTTTCACCACTCGCCATAACCCCCTTCATATCATTGGCAAGCACGGATTTAAAAGGTTCGGTGGACTTCCATTCGGGGTGGTCCGGCGCTAGGCCTTTCACGCGGTCGAGTGCAAAAACCTCTTGTACATACATCGGCTGCTCGCACCACAAGGTGCCATCGTTATCGAAGGTAGCGATGCGTTCGGCGGGCGGAACAAAATCGGCTCCTCCTTTTTTGGTCACGTCTTTTACAAATTGCACAATGGCCGATTTGGTCGGGCCGTTGTTCCAGGACGGCAACGGATCGATGGAACGGGCATTAGCAACTGATGCAAATGATAAAATTAGAAACCACAGAATACAGTGGTAGTAATAAAATGTTAAACGTTTGTTGGATAATAGATTCATGTTGTCCTCTTTAATTTATTCTTTATCTCAGAATATCAAATATCCTATCATTCAAACAAATAGCGAATACCGGCTTCAGCCTTCCAACCCAGACGTTCTTCCCGTCCTGCTTCACCTCCGTCCACGTTACCTCCGCCCCTGAGCCACACTTCAACGTTAGCAGTAACGACCTTGCCGAATTCACCTTCCAGAACAAAGGCAGTGTCGCTTCCCTGCTCGTGATTAATATAGATTTTGGGATCCAGCCACAGCCAGAAGCCTTTTGGCAGATGGTAAAGTGCTCCTGGACGAAACAGGGATTCACTGATCTTCTCCAGTTCGTTGTTGTCGCTGCCGCCGAAAGAGGCGGCATACTCATAACCGACCGAAAGTATCCATTGCCTGGAAGGTTTCCAGACCAGGTACGTACCGGGAACAATCTGGTTCCAGCCTGTACCCAGCACCTCGCTGCCGGCGGTATCGAGAATGAAGTTCGTGCCCAGGAGCCAGGACAGATTCTCAGTCAATTCCAGCTTGCCTCGTCCCCCAAGAATCAGGTCGCCCATGCCGAAATGGTTACCGGAATTTTCCCGACTGCCGTTGGCCAGGGGCAAATCAAGCCGGAAAACGATGTTTTCGGTAGGGGCGTAATCGCCCCGCAGGTAAGTCTGATTCAGATACCCTCCATCGGGTAAGCCCACGTATTCATTGCGGATTTCCAGACGGCTGATGATCTCGCTGGGATCGGAACCTTTGACCTGCCAGTCTTCCTGTCCTGCATTCGGATACTCGGCGGTGGCAATGGCCGGAATCGCAAATAGCGTAGCGGTGAAGCCAAAATGCATCAATTTCATAAACTGATCTTTTCTTCGTAAGCGTATCAAAGAAATTCCCGGAAATGATTAACCGCAACGGTCGCACAGCAAATCGGAGTGCGAAAAGCCAAGTTCCTTGGGCAACCCGAACATGTAGACAAGACCTATGGAAAGATCGCCCAAGCCCAACGGAACGGCAATCAGGCCAATATCCCCAAAAAGAGCAGCGGGAATTAGCACTATTGCTGCAATATAGCGAAGGATCGATTCCCAATACACCAGGGAGGCTCGACGATGGAGGTCACGAGAGGCCAAAATCAGTACTGCGCTGGTAAAGCCAAGAAAGCCGGAGATCAGCCAACCCCAGACGGGATCGCAGATGATCAGGCCGACCGCCCCATAAAGTGGCGGATACAGCAAGAATACAGCCAGCCCGGCGTTGTAAACGCCAGACCAGAAAATAAAGTGTGTCATTTTGAACGGCATTTTTATTTTCCTCGGAAGTTTGTGAAAGAATTGGGTTATCAACAAATTCTTGTTGCAGATTCAGCAAATCGGCTTTGGGCTCGATGATAATGTCAGCAAGTCCAATATATTTGTCAGTTTTTTTTCATTATTTTTTTATCTTTTAAGTGATTATCTAGTTTGCACGCAGTACGGGAACTAAAAAAACTGTAAAAACGCCAGAAAAAACCGCGCCGCCCAAAATAGGCGGGCGCGGTTACAGGTTGATCTGACGCTATTTGTTTTCGTTTACTGGCACCTGCAATTGCTCCATCACTTGGTCAATAGTAAAGCTGGCCGCTTTCTGGCGAGGCGGAAACTCTTTGAATGTTGCCATGAATTTCCCAACGTAATTCGACGCCGGCAGCAACAGGTAAACATGATCGAGATACCAGTCCCAGTAGGTATTCGACGTGATAGTCGCCTTTTCGTAAGGATCGGTGCGCAGGTTGTAGAGCCACGGAATCCGCGTCTTTACGAATGGTTCACCCCAGACTGCCAGCGTACCCTGTTCCCGTTGCTGGGCGAACACGACCTTCCAGTTGTCGTAGCGCAATCCGGTCAAATCGCCATCATCGGAGAAATAGAAAAACTCCTCGCGCGGACTCTTGGGTTCTTGTCCGGTCAGATAGGGTAGTTGATTATAACCGTCCAGATGAACCTTGAATTTCTTGCCGCCCGCGCTGTAACCCTTGAGCAGTTTCTCCTTAATGTCAGGCACGCCCGCTGCTGCCAACAAGGTTGGTGCCCAATCCAGGTGCGAGATGATGTCATTGGACACTGTGCCCGGCTTGATCTTACCGGGCCAACGCACCATGGCCGGTACCCGGTAGGCGCCTTCCCAGTTGGTGTTCTTTTCGCTGCGAAACGGGGTCATGCCGGCATCGGGCCAGGAGTTCATATGCGGGCCATTGTCGGTGCTGTACATGACAATGGTGTTGTCTGCGATGCCCAGCTGGTCGATCTTGTCGAGCACGGTACCGACGTTTTTGTCATGGTCTATCATCGCATCGTGATAGGGGCTTTGCCAGCGTCCGGCCTGGCCCAAACTCTCGGGTTTGGTATGGGTACGGAAATGCATGTGAGTAAAGTTGACCCAAACGAACATCGGTTTTCCGGCCTTGGCCTGTTTTTCGATAAATTCGGCGGCACGGGCGGCGGTATCATCATCGATAGTCTCCATGCGCTTCCTGGTCAGCGGACCGGTGTCCTCGATCTTGCCATCGGCAAAGCTGTGGATGACCCCACGTGGCCCGAATTTCTTGCGGAATTCGGGGTCCTTCGGATAATCAGGGAGTTCCGGTTCTTCTTCGGCATTCAAATGATAGAGGTTGCCGTAGAACTCGTCGAAACCATGATTGGTAGGCAAAAACTCATCCTTGTCGCCCAGGTGATTTTTGCCGAACTGGCCGGTGGCATAGCCCTGGGCTTTCAGTAACTCGGCGATAGTGGGATCTTCCTTTTTGAGTCCAAGGTCTGCTCCCGGCATCCCAACTTTACTCAAGCCTGTGCGGAACACGCTTTGGCCGGTGATAAACGCGGAGCGGCCGGCGGTACAACTCTGCTCGGCGTAGTAATCGGTGAATATGACGCCTTCATTGGCGACGCGGTCGATGTTGGGCGTCCGGTAGCCCATCATTCCTTTGGTGTAAGCGCTGACATTGGACTGGCCGATGTCGTCGCCCCAGATAATGACGATGTTGGGCTTGGTATCCGCCGCATGCACGGAGATCGTTGCCGCGCAAGTGCTCAGCGCGAGAAGGGCAAATGCCGCAGGCTGTTTTAGCAGGTTTCTGATAATCATGGATTTTCTCCTGTCATAGTGTGTCCAAAAACGAATTTCTTGCGTAAAAGGCAAACGCCCTTAATAATACCATCCGTGTATTTAATTGCATAAGTAACTGTGACGTCAGGGAAAACAAAACGGACCCTGGCCTTCAACAACATAAAGAAACCTTACTTTGGTGCTGTACCCGAAGTCCAGGCGGATAATCGATTTACCGCCAGATCAGCCCAGGCATTGACAGCATCTTCTGCATCACCCCACTGCCACTGAAAACCGGTTGTAAACTCCCCTCCCCCGATACGCTTATCTACGGCCATTGCCAGTATCTGCCCCGATACCGAGTCGGTTACTTTGGCTTCAGCCTGTGCCGCACCGACGAACGGATACGAACCGGTTGCCAGATATTCGAGATTTGCCAGCATATGCGCCTGTGGGACTATCATCGAGATACTGCGCAATACTGGCGTAGCCGTCTCGGCATCGGTTATGGCGACATCAAGTTTTATGACGCCGGGTCCGGGTTGATTGACGATGGCAAATTTCTGCCCAAGTTTGGTTTTGAGCTGTTGGAAGAAAAAGTTCACCAGCATTTGCTGATCAGCAGGGGAAATCGGTGTGGAGTCGCCAGCCCAGAAAGTCACCGGATCAAGCAGGATTTTATTGTACTGGGTCCACTGCGCGGCCGGATTGATGTATCGCAGGTCAGCCTGACCCTTCCCGCCAGGAGTGAGCATGGAGCAATCGTTTGCAAGAAACACACAGTTCACATCAGACTGGTTAACAGCGACTTTCTGGGAAGTCGAACAGGCGCTCAGTAACACCAGACACAATCCCATCAACGGGAAACCAGTCCAGGTTTTAGCTCGATAAGCTGAGTTAATCAAGTGCTTATTCATGGTTTTTTCCTTATGTTTAAGAGTTGGTTAATAGAAAAGTAACTTCTCATTATTGACAAGACTGGTGAAAAAATGAATAGCTTCGCGCGAATGAGCCTGTAATCCTTATGGAACTTGCTTTCGTAACTTGGCTGAGCACGTTATTGGTCATCACTACGCTTAAGCCCCTCTTCCATGACGAGCAATGTCCTAGGCCCAAAGAACAAATGCCGCATATTGTCCCGGCCAAGCACACGAACAAGTTCGCTCATCGTGCAGTACATCGTAATCAGCATAGCAAGAACGATCTGTATGGCCCAGAAATGTGGCCACACGATTTCCGCAAGCAACTTCTCATTACCCGCAATGAAACTGCCTGCCTCGCGCCAGAAGTCAATGAGGCGCTCCAGGTAGTGGACGAGCAAGGCTACCAGAAAGTAAAGTAGGGTCTTCCAGGCAATATTATAGGCTAGCGGCTTTTCGGGAAAGCGATTGATGATTCGCAGCATGTCCGCGATCACTACCGACTTACCCATCACCAGGGCTGCAACCGTTACCGATACCGAGGTGCCTAATGGGATACCTGTTCCCTTCAGCATCAGGATGCGGATGAAAGCCACAAGATGCAAGGCAATAAAGAAAAAAAGGGTCGGCGGGAGCATGGCATACAACTCTTCTTTAATTTTTGCGGTTAGTGTGCTCATAGTGTCTTCTTGATAGTTTAAATTAACGAATCCGCGCCAATATTCGCGCGGGTTTGGTGGAATAACCCAAAAAACCTGTTGTTACAAAATCAGTGAGATTAACAGGACGCGCGTCAGCACCAGTCCAACCAATGCCAATGGCACCGACCAACGCAGGTAACTGATTAACTCGGGAATAATAAACTTGTTTGCAAACCAGCGATTGGCATTATGCGGGTTGAAAATGGTCACTGTCAGTAAAATCATGACGATTTGATACCCCGACCCGATCAAAATAAGCTGGGTTGTCATGCTGTCAGGAGGCAGCATGGCGTAAAGAGACGTGTAAGTAAAACTCAGGGCAACCAAAGCCAGAATGGAAGACGAGATGTAACTTAACCTTTTGTCCATTTCTATTCTTATGAAGAACGTAGCAATGGTGGGAATCAGCAAAACGAGAAAGAAGGGCATAATCGTCGCCAGGAGGTGCGCGGTTGGCACCCTGGCAAGCACAATTTGGGCTTGCATTTCCGGAAAGAATTGCCCGTTCCAGCCGCGCGTACGTAACGAAACGAATTTTAGCCGCTTCGGTTGCCAGGAGAGTATTTTTATATCTTTGCTCAACCCTGAATTATCGAGATCACGCTGGTCTTGAATGAGGGCAATCTGGTTGGTGTTATAACTTTCCGAGACGATGCGAACGGGTAAGTTCTGCGTATCGAAAGGGAAAGCATCCAGCCGATAATTTGCATCAAAAACACCCTTTACCCGCTGGATGTAAACAACTGTTCCATCGGCGTATATGAAAAGCCCCTGCTCAATGCTTTGGATGGTCGCGTTGGCCAGTGTGAGCGCCGGAGTCCAAATACTGGCAAGTTTTTGAACAGCGGAATCATGCTGAAACTCCAGCCGATTTGTGCCCATATCTTTAGCATTAAAGGCAAGATCAACGTTCTTCCAGCGCAACTGTAAATCAAGGCTACCTTCAAAAGTGCCTGCTTGATCGTTGACTTTCGTGATGTTATTAACAAACACTGCCACGCCGATTTTTAGCGGGCGAGGCGTATTTTCCGGCATACGCATCTCATTAGCGTGCAACGTGCTGTTCAAGGACAGAATCAGCATAAGAGCAATCAATAAACACCGAATCATCTCGGCAATTCCGAAGCAGCGGCCGGCCGCACAAACATCACATTGATCATTACGATAACAATGCCCGCAAGCACCAGTACTTGCAGCAGCGAATAAGCGATGGCGCGCACTATGGCAGCGTTCATCTGGTTCTGGTAAGCCTCGAACTCTTGAACGGCAATGATTGAGCCGATATTTATGCCTTTGTAGTCCAGCAACGGCACAACAACAATGCCATAATGAATGCCCGCTATGGTTTTCAGTTCCGTCTTGATATCCGTAGCAGAAGTCAAGAGTTCAGGCGACAGCAACGGTTTTATAATATTCCAGTCGGTTGCTCCCACATTCCGGAATCCTGCAACAACGCGCTCGGCATCAGGCTTGGGAACAGATGTTGCAATGCGTAACATCATGTCATTGTCCACAAATACGCCTGCTTCAAACCCCGTATTCTTTTTGATATTTTCCAGGACAGTCATAAAATTCATGCCAACTTCAAAACTGCCTATATAACCCTCGGCATCCTTGACCAAATCAATCGCGCGAATACTGACGCCCTGGCGTCCGATTTCAACGCCTTTCCGGGGCTCGTGATCCTTGTTGGCGCCGACCACCATTTCACGAAAGCCGCTCAGGTCTTCACCCCGCCCCTCTTCCGGCGCATAAATACGCAGGTACGAAGTTGCCGGGGCGGTATGGAATTGCGCATCCACTACACCAAAGCGATCCCGCTGAACCAAGTAGACTGGTAACACTCTATCCAACATCCGCTCACGGTTACCCGCGCGAAAGGCTTCTTTGACGGAGGGTAAATTGACCGCTATGGAGGCTCTGGCGGCGGCTTTAATCATCTGCTCCTGGAGATCAGTCTGGATAAGCGTAGCCACAAGGCGCATTTCGCGCTGCTTACAGCCTTCAAAGACGGCCTGATGGCTGACTATCGAAGAATACGCTGAAATACCCGCCATCACTAGCGTTGCAGGAATGACGACCAGGAGTACCTTGAGGCGTTTAGTTAACATTGTTTTCATTAGCTATTTTTGCGGTACCTGAACGAGCGCACGGGATAATTGTTGACTGAACTCACTAAGCAATTTGCTGAGTGCTTGAGCGGCGCTGTTATAGCTTGCATCATACAATGGCTGTTGCAGTTTGGTTTGGCCATTGCTGATAATCGTATGGTTTTTTTCTTCCATGATGGCCCAACTCCCTTCAAGGTTGGCCGACTTTCCCAATTGGGTATCGAAGCGGCTCATATCGATAATGACGCGATAATCAACGTTGCCGTAAACACTCCACGGATACGCTCTCACAATGGCATCCGGCAGAAGTGTTGCCACATTTTTGCTTAACACGGCAATCACATTGTCTTTTAACGGCGCGGCCCATTGGTCGAACTCGGCAATGTGTACGCTGTTATTTTCCGCTCGCGTGACTATTCCCTTACGATCAAGCAAGGCTGGCAGTGTCAGCGGCCCTATACCAATCAGTAATTTATTTGCGCTGGCGGTGGTAGTGGCAGCAGGCGGGCGGCTCAGTGATTCCAGGGTATAAAATTGGGTAGGTGCCGACGCGCAGGCGGTTAGCAGAGCGCAAAGGCATAGCAGGATAAATCTGTTTGAGCACTTATTTAACATGATGATTACTTCTCTGTTTTGCCACGAATTAAAGAATCAGGATGTTCATCCAGATAGTCGGCGAGCTGCTTGACGGAACTTGCCGTTTGCGTGAGTTCTTGCAGTAACTGATTCAGTTCGTACTGAGTGGTCGAACCCGGCTCTAAAGTGGTTAATACTTGTTGCGCTGAACTCATGGCTTTATCGGCGGAGCTTAAGGTTTTGTCAGCCGTACTCAGGGTTCCGTTTGCAGTCACTAATGTCTTGGTTGCCGCCTTGGAGGTGCCTTGTAAGGATTCCAGGGTTTTGTTGATTTCGGCCGTCATGTTTTCCAACGGCAATTTGGAAATTTTATCCATAACAGCTTGTGCAGAATTAATAATCTGATTCATTGAGTTTGGCGTCGTTGGAAATTCCAGATAGCCGGTATCATTCTTGTGGGTAACCACTTTGCTTTCCGGAAACAGATCCAGAGCAACAAACAGTTGCCCTGTCAGCAGGCTACCCGTTTGCAATTGCGCGCGTAACCCTTTGGCAACCAGATGCGCTATATTTTCATTAGGCGTCATATTAGCTTGTTTATTGACAATTTTAATGCGGTCGGGCTCTACTTCAACCACGACGGGAATCTCAATATCCGCAGTTTTTGCATCTATTTCCAGGTTAATGTCAGTTACTTTACCAACCGGAATGCCGCGTAATAAAACAGGGGCGCCGATGTTTAAGCCTCGTACTGATTCACCAAAATACATGACGACTTTGACCGTTCTATGATAAATCACTTCAGTTGATTGGTCATAACCATCAAATAGTTGAAATGGCGTGTATTCGGGCACGGTATCCGCCGGTTTATCATTAGGGTCGGTACGAAAGGCAATACCGCCGGCCAATAACGAAATTAAAGGCCCTGTTCTTAACTTAAAACCATCGGCGTCGGCTGATAAATCGATGCCGCTGTCTATCCAGAAGCGGGTATTGGTTCTAATAAACTGGTCATAAGGCGCGTTAACAAAAACCGTTAATTTGATGTTGTCGGCGTTTTTGGCTAATTGATAATCGAGTACCTCGCCTACGGCAATGCCATGAAAGCTAATCTGCGTTCCAGGCCCCATGGAACCGAGATTAGTCGTCTCAAGTATAAATTTCTTGCCTTGCGCATTAGTTTCCAAAACAGGTGGTTCTTCGAGTCCCTTAAAGTGACGTTCTTTTTTGCCCTTTTCGGGCTTAATAGCAATGTAAGCTCCGGACATCAGCGTGCCTAAACCCGTTACGCCGCTTAAGCCGATTTGCGGCTTAACTACCCAGAACTGCGTGTTATTGGTTAGATATGAACTGCTTTCCTTGTGCATTTCCGCAGTCACGTCAATGGTTTTCATATCTTTATTAATGGCGATATCGGTGATTTTACCGATTTCCACATCCAGGAATTTGATTTTGGTTTTGTCTATTTCCAAACCGTCTGCGCTGGGAAAATTAATGGTAATCTCCGGTCCTTTTTCCGAAACGGTCTTGTAAATCAGCCAGCCGCTTATTAATAGCGCACACAAGGGTAACAACCAGATTAGCGGTAATTCCCGTTTTTTATTAATGGCAGCATCGGCCGCTTCGTAAGAAGGTTCAATAAAATCATTCATATATGTTTTGTTGGTTGTCCCAAAGTAAGCGTGGATCGAAATTTTCGGCGGCAAACATAGTCAATATCACCACAGCGGCAAATGCAGTTGCCGCAGGACCGGCAATAATTTGTACCGCGCCAAAATTAACCAGATCGACCAGGATGGAAATCATAAAAATATCCAGCATCGACCATCGCCCTACAAAAGCAATGACGCGATACATCACTGTCCATTTACGCGCATTGACTTGCCAGCGGAAATGCGCACACAGCAACAGCAAGCCGATACCGATCAGTTTTAACGACGGCACGAGAATACTCGCCACCAAAACCAGCAGACCGATAGGTATCATGCCGCTGTTGAATAATTCAATAATACCGCCGGCAATGGTATGCGGATCACCCGCGCCAAATTGATTCACATTCATAATGGGAAAAATATTGGCTGGAATATACAGAAAAAAACTGCTGAACAACAACGCAGCGGTGCGTTGCTGACTATGGGGGCGTCGTGCGTGAAGATGACTTTCACAGCGTGGGCAGGATGGGGTATGGTCAACTGCTTTTACCAAATAACCACAGTCGTGGCAGCGTATAAAACCTTGTGCGAGGGCATTCATTTTAGATTTCATCGTTGTTATCTTTACTCAGTTGCTCGATGCGCTGCCAGAATAACGCACTATCCAGGCCGCTGGTTAACATCGTTGTGATGATGATCAGGGCGATAAAAGCATAGAGACCCCAGCCGAATTTGAGAGGAGCGATAGCCATGAGCTTAACGCAGGCGACAATGATACCCAGCATATAAACCTCCAGCATCACCCATTCATCCAAATGGTGCATCCAGCGCATCCACCCGATTAAATAACGATTGGGGCGATTAAAATAAAGGTGTCCGCTAATTAGCAATGATAAAGTGATATGCACGAGCGGAAAAAAAATGCTGGCCAAAAATACGACAATGGCAACGGCCTCCATATCTTCATTAAATAAAGCAATAACCCCGGACATCAATATACCCGTGTTGGAATTACCCAGGGACTGTTATCCCCACCATTGGCAATAAATTAGCGGGGAAAAATAAAATGAACCCCGCAATAGACAGGGCAAAGGTGCGTTCAACACTTTGTTTACGCGGCCTCGAAAGCAAAAAGCCACAGCGGGGCAATGAGCTTTTTCGCCAATTTTGGGCTGAAGAGACCTGAGCAATAAATCACACTCAGGGCAGGCATCGAAGTTTATGGTATTCATAACTTAGAGGAAAAGATGCGACAACTCGCGTATCTATAGAGATTTGAAAATGGGCATAGTATGACAAATTGGAATGCAGGGTAACCAAAAAAAAATGACAGCTCTATTTTTAACTCCATCCTCAGGCGCGCATGGCACGCCCTACCGGCTATCTAAACAATAACCTCAGAGGCACAGAGATTTCAATATATCAAAATATAGACACTTTTATCTAAACCTCTGCGTCCCTTTGGTGAGAAATATTTTTCAGGAGTTATTGTTAATTCCTTCACCATCGTTATTGCGTAACACCTGTGATTTGATAACGCTGCCCCCCGTTATTGCAGATTTTGTATAATCTGTCCGTTCCCTGCAAAGGCATTACAATTATCCTGATCACGGCACATGGTTTCATAAACCGCACTTTTTCCGCAACCTCTGACGCCGATGGTATATTCGGTCCACTCATAACCTCCACCAGCCCCTATGCCCATGCCCAAGCCATTTATGTAAGTCACCTTCTGCGAAAGTACCGTACCGCTCGCTTGAGGGCAGTTCAGTTCGAATCGCCCTATGGCAAGTGCAGTATTCAAAGCCTTGTAACCTGCCTCCAGCGATCTACACGGTTAATGGCCAAGTGCCTTAAAACCTGCCCAGGCAATCTCAACACCAATGCAAAGCACAAAAAAGGCGAGAATTTTCGATAGTGCCAAAGCGCCAGCGGCTGAAAACCGCTTGGTCATATATTTAAGATTGCGATAGCAAAGAGAGACGATTACACACATCATAAAAATTCCGACAACTGCTGCACCTTGTTCCATGGTTACGAGGAGCCTGGATTCCCGATTCAAATGCGCACTAAAGGTCAGAACTACCGCCATCCCACCGGGGCCAACTGTCAGGGGAAAGGTAAAGGGGTAAAAAGACTTCGCTTCAATTGCGGAACGAGGGTTATCCAGATCCGAATCGGATGCTGGCTTGCTGGTCTCTTTTTGATTCAAGAGTTGCCATCCCATCGATGCCAACACTATCCCTCCTGAAAACTGAACAACCGGGATGGAAATTCCAAAAAGCTGCAGGATATAACTGCCGAAAAAAAAGAAAAAAGATAAAAAAAGAAAAGAATACAGCGCTATTTTTCTCGACATCGATTTCCAGGTTTGATCGTCAACCCCATGCGTCATGCCATTAAGGATAAGAGCCGTTCCGATGGGATTAACTACCGGGAACAGGGCCGCGAAAATCATGGGAATAATCTTTAGAGCAATCAATAAACTGGTCACTTCACACCTTCCAATTCCGTTATCAATTGAATTATTTCTTTATTGTCCGGCAACACTTCGGCGGCTTTTCTTGCGTAAACAAGCGCCGCTTTGTTGTCGCCTGCCTCGCGCTGCATCGAAATGAGTGCGCTGAGGATATCGAGGTTGTAAGGCTGACGCGCATTGGCGACTTTTAGTACCCCCATTGCCTCCCTTTGTTTCCCTGCGGAATTCAACCCTATGGCGTAGACATAAGCATAGCGGGCATTATCCTGCACCAGTTTGGCAGCTAAAGCAAGTTCTTGCAATGCAGCCGTTTTATCGTTTTTGCGCACCAGCAGCAAGCCCAGCGCGTGGTGTAAGTCCGCAGCGTTGGGCGATAATGACAAGCCACTGCGCAATTGTTTTTCGCCTTCATCATCGCGCCCTTGTTGACGGTAAGCGTCGGCGAGATTGACGTAAGCGCCGACGAAA
>Ga0209391_10000742_pt1 | contig 16073 bp, 14 predicted proteins | sample PPLLak3March2015_FD_187246 | JGI IMG/M metagenome (GOLD analysis project Ga0209391, IMG submission 187246) | Freshwater sediment microbial communities from Prairie Pothole Lake near Jamestown, North Dakota, USA - PPLs Lake P7 Core (1) Depth... | ecosystem: Environmental > Aquatic > Freshwater >... | reverse complement strand
TGCTCGGCTGGACCTGGGTAGCCTTGATGGGCAGCACCGCACTGGCCAGCGCCTTCATCCGCGACTACAAGCTGCCGAACGTCTTCGGCTACACGCCGATCCATCTGTTCACGGTGACCGTGGCGGTGATGCTGCCGCTGGGCATCTGGTATATGCGCCACGGCCGCATCGACGGGCACCGCAAGACCATGCAGCGTCTGTACATCGGAGCCTGTGTCGTCGCCGGGCTGTTCACGCTGCTGCCGGGACGCTTCCTTGGCAGCCTGCTGTGGGGCTCGCCGATGAACGGCATCGCCTCCTGACCCCTCAACGATTCCAAAGGAGGAACTCCATGAGCGAACTCACCGAACAAGACCTACAACGCCGCGCGCGCCGCCGCGTCAATCAGAAGATGGGCTTCTACATCCATGCCACCGTGTACCTGCTGGTCAACCTGGGCTTGGCGGCCATCAACTTCGCCAGCGGCGGTAAGGCCTGGCACCTGTGGCCGCTGGCCGGCTGGGGGCTGGGGCTGGCGATCCACGGCTTCGTGACCTTCGCCAGCCTGAACGGCGACGGCCTGCGCGAACGCATGCTGGACGACGAGGTGGAACGTCTGCGCCGCAAGCAGGGCCGCTGAAAGGGGCGCGTCGATAGAATCGACGCATGTCCTCCCCCCCCAAAGAAGAAACCGCCAAGCCCGGCAATTTCCTGCGCGCCGTGATCGAGCGCGACCTCGAGGCCGGCACCTACGCCCCGCGGCGCTTCGCCGGCAGCCCCGGCGATGCCGCGCACCAGGCGGCCGGGCCGGCCGACCCGGCGCGCATTCGCACCCGCTTCCCTCCCGAGCCCAACGGCTACCTGCATGTCGGCCATGCGAAGAGCATCTGGCTGAACTTCAGCCTGGCGCAGGAGTACGGCGGCGCGTGCCACCTGCGCTTCGACGACACCAACCCTGAAAAGGAAGAGCAGGAGTACGTCGACGCGATCGTCGAGATGGTGCACTGGCTCGGCTACGACTGGCGCGCCGGCTACGGCGAGACCACCGTCGAGCACCTGTACTACGCCAGCGACTACTTCGACTTCATGTACCGCGCGGCGGAGGCGCTGATCGAGGCCGGCCATGCCTATGTCGACGAGCAGAGCGCCGACGAGATGCGCGTGAACCGCGGCGACTTCGCCACGCCCGGCACCGACAGCCCGTTCCGCGGGCGTTCGGCGCAGCAGAACCTGGCGCGCTTTCGCGAGATGCGCGACGGATTGCATGCCGACGGCGCGATGGTGTTGCGCGCCAAGATCGACATGGCCAGCCCGAACATCAACCTGCGCGATCCGACGCTGTACCGCATCAAGCGCGCCACGCATCACAACACCGGCGACCTCTGGTGCATCTACCCGATGTACACCTACGCGCACCCGCTGGAAGACGCGCTGGAGAACATCACCCACAGCATCTGCACGCTGGAGTTCGAGGACCAGCGCCCGTTCTACGACTGGGTGCTGGAGCGACTGGCCGAACTGGGGCTGCTGGCGCAGCCGTTGCCGAAGCAATACGAATTCGCGCGCCTGAATCTGACCTACATCGTCACCAGCAAGCGCAAGCTCCGGCAGTTGGTGGAAGAAGGCATCGTCGAAGGCTGGGACGACCCGCGCATGCCCACGTTGGTCGGCATGCGCCGGCGCGGCTACACGCCCGAGAGCCTGCGCCTGCTGGCCGAGCGCAGCGGCGTCAGCAAGGCCGGCGGCTGGATCGACTACAGCTCGCTGGACATCGCGCTGCGCGAGGACCTGGACACCAAGGCGCCGCGTGCGATGGCCGTGCTCAACCCGCTGAAGCTGGTGCTGACCAACTGGGACCAGGTCATCGGCAAGGGCCAGACGCTGCCTTGCAGCGCCCCGCTGCACCCCGGCCAGCCGGAACGCGGCATGCGCACCTTCACGCTCGGGCCCGAGGTGTGGATCGAGCGCGAGGATTTCATGGAAGATCCACTGAAGGGCTACCACCGCCTGAGCCCGCCGCGTTTCGACGGCAAGGGCGCACAGATCGCCGGCAGCGTGGTGCGGCTGAAGTACGGCTACATCATCCAGTGCACGGGCCTTAGCAAGAACTTCGACGGCAGCATCGCCGAGATCCATGCCACGCTGGTGCCCGACACGCGCAGCGGCACGCCGGGTGCCGATGCCGTCAAGACCAAGGGCGTGCTCACCTGGGTGGCGGCGCACGATGCGCTGCCGGCTGAGGTGCGCCTGTATGACCGGCTGTTCACCGAAGCCCAGCCCGACGCCGCCGGGCGGGACTTCAAGGAATGCTTGAACCCGGACAGCAAGAAGGTCGTGCGCGGCTGGCTCGAACCCTCACTGGCCGCGGCCAATGCCGACGACAAGTTCCAGTTCGAGCGCCACGGCTACTTCGTTGCCGACCGTATCGACCATGCGGCCAGCAAGCCGGTGTTCAGCCGCATCGCCGGGCTGAAGGACGGCTGGGCGAAGTAGTTCAAGACGAATCGGCCTGCCGTGTAGTGGTCATGAGGCTGCCATTCGCCTATCCCCAGATCGTTCCGGCTGCCTTGAAGGAGAGAACCCATGATTGCTGAAGAACAGCGCGCTCTGCTCGCCGTGGCCTTGCTGGCCGCGTTTGCCGATGGCGACAAGTCCGAGGCCGAGCGCGAGGAAGTCAAGCGCATCGCCACCACGCTGGGCGGCCAGGCCTCCGGGCTGAACATTCCGGCGCTGATGCAGGACGTGCTGCTCAAGCGCCTGGGCTTGCCCCAAGCCGTGGCCGCGCTGAAGGCACAGGAGCATCGCCAACTGGCCTACGAGCTTGCCGTGTGTGTTTGCGATGCCGACGGCACGCAGACGCCGGCCGAGCGCCAGTTTCTGGCCCGTCTGAAGTCCGAACTGGGTGGCACCCTCGACACGGCATTCGAGGCCCAGGCCGATGACCTGGCACGCGAGACCGACGCGCCTGGAGTCGCAAGCGCAGGCACAGCCGTTGCCGCCACCATGGACCGCGCTGCGCTGGACAAGAGCATCTTCAACCGCGCCGTGCTGTGCGGCGCGCTGGAACTGCTGCCGCAGAGCTGGGCCAGCATGGCCATCATCCCGCTGCAAGTGAAGTTGGTGCATGGCATCGCGCAGGCCCACGGCATCACCAACATCGACGCTGGAATGGTCAAGGAATTCATCGCCACTGCGGGCGTGGGCCTGACCGGGCAGTACCTGGAACAGTTCGGCCGCAAGCTGGTGGGTGGCTTGCTGGGTTCGGTGCTGGGTGGGCTGGGCCGCACCGCGGGCAACCTGGGCACGGGCATGGCGATGAGCTTTGCCACTACCTACGCGCTGGGGCAGCTGGCCGTGCGCTATTACGGCGGGGGTCGGAAGATGAGCGGGGCGCTGCTACAGCAGACCTATCAGGACCTGCTGGTCAGCGCCAGGCACTTGCAGCAGCAATCGCTACCTCAGATTCAGCAACAGGCGCGCACGCTGGACGCCGGCAAGGTCTTGGAGATGGTACGCAAGCCGATGGCGTGATCTGCCATGCGTTCAGTGGAATGGGGCTAGCCACCTGTCGCGCAGGATCGCTTCGGTCGCGAACGGCGACGGCAAGAGTCAGCTGACCGGCAACATCAATTCAGATGACAGGTTTCGGGCAGCCAGTTTGGCGAAGCGGCCGGCAAGGATCGACCCACCGCGACGTTCAAACGGCTAAGTAGATCGCCGCGAAGTGGCCGTTTGCGGAGGTATTCGTGCCAGCATCCGACGCCCCGCGACCCAGGGTTGAACGAGGTGAACTTCGACGTCGCGAAGTTGGTGCAGAGCCATAGCGCCGCCTTGCCGGCCGCCGGCAAGCAGTCAACACTGCCTGGCCCGATGACCTGAGGTTGCACCATGTTTCTGTAGTTCCCTGATGCGGAATTTTCGCCACCAGTTTCGGCGCAGGTGACCGATCTTTGCTGGCCCACGGTGGCTGGGTAGGCAGCGGCGAGATGTGGCTCCCGCCGTTCGAGCACTTGAGCCGCAATTGGCGAACGGTGACATACGACCACCGCGGCACCGGGGCCACCGTCAACCGCGCTCCCGCGATCACTTTCGAGCTGCTGGTCGACGACCTGTTCCGTGTGCTCGACGTGTTGGAGATTGCGTCGTGCGTGCTGGCCGGCGAGTCTTCCGGCGCACTGGTCGTGCTCGAAGCCGCACTGCGCCAGCCACATCGATTCGAGGGGCTCGTGCTGGTGGGGGGACGCGCTTCGCCGAGCAACACGGCCGGGGCCGCACGCTTCATCGAAGGCTGCAAGGCGGACTTCAACGCGACCATGGATGCGTTCGTCGATGCCTGTATCACCGAGCCCGGCGGCGAAGCTGAGAAGCACTGGGGCCGGCAGATCGTCAAGCGGTCGAACGGGCGCGAGGCCGTGCAGCTGATGGAGGCGATGTGGTCCGCGCGCGTCGAAGACCGCCTCGGCGAGATCGTGCAGCCGACGCTCCTCATTCATGGCCGCAATGACCGCATCACTCCGGTGGACATGTCTGAGGCAATGGCAGCACGCATTCCGAATGCCAAGCTGGTGGTCTTCGAGGACGCGGGCCACGTGCCGGTCATCACTCGCGGACCCCTTGTCGCGCGCGAGATCGAGGCGTACTTCGCTGCGCGGCGCTGAGTCGAACGAGCTACTCGAATGCCTGCCTGCTTGCTAAGGATCGTCTCGATCGCCGGCCAATGCAGAATGGCCGCAAAGATCGTCAGCTCGCCGTCGCAGTTCGGGCCGCGCTTGAGGTCGAAGTCATTCATGCCATCGACCGGGGCAAGGTCGAGATCCAATGGCCTGCTCCAAACCATCCGTGCATCAGTACCCGCTGCTGGCCGACGCCAAGCGTCGACCTCGGCCGTTGATGATTAGCTTTGCCCAAAGCAGTCGCCGGGCTTCTACGCGTTTGAAGGCGAATCGATATCAGCACGCACCGGCTGCGTCGCGCTGTGTCAACGCCTCGCGCACCGCCGCCAGTTGGCGGCGTGACACCGCCAGCCATTCTCCGGTGGGCATGACCTGTACCGCCCAGTGCTCGGCATGGCCCTCGTCGCCGCTGAGGCCGTCTCCGCGACGGCGCTGCAGCGAACGCACTGCCGCGAGCGCCACCAACGCGTTGCGGTGCACGCGCAGGAAACCCTCGCCCAGGCGCTGCTCAAGCTCGCTGAGCGGGTCGTCCAGCACGTAGCTGTGGGCCGGGGTGCGCAGCGTCACGTATTTCAGCTCGGCCTTCAGGTAGAGCACGTCGGCCAGCGGCAGGCGCAGCACGCGGCCACGGTCATGCACGACGAGCACGCGCGCGGCATCGACCCCTGCAACCGGCGCCTCGATCGCGCGGCGGCGCTGCGCCACCCGCTGCAACGCCGAACGCAGCCGCTCTCGCGACACCGGCTTGGTCAGGTAGTCGGCGGCGTCCAGTTCGAAGGCGCGCAGCGCATGCTCGGCATGCGCAGTGACGAAAACCACGCTCGGCGGCCTCGCAATGCCACGCAACCTGGCCGCCAATTGCATGCCGTCCAGGCCCGGCAATCCAATGTCCAGCAACAGCAGGTCGCAGGGCCGCTCCTGCAGCAGTGCCATGGCCTCAGCGGCATCGCCGGCTTCACCGACGACGTCGCTGGGCGGATCGGCGCATTCCTGCAGCATCGAACGCAGGCGCATCCGAGCGAGCGACTCGTCGTCCACCAGCAGAATCTTCAGCGGCGCCATCGCTCGTTCACAACGGCACGATGATGCGCGCGCGAAAGAGATCCCCCTCGCGCCAGACGTCGCATTGCCCGGCCACGTCGTGCAACAGGCGCAGCCGCTCGCGCACATTGCGCAGCGCCATGCCGTGGCCGGGCGCGGATGGCGTCTCGGGTACCGTGTTGCTGACCAGCACCACGGCCTGGCCGCGTTTCAGCTCGGCCTGCACCCAGATGCGCGCACCCTGCACCGACGGCTCGACGCCGTGGCGCACGGCGTTCTCGACCAAGGGCTGCAGGACCAGGGGCGGAACGCGCGCGCGGCCGACGCGCGCATCGATATCCCAGCTGACCTGCAGTCGCTTGCCATACCGGATCTGTTCGATGGCCAGGTAGCGCTGCGCCAGGTCGATCTCCTCGTCGAGCGACACCGAATCGCCGGCATCGGCCAAGGCCACCCGAAACAACTGCGCCAGGTCCTCGAGTACGCCCTCGGCGCGCGCCGGATCCACGCGCACCAGCGCCAGCGCAGTGTTCAGCGCATTGAAGAGAAAGTGCGGCCGGATGCGCGACTGCAGTTCGGCCAGCCGAACGCTGGCATTCACAGGCTGCCAGAGCCTGGCCCGCAAGTCCAGCCAGGCCCAGGCTGCACCGGCCAACGCCGCGCCGGCCAGCGGCACACCCACCAGGCGCAGGCCCTGGCCGGTGTCGGCCAGCCCGGCCCACCACAGCGGCCACCAGGCAATCAGCGCACAGGCCGCGCCCAGTGCCAGCAGGCTGCCCAGGCGCGCGGCGGCGGTGCGCCGCGCCAGCGCCGACTTCAACGCGCACACCGTCACCAACCACAGCAAGGTGCCGGCGATGCCGACGTACATGGCGCCGGACTGCCTCGCCAGCCAGTCGCCCGGACTGGTGGCACTGAGCAGCGCACCCAATGCCAGTACGGCCTGTACACCCACCACCACGCGCAGAGCCAACATGGCGCTGCAGACCTCGAGCGCCACGCTGGCACGCTCGCTGGCGCGGGCCTTTTCGTCGAGCAGCGGGTCGAAGTGCGTGGGCGAGAAGGCGCTCGAGTGCAGGTCGGCTGGACGGGTGCTCGCCGGCCACACGCTGACCGGGCGCGTATCGGCAGCGCCCAGGTCGGTATCCGAAGGGTCGTGGGCTGCTTGGGCGCGACCGCCAGACGCTGTCCGGGCCCGCGCAGGGGCGTCGGCAAACTTGGGGCGGCCCGGCGCCTTCCTGACCGGCGTGCGTGACATGGCCCGTCGATAATAAGGACTCCCGACGCCCGCGTCGTATCCCGATGTGACCAGCCCCTATGTCTGCCAATCCGCTCGACAACAAAGCCCAGGCCTGGTCGGCCCTGTTCACCGAGCCGATGAGCGAGCTGGTCAAGCGCTACACCGCCAGTGTCGGGTTCGACCAGCGGCTGTGGCGCGCCGACATCGATGGCAGCCTGGCCCATGCCGAGATGCTGGCGGCGCAGGGCATCATCGGCGCGCAGGACCTGGCCGACATCCACCGCGGCATGGCGCAGATCATCGAGGAGATCGAATCCGGCCGCTTCGAATGGAAGCTCGAACTGGAGGACGTGCATCTCAACATCGAGGCGCGGCTGACACAGCTGGTCGGCGATGCGGGCAAGCGGCTGCACACCGGGCGCAGCCGCAACGACCAGGTGGCCACCGACGTGCGCCTGTGGCTGCGCGGCGAGATCGATGCGATGAGCACGCTGCTGGCCGACATGCAGCGCGCGCTGGTCGAAGTGGCTGCCCGACACGCCGAGACGGTGATGCCGGGCTTCACCCACATGCAGGTGGCGCAGCCGGTGAGCTTCGCACACCATCTGCTCGCCTATGTGGAGATGTTCGCGCGCGATGCCGAGCGGCTGGCCGACCTGCGCCGGCGCACCAACCGACTGCCGCTGGGTGCCGCGGCGCTGGCCGGCACCAGCTATCCGATAGCCCGCGAGCGTGTTGCCTCGTTGCTCGGCTTCGACGGCTTGTGCCAGAACAGCCTGGACGCGGTCAGCGACCGCGACTTCGCACTCGAGTTCGCGGCCTTCGCCTCGATCTGCATGGTGCACGTGTCGCGCCTCGCCGAGGAGCTGGTGCTGTGGATGAGCCAGAACTTCGGCTTTATCGACCTGGCCGACCGCTACTGCACCGGCTCATCGATCATGCCGCAGAAGCGCAACCCCGACGTGGCCGAACTGGCACGCGGCAAGACCGGCCGCGTGGTCGGCCACCTGATGGGGCTGCTGACGCTGATGAAGGGCCAGCCGCTGGCCTACAACAAGGACAACCAGGAAGACAAGGAGCCCTTGTTCGACAGCGTGGACACACTGCGCGACACGCTGCGCATCATGGCCGAGATGGTGGGCGGCATCGTCGTCAGGCCCGAGGCCATGCAGCGCGCCGCCCTCAAGGGTTATGCCACCGCCACCGACTTGGCCGACTACCTGGTGAAGAAGGGTCTGGCCTTCCGTGATGCGCACGAAGTGGTCGCGCATGCGGTGAAGTCTGCCATGCAACAGGGCCTGGACCTGGCCGAGCTGCCGCTGGCCACGCTGCAGGGCTTCCACCCGGCCATCGGGAGCGATGTGTTCGAGGTGCTGTCGCTGCGCGGCTCGCTCGATGCACGCAACGGCATCGGCGGCACGGCCCCGGCGCAGGTGCGCTCGCAGATCGAGCGGCATCGTGCGCGCCTCGCCTGAGTTGCGACTCAGGAATCGATGGCCTTGGACTCAGCCTCTGCCTCGCCGAGCTTGATCCACTCATCCAGCAGCGTGTAGGCCACAGCCAGCACCACCGGGCCGACGAAGATGCCGATCAGCCCGAAGGCCAGCAGCCCGCCGATCACGCCGCCGAAGATCAGCAGCAGCGGCAGGTCTGCGCCGCGCTTGATCAGCACCGGCCGCAGGAAGTTGTCCATCGTCACCACCACCAGCGACCACAGCAGCAGGAAGGTGCCCCAGCCGGTCTCGCCACTCCAGTAGACCCAGGCCACCGCCGGGAACAACACCAACGACGGGCCGAGCTGGGCGATGCAAAGCAGGAGCATCACTGCGGTCAGCAGCCCGGCGAAGGGCACGCCGGCGATCGCCAGGCCCACGCCGCCCAAGCCGGCCTGTACCACCGCCGTGACCCCGACCCCGAGTGCCACGCCCCGGATGGCCTGCCCGGCCAGCGTGACCGCGTTGTCGCCATAGACACCGGCCAGCCGCCGGCCAAAGCGGTGCACCGCCATGCCGGCCCTTTCGCCACCCGAGTACATCAGCGCCGCCAGCACCACGGTCAGCAGGAACTGCACGAAGACCAGGCCGACGCTGCCGGCCTGCGCGACGAACCACTTGGCGATGTCGTCGGCATAGGGCGCCAGCTTCGATATCAGGCCGACCGAGCCGGTGGCCGCGGCCTGCTCCCACAGCTGCGCCGCGCGCTCGCCGACCATCGGCAGGTTGGCCACCCAAGGCGGCGGCGGCGGCAGCTTGAAGCCTGAGAGCATCGCCGCTTGCGCCACGATGTCGTCGGCATGGCGCACGATGGTGCCGATGGCCAGCATCAGCGGCACCACCAGCAGCATCAGGATCAGCAGGCTCATCAGCAGCACCGCCAGGCTGCGCCGGCCCCAAAGCCGGGCCTCGAACCAGCGCAGCATCGGCCAGGTGGACACGGCGATCATCGTCGCCCAGATGGTCGGCGCGATGAAAGGCCGCAGCACCCACAGCGTGGTAACGATGAGCGCGCCGATGAAAAGCACACCCAGCGTGGTGCGAGTCAGGTCTCGTTGGGGGGGTGACATCGGCTGGGCGGGCTCCTGCGGAGATTGTGCATGAGCACCTGACACGGTCCGCGATGGGGCCACTTCTAGAATCGCCTGCGCCTTCGTCCCCGAGGAGATGCCATGCCCCTATTGCGCCGCACCCTGCAAGTCGCACTGCTGGGCCTGGGCCCGTTGCTGCTGGCCGATTGCGTCGCGGCGCAGTCGACCGATGTCGTGACGCGCGGCGCCTACCTGGCGCGAGCCGGCGACTGTGTGTCCTGCCACACCGCGCCCGGCGGACAACCCTATTCCGGCGGCTACAGGCTCGACACGCCATTCGGCTACCTGCTCGCCCCGAACATCACACCCGATGCCGCCACCGGCATCGGCCGTTGGTCCGCAGACGATTTCTGGCGCGCGCTGCACCAGGGCGTCAACAAGCGCGGCCAGGACATGTACCCAGTGATGCCTTTCGACTTCTACACCCGCGTCACGCGCGAGGACAGCGACGCGATCTATGCCTACCTGCGCAGCGTGCCGGCGGTCAGCAATCCGGTAATCGTCAACCACCTGCGGTTCCCCTTCAACCAACGCTGGTCGATGGCGGTGTGGCGCGAGCTGTACTTCAGCGAAGGCAGCTACAAGAGCGACCCGGCCAGGTCGCCCGCCTGGAACCGCGGCGCCTACCTGGTCGAGGGGCTGGGGCATTGCAGCGCCTGCCATTCGCCACGCAACGCGCTGGGCGGCATCGAGAAGGACAAGGCCTTCAGCGGCGCCACGGTGGACGGCTGGTTCGCGCTGAACCTGACGTCCGAACTGCACACCGGCCTGGGCAGTTGGACCGTGGAGCAGGTCGCCACCTACCTGAAGACCGGCGCCGTCGCAGGCAAGACCACCGCGCTCGGCCCGATGGCGTTGGTGGTGAAGAACAGCACCAGCCAGATGAGCGATGCCGACCTGACGGCCATGGCCACCTACCTGAAGGAAATCCCGCCGAATTCGACGCTGCGCCAGGGCAAGCCGGCGACCGACCCCACGCGCGCGGCCGGCGCCTCGCTGTACCTGGACCATTGCGCGGGCTGCCACCAGGCTGGCGGACGCGGCATGCCGGGCATCTTTCCGCCGCTGGCCGGCAACGGCATGGTGCTGGCCAGCGACCCGGCCGACATCCTGAAGGTGGTGCTGCACGGCATTCCACCGCAGGGCAAGTACGTACCGATGCCGGCCTTCGCCAGCCTGCTCAGCGACCAGCAGGTGGCCGACCTGGCCAACTACGTGCGCACCAGCTGGGGCAATGCGGCCGCGCCCAACACCACCGCGGCGATGGCGACCCGGATCCGGACACAGAGCCGTTAGCCGCCGCACTGCCGGGCAGTGGCATCGCGGCTGCGCCGTCAGGTCGACGGCTCGTGCAGTCCATCGTGCGCCACCCATGCCGTACCCGCCTGTCACAGCTGTTCGCAACCCTGCTGCCGAGCCTGAGCGACATGGCCCAGACTGCGCCACCGCCGCGGCCCGACGCCGTGGCAAGCGACCCGGCGACGATGGGGTGGATGGCCGGCTTCCCGCCACCACCGGACCGCGTGATCCGCTTCGCCGACGGCAGCGCCTACGCCTTTCCGCAGCTGCGCTGGTCGTTTGCGAACTTTCGCCGCCTTGTGCCAACCAGCAACGTCTCGCGCGGGCTGGCGGCGCCGGTGCCGCTGCCGCGGACCGAACGCGACGACCTCGACGGCGTGAGCTTCCAGGTGCTGGGTACCGGGCAGACCATGACCTGGGGACAGTCGCTGCTGGCCAGCTACACCGACGGCATCGTCGTGCTGCACAAGGGACGCATCGTTTATGAGCGGTACTTCGGCGTGTTCCGCCCCGAGGGCCAGCACATCGCGATGTCGGTGACCAAGTCCTTCTTCGGCACGATCGGCGCGTTGCTGGTGGCCGACGGCACGCTCGATGCCAACGCGCCGGCCTCGAATTCCGTGCCCGAACTCAAGGATTCGGCCTTCGGCGATGCTACCGTGCGTCAGCTGCTCGACATGACCACCGGGCTGCAGTACAGCGAGAACTACGCCGACCTTAAGGCCGAGGTCTGGGACCGCGTGCGCGCGGGCAACGTGCTGCCTCGGCCGCCCGGCTGGGCCGGGCCGAAGACCTTCTACGAGTTCCTGTTGACGGAGAAGAAGCAGGGCCAGCACGTCGAAGCCTTCGCCTACAAGACCGTGAACACCGACGCATTGGGCTGGGTGATCGCCCGCGCCAACGGGCTGTCGGTGGGCGACAACCTGCAACAGCGCATCTGGAGCAAGTTGGGCGCCGAGCAGGACGCCTATTTCAACGTCGACACGGTGGGCACCGAGTTCGCCGGCGGTGGCCTGAATACCGGCTTGCGCGACCTGGCACGCTTCGGCGAGATGATGCGGCTGGGCGGCCGTTTCAATGGCCAGCAGATCGTGCCCAAGGCGGTGGTCGACGATATCCGTCGTGGCGCCGACCAGGCCCATTTTGCCAAGGCCGGCTATGCGCTGCTGCCGGGGTGGAGCTACCGAAAATGGGGTGGGACTCGCACAACGAGCATGGCGCGTTCAGCGCCCGCGGCGTGCACGGGCAGGCGGTGTATGTCGACCCGAAGGCCGAGATGGTGATTGCGCGCTACGCGTCGTTTCCGCTGGCCGCCAATGCCAACATCGACCCGACGTCGCTGCCCGCTTACCACGCGCTGGCCAGGCACCTGATCGCGCACCCGCCTTGACAGGGCCGGCCGCCGCTGCCGTGGAGAAGCCCGCACTACCCACATGGGCTATGAACCGCCACCCATTGCGGTAATAGACGCCGGCAAGCGAATGCCGGGTAATCGGTCTCGGCGAGACTGCATGGTATTCGACGCCTATGCGGTGCCGCGGGCTTGTCCGAGGCAACCCCCCAATTCACGGAGACATGACGCATGAACCACGACAAGGAATTCGACGCTTCCGGCCTGGCCTGCCCGCTGCCGATCGTCAAGACAAAGAAGGCGCTCAGCGACATGGCTCCAGGCCAGGTGCTGCGCGTGGTGGCCACCGACCCCGGCTCGGTGGCCGACATGGCGGCCTTCGCCGAGCAGACCGGCAACCAATTGCTTGAGCAGAGCACGCAGGACAAGAAGTTCGTCTTCTTCCTGAAGAAGGCCTGAACAGGCCACCGCCTCCAACGCACGGACGAAAGCCACCATGGCCACCAAGAAAATGGCGATCATCGCCACCAAGGGCACGCTGGACATGGCCTACCCGCCGCTGATCCTGGCCTCGACCGCGGCTGCGCTGGGCTGGGACGTGCAGATCTTCTTCACCTTCTACGGCCTGCAACTGCTGCGTAAGAATCTCGACGGCATCAGGATCAGCCCGTTGGCCAACCCGGCCATGCCGATGCCGGTGCCGATGCCGGTGATCGTGTCGGTGCTGCCGGGCATGGAAGCGATGGCCACGATGATGATGAAGGACAAGATGAAGAAGAAGGGCGTGGCCTCGCTCGAGGAACTGCGCTCGCTGTGCCTGGAGGCGGATGTCAAGTTCATCGCCTGCCAGATGACGGTGGACCTGTTCGAGTTCCAGACCAGCGAATTCATCGACGGCATCGAGTACGGCGGTGCCGCCACCTTCATGAAGTTCGCCGGCGAAACCGACGTCTGCCTGTTCATCTGACGCCAAGCCACGCCGCCGCGGCGGCGTTTTGAAGTCTCTGCGCGGGAGCCTGCCGTGAACGACGCGGTCAATCCGACGAACACCGTGCTGTGGGGCGGCTTCGCGCTGGCCTTCGTTTTCGGTGCCGTGGCCAACAAGTCCAACTTCTGCATCATGGGCGCGGTGTCCGATGTGGTCAACATGGGCCACTGGGGTCGCATGCGCATGTGGTTGCTGACCATCGCCGTGGCGCTGATCGGCGCCAACCTGCTGTACTACGCCGGGCTGATCGATCTGTCGAAGTCGGTCTACCGGCGGGCCACGATCCCGTGGCTGTCGCTGCTGGTGGGCGGCTCCCTGTTCGGTGTTGGCATGACGCTGGCTGCCGGCTGTGTCAACAAGAACCTCATCCGCCTCGGGGCTGGAAGCCTGCGCTCGCTGGTGGTGCTGGCCTTCATGGCCATTGCCGCGTACATGACGCTGAAGGGCCTGTTCGCGCAGTGGCGAGCCACCTGGCTCGACCCAGTGGCCATCGACCTGTCCAGCCTGGGCCTGAAGGACCAGGGCCTGCCGGCGCTGCTGGCTCAGGCCAGCGGCCTGCCGGAGCGCAGCGCCATCCTGGCCGCGGCGTTGCCGTTGGGTGCGGGACTGCTGCTGTTCGTCTTCAGCGACAAGCGCTTTCGCGGCAACGCCTTGCAGGTGTTGGGCTCGCTGACGCTGGGCCTGCTGGTGGTGGCTGCCTGGTACCTCAGCGGACACATCGGCCATGGCGAGAATCCCGACACGCTGGAGACGGTGTACTTCGCCACCAACACGCGCACGATCGAGTCGATGAGTTTCGTCGCGCCCACGGCCTACACGCTGGAACTGCTGATGCTGTGGACCGACAAGTCGCTGCACCTGAGCCTGGGTATCGCCACGGCGCTGGGCGTGGTCGCAGGCTCCTTCGTCTATGCGCTGGCCAGCGGCAAGTTCCAGTGGGAAGGTTTTGCCTCGTTCAGCGACCTGCGCAGCCAGCTGGTGGGTGCCGTGCTGATGGGCTTTGGCGGTGTCACCGCGATGGGCTGCACCGTGGGCCAGGGCATGTCCGGCCTGTCGACGCTGGCGCTGGGTTCGCTGATCGCGGTGGCCGGCATCGTCGCCGGCGCCGTAGCGACAATGAAATTCATGCTCTGGCGCGAGGGCTGAGAGCGGGCGCAAGGGCCCGCCTGCGCGGGGCCTTGCGCTGCTCGAAGGCCCGAGCCCTCTGCGGCTCGGGCTGAGCCCGCGCGACGGTCGCCGCAAGGCGAGCGTTGTGCTGCGCCTTGCGCACCGCGGACTGGACTGGAACCCGGATGAGGACCAGCCGGACCAGCTGCGGATCAATCGGCCAAGTGGTCCGCCACGAGTTCGAGCAGGCTCTCGGGATGCCTGTCCCACTGGACGTGTTTCGCTCCCATCTCCAGCGTGATCAGGCATTGCCCACAACTGGTGACGAAATGCTCGGCGCCTGTGGCCTCGACCTGCTGCTTCTTCAGCTCGAAGACCTTGTGACGCAGCGGTGCAGCACGTTGGTTCGACACCACGCCGCCGCCGCCACCGCAGCAGAAGCCCGTCACACCGTGGTCCTTCAGCTCGATCAACTCGAAGCCCAGTGCCGAGAGGACACGACGCGCCGCCGCTTCCAGCCCGCCGCGGCGCACGATCTGGCACGGGTCGTGGAAGGTCGCCGTCGCGCCGACCTTCGACACGCGGATGCGGCCGGAGGTGATCAGTTCGTCCAGGAACTCGGTCATGTGGACCACGCGCACCGGCAGCGCCGCGCCATACCAGCGGGCGGCTTCCCAGCGCGCGGCGCCGTAGGCGTGCCCGCACTCGGGCAGGAGCACTGTCTTTGCGCCAATCTTCACCGCCGTGTCGACAAGCGCTCGTGTCAGACGCTCCTGCAACTCGACGTCGCCGTTGTTGAACCCGATGTTGGAGGCGTCGTAGCCACCCTGGTGCATGGTCCACCTCAGGCCGGCACGGTGCAGGATCCTCGCTGCCGCGGCCAGCGCTCGGGTGTTGTCGCCCAGTTCGGCCGGCGCCGCGGTGAACAGCAGGTCGGCGGCGGGCAGGTCGCAGGGAATCTCGACTCCGTGCTCCTGCGCCGCCTCGGCGAGGATGTCGGGCAGGTCTTCCGCAGGTGTGGCCGGGCTGCCCCATTGTCGGGCCGTGCGATCCATCAGCGCCAGCCGTTCCGGGATCAGGCCGGCCTTGAACATGCCGTGGCGCGCATTGCGCACCAGTTCGGCAATGTCGATGCCCATCGGGCAGACTGTGGTGCAGCGGCCGCACATGTTGCACGAGTCGTAGATCAGCTCCTGCCATTGCTGCAGGTCGCCGATGGTCGGCTTCTTGACCAGGCCGAGCGCGCGCACCAGCGGCGCAAAGGCGCTGGCCTCACGCAGGTAGGCGCGCCGGAAGGGGTCGAGCTTGAGCACCGGCGTGTATTTGGGATCGCGCGTGGTGACGTAGAACTGGCAAGCCTCGGCGCACAGCCCGCAGCGCACGCAGGACTCCATGTGCAGCGCGGCCGTGACACCGAAGTCGGTCGCGAAGCTGCGCATCGCGGCATCGACGCGCTCCGCATCGCCTTCGTCACCCTGGCGGTCGAACACGGGGGAATTCATGGCAGCAACGCTCATATCCGCACACCACGATGGCTGAAACGAATGCCCGTGGCGGCGCGCGAGAAGCCAAACCACACGGCGTGCATCAGCTTGCCGAAAGGAAACCAGATCAGCAGCAGTTCCAGGCTCAGCAGATGCACGGCCAACGGGCCGCGGAAGAGCACGTCGTCACGCGCCAGGATTGCCTCCGAAGGGCCGCTCATGACCGCCATTCCGGTGAAGACAGGAAGGAAGACCACAGTCCAGCTGATCCAGTCATCGACATTCGAGATCGTGCGCAGCACCGGATCGCTCAGCCGGAACCACAGG
>Ga0209391_10000741_pt1 | contig 16076 bp, 12 predicted proteins | sample PPLLak3March2015_FD_187246 | JGI IMG/M metagenome (GOLD analysis project Ga0209391, IMG submission 187246) | Freshwater sediment microbial communities from Prairie Pothole Lake near Jamestown, North Dakota, USA - PPLs Lake P7 Core (1) Depth... | ecosystem: Environmental > Aquatic > Freshwater >... | reverse complement strand
GATTCGGCGGCAAAAAGCGTATTATCGGCTAATGAAAAACCGTTGATATTTCGTAATAGTAAAAATTCACGACTTTTATCTTAAACGATGGATAAATCAAAAAGACTGCAAGCCAATTAATTAACCACGAAGACACGAAGTTTTTACTTTGATTTTTCGCAACTACTCAGCCATCAAATGCAATGGAACGCAGATGACGCGGATGATTATGATAAACGCTGATAAATGTGAAACGGCGAGCTTATGATTTTTCCAGGATAATTCAAAAAATCTTACTTAATCATAATGATCTGCGTCATCAGCGTTCTATTTTTCTAACCCCTGAGTAGTTACGATTTTTCTTCGTGTCTTCGTGGCGCAATGCTTTAAGGCCGGTCCTACAAACCTTCCCAAGGCGTGTACAAACCCTCAACATTAACTCCGAACATATCCAATACCCGGCCTACCGTTTCGTTGACCATAGCCGTTAAGGAATCCGTTTTGCTGTAAAAAGCCGGCATCGGTGGAAATATAATACCGCCCATCTCTGTCACACTCGCCATGTTTCGGATATGTACAAGATTCAACGGCGTTTCGCGGGGCATAATCACTAATCGCCTCCGCTCTTTTAATACCACATCAGCTGATCGTGAAATCAGATTATCGCCAAAGCCATGAGCCACGGCCGCCAGTGTTTTCATCGAACACGGCGCAATAATCATCCCTTCTGTTTTAAAGCCGCCACTGGAAATACTGGCGGCAATATCATTGATGCCATGAGTAACATCGGCTAACTCAACCAGTTCGGCTCGTTTCATATCCATTTCGTGCTTTAAATTCACTATACCTGCAGAAGAAATAACAAGATGTGTCTCCCATTGTTCCTGTGCTTGCAAGATTTGCAACATTCTTACACCATAAACGGCACCGGTTGCACCAGTCATGGCAATAATCAAACGTTTTTTCGGAGTCATTTTTTTACGAACTTATCGGTAGCAGAAACCAGCGCATCGATCATTTCTGAACCCTGGGCAATGTGTCCGGCATTAGGTAATGCGATATATTGGGCATGAGGCAGTGCCTGATGCAGTTTCATCCCTGCTTCTATTGGACAAACCAAATCCTGGCGTCCATGAATGATGATGGTTGGAATGTTGTATAAAGCAGGGCAATTTTCCAGAATCTGATTTTCCTTAATAAAATAATGGTGCCTGGCATAATGCAACTCCATGCGCACTTGTTTGACCATTTTCTCGGTAACGTGATTGTTTTGGGCGCCGGCTTGATAATCGTTACCTAATGCGACCTGTCCGCCCCATGCCATCCACTCCTTGGCGACCCGTCTTTTGGCCACCTCATCTTCACCCCATAGTGCATCACAGAGTCCTTTTACCAGATTTTCCGGACTGTGTTCCGGGATGCTTTCAACCAAACGCTGCCATATCTCAGGATAAATTCGACTTGCGCCATCCTTGGCAAACCAGTCCAAATCTTGCTGCCGCACCAAAAATACGGCACGAATAATCATTCCGGCTACTTTTTCTTGATGCTGTTGAGTATATAACAAACCCAACGCCGCCCCCCAAGAACCTCCAAAGACCAACCATTGATCTATTGCCAGGTGTTGCCGAATACGCTCCATATCATCGATCAAATCCTGGGTGGTATTGTTCTCCAGTTCGCCAAAAGGCAAAGACAAGCCACAGCCCCGCTGATCAAAGAGAATAATACGATAAAGTTCAGGATTAAAAAAACGCCGATGATCGGGCTTGGTTCCTGAACATGGTCCTCCATGTAAAAAAATAACAGGCATACCATCAGGATTGCCGCTTTGCTCTACATAAACCGAATGCTTGCTACCGGTTTCAAGAAAAAAAGTGTGGTAAGGAATTATTTCAGGGTAAAGGGTTTTCATTGTTTAATCGGGCTTAAATTCTTTTATTGAAATATCCTTCAAGACTCGATAGTGCTTTACATTACCTGTAAAGATGTCAAGTCCCTTTGTCACAGCCGTCGCACTAATTAAAGCATCAGCAAGCTGCATTGAATGACTTAAATAATGGTGTTCTACATAAAACAGGGCTTTGGCTGAAACATCCTCGGAAATGTACAGCACTGTTACATTCCAGAATCTTAACTGCCGCCTCAACGCTATAAGTTCCTGTTTATTGCGCATACCCTGAACCAGCTCAATATAGGTCACTACCGAAATAAAAAAACCTGACAATGCTGCTATTTCCTGCCGCGCATTATTGTTGCCTTTCAAGTACCAGATCAGTACATCCGTATCGACCAACATCAATACCTGCCTTTTCTCAAACTCTGCACGTACTCTTCTACAGATTCAATATCAATACGATCCGCCCATATTCCAAATAAATCAGCCTTTTCATCCATAGCAGTTGATTTATCACTATTTTCATAAGGCACAAGTCTGGCGCAAGGTTTACCCCTGAAGGTAATCACGACATCTTCTCCCCTGCTTACAGCGTCAAGAAGTTCTTTTGAATGAACTCTGAGTTCTTTTGCAGTTGCTTTCATATTGACACCCCCGTATTAAGTTACTTTTTCAAAGTATGAACTTAATAACATTAGACGTCAATTCACCGGAAATTTGAGCCAAAAAAAAGGAGGGGTTTAGCCCTCCTTCTTTTTTCGGATTTGATTTTAAGCGCTGGACTTAGAAACCAATACCGACATAGCCACCGGCATTTAAGTTGCTTACTCTAACGCCATCAACGTCGCCAGGTGCATAGTGATAACGGACGTCAGCACCGATGTATAGATTCTTCCAGATTTTGTAGTCAGCACCGGCACCAAACACCATACCTGGAGTTAATACGGTAATGGCATCAGATGGCGGACTAATCACATTGAGTTCAAAACCCACAGGAATTAACCAGGGTCTAAATGCGCTGTTTTTCAAGAATTTTATTTTTGGAGCAGCCGATACAGTCGCCATATTGACAGTTGCTGTTTGGCTATTTAAAGCCAAAGCCTCCAAACCGGTACCGTTCAAGATTACTGGAGATAGACCATTGACCTGGATTGTAGCCAGCTCTGTATAGTTAACCCCTAGCTCTGCCAATACTTCAGTGTCATCCATCAGGCCCCACAGGTTATCGTCCAGGCTAAAGTCAAAGCCGGCACCAAAATACCAGGCATCATTGTCGGTTATCGGCCCCACTAACTGGCCATTTCTGTTGCTACCACCCCAAACAGGGTTATCTGTAGGATCCAGTGTACCGCCTCTAACGTTATCAAAATGAGCATAACCGCCGCGGAAGAATACCATATTATCTTTAGTTTTAGCTTTAACCGGCTCAGATTTAACGGATGTCATCCACGCATCCAGTTCCTGAACTTTTTGAGAGTCTACGGCAGTAGCAGGAGTAACATTATTTACTTGTGCTTTTAAGGCGGCTATCTCATCCTGCATAGCTTGAAGTTGAGCTTCTAACATCTCGGCTTTTCTATTTGCCGCTTGCGCTGTACGCTCTGCACTGCTCGCCGCTAAAGCGTGTGGAGAAACCAAGGCACCCGCCACTGTTATTGTCGCCAAGGCTACGCCCAAGCATATATTATTTTTTTTAAATGTCATTGATTCCCCCTCATGAGGTTGTTATTTTACAAAAATTTGCTTTAATACAACAAATTCGATTTCACGTAGGCAATAATAGCAGTAAATCCATTTCCCTACAAGTTTTATAACATTTTTTTTATACTCGATTAACCCTTTATTATCAATGATTAACAGAATAACTTTGATTGCGCTTTTATGATTGTATGCAGAAAACAACATAAATCTTCAAATAATCCCATTTACAACGCCATTAAAATTCTTCACGTATCTCACACCGCCACTGGTGAAACAAAACACCAAACCTGCTATTGATCTATGGATAAAACCGGTAAAAAGATATAAATAATTTTTAACACTGTATTCTCAGTGCCCGCTATGGTAAAAACATCAACTGCGTTGTCATTCCCAATCCACTATTTTTAATTTAAAAGATTTTTCCCGGCTATTGACATCACAGCATATTTACTTTTGTTCGTACTTTTACCCACATCCATGACTAAAACCCCAGATATTACCATTATTGGTGGCGGCGTTATCGGCCTGCTGACTGCCAGAGAATTTTTTAATGCCGGCGCTACAGTAACGGTTATTGATAAAAATTTGTTAGGACAGGAAGCATCCTGGGCAGGAGGCGGCATTTTGCTGCCGCTTTATCCCTGGCGGCAAGCCGATGCTATTACTCGCCTGGCAATCCAAAGCTTCTCTTTGTATCCCGCTTTAGCCGCACAACTGATTGCCGAGACCCATTTGGATCCTGAATGGAGTCCCTGTGGTTTACTGATCACCAAAAATCCGGATATTACCGCTGCAATCGACTGGTGTAATACCAATAAAATAGCATTTCAACAGACAGGAGAGGACTTTTTTAATGATATTGATACAATCCCGAATAATCCGCTTTGGTTGCCCGAGATTGCCCAGGCTCGTAACCCCCGGCTGGTTAAATCATTAAAACAGGACCTCATCAACAAGGGCGTGAGCTTAATAGAGCATTCTGAATTAACATCAATCACTCTGGCACAAAACCGCATTGCTAGCATCAACACTACGACGGGACAATTTGCTGTTAATCAACTGATTATTTCTGCCGGCGCATGGACTGGGCAGTTATTTCGGAAACTTTTTCCCGAAATGTTGGGCGATGCCCCAAAAATTGCCCCCGTTAAAGGACAAATGTTGTTATTTGACGCCAAACCGGAAACTTTGTGCACTATGGTGCTGGATGGGGATCAATACCTGATTCCACGACGTGACGGAAAAATCCTTGCAGGCAGTACGGTAGAGCAGGATGATTTTAATAAAAGCACAACGACAGTTGCCAGGAATCAACTGACTGAGTTTGCTTTAAAGCTACTACCAGCGCTTAAAAACGCCCCTCTTATTCATCATTGGGCGGGCTTAAGACCCGGCACTGAACATGGCGTACCCTATATCGACAAACATCCCGAAATTTGTAATTTAAGCATTAATGCCGGTCATTTTAGAAATGGACTGGTAATGGGACCTGCATCCGCACAACTCATGGTCGATCTGATTTTAGACCGTCCTACCGCTGTAGCGCCGGAGCCTTATCAATTATCCAGTCCACACTAAAATATTAATGGACAGCCGGACCCTTTTGTGAAGAAATACTTGACAAACTTTTGCTACCAACTAAGTCAATGGATAGCCACATGTTGAATACAGAGCTAATTAAACCAGGCTGGGCATCGCAAATAGGCCGTGATTCTGAAGGTTTATGGGTTGAATTTGAACGGCCAGGCAAAACTTGGCGAGTCTATTTGCCGCAATCGGGCGATGAGTTTAGGTGTGATAAAGTTGGCCTTCATACCGATCTTATAATTAAAGGCATTACTCAGCGCTGCCGCTGGATTCCCCCAGGTAATTTTTGCATGGGCTCACCCCCATCCGAAAAGGAGCGACAGGATAACGAAATCCAACATCAAGTTACCCTTTCTCAAGGGTTTTGGCTTGCAGATACCGTTTGTACACAAGCTATGTGGAAAGCTGTCATGGGCGATAATCCGGCATTTTTCGCGGAGAATGAAAATAATCCGGTAGAGCAAGTAAGCTGGGATGATGTGCAGATTTTCATAAAAAAACTCAATATGCTGGTTCCAAAATTGGGTGCTCAACTTCCGACGGAAGCGCAATGGGAATACGCTTGCCGTGCAGGAACGACTACTCCTTTTTCGTTCGGAGAAAACATTACACCTGAGCAGGTCAACTACGATGGCAACATGCCTTATGCAGATGGAAAAAAAGGTTGGTGCCGGGAAAAAACGGTAGCTGTCAAATCACTTCCAGCTAATCCTTGGGGACTCTATGAAATGCACGGTAATGTTTGGGAATGGTGTGCTGATTGGTATGACGATTTTTTTGTAGCACCGATTGTCGATCCTGTAGGGTCCGATACCGGTTCTTCTCGGGTATTGCGGGGTGGTTCGTGGAGTAATCACGGATGGCGTACGCGTTCCGCTAACCGTGGCTGGTATGCGCCCGTTAATCGTGACAACTACATAGGATTCCGGTTATGCATGATTTTGGCCGCATCATAGATGCCCCCTCAACAAGTTCAAGCGGAGCAGGTGACCAGCGCTTAGGAACGAGCACGAAATAACTTGAGCAATTTAAATCCCCTCTCCCCAACCCTCTCCCGGAGGGTGAGGGAGTAAGATGAGCAAGTTATTTCATGCACGTTCCTAGCTAGTATCCGGGTTTAATATAAAACACAGCTAAAGGTACAGTTCATGAAAATCAATATGCCGGTCACCCATGTTGAATACCCGATTAAAGAGGGTATCTCCATTGTTTCCAAGACTGACCTGAAAGGAAAAATTACTTATGCTAACGAGGACTTTGTACGAGTAAGCGGATTTTCCCGGGAAGAACTGATCGGCAAACCGCACAATATAGTGCGTCATCCTGACGTGCCGCCGGAATTCTTTGAAGACATGTGGAAATCACTGAAAGCGGGGCGTCCTTGGACCGGTGTGGTCAAGAATCGCTGCAAAAACGGCGATTATTATTGGCTATTAAACAATGTCGCCCCCTTCTACGAAAACGACCAACTGGTCGGCTACATGTCTGTCCGCCTCAAAGCCAGCCCCGAGCAAATCGAAGCGGCAAGCAAGGTTTACCAGCTTTTCCGTGACGGCAAAGCGGGCAATCTGAAAATTGAGGATGGTAAAGTCGTCAAATCGACCCTGCTGAGAAAGCTCAATCTATTCAAGAACTTTACCGTCAAATCCCGCCTGACATTCATCATCTCTCTGCTATCCCTACTGATGATGGTTATTGGAGGCATGGGCTTGCGGGGCATGAGCAAGACTAACGTAGGCTTGCGTTCGGTGTATAAGGATCGCACGGTTGCCATGGGCCTGATTTTCACTATCAGTGAACTACAGCGGGAAAATCTGATGCTTATCGCCTCGGCCTTAGTGAATCCAACCCCTGAGATAATCCAGCAAAACGCAACTGAATTGGACCAAAACATCCTGGAAATCACCAAACCCTGGAATGCATACCTGTCTACTCATTTGACACCCGAGGAAAAAATCCTGGCGGACGATTTTACCGAGAACAGTACTCGCTTCGTTCGAAAAGGCCTAAAGCCGGCTATGGAGGCACTGCGCGCCAATGACATCGCGCTGGCCGACAAGATCAGAAAGGAAGATATTAGCCCTCTCTACAAACGAGCTAACCAGTCTATTCAGGCGTTAATGCAATTACAGATGGACGTCGCCAAGGAAATCTATGAGGCAGCACAAACTCGCTATGACCGCACCCGCAACATGGCCATCGGGTTGATCCTGATGGGTATTATGCTAGCTCTGTGGCTGGGTTTTACCCTGATTCGTGCTATCGTGCAGCCATTAGATACCGCCATTGCTCACTTCGGTAAAATCGCCCAGGGACATTACAACAACAGCATTAATATCGAATCTCACGACGAACTCGGTAAAGTGATGGCCGCTCTCAAGGCAATGCAAATCAAGTGCGGTTTTGATGTCGCCGAAGCCAAACGCATCGCCGATGAACACCGCCGCACCAAGGTTGCTCTCGATAACGTCAGCACGGGCGTGATGATCACCGACAATGCCCGCAACATCATTTACGCCAACAAATCGGTGATCGAAATATTCGGCAAAGCCGAGGAGGATATTCGCAAGCAACTGCCTAATTTCTCAGCAGCTAATCTGGTCGGCACCAATATTGACAACTTTCATAAGGCTCCTTCACATCAGGCGCAGATGCTTTCCAGCTTGAACGACGCTCATTCGGCTAGTATTGAGGTAGGTGGCCGCACTATAGAGTTGATTGTTAGTACAGTAATTAACGACGAAGGCCATCGCCTGGGCACTGTCGCCGAATTTAAAGATCACACCATTGAAAAATTGGCAGAAAACGAGGTAGATTCAATTCTGCATAGTGCAATCAAGGGTGACTTCAGTAAGCGCATAGAAATACAGGGCAAAGAAGGCTTTTTTAAACAGCTTGGCGAAGGACTTAACGAGCTTCTGAAAACCACTGAAAGTGGCCTAAATGATATACAGCATTTGTTATATGCTTTGTCACATTACAATCTGACCGTAACGATTACCCATGACTATTCCGGCTGCTTCGCGCAAACCCGGTATGGGGCGAATGTCACGGTGAAAAAACTCAAAGAATTCCTCATACAAATGAAGGAAGCCATTGATCATCTGGATAAAGAAATCACCTTAGTTAACACTTATTTGCCTCATTGCTCCGATGAGCAAGCCGCCCAATTTGGCGCCGATCTATCCAACGTAACAGGAAAAGGTGTCGAAGTGATCAGTCAAGCCGTTTTGAAGATGGATGAAATTAACAATTCTTCACGCAAAATCGGGAGCATTATTCCGGTAATCGACGACATTGTGCTCCAACTTAAAATGCTTGCTCACACTGCCGCAATAGAAGCAACTCGTGCTGGAGAACAAGGTGGAGGCTTTACCGCTGTGGCCTCGGAAATGAGTAACCTTACACAGCGAACTGCTGCTACTACGGAAGAAATTAAACATCTAATTGATGATTCGGTAAGAAAAGTCGCCGATGGCAGTAAATTGATTACTCAAGCAAGCTTAGCTATGGAAGAAATCGCTCACTTTCTGCATGACATTACAGCAGAGATGTCTGACATCAGTAAGGTCTCAGCAGCAAAAATGGCTTGTATTAAAGAAATTAATCAAGCTATAGGAAAATGGACAATTTGAATAAGCCTACAGTTTTATAAAAGCTATTAATTGTGTTGGTGTTAATATGTCAATAAATAATTTGTCTCGGCTTAATTTGATACATTGGTACGTAGTATCCGCTACTTGAGACCCAAGTGCGTATTTGGAGAAATTGGATATGAAGTTAAACAATAAGAAAATCTCTAATTGGTACAAGATTCCACTTATTTTGCTTTTACAATTAGCATTGAGCACTTGCTCAATAGTTTATAAGAATACCGGCGATGTGTTGATAGGTTTCGCTAAAGATGAAACGGTACCCTACGTATTAGCAAGCGATGATCTCGATCTTGGATGCTCGATGTCAAAAGCTTTTACACCCTTTATTTTAAGTTTTTCCAGAGTAACCACACAGCCTAACGAACTGGCAATTATGTTGTATCTATTGGCCGGTAGCTGTTCAGAATTTAAGGCCTGGGAAGAAGAATTGCGTTACTTAAGAGCGGTGTATTCTAAAAATGTCCTGGAAGCTCAAGATGCCCGGATTACCCAAAAAAGATTTCTAAATCAAGCAGCTCGGCGGCAATTAGCAGGCTATAACAGCTTGGTATTAGCGATTGCAGAACCAGGTGGTGAATGCCCGGTATTTAATTCCGATAATGCTGAACTATATTGGTTGATTGGTCTTTTAAACGGCTTGCAGGCCATGCTCAACGATATAGCAACCGAGGGAAGCGCAAATGTTCCACTGGATATCGCGTCCAAAGTAGGCCGGGGCGCTGGTTGTTTGGATAATGAACAGTGGTGGGGACTACCTAAGGCAATCCAGGCAGCTATCTGGGTGACTATACCCAGTAACAAACCCGCCAATGTCGATCCGTTAAAGGTATTAAATCAATCGATGCAAATCGGTTTGCAACAAGGTGTACCGATTGCTCAAGTACTAGCGGCTCAAATCCAGATGGGGCTTGGTCAGACCGATCAAGTAAAGGCCATCATTCGTCTCCATCAGGAAGCAAAAGCGCAAACGCCCGCTTCGTCGACATTTAGATTGTTGAACGAATTTACTACCCTGCAATTACAGGCTATTTCAGATCGCTTATGGACTGAAGCGACGGGTAAGCGCACGCCTATCTCCGGATTAGGTACTTTTTGGGATGATCCAAAAAAAGCGGTAGATACCATCAATATAGACGACATGCTCAAATAGCGCGAAATTTGCTAAACAGATAAAAAAACGTAATTATTCAGCCACAGATTGACACAGATGAATACTGATAAACTGATGTATAAAGAACTTACGCATCTTATTATCAAAAGTTTCTATGATGTTTACAATGAGTTAGGTGGAGGTTTCCTGGAGTCAGTCTATGAAAATGCAATGACTTTAGTTTTACAACAACAAGGATTGCAGGTAGAGACTCAAAAAGAGATTGCTGTTTACTTTCGTGGAAACCTTATCGGTAATTTCAGGGCAGATATGGTTGTCGAAGAAAAAGTATTGTTGGAACTTAAAGCTGTTCGATGCCTTGAACCTGTGCATGAAGCACAGCTACTCAACTATTTGAAAGCGACTACTATTGAGGTGGGATTACTCATGAATTTTGGAAATGAGCCTGCATTTAAACGGCTCGTTTATAATAAACAGCAAAAGCAATCTGTTTAATCCGTGTTGATCTGTGGCTGAATAATTACAAAAAAACGAGGTATTTCATTATGAACATTTTAAATAACATCGTATCCAGGTTATCAATAGGCTTTATTTTGTCAGCGAGTGCCGGTATCGCCGCTGCCGAGACAAAAAGCCTGTGTGTCTTTGACATGCTCGGCGCCAATGGCCCTTATTTTGCCGAAATGAAGGATTACAAAACTGCGGCTCTTGCCTGGGGCGTTGACTTTACCCTTAAGCCCCATACCAATGAGCGCGTTGCCGCGGAAGATTTTAAAGCGGGTACCTGTGATGCCGTCATTTTTACCGGCATTCGGGCGCGCCAATTTAATGCTTTTACAGGCAGTATTGATGCTATTGGCTCGATTCAGGATTATGGCTTGTTAAAATCAACAATCAGCACGATCAGTTCAAAAAAAGCTGAAAAATTGATGTTTAATGATCCCTATGAAGTAGTCGGTATTCTCCCCGCGGGTGCTGCTTATATGTTTGTCAAAGACCGCACGGTAGATACTGTCGGTGAGTTAGCCGGGAAACGGATTGCTATTTTGGACTCCGATCCTGCCCAGACTGAAATGGTCACTTTTGTTGGCGCTTCGCCGGTGAGTACGACAATTGCCAAAATGTACAGTGAATTTAATAATGGTTCTGTCGACGTGACTTATGGACCTGCGATTATGTATGAAGCAATGGAGCTTTATAAAGGTTTGGAGCCTAACGGAGGAGTTATTCAGTTCCCACTGGCGCAACTTACTCTTCAAATCGTCATTCGAAAGGATAAATTTCCGGAAGGATTTGGTCAAAATTCGCGTGACTTCGCTTTGAGCCGGTTTGATAGATTGGTTGAGGTAATTGGCAATTCCGAGAAAAAAATCCCTCAGAAGCTCTGGGTTGACATTCCTGAAAACGATAAGACCAGCTATAACGAAGTGTTTCGGCAAGCCCGGATCAGGCTTCGCGGGAAAGGTATTTATAATGACAAAATGCTCACCATCATGAGAAGACTGCGCTGTGAAAAAAGTCCGCAGTTACCAGAATGTACCGCTGCAGATAAAGAATAAAAAAGCATGTCAGCTAGGTTATTTCAAAGAAGCTGGCAGGAGTGGGTATCTTCACTACCGGTTTTTTTACTGTTGATAACGATTATTTTTGCCGGTAATGGCGAAAAAATTCACGCCCAGTTGCTTAAAGCAGGGGAATCCATCTGGCAGGATTACTTTACACTCAGAGGCGACATTCCAATTCCTGCTTGTAATGTAAACCCTGATATTGAGTTGGAACTGAATAAGCTCGCTGGCGAGACAGATAAGCTGGACGAGCTGTTTACTGATCAGCCTTTTGATAGAAAATCAGCTCGTGTTTCCCTGGAAGGCGCCCGGCAACTGTGTGTTGAAAAGCATCAGCTTGCACAGCAAAACCAGGCAAGAGTTACCCCGGCCGTTATTGTTTTTCGAAGCCTTGAAACCAGCGTTGCTGCAATCAGTATTTTTGCGGTTGAAAAAAACCGCTTCATGCTGGCATTGATGCTGTTTATTTGTGCCATTACGTGCACAGTCAAACAACGCCATATCGCCTTTAGACCCGTAATAACCCTGCTAGATAACCGTATTTCCAGTACTGCACAGTTGCTAGGTAATCTTATACTGGTTATTTCTGCCTGGGTGTATCGAATCATTGTTTATCAATCGGCAGCCGTAGTCGACCATCCCGAGATTTACCCGTCCGTTATTCTTGGTTTTTTAATATTATGTGGCATTAACTTTTATCAACTTGCCAAACCGCGACCGGGTATCAAGCCAGGCGGTAACTTAATCAATGCTTTGGCGACTATTCCGCTCTATATCTACATGGCTATTATCGCAGGGTGTTATTTCTTCCTGGTTGAAGGCAATGCAGCAGGACTGGCAATTTTCTTTAGTTTATTATTTGATCAAGCCGGCTTATTCCTGAATATCGGTTTATACATTTCAGCGGGCATGCTATTAGCGCAAACCAATATGGGCGAGTTGGTTTTTAATGTTTTTAAACCTTGGCACATGTCGCCTGAATTGTTAGCTGTTGTGGCTATAGTCATTATGGCAGTGCCTACTGCGTATACAGGCGCTTCCGGAATTATTATTATTTCCATGGGCACAGCTGTCTATAAAGAGTTGCGCCGGGTTGGCGCGCGCAGGCAACTGGCTTTAGCCGCCACGGCCATGACCGGCAGTGTGGGTGTGGTACTTAGACCCTGCCTTTTAGTGGTACTTATTGCGGCCTTGAATAAAGAGGTTGTAACCGATCAACTTTTTAGCTGGGGCCTGAAAACATTCATGACGTCAGCGTTGGTTTTTTTCATTTACATGCTTGTTTCCAAGCGTGAAAAAATGCTGTTTGCTCCAGCTCATGAGGCTTTTAAGCCTTGTCTGAAAGCGTTGCTTGCTTTGTTTCCCTATTTCTTTATTACCCTGATTGTTGCCTTGTTCTATATCTATTTGTTGAATGCCTATCTGGATGAATTTTCTGCCCCGGTAATATTACCGGTGATTATTCTGGGCATGGTGATCTATGAAAAACTTTTTGCATATAACTCCCTGGTTGACAGGCAGAAACAGAAACTGCACAACCTTGAATACGAGATTCGGTTTGCTACCTCTGAAGCGACCATTCTTATTGGTGCGTTACTGCTTTTGATGGGGCTTTCTTTTGTCTTGGGAGGGGTTATTGAGCGTTCGGGAGTGTTAAACACTTTGCCTGAATACTTCGGATCAATCTGGATGACCTTAGGTTTCTTGATTGTCGTTTTGGTGGGTATTGGCATGATCATGGATCCCTACGGTGCGGTGGTACTGGTTACCGGCACGGTAGCCCAAATCGCCTATAAAAACGGCATCAATCCAATCCACTTCTGGATGATGGCCTTGGTTGCATTCGAGCTTGGCTATTTAAGCCCACCGGTGGCACTAAACCAATTGTTAACCCAGCAAATAGTCGGGCAAAAAGAGGTGGCTAAAGCGGCTCTGGAAGGTAATAGTTTCTGGTACCGGCACGAAAAAACATTGCTGCCATTGGTGACAATGGGTACAACTTTACTACTGGTCGCTGTTGTACCTATTTTGGTAGGATTATATTTTGCCTCATAGCGTATTGTTATTTGAGTGTAATTTGATAATCGATAACATAAATCACCTGCTCGGCGATAACCTCAAACAGACGATAAAACAGGGTTCAAAGTTAAAGATAGCCGCATCCTGCTTTTCAATTTATGCATTCGAGGCATTAAAGAAGGAACTGGAAAATATTGCTTCTCTTGAATTCATTTTTACCTCGCCAACCTTTGTGCCCAATGAGGTAACGGACAAAATCAAAAAAGAACGCCGCGAGTTTCATATTCCCAAAGCCGAACGGGAACGTAGCTTCTATGGCAGTGATTTTGAAATTCAGCTCAAGAATAAACTGACACAACGGGCTATCGCCAAAGAATGCGCAGACTGGATGCGCCGCAAAGCCATTTTCCGCTCTAATCGTGGCAAAGCGCCTATGCAGCAGTTTGCCTGTGTGCAAGGCAACGATTCAGATGCGGTTTACCTCCCGCTGCATGGTTTTACTGCCGTCGACCTGGGCTATCAGCAAGGTGACGCAGTATCGAATCTCGTCAACAAAATGGACGAGCCGACAATCACTTCGACTTACCTGAACCTCTTCGATCAAATCTGGAATGATACCGAGAAATTGGAAGACGTTACAGCTCGCCTTTGTGATCATATCGCCTCGGTTTATCAGGAAAACTCGCCAGAGCGTATCTACTTTTTGATGCTCTACAATATCTTTAATGAATTTCTGGAAGACTTGAATGAGGATGTGTTGCCCAATGATCGCACCGGTTATCAGGTCAGCCTGATTTGGCAAAAGCTGTTTAACTTTCAGAGAGACGCAGCTACTGGCATCATCAACAAACTGGAAACTTATAGCGGCTGCATTCTCGCGGACAGTGTGGGCTTGGGGAAAACCTTTACCGCCCTCGCAGTTGTTAAATATTATGAGTTGCGCAATCGTTCTGTCCTGGTACTTTGCCCCAAAAAACTGGCCGACAACTGGTTAAACTATAACCGCAATCTCAAAACCAATATTTTTGCTAAAGACCGTTTCAATTACGACGTGCTTTGCCACACCGATCTGCAAAGAACCAGCGGCGAATCGTTTGGTACGCCGCTCAATCGCATCAACTGGGGTAATTACGATCTGGTCGTCATCGATGAATCGCATAACTTCCGCAACAACGATGCTTTCAAAGACCGGGAAACGCGCTATCAAAAGTTGATGAATGCCGTTATCAAGGAAGGCGTTAAAACCAAAGTGCTGATGCTCTCGGCCACGCCAGTCAATAATCGCTTTAATGACCTGCGTAATCAGCTCGCGCTTGCCTATGAAGGCGATCAAGAAATTCTTAGTAAAAAGCTACGCACCAATAAAAACATCGACGAGATTTTTCGTAGGGCGCAAGCAAGCTTCAATTCATGGTCTAACTTGCCACCTGAAGAGCGTACTGCCAAAGCCATTTTAGGCGCTTTGGACTTTGACTTTTTTGAGCTACTGGATAGCGTGACCATTGCTAGGTCGCGCAAGCATATTGAGACCTTTTACGACACTACGGACATTGGTAAATTCCCTGAGCGCCGTAAACCGCTTTCATTTCACTGTCCGCTGACAAGCAGAACAGACATACCAGGATTTAATGAAATTTTTGCACAACTGTCTTTGTTGCAATTGGCCGTCTATGCGCCTATCAGCTACATCTTGCCCAGTCGGCTGGCTAAATATGAAGAGCAATATGACACCCAGGTAAGTGGGGGCAAAGGCAAACTTAAACAGGCAGATCGCGAAAAAAGCCTTCAGGCGTTAATGACGATCAACCTGCTCAAGCGCCTTGAAAGCTCCGTCCAAGCTTTCCGGTTGACTCTGCAAAAACTGAAAGACAAACATCTCGGCACGCTTTTAAAGATCAATGATTACAAGAAAACCGGCAAGGATATTCGCTTTGCTGACCTTGCTGCGGCCTACGAAAATGCCGAACCAGACGAAGACGATTTTCCTGAGCCAGACGATGTCAAGATTGGCGGCAAGATACAAATCAGCTTGTCCGACATGGATTTGCCATCGTGGGAACACGCCCTTCAGGCCGATCTTTTTGTCATTGACGCTCTCCTGGCGGAAATGACAAAAATTAAACCCGCTGAAGATGCCAAGCTTCAACATCTAAAAGCCCAAATTAACAACAAGCTGGCTGCGCCCATTAATCCAGGCAACAAGAAGATTCTGATTTTCACTGCTTTTGCCGATACCGCCAACTATCTGTATGAGCATATTGCCGACAGCCTGCTGCAAAGTCATCAATTGCACACAGGAAAAGTCACTGGCGGCGACAGCCCAAAATCTACCCTCAAACAAAACTATGACTTTCAATCCCTGCTGACGCTGTTTTCTCCACGTTCAAAGGAAAAATCTTCAATTTTTCCGAATGAGCCGGGCGAGATTGATATTCTTATCGGCACGGATTGCATCTCCGAAGGCCAAAACCTCCAGGATTGCGACTATCTGATCAATTACGATATTCATTGGAATCCCGTGCGTATTATTCAGCGTTTCGGGCGTATTGACCGTATTGGCT
>Ga0209391_10000737_pt1 | contig 16113 bp, 16 predicted proteins | sample PPLLak3March2015_FD_187246 | JGI IMG/M metagenome (GOLD analysis project Ga0209391, IMG submission 187246) | Freshwater sediment microbial communities from Prairie Pothole Lake near Jamestown, North Dakota, USA - PPLs Lake P7 Core (1) Depth... | ecosystem: Environmental > Aquatic > Freshwater >... | reverse complement strand
CCTGGCCCGCTCCGGTTATAATAACAACTTTTCCTGTAAACATTTTTTGTTCCATTACATACTTGCAATTACTGTGGTTACTTTCTAATTTTCACTTTCGATTTTTTCAATGCGAGTCTCTCGTTACCTTACTCCCCGACCCCCCACTCAGAAAATCCAAATCCGCTCCAAGGTGCGCCTGTTCCACATGCTGCTGGTATAATTGAACATATCCCCTTGTTGCCATTGGATGAGAAGGTTTCCATTTTTTCTTTCTTTCGGCCAGTTCATCATCAGGCACTAAAAGCGCCAGGCTTCGCTGTACTACATCAAGCGCAATGAGGTCGCCATCTCTTACCAATGCAAGTGGCCCCCCCGCTGCGGCTTCCGGCGAAACATGCAGGATCACCGTACCAAAACCTGTTCCACTCATACGACCATCAGAAATGCGTATAATATCCGTAATGCCTTTATCCAGAAGTTTTTTAGGCAATGCCATATTGCCCACTTCGGGCATGCCGGGATAACCAATCGGACCAACATTTTTGAGTACCAGGATGGAATGTTCATCCACCGGAAGGGCAGGATCGTCTATCCGTGTATGATAGTCTTCAATATTTTCAAAGACCACCGCTTTGCCGGTATGTTTCATCAGGTGTTCGCTGGCAGCACTGGGTTTCATGACCGCTCCATTGGGACAAAGATTTCCTTTGAGTACGGCCAGTCCCGTAATATTTTTAAATGGCTTGTCTGTATTGGCAATAACTTCGGAATTATAGCAGGGTGCGTCCTGAAAATTTTGATGCTGTGTTTTACCGTTTGCCGTGATGCAGCTTCCATGCAATTCTTTTTCCAGGGCTTTCATAACTGCAGGCAAACCTCCGGAATAATAAAGGTCTTCCATAAAGTATTCTCCCGAAGGCTGGAGATTGGCCAGCAGCGGGATTTTGGCAGAGAGTCCGTCAAATTCTTCCAATTCCAATGCAACACTTATTCTTCGTGCAATCGCCATCAGGTGTATTACAAAATTGGTAGATCCGCCAATGGCCGCATTGACCATAATGGCATTTTCAAATGCTTCCCTGGTTAATATATCACTTAACCGGAGGTTTTCTTTTACCATTTCCACGATCCGTTTTCCGGAATATTGTGCCAACACTTTTCTTCGGCTATCCGCTGCCGGTATGGCGGCGTTTTCGGGGAGCGAAAGGCCCAATGATTCTACCATACAAGCCATGGTTGATGCTGTTCCCATCACCGCGCAATGGCCGCGACTCCGGCACATGCATGCTTCTGCAACGGTGAGTTGCTCCTGTGTCATCTGTCCGCTGCGTACTGCATCGTTGAAACGCCAAACATCGCTGGTGCTGATATTCCGGCCCTGGTATTTACCCGTGAGCATGGGGCCGCCAGACACAACTATAGTAGGCAGGTTTACGCTGCAGGCGCCCATCACCAGGGAAGGTGTGGTTTTATCGCAGCCGCATAATAATACCACACCATCCATTGGATTTGCCCGGATCGATTCTTCCACGTCCATACTCGCCAGGTTACGGTACAGCATAGCCGTAGGTTTGATCAGGGTCTCGCCCAGCGACATCACGGGAAATTCAACGGGGAAGCCTCCTGCAGCGATCACACCTTTCTTGACAGATTCGGCGAGTTCCCGGAAATGGGCGTTGCAGGGGGTGAGTTCACTCCAGGTATTGCAGATACCGATAACGGGTTTGCCACGGAATTCTTCATCGGGGATGCCCTGGTTTTTCATCCAGGCACGGTAGATGAAACCGTCTTTGCCTGTGCGACCAAACCAGTCCTGGCTGCGTAAGTTTGAATTGTCCATGATACAATTTAATGAACAATCAGTAAATGCAGGGGAATAAGGAATAAGGAATAAGAAATAAGGAATGAGAAAGTCGGGTTCAGACAAACACCACTAAGCAACTACCAATTTATCTCCATGAAATTGTGGTAAAACGTTGGCGAGATCCGGAGTGAGGCAGTACCGGATATCTTTTTCAAGTCCATAGCCCATTAGCCGATGGTAATGTGAGGCATCATTCACTTTCATAAATTCAAACAGATCGGGCTGGGCGAGTTTGTAAAGGTTCTCTGCGAAATGGGAGGAATCGCAGTTGATGGAGAAATGTTCTTTAATGCGACCTATAACAGCACCAGCAAAAAGGGTATCTTCCATATTGACCCGGTCTTTCCAGGCAGCACAGCCGAGGATGACCGGCATATTTTTTTCTACCAGGTGATCACAAACAGCTGATAAATTGGGAAAAGATCCGGTGATGATTTCCTGTGCGCCATTATCCAGCGCCATATGTAAAAGTTTAGTGCCATTGGTTGTTGTTAAAACGAGCACTCTGTCTTTAATGAATTCACGCGGATATTCAAAAGGAGAATTACCAAATGAAAGGCCTTCTGCTACACGGCCATCTCTCTCACCGGCAGTGATTCCACCCAGTTCTTCACCCAGTTCGATACAACGCGGTACAGTGGCAACAGGGATGACACATTTGGCTCCATTATATAATGCGGTTGTGATGGTGGATGTTGCACGCAACACATCTATGATCACCACAATACTGTTGCTGATATCATAGAGATTAAGCAAGGCAGGAGAAAGACAGGTATAAAGTGGGGGTTTATTTGCAGGCATGTAATTCCGGGTTAAAGGCTAAGGTACAATAACGGACAAAATATTAAAGGTATTTCAGGTAAGAACAGCCTTCCATTTTTCCGACTCCGCATATTGCCGAATCAGTTCGTTTTTCTTTTTTACATTTTTCTCAAAATAGGATTTCAGAAAAAATTTTCCGGCCAGGGATCCCGGTAAATCCCTCGGACCTTCATATTCAACAAGGTCGATCATGATCGTACCGTTATCCACCTTTTTGAAATGATATTCATGGCGGAAACTTTTCAGGTCTCCTTTAATTTGTTCTTCGGTGTAACCGTCGGGTAGCGTAAAATCGGTTACCCTTGCTGTTATTTCCCTGGTCTTTCCCAGGTGTTTAGCGCGCAGGGTAATAGTTTCGCCGGCAGCAACCATGTTTGCAGCGGAAGAAGAAAGGAGCTGTTCTTTTCCTCCTTTGAGAGCCATTTTACTTAAAGCAAGGCAACGGCTGAGGTTGAAGACGCGATCTATGGGTGCATTAATGAAAGTGGTGATATGGATCTTTGGCATAAAGTAGTGGATTTTTCAAATTTCGCTTACTGCTGTACGAAAGGAATTTTCACCACTTTTGCTTTAATCGCTTTATCCCTGATATCGATGAAAATTTCTTTGTCGAGCTGCGAATGATCTATCAGTACATAACCCATGCCAATTGCCTTATTCAGGGAAGGAGATTGTGTTCCGGATGTCACCCTCCCAATCAGGTTGCCCTCTGCATCCCTGATCTTATAGTCGTGACGCGGAATGCCCTTCTCGATCATTTCAAATCCTACCAGCTTCTTCTCCAGTCCGTTAGCTTTTTGTTTCTGCAGGAATTCGCTGGCGGTAAAGGGTTTGGTGAACTTGGTGATCCAGCCCAGGCCGGCTTCCAGCGGGGTTGAAAAATCATCGATATCCATTCCATAAAGACAGTATCCCATCTCTAAACGAAGGGTGTCCCTGGCTCCAAGCCCAATGGGTTTAAGGCCTTTTGGCCCGCCTTCGGCAAAGATGGCATCCCAGATGATATCGGCTGCACCATCCTTGTCTTCAAAATATATTTCAACACCCCCCGCACCGGTATAGCCCGTTGCACTCACCAATACATTTTCTACACCGGCGAATTTTCCTTTGGTGAACGTGTAGTATTTCAGATTCAGTATATCCATTTCCGTTAGTGCCTGCAGGATTCGGCTCGCATTAGGTCCCTGTATGGCCAGCAGGCAGGTTTTGGCGGAGATATTATGCATCTCCACATTCCTGCTGTTATGTTTGCGTATCCAATCCCAATCCTTTTCTATGTTTGATGCATTCACCACCAGCATATACACATTATTCTCTTCAACGCAATAGACCAGTAAATCATCTACGATACCGCCATTCTCATTGGTAAGGCAACTGTACTGGGCCTTGCCATTGCTGATCTTTGAGGCATCATTGGAAGTTACCCTTTGTATAAGATCCAGTGCGTCGGGACCCTTGAGGATGAATTCACCCATATGGCTCACGTCGAAAATGCCGGCATTGTTTCTAACGGCATGGTGTTCGTCGTTGATACCGGTATAAGAGATGGGCATGTTATAGCCGGCGAATTCAGCCATCTTGGCGCCGAGGGCGATATGCTTTGCGGTAAAGGGAGTAGGTTTCATATGTCAATCAAGTATGGGTGCAAAAATAGGGCTTTGAAAATGAAATACAATGACTGCAGAGCCGCGAAGATGCAGGTGCTTATAGAGGAAATACATCTATGATTTTTTATGCTCATTTCAATGGCTCTGCCGCTTTTCAGCACATTGGATAACATCAGCACCCCATGCTCGGTAAAGGCGTAGGGTAAGTACTTTGAAAAAGCACCCTGTTTAAAGGTCGCATTTTGCGATCTTAGGTTTTCATTCTCTTCTTTGGTCAACTCAAACATAAAGTGACTGGGAAAGCGACTGGTATTTCTGTTGACCTGTTCTTTTAAGCGTCTAGTTTCAACACCATAAAGTTCTGCCAGATCCCGGTCTATCATTACGTTTTGCCCACGGATAAAATAAATCTTATTCATGATCACTTCATCTGCAACAACTATTGCCTTGACTTGCTTTGCCATACCTTATTTATATTTACTGAAGGAATGCAAAATTCATCATTTGAATATGTTGAATTCCTCAAACAAAACATGTTTTTTCACCAGCGTCCTGTGTTGTTTTTAAATACAGAAGCCAGGACTTTCGTCCCGGCCTCTTTGTTTCAACTTAACTTCAACCTGTCTATTGAAACGCTCTTCCAGTCTGTTTTTATGAACCCACTTTCAGTAAGTCAAGCACGGAGATAAGTGACTTTCCATAAGAGGATGATTTTACTTTCTTTGCAATGATCGCATCTGATTTATTTTCATCTTCGCCCTCCTTTGGTAATAGTTCCGTTCTTAGTTTAATGTCTACACTGGTGTCTTTTCTATCGATCTTGATATCAATGGTATCACCATCTTTACGGTACCTGTATTCACCACCACTTTTATTTTCGTCTTTGTTCCAGTCGTTACTTTCACCTGATGCATCCTTATCATTGCTGTCCCTGTCTTTTTTATCCAATCTTTCCAGGCCTTTATCGGTCATCACATACCAGATATCATTTCTCCATGAATAATCATTGTAATTAAAATAATCATCATCGATATCGATATTCAATCCTCTTCTGCTGGAGTTGATATTGAACCATGCATACCAGTCGATGCTATGATCGATACGAATGGCTTTGCCTACCGGAACTTCAATCACAACCAGTACCTGCTGGTTCCTGAATTTGCTTTCTTTAGAAATACCGAATCCTTTTGGCAGATAAAGAATGCTATCGTTTTGCTTTATCGGGAAGTTGATTTGCGAAGCCGTTTGTTCGGCCTGCAGCGGCGTGTTTCCACGAGACAACTTAACGAGGCTTGTATGATATAATGAGTCCTTACTTTTCACAATACGAATCCTTACTGTATTCAGCAGCATGCTGTCTTCGTCTGCGGAGAGTGCAGGGAGGTCATTGCCACCATCATCATCAAACCAGGCCATATCATAATACCGGCCATAGGTTTCACCGAGGTCAACCAACAGCTTATTGTTTGAAGGCTGTGTGATTGAAATTTCTTCCTTTATATTCCCGGTTCTTTTGAACTGCCTGCTGATCAATCCGGCGAGGGTGATAACAGATACCCAACCGAAGATCCATAAGGTTCCAAAAATATAACCGAGGTAGTTGTTCTTAGATTTCACACCAGAGATGCGACGGATAAGCCAGATCACGGAGGCAACAATCGGTACACCAAGGAATAGTATGAGGGTACCCCAGGCCATCGTATTTTGCCAGAAACCTTCCAGTACAAAATTCTTCAGGGGAAATATGCCAATGCCTGAGAATATAATCGCCATCAGGGCTATAAACATCGCAAACACTATAACGCCTGCGATAAATAAGAAGAAGGCTTTAAAAAGTACGCCAATCGCATGACCGAAGCTGTTACCTGCTGTACGGGCAACGGGGGCGGCACCTGCAGAAAATGACTTTGCACCTTCTTTTACTTCATCGCCCCACTGGGTAGCTCTTTCTTTGAACTCTTCTCCCCATTTTTCTGAGCGACCTTTTACACCTTGTAATTCTTCCTGAATGGTATTCTTGATACTTTCAAGGTCAACTTTTTCGCCGCGCATCTCCAATTTTTCTGAAGCAGTGGTAGCAAAGGGAACCACCATCCAGAGGATGATATAGGTTACAAACAATGTACCACCGAAAGAACCAAATATTACATCCGGGCCATCATGGAAAACGCCCCAGCGATTGCCGAAAATATTACCCAGGATACTGATAAAGAATGGGAGGGTAAATATCAGTCGTGGAATCCATACGCCGATATTAAAATAAGACGCAATACCGGAACAAACACCGCCAATCACTTTTTCATCCGGGTTACGGTATAATCTCCTGCGCACCTGAAGTTCCAGGCTTTTTGACGGCAATACAATCCATAATATTATATAGAGTAATACGCCTGAGCCAAATCCACCGAAAGTGATGAGGGCAAAAAGGATACGAACGATAGTAGGATCGATACGCAGGTAGCTGGCTAAACCGCTACAAACACCGCCGAGGACTTTATCATTATCACTTCTGTATAATGACCCGCGGGGTTCAGCAGTGCCGGAAGACTGGCTGCTGCCAGCTGTTGCGCCGGTTTTAATTCCGGTAGTTGCCGATTCTTCACCTTCGCCGTCGAAATCTTCCGGGCGACCAATGGAAGCGATGATTTCATTGAGATCGTTATCAGTGATACATCCTTCCGTATTTTTCTTCAGTCTTTCGGTGAATAATTCGGCGATCCTGTTTTCGATATCATTAATGATCTCGTCTCTACCTTCTTCGCGGGCAAAATAACGGCGCAGGCTATCGGTATAATTCTTCAATTCTTCATAAGCAGATTCCTCAATGGGAATTACCCTGCCCTGAAAATTTATATTGATTACCTTTTTCATTGTCTGTCTGTTTATTGGTTGAAGTTTTGTAATGGTTCTGCTGTAATACTATGTCCGTTCTGTGTGATTTGCTGTACCGCGTTTGCCAGTTCGTTCCAGGTAGATTCGAGTTCTTTGTAGAATAGTGCGCCTTTATCGGTAAGGCTGAAATATTTCCTGGGCGGTCCCGTGGTACTTTCCACCCAACGGTAGGTGAGGAAGTCGGCATTCTTTAGTCGCGTGAGCAGCGGGTAAAGGGTACCCTCCAGGATGTGCAGGTTGGCTTTTTTCATTTCCTCAATGATATCACTGGGGTATGCTTCAGCCCGCTTGATGATGGAGAGTATGCAAAACTCCAGGACGCCTTTCCGCATTTGGCTCTGGGTGTTCTCGATATTCATACTTTTTTTAATTTCTTGGTTCATAAAATTTGTCTTGCGGATCAGTTAAGGATGATTAAACGCTGACCTTTTTTGAACCTGGAATTTGGCGGGCGAGGATGGCCGGGATTTTTTTTGTTGCTGGTGGTCTTTCGTTCTTCTTTATTTCTGTTCCTTCCGTTCACCCCTCAACCCGTTTATTTCCTGATTCTGAAACAAAGCTAAGTAAATATTTGGTACTATACAATGCATAGTACATAATTTTTCATAGTACCTGCGGTGTGGTAGTAGCGGTAAATGCACAGGAATCAGCGTGGGTATGGGTTTCAGGCAAAATTGGAATTTTCTGGCAAAAAAAATGATTTGTAGGAGTGGTAAAATATAGGGATGAGCGGATCGAAAATAAAAACGAGGACCACTTGGCTGAAGCAGTCCTCGTTTTTATTGTAAAAAATTAGCTTTTATTCTGCGGCTTTCCCTTTCGAAGTTCCTCCGCCAGCCAGTGAAGCGATATCCCGGTCGAAAATGTACATACCGGCCTTATCATCCCCGATGAGTTTTAATTTATCCATGATCTTACGGGCCAGCGCTTCTTCTTCAATTTGTTCGCTTACGTACCATTGCAGGAAATTGTGCGTGGTATAGTCTTTCTCTTTCAGGCAACTGTCTACCAGTTTATTGATCTCTGCGCTTACATGGATCTCATGGGTAAGCACTTCCTGGAATAATTCCTTGATGCCCTTATATTTTAACGGTGGGGCTGGTAATGTTGGGATTACGCCATGACCGCCTCGTTCGTTAATAAATTTCAGGAGCTTAAGCATGTGTAATCTTTCCTCATCAGAATGAGTAAACAGGAACTCGGCAATGCCACTAAGTCCACCAACTTCTGCCCAGGAGGCCATGGCCAGGTAAATTTGTGAAGATTCGGCTTCCAGCAGCACCTGCTGGTTCAGTGCTTTTTCAATTTTAGGTGATATCATATAGTTCAGTTTAAAAAATGGTTTACGAATTTGGTAAATAATGGCCATTTCTGCCTCTAAATTAAGCCAATACCTGCACTGAACAACTAAAAGCCCTCGCTTGTTATTAATTTTACATTTTATAAACAGAAATCAGCAGTTATGATAAAAACAGGCAACCTGGTCATTAGTATCTATACAGAAATGACCCCCAATCCGGAGACCATGAAATTTGTGGCCAATAAACTGCTTTACCCCGGTAAAAGCATTGATTTCCCGGAGCCGGAAAGTGCCGGACCTTCACCGCTGGCGTCGGAACTATTCAGCTTCCCTTTTGTAAAAAGCGTATTTATCGCCAGCAATTTTGTTACACTTACCAAAACGCCAGAGACAGATTGGGAGGATGTAAAACCTTCCATACGCCAGTTTCTGAAAGAATACCTCGAAGAAGGGAAAGTGGTGATCAATGAAGACGAAGTAGCTACCGTTGCACAACCCAGTTCCAATATCGTTTTATCTGAAGATGGTGATGTGGTAAAAAGAATTAAGGAATTGCTTGAAAATTATGTGAAGCCTGCCGTTGAAATGGATGGCGGTGCGATACAGTTCAAGAAATTTGATGAAGGCGTAGTAACCCTGATGTTACAGGGAAGTTGCAGTGGATGTCCATCATCCATGATCACACTGAAAGCCGGTATTGAAGGAATGATGAAGCGTATGATTCCGGAAGTTACGGAAGTGGTGGCGGAAGCAGAATAAGGAAATAGAAACTCCACTAAAAAAAACGAAGATGCTCAAATGTGCATCTTCGTTTTTTATTCAATCATTGTTCAATAGAAAAATTGTTCTTTAATAATTTTCCCATCTTTTACTTCATACACTACAATCTCATCCATTTTTGAACGACCCATACCCTTCATGGTAACATCCATTCCCATGGCAAGCGAAATATAATTACCACCAACCAACGCATCAGAAACATATCCGCCGTGCATTTCTTCTACCATCGACTGAAATATGTCACCTTTCTTAATGATATTTTCCAGGCCTTCAACTGTTTGTAAACCCGGAGAGTTTGCCGGTTCAATACTTTTGGCATCTGCAGAATATAGTTCTTTCTGGGCCTGTTCGTATTTTCCTTCTTTGCAAAGGGCCGTAAGCCTTGCAGCAATTTCCTGTGTTGTCATAATCATATATTTTTTAGTGATTGATGATAAAAAGGTACAATATGAAAATGATACTGCGTGTTAATAAATGATAACCAGCAGCAATATATTTTGGATGGGAGATGTGTAATTGTATTTTATTGAATTTGAGTCGTAATTACTATTTCGTATTTTATTAATGACTTAACCACCCTGATTTGTATTAAAATTTCCAACATATATTATCTTGATCGGGATAGATTAGTCTTGATTTAGGGAATTATTTCTGCTAAATATTCCGCATATGAAAAGTCGGAATGAAATGAGGTTTAATAATCGAGTAATATCAGTTAACCTGGTTTTTTTGATTTTACTTTTCTCAACAATTGAATGCATCAGCCAGGATATCATTTCATTGCAAATTAGCCCTCAACTGAATGCACAAGGGGATAAATGGGAACCGCTAATAAAAAGCCGGCAAGATAACGTAACACTTGTCCAATTTGGCCCATGGTTTACAACAAAAGTTTTGAAGCTGGACTCCGGTGCCTTAAAAAATAAACAGGTATCAGACAGGGAAAATTATTATGATTCTGAAGAAGGCATAACCGGATACAAAACAAAAAAAGTTGAATCTAAAAAATTTTTCAAGCTAAATGTCACAGGCAAATCAGACAGCTCAGAATGCATTTTCTCTGTGTTTACCTCTTCGAGCAAACGTAAACAAACTGTTTTGGGCATTTTACTGAGTAAAAAAGAATTAATTGGAAATACTACTGTTTTGAGCGACTCAAAACAAATTGCCGGGAATATCAGGTTAATAAATGATTCAGTCGATTGTTCTTTTTTACTTGATTATCCTGCAGGAGGCAGCAGCTATCCTACCGGATTTTTGAATATAGAAACAGATTCTTGTATAATCAGGATATTATATGCTTTTGTTACTAAATCGACCAATGACGCTGCCAATCCCGAACAAGTCACAAAGATAATTCCGAGGGGTGTTGCTATTTTTAACCTTCATGAGGAACAAATTGCAGTATTGGCTTTTAAAGCCCTAAAGAACTATAAAGCAAAAGAAGCGGAAAATTTTACTCAAAATGCTTCTCTGGTCATAAGTAACGAAATAAATAAGTCAGCACAAATGGCCATTGCATCATTATTTGCCATTATTATGGGAGTAGATGACAGAGACCAGTTTTTTAATTTTTAATTTTCCAATTCACTCCCCGCTCTCCCAAATAATGCATAACATAGTTAAAGCAATCAGCATTTTTTCCAACCAATTCAGGCGGGAACACCCCCCTTTCCCTGAACAGGCCGGAGGCAATGAGATTGGCGCTTGCGGTGCAGGTATAACCGGTGGTACGACTCATTGATGAAATCTTTGTTTCATTATCGAATCGATCGAGCAGGTTGTATTCTATTGTTTTCTGCTGTCTATTTTCATGGCCATGGATTAATACTTTCATTATCGTCAGCTCTCTTTCTTCTTCACCCAATTTCCATTCCCTGAAAAGTACCTGAGATGAAAAATCAATGGGAGATATAAGTTGCCCTTTTATATTAATGGGTTCCGTATCGAAGAAGCCGCTTTCTTTCAAAGCGATGATCAGTTCCACATGGCCGGGATAACGAAGGGTTTTTTCTTTTTGGTTTTTAATATGCGGCATGGTAAATAATAATGAACGCAGGCCATCCGTATTGAAATTTTCCAAAGTGCCCAGTTGTTCAAAATGCATCCATTCCCGATCTGTTAAAGCGGGCTTAGTAACAATAAAGCCATTTTCCATTATCCTTGCCGGACGGGTATATTCTTCTATTACATCAACGGGAGAAAAAGGCGCTTTATATTCAAAGGGTTTTTTTCTTATTTCCGGAAGTCCGCCTACATAAATCTCAAAGGAATCAATCGTCATCGTTTCGTTATATCGGCCGATAATATAATTACTCATGCCCGGCGCTACGCCACAATCGGTAATGGCAGTTACATTATTTTCTTTGGCAAGGGCATCCAATTCGAGGGCGTTTTCGGGAAAGAAGGAGATATCGGCTACCGACTTACCCGCACGAATAACCGCTTCCAGGGCAGCGTAACCCATAAATCCAGGTACGGCAGTAACTACCAGGTCGAAGGGTTGGAGCAAATTGCCATATGATCCGAAATCTTTGAGGTCGGATACCAGCGTATTAATTTGTGGATTTCTGGCTTTGAGGGAGGCGAGGTTGCTTTCACTTATATCAAAAGATGTTACCTCATGTTGATTCGAAAGGTCCAGTGCCATTGCACGGCCAACCATGCCTGCTCCTAATATTGCTATTTTCATTTTACAAATTTAAACCGCGGAGACGCGGAGGCGCAAAGGTATGAAGAGATTTTATTTTACTTTGCCCTTAAATTGTTCCATGGAAGAATAAATACCAAACCATTTGCCAATGAGCCCGTCGAACCAGCGTTGTGGAAGAATGCCTTTGAAAAAAGGCATGACATATACGATCCAGGGCATGCGACAGAATATCTTATTTTTTTCTATGGCATTGATGATTTGCCTGGCTGCGGATTCAGGTTTTACAATCGGTACTATGGGGGATTTAACTCCTTCGAACATGCCCGTGCTGATATAAAAAGGAGTGACAGTGGTTACGTGCAGATCCTTCGATTTGCTTTCAAGTTCAATCCTTAAGGTTTCGCTCCATCCGATCACGGCCCATTTGCTGGCAACATAGACTGACATTTGCGGATTGGCAGCTAATCCGGCAGCAGAAGCGATATTCACGATATGACCTTTTTGGGCGGCTAACATCGCTGGTAGAAATTCCCTGGTGATATGCATCATCGCCTTGGTGTTGATCTCCATGGTTTTGTCGATCTCCGCATGACTGTGTTCTTCAAAAAACTTACCTACAATAATACCGGCATTATTGATCAGTATATCAACGGGTCCATAAGTGTTTAATATTTGCTTTGCTGTTTCAATAGCAATTTCTGTTTGGGTAATATCAAGCAGGTTACCGACTACCTCATAACCTTTGCCTTTCAAATCATTGGTTGTTTCGGCGAGTTTTGCTGAATCCATATCCCAGATGATGAGTCGCTTTGCGCCTTTTTGCAGGCATAATTCCCCCATGAGCCTTCCAATCCCGGAAGCTCCGCCTGTTATCAGTACCGTAGCATTTTTTATTTGACTCATTTTTATCGAATTGGAAGAATATAAATATCGTTTATAAATGGAATCTTGTTTTCGATATAATTTTCATGAGATCCCTCCTTCGTCGGGATGACAGGAGAGAGGGTGCCCCAATAGCTGCAATTAGTTAACCTTTTTCTTGTCATCCCGACGAAGGAGGGATCTTCTTCCTGAATTTATTTAGGCAATGTAAAAATTAGTATTGATTTTTGGTGCGATCATGGAAACAATTGTCCAACAATTTATCGATGGCATGCGCCAAACCAGCATACTGGAATATATTGCCGTCTTTGCGGGAATAGCCAGCGTGTGGTTTTCAAAAAAAGAAAACATCCTTGTGTATCCTGTTGGGTTGATCAATACGATCATTTATATCTACCTCAGCCTGAAGGGTCATTTGCTTGGCGAGGCCAGTGTAAATTTTTATTATACTGTTATGAGCATTTATGGGTGGGTACTCTGGGCCAGGCGAGATGAAAAACAGGAGCATAAACTGCAAATTAGTAATTCTGGTTCCAGAGAATGGTTTTATCATTTGTTATTTTTTGTAGTTTTTTATTTAGCTATATACTTTGCCCTCCAATATCTTAAAACAGATTTTGCGCCCGGCGCCATCCCCTGGGCAGACGCACTGGCTTCTGCATCTGCTTATACAGGCATGTGGTTAATGACAAGAAAGAAAGTGGAAAGCTGGATCTGGTGGATCATTACCAATATCGCCTCCATCCCTTTATATTTTGTGAAGGGGTATGTTTTTACAAGCGTATATTATTTTGTATTATTGATTCTCGCTATATATGGATTGATCGAATGGAAAAAGAAGGCGACACATCCTCAAACATGAACAAAGAACTGCTAAAGATTGTGATCATTGGTCCCGAATCAACGGGGAAGAGTACCCTCTGTGAGGAACTTGCCCAGCATTATGATGCGCCCTGGTGCCCGGAATTTGCAAGGGAATACCTGCTTACTTACGGAACAGAGTATCAGTATGAAGATCTGCTGACTATTGCAAAAGGGCAATTGGCGATGGAAGATGAATATGCAATTCTTGCTGAGAAGAATTGGGCTACTCAAAAAAAACAAGCTGCCGAAAAGCCCCTGTTATTTATTGATACGGATATGTATGTTCTGAAAGTCTGGAGCGAATTTGTTTTTAATAAATGCCATCAATGGATCATCGACCAGATAGTGGAAAGGAAATATGACCTCTATCTTCTTTGTCATACAGATATACCCTGGGAGAAAGATGAATTGCGTGAGTATCCTGATTTGGAAACCAGGGAAAAATTATTTCATATGTATAAAGATATCCTCATTAATCAACCTGTTCCTTGGGCCAATATCAGCGGTACTGATGCGGAAAGGTTGCAAAAAGCCATAAATGCCGTTGATGCAGTTATACATTAAGTGAATATCTATGGGTGCAAATAATCAGATAATTCAAAAAGCTGGTGGGTATTCAAAGACCATTTTTTACCTCCTCTGGTTTATTGTAAATCTTATCCAGGCAGGGAAGACCGGGCTGTTTGACGATGAGGCATATTACTGGATGTATGCTAAATTTCCAGCCTGGGGGTATTTTGATCATCCGCCAATGATTGGATTGATGATCAGGGCCGGGTATAATTTTTTTGCAAACGAGCTGGGCCTTCGCTTATTTGTTGTTTTCATTAGTACCGCCACATTATATACTATTGATAGCTTGCTCGAACAGCGCAACGACCGTTTATTCTATGCCATAGCACTGAGTATGGGGCTTTTACAGATCGGTGGAATTATTGCTGTTCCGGATTTACCCTTGCTTTTTTTTGTGGCCCTGTTTTTCCTGGCGTATAAAAAATTCACTATATCCCCATCAATTTTGAATACGATTCTGTTGGGGTTGATAGTGGCACTTATGTTTTACAGTAAGTATCATGGTATTCTAATTGTATTTTTTACGTTGATCTCAAACCTTAAATTGTTCACCCGCTGGCAGACCTACCTGGCCGGACTGATAGCGCTGGTTTTGTTTTTCCCACACCTGTACTGGCAGTACCAGCATAATTATCCATCCGTTCAATACCACCTGTTTGAAAGAAATGCCATTGACTACCGGGCAAGTTTTACCATAGAGTTTATCATAGGACAGGTACTGCTTGCAGGACCACTTATTGGCTGGTTGTTGTTATGGGCCGCAGGTAAACATGCGCCTGCATCATTAACCGAAAAAGCACTGCGCTGGTGCTTCTTCGGGATATATGGTTTGTTCCTGGCAAGCACTTTAAAAGGTCAAGCCGAGGCTAACTGGACCGTACCTGCTTTTGTTTCACTGATCGTATTGTCTCATCAATATTTAAATGCAAAACCAAAGGCTGCCCAATGGGTATACCGGTTATTTATTCCATCTTTTATATTGGTATTGCTGGTAAGGGTTTATATGATGATCGATATAGCGCCTTTTCCTTTTATTAAAAAAGATGAATTTCACCGAACGCAGGAATGGGCGAATGCCATTAAGGATAAAGCAGCCGGCAGACCGGTTGTATTTATTAATTCTTACCAGCGTGCATCACAGTATTGGTTTTACTCAGGAGATTCTTCTTTCTCCCTCAATAATATTTATTACCGCCGTAGCAATTTTAATTTCTGGCCTTTGGAAGCATCATTGCAGGGAAGAGAAGTGTTGGTTCTTTCTCCTGATAACTGGTTGTTTTTTTCTGATACGGTAAAGAATACCCGAAAATTGATCGGCGCAAATGTAGTAAACCCCTATTTTTCTTTTTCGCAGATTGCCATAATCGGTCCAAAGATCATTCAGGCAAAAGCGGGAAAAGTTGAAACTGACCTTGAAGTGCTGATATCCGATGCAACAAAAAATGCACCTGGATTTAATCAGTTTGATACAGCACAAATTTTGCTCACGGTTTATTTCCGGGATGATGATCCGGGCCTGCTTATTCCTGCAAATGCTACTGTAAGGTCTGTTAAGGGTGGTAAACTAAGGGTTAATTTTGATGTACCCGCCGGGTTGAAACCGGGTAAGTACAGGGCTAAATGGGCGATCAATTGTGCGATTCCAGATTGGCCAAGTTTGAATAGCAGCAGCTATATTTTGGAAGTCGATAGTCAATAGTCAGTAGTCGTTAGTCAACAGCCGGCCGGCAACTTAAGTAACGGGAAAAATAATTCAGACAAAAAATCAACTTGGCTGTTTTTGTCTTTGACTCCCGACTAAAGACTCCCGACTGTTGCCTGGCTGTATAAACCTATTTCATAAGCGCAAGTACATCCGGATCTCCATCCAGGTGGCTCATTTGGCGAAGTACCC
>Ga0209391_10000736_pt1 | contig 16121 bp, 17 predicted proteins | sample PPLLak3March2015_FD_187246 | JGI IMG/M metagenome (GOLD analysis project Ga0209391, IMG submission 187246) | Freshwater sediment microbial communities from Prairie Pothole Lake near Jamestown, North Dakota, USA - PPLs Lake P7 Core (1) Depth... | ecosystem: Environmental > Aquatic > Freshwater >... | reverse complement strand
TGCGCAGCGGTGCTCATGCTGGCATCACTCTTTGCGGCCAGAAGGCGGGCTACAGCGTCGATCAGCGACGGCTCGATCAAAGGCTCGTCGCCCTGAACGTTCACGACAATGGCGTCTTCAGGCAGGCCGAGCAACGCGCAGGCTTCGGCCAGCCGGTCGCTTCCCGAGGGATGGTCGGTGCGGGTCAGCACCACCTCGATGCCGTGCTGCCGGCACGCGGCGACGATGGCCGGGCTGTCGGCGGCGACCACGCATCGCGCCGCCCCGCTCTGCAGGGCGCGCTCGGCCACTCGCACGATCATGGGCGCGCCGCCCAAGTCGGCCAGCGGTTTGTCGGGCAGCCGGGTGGAGGCTAGGCGCGCCGGGATCAGGACGGTAAAGGCGGGCGCTTCAGCCCCGTTGGCCACGGCCGGTGTCGCGTCGGGCGGGTTCATGCCGGGGTTCAGACCAGCGGTGTGCGGGCGGGAAGGGCTTCGAGCTCTTCGTCGCTCAGCGTGCGGGCCTCGCTCTCCAGCATCACGGGAATGCCATCGCGCACCGGGTAGGCCAGACGCGCACTGCGCGAGATCAGTTCCTGCTTCTCCCGGTCGAAGTCCAGCGGCCCCTTGGTGACGGGGCAAACCAGCAGTTCAAGAAGTTTGGTGTCCATGCCGTGATGATAGCTTCGCGTCCAGCCGCAAATCGAGCGCCTTAAAAAAGTCGGGCTCTGGCGTCAGGACCAGCGGCACCGCCCAAGCATCCGGGTTGTCCACCCATAGTTTGGTGGCGTCTTTTTCGGTACAAACAAGCGTTAGTCCATCGTCCTTCGGTCGCTTCCAGCTATGGAAATCGTAGTGATCTGGCAAGGCTTCGGTCGCTTCCAGCGTCAGTCCGCGGAACTGCAGCATCGTGAAAAACGCCTCAGGCCGCGCGATGCCGGCCAACGCCAGCAGGCGGCGGCCCCGAAGGCCGTCCAGGCTGATCCGGCTGCCGTCGGCGCGCAGGGCGTGGTCGGCCAGATCACGCTGGGCCATGAAGCCGGCGATGCCGGGGCGACCGTCGACGGGTTGAAAAGTGTTCAGCACAATGTCCACGTCGCGCGGCCAGGGTTCGCGCAACGGGCCCGCTGGCAGCAACAAGCCGTTGCCGGCGCCGCGCTCGTCAAACACGCAGATCTCGATATCGCGTTGCAGCGCCAGATGTTGCAGTCCGTCATCACACACGATGACGTCTGTGCCCGGATGGCGCGCCAGCAGTGCCCGTGCGGCATCGATGCGGCGCGCGGCCACGAAGACTGGCGCGCCGGTGGCCCGACGTACCAGCAGCGGTTCATCGCCGGCGATCCGGGCATCCGTTTCGGGCAGGACCTCGAGGCAATCATTGCCGTCGCGGCCATACCCTCTGGAGATCAGCCCCGGTCGCCGCCCGCGGGCCTGCAGATGCCGAAGAACGGCCATGACCGTGGGCGTCTTGCCGGCGCCGCCAGCCACGACGTTGCCGACGATGATGACTGGCACGCCAGGGTGTTGGGATCGAAGAATGCCTGCGCGATAGCCGGCGCGACGGACGGCGACCATGCCGCGCAGGAGCAGCGAAAGTGGCCATAACAGCCAGGCCAGCAGGCCGCGTTGCAGCCACGCCTGCTGCAGGCTTTGCCGCAAGGAAGACTGGCAATTGCCCGGCATGGGTGCGCGGTCGCCCGCGGACCTACTTGGCGCCGGCGTGCGCCGTCGACTGCGTGGCGAACGTGATCTGCGACAGCCCGGAGCGCCGGGCCGCCTCCATCACGGTGATCACGCTCTGGTGGGCGGTGCTGGCGTCGGCGCTGATGATGATCACGCTGTCCTTGCCTGCTTTGGCAGCGTCCGCCAGCGCGGCGGCCATGACCTCCACACTTCGACCCTCCACAGGGACCTTGTTGATCATGTAGCGCCCGTCACTGCTGACGGCCACCACGACCTCCTTCGGATAATCGCGCTGCGCCTGGGTGTCGGCCACCGGCAAGGTCAACTGCATTTCCGTGAATCTGCTGTAGGTCGTGGTGAGCATCACGAAGATCAGCACCACCAGGAGCACGTCGATGAACGGGATCAGGTTGATCTCCGGTTCTTCCTTCACTCTCGAGCGGAAATTCATGGACCAGCCCTACTTGCTTCTCAAGTTGTTGAGGTGCCTGGCGAACCGGTCTGAAGCCAGTTCCATCGTCAGCAGATAGCTGTCCACCTGGGCGCGGAAATAGCGCCAAAAAATCAGGGAAGGAATGGCCACAATCAACCCGAAGGCGGTGTTGTACAGCGCCACCGAGATTCCGTGCGCCAGTTGAACCGGGTTGGCACCACCCATCGTGGCGCCCCCAGTGGGGGCCTGGGCACCGAAGATCTCGATCATCCCGATCACCGTGCCCAGCAGGCCCAGCAAAGGTGCTGCGGAGGCGATCGTGGCCAGGGCCGACAGATAGCGTTCCAGCCGGTGCGCCACCGTGCGGCCGGCACCTTCCATGCTGGCACGAAGATCGGCCTCGGTACAGCGCGGGTTGGCAATGAGCGCGCGAAACCCGCTGGCCAACACCTCGCCCAGCGCCGAGTTCTGTTCGAGCTGGCTCACCACCTCGGCGGAGGGAACGCCACTGCGCGAGACCGCCAGTGCTTCGTCGAGCAGCCTGGGCGGCGCGACGCGGGCCGTCTTCAAGCTCACAAAACGTTCGAGGATGAGGGCCAGCGCCAGAACGGAGCAGGCAATGAGGGGCCAGATCGGCCAGCCTGCAGCTTGTATGATCGAAAGCAAAAGGGTCTCTCCGGGGATTTTCGGCGTGCGCCAGATGCACGGATTATGGCTCAGTGCCATCGCGTGACGCGGGGTGATGCGAAGTGAACCGGGGGGCAGTACAGCGGTCCACAATTTCTGTGGATAACTCTGTGGGAAACCGGGGCTTCATGGCGTCCCAAGCCGCGTGAAATCACGACTGCGGCCAACTGATCACAAATTGAGCAGAAAAAAATTCATATAAATCAATGAGTTGCACCGAAAAATCAGCGTTATCAACGATGTGGCCCGTGCAACAGGCGAATCGGGCTGCCTGTGGAGTAGTTACAGCGGTCAAACGGCCTGCCACGCGCATGGAGACTGATGTCCAGCCCTGAAAACCCAGTAATGGCGCCACGAATCTGGCAAGTTGGCGCGCTATGCCGCGCCGTGGCTGATGCGCTGGATGCGCGATTCAACCCGGTTGCGGTGCGCGGCGAGGTTTCGGGCTTCTCGCGCGCTTCCAGCGGACATTGCTACTTTTCGATCAAGGACGAAACCGGCCAGATCCGGTGCGCCATGTTCCGCCGTGCAGCAAGCCTGCTGGACTTCGTGCCGCGTGATGGCGATCTGGTTGAATTGCGCGGCCGCCTGGGCGTCTATGAGGCCCGCGGCGACCTGCAGTTGATCGTGGAGAGTCTTCAGCGGGCCGGACAGGGCGCGCTGTTCGAGCAGTTCTTGCGCCTGAAGGAAAAGCTGGAAGCCGAAGGCCTTTTCGATTCGGCCCGCAAACGACCGTTGCCGGTGATGCCGCGCGCCATCGGGGTCGTCACTTCGTTGGGGGCGGCTGCGTTGCATGACGTTGTCACGGCCCTGCAGCGGCGGGTGCCGCACATACCGGTGGTGGTGGCGCCGGCGGCGGTGCAGGGCACGGCGGCACCGGCTGAACTGGTGCGAGCGCTTTCGGCACTGTACCGGTTGACGCCTGCAGGTCGGGCTGGCGAGGCGGCGGCGCCAGGCAGTGCACCCTCGGTCGACGTGATCCTGCTTGTTCGCGGCGGTGGCTCCATGGAAGACCTCTGGTCCTTCAATGACGAGCAGGTCGCCCGGATGCTGGTCCAGAGTCCGGTGCCCGTGGTCTGTGGCGTGGGCCACGAGACCGACTTCACCATCGCGGATTTCGTGGCGGACCTGCGGGCTCCCACGCCAACCGCTGCGGCTGAACTGGTCTCGCAGCCGCGCGATGTCTGGCTCGGCGCGCTGGCGCTGATCGATGGCCGCATGCTGGATGCCAGCCAGCGCCTGCTGGACACGCAAAGCCAGCGACTCGACCTCGCCGCGTCACGGCTCGGCCGGCCGTCGGCGCTGGTGGCCCGGCAGCAGATGCTACTGGCGCGCCAGGCCCAGCGGCTGCGCTACGCGACGCTCTCAAAGATGGAGCGGCTCACGACTGAATGGCGTAGGCTCTCCAGTGAATTCCCCCAGAAAATTGAGCAGCAGATGGTTCGCAGGCATGACCGGCTTGACCGGGCAGGCCTGCGCCTGCAGTCGCTTGACCCCCGCCTGGTCTTGCAGCGCGGCTATGCCTGGCTGACCGATGATGGCGGGAGCGCCGTCACCAGCGTCGCTCAGACCCGCCCCGGGCAGGCGCTGCAGGCCACCCTTGCCGATGGCACGGTTGATCTGACCGTGACACAGCGGCGCCTGCTGTAACTTCCTACAATCTCGCTCTGGCCGAACCCCTTCACGTCAAACCCAACTTACGAGGACCCCCATGGAACACACCTTGCCCGCACTGCCTTACGCCATCGATGCCCTGGCGCCGCATTACTCCCAGGAGACGCTGGAGTTCCACCACGGCAAGCACCACAACGCCTACGTGGTCAACCTGAACAACCTTCAAAAGGGCACCGAGTTCGAGAGCAAGTCGCTTGAGGAGATCATCAAGACCTCCAGCGGCGGCGTCTACAACAACTCGGCGCAAATCTGGAATCACACCTTCTTCTGGAACTGCATGAAGCCCAACGGAGGCGGCGAGCCTTCCGGCGCGCTGGCTGCGGCCATCAACGCCAAGTGGGGCAGCTACGCCGCCTTCAAGGAAGCTTTCGTGAAGTCGGCCGTGGGCAACTTTGGCTCGGGCTGGACCTGGCTGGTCAAGAAGCCCGATGGCTCGGTGGACATCGTCAACATGGGTGCTGCGGGGACCCCGCTGACCACCGCCGACAAGGCGCTGCTGACGGTGGACGTCTGGGAGCACGCCTATTACATCGACTACCGCAACATGCGTCCGAAGTTTGTCGAGACTTTCCTCGACAAACTGGTGAACTGGAGCTTTGCGGAGGCGAATTTCGCCTGATCCGCGTTGCGACCCTGAGAAAAAGCCGGCCTGGAGCTGGCTTTTTTGCTTCTCAGGAAAAAACGGCATCATGCCTGCGTCAATGGCTCATTTTCAGCTATGAAATGAGTAGCGTCCAGGCGGCAGCAGGGCGAGACGCTATCGGATGCCGAAGGGTGCTCCGCGCAGTTTGCTCCCGGCCTTGAGGTTCTTCCTGGCGAACCAGCCCTGGTTCATTTCCAGCACATAGCGCACCGGCTTCGCAGAGCAGTGGGAGTCCTCGGTCTGCGGCTTCATGTCGACGAGATTCACGATGGTGCCATCGTCGGCGACGAACGCTGCCGTTAGCGGCAGCAGCGTGTTTTTCATCCAGAAACACTGGGTCGCGGGCTGTTCGAAGATGAACAGCATGCCTTCGTGCTGGGGCATTTCACGGCGGTGCATCAGGCCGATCTGCCGCTGCTGGGCGGTCTGCGCGACCTGCGCGTCAATCAGATGCATGCCAGCAGTTAGCTGTGTTCGCCCAAGATTCATCTGTGGCGCTTCCTGCGCGCAGGCGGTGCCGCACAGGGCCACTGTCAGCGCAAGGGCCTTTAGCAGAGGCGCGCTCAGGCGCTTGGCAATTTGGGGTTTCTCATTCATGAAGAGGGACTCCGGATCAATTCAGCCAATTTGGGACACCCATAAAAAATGCCCGCCGAGGCGGGCATTTTGACGCAAGGTCACCGAAGAATTACTTCTTGGCGTCAGCTGCGGGAGCGGCAGCCTTTGCATCGGTCGACTTGGCTTTCTTTTCTTTCTTTTCTTTCTTGGGAGCGGCAGCTTTGTCAGCCTTGGCATCGGCAGCAGGAGCGGCCTTGGCAGCAGGAGCAGCAGCAGGTGCGGCAGCAGGAGCAGGTGCGGCAGCAGGAGCAGCGGCTTGCGCGAAAGCGCCAGCGGCGAACAGACCGGCGATCAGGGCGGCGAGAACTTTGTTCATTTCAGTTTCCTTGAATGGAGTTGATTTTTAGGTTTTCCCCCCATTTCTGGGAAGACTCATCCGTAACGGGGGCGAATGACCGTTGGTTGACAGCATTCCGTAATTTTCTTGCGCGTAAAATTCGGGTGGGTTTTACCTAGCCCGCGCTAATTTAGGCAATTCAGTCCAATCCGGAGACGTTTTTTCCATGTACCAACACATCAAGGTGCCCGCCGAGGGCCAGAAGATCACCGTCAACGCCGACATGTCGCTCAACGTGCCGGACCAGCCGGTCATTCCCTTTATCGAAGGCGACGGCACCGGTTTTGACATCACGCCCGTGATGCTGAAGGTGGTGGACGCTGCCGTCGCCAAGGCGTACGCCGGGAAACGCAAAATCCACTGGATGGAAGTCTACGCCGGCGAAAAATCCACCAAGATCTATGGCCCGGACGTCTGGCTGCCAGAGGAAACCCTGGCGGCCCTGCGCGAGTACGTCGTCTCCATCAAAGGTCCGCTGACCACGCCTGTGGGCGGCGGCATCCGCTCGCTGAACGTGGCACTGCGCCAGGAACTCGACCTGTATGTCTGCCTGCGCCCGATCCAGTATTTCAAGGGTGTGCCTTCCCCGGTGAAAGAGCCGGAAAAGACCCATATGGTGATCTTCCGCGAGAATTCCGAAGACATTTACGCGGGTGTCGAGTTTGAAGCCCAGTCGGACAAGGCCAAGAAACTCATCAAGTTCCTGATCGATGAGATGGGCGTCAAGAAGATCCGCTTCCCGAACACCTCGGGTATCGGCATCAAGCCTGTCTCCATCGAAGGCACCGAGCGCCTGGTGCGCAAGGCCATCCAGTACGCCGTCGACAACGACAAGCCCAGCGTGACCATTGTTCACAAGGGCAACATCATGAAGTACACCGAAGGGGGCTTTCGCGACTGGGCTTATGGCCTGGCGCAAAAGGAGTTTGGCGCGGAATTGATCGACGGCGGGCCATGGTGCAAGTTCAAGAACCCGAAAACGGGCAAGGAGATCATCATCAAGGACAGCATTGCCGACGCTTTCCTGCAGCAGATCCTGTTGCGCCCGGCCGAGTACAGCGTGATTGCCACGCTGAACCTCAACGGCGACTACATTTCCGACGCACTGGCCGCGCAGGTCGGCGGCATCGGCATTGCACCGGGCGCCAACCTGTCGGACACGGTCGCCTGTTTCGAAGCCACGCATGGCACGGCACCGAAATACGCCGGCAAGGACTACGTGAACCCGGGCTCGGAGATCCTGTCCGCTGAAATGATGCTGCGCCACATGGGCTGGATCGAGGCCGCCGACCTGATCATCAGCTCGATGGAGAAATCCATCGCCAGCAAAAAGGTGACCTACGACTTTGCCCGCCTGATGGACGGAGCTACCCAGGTCAGCTGCTCGGGATTTGGTCAGGTCATGATCGACAACATGTGATTCTGACGCGGCAGCCCGCGGCAATCGAGGCGGCGCCAGACTTTGATCCATTGTCAAAAAGCCCGGGAAACCGGGCTTTTTGTCGTTTTGACTCGACACAGGCAAATGTGTCGAAGGTGTTGCGAAGTGTTGCTATTCCCCCGAAATAGTCGCGGGCCGTCCGGCTCGATAGAATGAAATCATGGCAACCAAAAAACCTTCCATTCCGACTGCGCCGACGACGCCTGTGCGCGAGGGGGACGATGGCAATTCGGTGGTGCTGGAGCGGCGCACGCAGAAGGTCAAGCCTCCCCAGATGTACCAGGTCGCGATGCTCAATGACGACTTCACCCCGATGGAGTTCGTGGTGATGGTGATCCAGGAGTTCTTCAGCAAGGACCGCGAGACCGCCACCCAGATTCATGCTCAAGATCCACCTGGACGGCAAAGGCGTCTGCGGCGTCTATTCGAAGGATGTGGCCGCGACCAAGGTCGATCAGGTGCTGGATGCGGCGAAGCAGCACGGTCATCCGTTGCAATGTGTCAGCGAGCCTGTTGAATAAACGGTTTCACCCCCGACATGACAGGACATCACTTTTTTTAGCAAGGCAAAAGGAAATCTCATGATTGCCCAGGAATTGGAAGTCAGCTTGCACATGGCCTTCGTGGAGGCGCGCCAGCAACGCCACGAATTCATCACCGTGGAGCACCTGCTGCTCGCCTTGCTCGACAACCCCAGCGCCGCCGAGGTGCTGCGGGCCTGCTCGGCCAACGTCGACGATCTGCGCAAGTCGCTGACGAACTTCATCAAGGACAACACGCCGCAGGTGGCCGGGACGGATGACGTGGACACCCAGCCGACGCTCGGCTTCCAGCGAGTGATCCAGCGCGCCATCATGCACGTTCAGTCGACCGGCAACGGGAAGAAGGAGGTCACCGGTGCCAACGTGCTGGTGGCGATCTTCGGCGAGAAGGACTCGCACGCTGTCTACTACCTGCACCAGCAAGGCGTGACCCGGCTCGACGTGGTCAATTTCATCGCCCACGGGATCAAGAAGAGTGATCCGCCCGAGCCTGCCAAGGGCGCCGATGCCCCGTCCGGCGGCGAGGGTGAAGAGGGCGGCGGCGAAAAGAACGAGAAAGCCTCGCCGCTGGAGCAGTTCACCCAGAACCTGAATCAGATGGCGAAGGACGGCAAGATCGACCCGTTGATCGGGCGCGAGTACGAGGTCGAGCGCGTGATCCAGATCCTGTGCCGCCGGCGCAAGAACAACCCGCTGCTGGTCGGCGAGGCGGGCGTGGGCAAGACGGCGATCGCCGAGGGCCTGGCCTGGCGCATCACGCAGAAGGACGTGCCGGAGATCCTGGCCGAATCCAACGTCTATTCGCTGGACATGGGCGCGCTGCTGGCGGGCACCAAGTACCGCGGGGACTTCGAGCAACGCCTCAAGGGTGTGCTCAAGTCGCTCAAGGACAAGCCCAACGCGATCCTGTTCATCGATGAGATCCACACGCTGATCGGCGCCGGCGCGGCCTCGGGCGGCACGCTGGACGCGTCCAACCTGCTCAAGCCGGCCCTGTCCAATGGCCAGCTCAAGTGCATCGGCGCCACCACCTTCACCGAGTACCGTGGCATTTTCGAGAAAGATGCCGCGCTGTCGCGCCGCTTCCAGAAAGTGGACGTGGTCGAGCCCACGGTGCCTGAGACGATCGAGATCCTCAAGGGCCTGAAATCGCGCTTCGAGGAGCACCACAGCGTCAAGTACGCCAATGCGGCGCTGCAGGCGGCCGCCGAGCTGAGCGCCAAGTACATCAACGACCGCCATCTGCCCGACAAGGCCATCGACGTGATCGACGAGGCCGGCGCCGCCCAGCGCATCCTCGTGGCGTCCAAGCGCAAGAAGACCATCGGCAAGGCCGAGATCGAGGAAATCGTGGCCAAGATCGCGCGCATTCCGCCGGCCAACGTCTCCAACGACGACCGCGGCAAGCTTCAGACGCTGGAGCGTGACTTGAAGAGCGTGGTGTTCGGCCAGGACAAGGCGCTCGAAGTGCTGGCCGGCGCCGTGAAGATGGCGCGTTCCGGCTTGGGCCGCGCTGACAAGCCGATCGGCTCCTTCCTGTTCTCCGGCCCCACCGGCGTGGGCAAGACCGAAGCCGCCAAGCAACTGGCCTACATCATGGGCATCGAGCTGATGCGCTTTGACATGTCGGAGTACATGGAGCGCCATGCGGTGAGCCGCCTGATCGGGGCACCTCCCGGTTACGTCGGATTCGACCAGGGTGGTCTGCTGACCGAGGCGGTGACCAAGAAGCCGCACGCGGTGCTGCTGCTCGACGAGATCGAGAAGGCGCACCCGGACATCTTCAACGTGCTGCTGCAGGTCATGGACCACGGCACGCTGACCGACAACAACGGACGCAAGGCCGACTTCCGTAACATCATCATCATCATGACGACAAACGCGGGCGCCGAGACCATGAACAAGGCGACCATTGGCTTCACCAACCCGCGGGTGGCGGGGGACGAGATGGCCGACATCAAGCGCCTGTTCACGCCCGAGTTCCGCAACCGGCTCGACGCCACGGTCAGCTTCAAGGCCCTCGACGAAGTCGTCATCATGCGCGTGGTGGACAAGTTCCTGCTGCAGCTCGAGACCCAGCTCGCCGAGAAGAAGGTCGACGTTACCTTTACCGACAAGCTGCGCAAGCACCTGGCGAAAAAGGGCTTCGATCCGCTGATGGGCGCGCGCCCGATGCAGCGCCTGATCCAGGACACCATCCGCCGTGCGCTGGCCGACGAACTGCTTTTTGGCCGCCTGACCGAGGGCGGCCGCCTGACGGTGGACATCGACGACAAGGAAGAGGTGCTTCTCGATATCCATCCCCTGCCGAAGAAAGAGGGCAAGGCGTCCCGCGCAGAGCCGGCGGAGCCGGAACAGGCAACGGCGGACTGAGTCGCGCAAGAGGCGCCTCAGCGCCCCTGAGAAAAAGGTCGGTAGCGCTCAGCTTCCGGCCTTTTTTTTCTCCAGTCGTACCGGGCTATTTCAAAAATAATAGCGAACTATGACCATTCGACGCTGGGATAGGCCCTATATTGTTGATATTTTGCCTCCGAAGGCCTGTTTTGCGGCTACAGTGACGGCGCAAACCTCCACGCCCATGACCACACGACCCCCATCCCCCACTGGCCCGCACACCTTTCTCTGGCACGACTATGAAACCTTTGGCGCCAACGTCCGCCATGACCGGCCGGCGCAGTTCGCCGCCATCCGAACCGACGCTGAACTGAACGAGATCGGCGAGCCGCTGATGCTGTACTGCCAGCCCGCACCCGACTACCTGCCGGACCCCGCCTCTTGCCTGATCACCGGCATCACACCCCAAAAGTGCCTGGAGCTTGGCGTGCCTGAACATGAATTCGCGGCCCGGATCGAAACCGCGTTTTCGCAGCCCGGCACCATCGGCGTGGGCTACAACACGATCCGCTTCGACGACGAGATCACACGCTTCATGTTCTGGCGCAATCTGATCGACCCCTACGCGCGCGAGTGGCAGAACGACTGCGGCCGCTGGGACATCATGGACGTGGCACGGACCGCCTATGCCCTGCGGCCCGAGGGCGTCCACTGGCCCAAAAAAGAGGATGGTTCTCCCAGCTTCAAGCTGGAACACCTGTCGAAGGTCAATGGTCTGGTGCACGAGGCCGCGCACGATGCCTTGTCGGACGTGCGCGCCACCATCGCGCTGGCGCGGCTGATTCGTGACCGGCAGCCCAAACTGTTCGATTTCTGCCTGGCGCTGCACAAAAAGGACCGTGTTGCGGCCGAACTGGGCCTGCCCACCACGCCGCAGCACGCCAAACCGTTCCTGCACATCTCGGGCATGTTCCCGGCGGAGCGCGGCTGCCTGGCCGTCATGTGGCCGCTGGCCAGCCACCCGACCAACAAAAACGAGCTGATCGCCTGGGATCTGACGCACGATCCGGCCGAATTGGCCAGTCTCAACGCCGACATCCTGCGCCAGCGCTTGTTCACCCGCGCGGCCGACCTTCCCGAGGGCATGGCGCGCCTGCCTGTCAAGACCATCCACCTGAACAAGTCACCAATGGTGATCGGCAACCTGAAAACCCTGTCGCCAGCGATGGCCGCACGCTGGGGCATCGATGTGGATCAGGCGCTGCAATTTGCCGCGGTGGCCCGAGACCTGCCCGACATGAGCGCCATCTGGACCGAGGTGTTCCGCCGGCCCGCAGACACCGGCGCGGGGCCGATCGATGTCGAGCAGGACCTGTATGGCGGATTCATCGGAAACGGCGACCGGCGCCGGCTGAACCAGTTGCGTGCCTTGTCGCCGGCGCAGCTGTCAACGGCGCGCAGCAGCTTTGACGACGCGCGGCTGGAGGAAATCGTGTTTCGCTATCGCGCACGCAACTTTCCAGCCACGCTCACGCCCGAAGAAGTCCAGCGCTGGGATGCACACCGGGCTGCGCGGCTGCTCGAAGGTGCGGGCGGCGCCCGCACCGTGGAGCAACTGTTCGGCGAGATCGACACGCTGTCAGAGGCCGCGGACGACCGCGGCGAGGCGATATTGGGCGCCTTGTACGACTACGCCACGGCCATCGCGCCAGAAATTGAATGAAAACTGCCTTTTCCCATCGTTGAATGGTCGGTTTATGCTATCAAAACAGGTGATTCAGTTGGCAGGCGAACCGCTCGAAAGCGCCTGGGGAGCGACGGCCACCGAGGCATTGAACAAGGCGCGAATCGACTCCACCCGGGCCCGGTTCACGCCCCGGTCGCCGTGGCCGATGCGGCTGGCGGAACGGACCTGGATCACGCCCGCCCCTTCATCCAGATAGAACTCCACATCGTCAGTAAAGCGCATCAGCTTCGTGGTGGACTGCGCATAAAGATAGGCGGGCTCGTCGGTGACCAGCACGGTGCGTTCCATGGCAGGCAGGATCGCTGCCAGCTTGCGCATCGCGACCCGGCCGTCGCCTGGATAGCGCAGCGGCTCGATCTCGGCGTAGCGGGCCTGAGGGGTGTCCGGCCAGAGCGCGGCTTGGCTGCTCACGCTGTTGGGCGTGGACGAGGGCGACTTGAGTCGGCCGGCTTTCACGCCCAGGTCGCCCGGTTGTGAGCCCGAGAGGGCGCCAAGCTGTGCCGCCCCGATCAGCAGGGCAGGCGCCAGCACCACGATGGCAATCAGGCTCATGATGATCTTTCGGTTGCGAGGTTTCATGCTGCGCTTGCCGGGGTGCTGCCCAGCAGTTTGACGATCAATTGCCAGTGCCGAGGCTCGATGGGCGTGATGGACAGCCGGTTGCCCTTGCGCAGCACCAGCAAGTCCTGCAGGTCGGCGTTGCCGCGGAGCTCGCGCAGCCCGAGATTGCGGGTTTTGCGCAACACCTGGACATCGACCAGCAGCCAGCGCGGCGATGCAGTCTTTGAGCCCGGATCGAAGTAAGGTGATCCCGGGTCGAACTGGGTCGGGTCGGGGTAGGGTGGCGCGGCCACTCGCGCGATGCCGACGATGCCGGGTTCGGCGCAACTGGAGTGGTAGAACAGCACGCCGTCGTCCACGCGCATGGCGTCGCGCATGAAGTTGCGCGCCTGGTAGTTGCGCACGCCCACCCAAGGCACAGTGGCGCGCGGCGCGGCCAGTGCATCGTCCACCGAGCATTCCCCGGGCTCGGACTTCATGAGCCAGTAATTCATGGCCAGCGCGCCGGCGATCCGCTAGCCGGCCAGGCTGACAAACACATTCTGCACGTCGTCGTTCGCGTCAATGGCGGCGAGAAAGGACTCCACTTCCTCCAGATCGGCGGCGCTCAGGCTCGCCGGGTCGATCGGGTTCTTGGGCCGGTAGCCCAGCTTGGCCGACAGCACTGAAAAGCCTTGCGCCGGGAGGGCTCGGCTGACCAGATCAAGGTCCGTCGCGCTGGTGATGAACAGCGTGCTGCCCTCGGCGTCGCCCGGCTCCAGGTCTTGCGCGCCGGCCTCAATGGCGGCCACTTCAGGGTCAGTGCCCTGGGTCACTGGCTCCGCTTCGATCAGGCCCACGTGGTCAAAATCCCAGGCCACCGATCCGGAAGTGCCCAGTTGCCCCTTGCGGAACAGCACGCGCATCTCTGGCGCGGTACGGTTCACGTTGTCTGTGAGGCACTCCACCATCACCGCCACCCGATGCGGGGCAAAGCCTTCGTACATCACGTGCTCGAAATGCACCACCTCCCCGGTGAGACCGGCGCCCTTCTTGATCGCCCGATCCAGCGTTTCCTTGGGCATGGACACCTTGCGCGCCTGCTCCACGACCAGGCGCAGCCGAGAATTGGAGGCCGGGTCGGCCCCGTTGCGCGCCGCGACCATGATGTCCTTGGCCAGGCGGCCAAACAGCTTGCCCTTGGCATTTGCCGCCAGTTCCTTGCCTTTTGCTTTCCACTGCGCGCCCATTTTGGAGGTTCCTTGATGTTGGGGGATGTTGCTTGATTCTCGCAGGCTGTGCGCCAGGCCGGATTTCACCCATCGCGTCAGAACTTCCCCGCAACAGGTGAACTGCGTCTGGAACCGGTGCAGACAGTGGCATGCCTTGATCTGCGGCAAGTCAACGGCATCCGCCAGTGCCCACAATGGAATGCAGCACGGGCACGTTGTTTCGCGCAATCCTCGGGAATTGCGGCATTGGTGCCGGCTTCATGGAAGGTGATTCAAATGACAAGATTCCCTATTTTTTCGCTGAAACAGCCCTTGAACCCCATGCCACCGGCGCGCCGCAGCCTGTTGTACGTCGGTGCATTTGTGCCGGTCCTGCTGCTGGCCGGTTGCAGTGTGGAATTTGAGAATCTGCAGCCCGCCAAGGAAGCTGGCCAGCTCACGAATCCCTCCGGTTCCGTCTATACCGGCTGGCGCGTGTTCCAGGACAAGTGCGCGCGCTGCCATGGGACTGCAGCAACCGGCACGGCCAAAGCGCCGGATTTGCTGCCTATCGTCCGGGAAATGGGCACGCGCCAGTTTGTGAGTCTGGTGCTGCAGCGCTACGACTGGAACCAGCAGACGCCGCAGGCCCGAAGCGACAGCAGCGCGCGGGAGGTCGCGGTCGATCTGATCATGCAGCGCAAGGACGTGCCGGTCACGATGCCTGCCTGGCAAGGCGAACCCAGCGTAGACGCCCATGTCCTGGATCTTTACGCCTGGCTCTCGGCGCGCGCGCAGGGTACTCAGGATGCGGGGCGTCCAGCGCAGTAGTTCCCGAATGCGCCAGCGGCTGCAAGTGGCCGCTGTAGCGGTACTGGGCCACCTCAGTTCCTGACAGGCGCCATGAGCGTCCCGATCAGGCAGAAAGCCGCGCTGATCGCATGCCGCAGATGGAAAAGACGTATCGCGGCGCATGCCGGCAGGGTGGACTTCCGGGAGAAGTCCGGTTTCAAGTGGTGCCAAAGATCCTGTCGCCGGCATCGCCCAGGCCCGGCAGGATGTAGCCGTGTTCATTCAGCTCGCGGTCGATGGCGGCGGTGTAGATTGGCACGTCCGGGTGGGCTTTGTGCACCGTGGCGAGGCCCTCGGGGCAGGTCAGCAGGCACACGAACTTGATCGAGCGCGGTGTGAGGGCCTTGAGCTTGTCGAGGGCGGCCACCGCCGAGTTGCCGGTGGCCAGCATCGGGTCCAGCACGATGACGTCGCGCTCCTGCATGTCGGACGGCATCTTGAAGTAGTACTGCACGGCCTGCAGCGTGGCATGGTCCCGGTACAGGCCGATATGGCCCACGCGCGCGCCGGGCACCACGCTGAGCATGCCGTCCAGGATGCCGAGGCCCGCGCGCAGGATGGGCACGAAAACCAGCTTCTTGCCGTCGATAACCTGACTGGTCATTGTCTCCAGCGGGGTTTCGATCGCCACGGCGTGCAGCGGCATGTCACGCAGGACCTCGTAGGCCATCAGCGTGCTCAGTTCGTTGAGCAGGGTGCGGAAGGTGTTGGTGCTGGCGTCCTTCTTGCGCATCAGCGTGAGCTTGTGCTGGACCAGCGGATGGGTGATGTGGTGAACCTGGTTCATGGTGAGTTCTTTCAAGGGTTACCGTTTCTTGCCGCCGAAAAGTCCGCCCAGCACGCCGCGGATGATCTCGCGGCCCACAGTCGAGCCCATGGTGCGCACGGCGGACTTGGCCATGGACTGGGCCAGGCCGTCATGCTTGGCGCCTCTTGGACCGGTGGTGCCGAACAGCACGTCGTTCAGGCCCCCGAGCAGGCCTCCGCTTTCGGCTTCTGCTTTACCGTCCGCGCCTTTACCGGTCTGGCTCGCGGAGGTGGCAGAGGCTTCGGCGCGGCCCTTGAGCTTTTCATAGGCGGATTCGCGGTCCACGGCTTTCTCATAGACGCCGGCAACCAGGGAAGTCTGCAGCAGCGCCTGGCGCTGTGCCGGCGTGATCGGGCCGAGCTGGCTGCCCGGCGGCCGCACATAGACGCGTTCGGTGATGCCAGGGCGGCCCTTGGCGTCCAGCAGGCTCACCAGCGCTTCGCCCACAGCCAGTTCGGTGATGGCGGTCTCTATGTCGAGGCCGGGTTTTTGCCGCATGGTCTGGGCGGTGGCCTTGACGGCCTTCTGGTCGCGAGGCGTGTAGGCCCGCAATGCGTGCTGCACCCGGTTGCCGAGTTGCGCCAGCACAC